>Ga0123338_10002975_pt1 | contig 15542 bp, 12 predicted proteins | sample grotaG_FD_89793 | JGI IMG/M metagenome (GOLD analysis project Ga0123338, IMG submission 89793) | Glacier valley bacterial and archeal communities from Borup Fiord, Nunavut, Canada, to study Microbial Dark Matter (Phase II) -... | ecosystem: Environmental > Aquatic > Freshwater > Ice > Glacier ...
AAAATGCAATTAGAATTATTTGTAAAAACAAAGGGGGTAGTTTTTTGAATTCCACATAAACACCCGATTCAACGATAATTTAAAGCATTTTATTGATTATTTTTCAATCCTCGGACGACAGTAAAAAAGATTTAAGTTCTTAATTAAATTTATATCCGAAATTTATACCACCGTAATAATTTTGCAAAGGAGCAGGATTGTAAAAACGATTATTAATGGCGTTAGTATCGTTGCCCAAACTATAACTTTGATTTAATAGATTATTAATACCACCGAAAATTTCAATTCTAAATTTTTTAATTTCCTTCCGATATCTAATTTTGCCATCCAACAATTGATAATTATTTGAAAAAAATGTATTGGCATCGTTAAGTGGAATTCGATCGGTGCAATTTAAGGTTAAATTTAAATAAAATCCTGGTTTGGTTATTAGATCGAGAGTTGAAACAAATATATTAGGTGCCACACCGGTAATCCAATTTCCAGAATAATTTATTGTGTCAATTTTCGTCTTAGTTTTTGCGTTAACCGCTGTTGTAGAATAATCTTTAAAAACATAATTGTTATACGTTTCACTTATTCCTATTTTTAATTGACTTATAAAATTCGCACTATTATTAATAGGTAAATAAACCAATTTAACCTCAACTCCTTGTTGAGAAGTTCGACCTGCATTTATAAAGTATTCCCCTCTTAAATTGTTTTCCCTTACAATGGTTTCTTTCAATTGAAAATTATATACTGTTGCATCAAATATTAATTTGTTATTAAATAGATTTCCCCTCGTTCCAATTTCATAATTAACCCCTTTCTCAGGGTTTAAAGTTGAATTAAATGAAGTTCCAGACGGCCTTATTTCTTGAATTGTTGGAGGAGAAAAACCCTCACTCACACTAGCAAATAAAGAAATATTATTTATCTTTTTCAAAAGTGCTACTCTAGGTAAAAAAACTAAATTAAAATTTCTGTTTTGGTTTCCAGTATTAAAAGGATAATAACGATTAAAATCATAATTCATCTTGTTAAAACTTCCCGCAATTGTAAAATAAAAATCGTGTGGCAAATCAATTTCAGCTTGTGCAAAAGCATTATACTGAATTACATTTATTTTATCATCGTATTGTAAAGTATCTGCTACACCTGCTTTGTTTCCATAATTTTTCAAACTTGTATTTCCTTTTTGAAATTCTCCACCAACAGATATTTTTCCTTTTACATCATTATGTGAAAAAGTATAAGATGTTACAGCTCGTCCTCCAAAACCTTTTTCATCGCGTTTTTCATAATTGGTAAATGTTGGATTTTCAAAATTTACTAAATTTAAATACAGGGATGTTTTATTTGTCCAATGTTGATTAAAATCATATTCGTGAGAAACACCTGCATAAAATATCTTTTGATAAATTGCAGCTTTAATTGCTTCAGCACTTTTAAATGGACCTGAGGCAAGCCTTGCTAGTTGAGGATTAGTATCTGATTGTATTTTGGTTAATCCACCTGGCGTTTGATAAAATAAATCAGAATACAATGCATTAACAGAAATTGTTTGTTTTTCACTGGCAAATATTTTATTTTGAACTTGAATAATATCTCTCCTCATCTGACTATTTTTTCGATAACCATCTGCTTGTTGATGTGAGTAAGTTACATTTGAAACAGTTTTTTTACTTCCCAGGTTTATGCTTGCACTGCTCCCAAATAATCCATAACTACCAACTATATTATTAATCTGAATATCTGATTTGTTTAAAACTCCTATTTGACTTTTTAATAAAACTACTCCACCTGTACCTGCTCCATAAATACTTCCACCAGGGCCTTTTATTACTTCAATGCTACCAATAGAATTTAAATCTAAAAGATTTAAATAAGTATTGCCTCCTGCATCTGTTAATGGAATACCATTCCAATATATTTTTACATTCCTCACGCCAAATGGTGATCGTAACGAACTTCCACGAATTGCTAATCGAAAACTTCCTGGAGAACGTTCTTCCATTCTTACACCTGGTATTGTATTAATGGCTGGTAAAATAGATGTATTTGAAAATCTTTTTAAATCAGAATTTGAAACGGTGGCAATTGATGCTGGAATTTCAGAAATAGGGCGATTATTATTATACCCTGTTACAGTTACTTCATTTAATACTGGAATTTGGCACCAATTTTCTTGAACTAAGTAAACTAGATTATATTTATTATGAAACAAATTTTTCTGATTATCCTTTAGAACAAGAATAAAACCTGGAACAAGAATAGAATCACTTCCAGCTATACTATTCTTAATATATTTAAAAATAACACTGACTTGTTCCGAATCAGATTTAAATTCAAAATTTCCCTTCTTATCTACTTCAGTTATTTTTTTTCCTCCAATAAACAATTGTATATTATTTATGGGTTTATTATCATCTTGATCAAGTACCTTTCCTTTTATAAGATATTGAGCTTTGAGCTGAAAAGAAGATATTAAAATGAATAGAATTAAATAAAAATATTTCATATTTTTTTTGATATTAGGCGTAAATATAATCTTTAAAAAAAAATTAAAGACTGTGTTTTATAAAAACGGAATCTTATTTTACTGAAGGAAATAATTTAGGTAATGAAATTTTTGGTATTGGAATGAACTTTAAAAGTTTCGAAAATAATACAGCACTTGAACTTTGTTCCCCATAATATTTAGGTGTGTTCCAATTAAATCCTACAGTTCCGAAGTATGCTTCTTTAATTCCAATTGGATTTCTGGGGCCTGGAGAAGGTACATTTTTAAAAATAAAAAATTTCATTTCAGGTAAAGTATCGTTTAGAAAGTGGTATTTGAAACTTTCATATGGAAGGTAAAAATTGTTATTGATAATAGTTTGCTTTAAATAAAAATTTTCTTTTACTATTAAATACGGTAATTGAGCAAAAACAAAATTTATATTTATAAAAAAAGCAAAGAAAAAAGTAAAGAATAAATAATTTTTTTTGATACTTTTATCTTTATTCATAAATAATTTATCAAATCTAATTCATTTAATAAAAAATTTTATAATCTATTAATAAAACATTGAAATAAACATTTTTAAATATTATGAAAAAAGTGAGCCAGTAGAAAAACAAATTCTCTAAAAATTTAAAATAAATTAAAACTTAAATTACTAATTTAAATTATCCATAATGAAAAAATTGTTATTCTGTTTCTTATTAATATGTGCATCTATTTTTGTACAGGCACAAATATTAAATCAATACCACATAATTCCAAAGCCCATGGAACTGATCCCTCAAACGGGTATGTTTAAAATAGATAAGAATACCTTAATCATTGTTCCTTTTAAAAATGTTGAATTAGTATCCATTGCAGAAAGTTTTGCCAAACAATTTGAAACAGCAAGTGGCATAAAAATAAAATTGAGGGATGTTAGCAAATCTGCTATTCCAGTGGGTAATCATATTTATTTCATGCCTACAAATGATAATTTATTGGGTAACGAGGGTTATAAATTAGAGATTAATTCCAATAAAATTACACTTCAGGCAAAGCAGGAACAGGGCTTTTTTTATGCTTTGCAAACCTTGTTTCAACTTTTTCCTCCTCAAATATTTAGTGATAAAAAAATAGCTTTAATAAATTGGTCTGCGCCATGCGTAGTTATTAAAGATGTTCCAAGGTTTGTATATCGAGGTTTACATCTAGATGTATGTAGAAATTTTTTTCCTGTTTCATTTATTAAAAAATATATTGATTTAATCGCTTTTCATAAATTAAATACATTTCACTGGCATTTAACTGATGACCAAGGATGGAGAATAGAAATTAAAAAATATCCGAAATTAACTGAAATAGGATCAAAAAGGAAAGAAACAATTATTGGTCACCCTCATCATAATAAAGTTCAAACCTATGATGGAAAAGAATATGGTGGATTTTATACGCAGGAAGAAATAAAAGAAGTGGTTGCTTATGCCAAAACAAAATACGTTACAGTAATCCCTGAAATAGAAATGCCTGGTCATGCATCAGCTGCATTGGCTGCATATCCTGAGCTATCATGTGATTCAACAAAAAAATATGAAGTTGCCACTACATGGGGTATATTTGAAGATATTTTTTGTCCTTCTGAAAAAACTTTTACTTTTCTGGAAAATGTTTTAACTGAAGTAATCACATTATTCCCAAGTAATTATATTCATATTGGTGGTGATGAAGCACCAAAAACGGCATGGAAAAAAAGTGAATTTGTTCAGAATTTAATTAAAAAGAAAAGTTTAAAAGATGAACATGGTGTTCAAAGTTATTTTATTTCAAGAATAGAAAAGTTTTTAAATTCAAAAGGTCGCCAAATAATTGGCTGGGATGAAATACTTGAAGGTGGATTAGCCCCCAAAGCAACTGTTATGAGTTGGAGAGGAATCAGTGGGGGCGTTCAGGCAGCACGACAAAATCATGATGTTATCATGTCTCCATCAACTGCATTATATTTAGATTATTATCAAGATGCTGAATCTATTGAACCATTATCTATTGGAGGTTTCTTACCTTTAGAAAAAGTTTATGCATATGAACCTGTTCCTGAAGATTCTCTTACTAAAGAACAACAAAAATATATTTTAGGAACACAATCAAATGTGTGGAGCGAATATTTAATTAAACCTGAAATCGTAGAATATATGGTTTATCCAAGGGCAAGTGCATTTTCTGAAGTTGCGTGGTCACAAAAAAAATCACGAAACTGGAATGACTTTGCAGAAAGGTTGCCAAACCATCTTCAACGCCTTGGTTATTTGAATGTAAATTATGCAAAAAGTTTTTATTCAGTTAAAATTGAAACTTCAACAACAGATTCTCTAAACTATAAAATATCACTTATTGGTAATGATAAGCATTCTTTAATAAAATACACAGTTGATGGAAAGGATCCTGATAAAAATTCCATATCATATACAAAGCCTTTTACATCTCCAAAAAATATTTTAATAAAAGCAGCAAGTTTTAAAAATGGAAATATCCAAGGAAAAGTAACCGAGAAAAAAATAAATTAAATTTTTTTCTCCGTTAAAAGATGCAAGTCTCACAGTTTGGTGGGACTTTTTTTATAAAATCAATTTATTATTCGCTTTTTTTCGAAAGTTTTTTTGTTAAAAGCAATATCAATTTACTTTTGCATTCAAATTAAACTTTTTATGTCAAGGTAGAGGTTTAGATTTTGTTATTAAATCCATTTAAAATAAACATGAAAGAATTAAAGAGAGTAGTTGTAACCGGTTTAGGTGCTTTAACTCCAATAGGTAATAATGCAAAAGATTTTTGGGAAAATTTATTGGCAGGAAAAAGTGGTGCAACGCAAATCACCAAATTTGATACTACCAATTTTAAAACAAAATTTGCCTGTGAAATTAAAGGTTTCAATGCCTTAGATTTTATTGATAAAACAGAAGTTCGTAAAATGGATCCATTTTCTCATTATGCAGTTGTAGCTGCAGATGAAGCAGTAAAAGATGCTGGAATAGATAATGATTCGATTGATAAAAATAAAGTTGGCGTTATTTGGGGATCAGGTAACGGAGGATTTTTTACTTTTCAGGAACAAATAGCAGAATATACGGCAGGAGGAAAAATACCACGTTTTAATCCTTTTTTTATTCCTAAAGTGATTGTAGATATTGCTGCAGGATGGATTTCTATGAAATATGGGTTCAGAGGAGCTAATTATTGTACAGTGTCTGCTTGTGCAACATCCAATACAGCAATAGTTGATGCTTTTAATTATATACGTTTAGGAAAAGCTAATATAATTATTTCAGGAGGATCTGAAGCACCAATTTGTGAAGCGGGAATAGGAGGGTTTAATGCTTGTAAAGCGCTTTCAACTCGTAATGATAGTCCTGAAACTGCAGCAAGGCCTTTTAATATTGATAGAGATGGATTTGTGATGGGAGAAGGTGCTGGAGCAGTTGTTTTAGAAGAATATGAGCATGCAAAAGCAAGAGGAGCAAAAATATATGCCGAAATTGTTGGTGGTGGAATGTCGGCTGATGCTTATCATTTAACTGCAACACATCCTGAAGGTGTTGGTGCAATATTAGGAATGCAGGCAGCACTTGATGACGCTGAAATAACTGTAAATGATATTGATTACCTTAATGCACATGCTACTTCAACTCCTTTAGGTGATATGAGTGAATTGAAAGCTGTTTCGAAATTATTTTCTAATTCCCCTAACCTTAGTATTTCTGCAACAAAATCAATGACAGGGCATTTATTAGGAGCAGCAGGAGCCGTGGAAGCAATAGCAAGTATAATGGCGATTAAAGAAAATGTTATACCACCAACCATAAATACAGTCGAACTTGACCCTAATATACCTCAGGGATTAGATATTATTTTAGGAAAGAAAAAGGAGAAAATCGTTAATTATGCAATGAGTAATACTTTCGGTTTTGGCGGACACAATGCAACTGTTATTTTCAAAAAGTATGTAAAATAATTTAAATGAAAAAAAAATCGGCAAAACTTTTTAAAGCCTTGCCGATTTTTATTTTTTTAATTATTTATTTTTTTCTAAAATTTCCATTACAGATTTTTTATCTAAATAACCTTCGTGTTTCCAAATCTCTTTACCATTTTTATATAAAATTAAAACTGGCAAAGCTTCAATTTTCATTGATTTAGATATTAAAGTATTTTCGTCAACATCAAGTTTTAGCAAATTAAATTTACCCGATTGTTGTTTTGAAATCTCATCAAGTTCTGGAGCCATTTTTTTACATGGCGGGCACCATTTAGCATTAAAGTCAACCAAAACTAATTTATTTCCAGTTAGTAATTTATGATAATCTAATTCGGAAATTCCTACTTTCTTTGTTTTTGAACTTCCTTCCTGAAAATCTTTATTTGAATTCATCCACGACCTCATACCTCCTTTTAAATCATAAACTTCTTTAAAACCTTGTTCATTTAAAATTTTTGAGGCTTCAGCACTTCTGCCACCAGCAAGGCAATAAACAAAAACGGGTTTGTTTTTATCAAGAAACTTTATTCGTTCATTAAATTGCTGAAGGTTATTATAATCGGCGTTGAAAGAATTTGCTAAATGATTTTCCGAGTACTCGCCTTTAGTGCGAACATCTAAAACCTGAGCATCCTTACTCGCTTTTAATTTTTTATCAAATTCATCAGCATTTAAAATTGTTTGTGCAGAAATTGACAAACAATTAAAAAATATAATTACAAAAAATATTTTTTTTATCAACATTTTATTTATTGCTAAAGTATTATTTATTAAAGATTTAAGAATGCCAAACTTCTTTTTCATATTTCGAACCAACCCTTAAATAAATTCTAGCTGGACTTGGTATTAATACTAAACGAGCGTCTTTTCCAGGAAATTTATCAGCATCTACAGGTACACCTTCATCAGCATCAACAGTATAAGCAGGAGATCCATCTTGATTATTTCCATTTCTATTATATTGTTGAGCTAAATATGCGATAGGCGATAATACATCTGTATCTGTGCAATGTTCATCATGAATGGCAGTAAGGATTATTTCCATTTGATCTCCATATTTATCAGTAAATTTATCTTCCATATTGTGGAGCTCTTCCTCTACTTCATCATAACGAGTATCATCATAAGATAAAGCTGTTAATTCAATTCTTTTTTCTACTAAAGCAATAATTGCTTTATCTAAAACTTTAATATCCATATTCTTGTCGTTAATTATTGCAGACATAATTATTCAAACTGTTATGTAAAATAAAATATTTTTTTTTGAAATTGCTATTCTCACAAAAATACAGAAATAATAATTGTTTTAAATTATGAATATATCAATATTGATAAACTGATATTTTTAAATTTATTTTTTTCCTTTTTTAATATTAAATCTTTTATTAAGTAATTACAAAAAATTTAAAATGAAATAATTTAGAAAATTCTAAAAATCTGATAATTTTTTATATTTTTAATTCAATTATAACAATATAAAGTTTGAATCGTTTTTATTTTTATAATATCATATCAAATAAATTTAAAAAACCTTTTTTATGGATGAAGATTTTCTACCTATCAACGGCACTGATCATATTGAATTTTATGTAGGCAATGCTAAGCAAGCTTCTTATTTTTATCAGTCAGCATTTGGATTTACTTTAATAGCCTATTCAGGACCCGAAACTGGTATTCGTGAAAAAAGTTCTTATGTATTGGCTCAGGGAAAAATTAGAATTGTTTTAACAACTTCACTTATCGCAGATTCTGATATTTCTGAGCATGTAAAAAAACACGGTGATGGAGTTAAAATTTTAGCACTTTGGGTTGATGACGCTGAAAAATCTTTTTATGAAACAGTTAAAAGAGGTGCATCACCTGTTTCCCCACCACAAAAATATAAAGATGAATTTGGTGAGGTAGTACTCGCTTCTATTCATACTTATGGTGATACTGTACATACATTTGTTGAAAGAAAAAATTATGACGGTCCTTTTTTGCCAGGATACAAAGCCAAAAAAAGTAATTTTGAAGTAACACCAGTTGGTTTTGAATACATTGATCATTGTGTGGGTAATGTAGAGTTGGGTGGTATGAATAAGTGGGTAAACTTTTATGAAAATGTGATGGGATTTAAAATGCTTATTACATTTGATGATAAAGATATTTCAACGGAATATTCGTCTTTAATGTCAAAAGTTGTTTCAAATGGAAATGGTTATGTTAAATTTCCTATCAACGAACCTGCAATTGGAAAGAAAAAATCACAAATTGAAGAATACTTGGATTTCTATCATGGCCCTGGTGTGCAGCACATCGCTATTGCAACTAATGATATTTTGAAAACTGTAAGTGAATTAAAAAGAAGAGGTGTTGAATTTTTATCAGTTCCCGAATCGTATTATGAAAATTTAATGGAAAGAATTGGAAAAATTGATGAAGATTTTAAACCCATAAAAGAATTAAATATATTAGTTGACCGTGATGAAGAAGGATATTTATTACAAATATTTTCCAAACCAGTTGAAGATAGGCCTACTTTATTTTTTGAAATTATTCAACGCAAAGGGGCAGTATCATTTGGAAAAGGTAATTTTAAAGCATTATTCGAAGCTATTGAAAGAGAACAAGAGTTGAGAGGGAATTTATAAAATTATTTACTTTTAGCTTTTTTGTTAAACTGTGATGAAGAGGAAATTTTACATTTCTTCTTCATCCTCTTTTATTGTAGAAACTGTTCCAATAGCATTGATTGCAGTTTCACCTCTTTTGTAATCATTATCACCCCACGATTTTTCTAAAAGTTTGAATACTATAAACCAAACACCTAAACCTATACCAATACCTAAAATATTTATAAGAAAAGTTCCACCAGTACTATTTAACAAATCGGGTGCAACAATACCAATCAGCATTCCAATAATAAGTTGCGAAACATAATAAATTACTATTCCAAAAATAGCCCAACCCCATTTCGAACGATGATGTAGAAGTGCTAAATCATAAAATTTACGACCTATCCAATAAATAAGAAATATACTAAGCATGATTAATAATTTATTAGGATGTGAGTTTATTTAAAATATTTTTTAAATAAATAACTATACATGTTAATTCACAAATCATTTATTGTTTTATTTAGCTTTCAATAAAAATTAATGTTCGAGATAAAAAATCTTTCAGCAGGCTATTCAAAAAACCTTCTTATTAAAAACCTTTCGTTTTTTTTACCAGATGCTACTTTTTTAGCTATAATCGGGCACAATGGTTCGGGTAAATCAACTCTTTTAAAAGCGATAACCAACCAAATACCTTTTAAAGGCGAAATATTATTAAATAATCAAATTTTAAAAAACAATAAATATATAGCTACTCTAAACCAACAGAATGATTTAAAATTTTCTATAACGGTAAGAGAATTGGTTGTAATGGGAAAATTTTCAAATAAAAAATTTTTTGAAAGTTATTCAGAGAAAGATTTTTTTTCAGTTGAAGAGGTTTTAAATGCCTTAAATATTCAGCATTTGGCTGATAAAAATTTTACAATTCTTTCGGGTGGGGAAAAACAATTAGTTTGGCTTGCACAAATGATGATTCAAAATTGTGACTGTTTTTTATTAGACGAACCTACTCAAAGCTTAGATGTGTATAATAAAAAAAGAATTTTTAATTTAATGTTTGAGTGGGTAAACATTTATAAAAAGAATGTTATTTGCATTACACACGACCTTTTAAATTTATATTCAATGAATGGTTATTTAATTAATATTTCCAAAGAAAACCCAACTTTGGAAATATTAAATGAAAAAACGATAGATGAAAATAGATTTTATCTTGAAAACAATCCCTTAAAAGATTTGAACTTAGTTATGTAAAAGCTCTTTTATTTTATCGTAAGTGAGGCCTATAAAATTTGGTATTTGCAAATCAGTATGTTTTAATTCTTCAGCAGTATGAGAGGTTGTAACTCCTACTACTTTCATTCCTGCTTTTAGGCCAGCTTCAACTCCTAGTAATGCATCTTCAAAAACAACACAATTTTTAATAGGCACATTTAATATTTCTGCTGCTTTTAAATAAATATCAGGTGCTGGTTTGCCATGAGTAACCATTTCTGCATGAACAATGGTATCAAAATATTGCTTTATTTTAGTATGATTTAAGGTAAAATCAATATTTTCTTCAATTGCGGAAGTGCCGATGGCTATTTTTACACTATTATTTTTTAATTCTTTCAAAAAATCAATTAAACCTTCTGCAGGTTTAATATGGTTCAGATACAAATTTCTATATAAGGATTCTTTTTCATCAGTGAATTTTTGCACATCTGATTGAGAAATTGTTTTTTGGAAAATGTATTTAAAAGAATCTTGAGAATTTTTCCCATTTAAATTTTTAAAAAAATCCTCTTCTGTAAGCCTAATATTATGATTTTCACAAAACTTTAACCAAGCTATTACATGGTATTTCAAATTATCTACCAACACTCCATCCATATCAAAAATTACAGCAATCTCATTCATTTTATTATCTTTATTTATTATTCAAAGTTAAATAGTTAATTTTAATCACCTTAATTATACATATTAACTTTGCTAATAATCTAAATTTTTATAATTTTTATTTTTATAATAATAATTATAAACTTTATGAGTTAAAATTAATGTATTGATAATTTTGCTTGGAAATTTAATGAATATGTGGAGAATATTACTAATTGCAGTTTTATTTTTATTAGTATTTAATAGTAGTGAAGCTCAAAATAGTATATTATCTGTAAAAGTTTCAGGTATTGTTTATTCTAAAGATTCTGCTGCTTATAAAGCATTAGCATTTGTAAATATTACCAGAAAAGGGAGGACGAATGGAACAGTAACGGATGCAAATGGGTCTTTTACTATTTATATGTTGAGAGGGGATACATTATTGTTTTCTTATGTTGGCTACAGTACTTCAATATTTATTTTGCCAAGAGATTATAATGAGAAAAAACTTGACATTCAAATTGTTTTAAAATCAACATCAGTGCAATTGCAAGAGGTAAATATTACTTCTAAAGTTTTGCCAAAGGTTGGGCCTTTATATCACAAACCTAAAGTTGTTTATATCCCATCAATAAAAGGTTCATCTAATTATAGAGGTTTTGGTTCACCAAATACAACTGATTTTAGTCCAATTACAATGCTTTTTAATCAGTTCAGCAGAGAAGGAAAAACAAGAAGGAAACTTGGTAGATTAATGCAGGCTGATAGTAAAGAAGCAAGTTATAAAGCAAGATTAAATCCAGAATATGTTTCAGAATTAACAGGTTTGCAAGGACCAGAGTTAGACGATTTTATGCTTTATTGTCATCCACCACTACAATTTATTTTAACTGCTGAAGATTATGATGTAGTTGTATCAGTGTTGGATTGTTTAAAAAAATTTAAACAACGTGATAGTTATTTTCACAAACCAGATTAATTTTTAGTTGAAATTTTATAAATGCTTTCTGCTCTCAATCTTTATAAATCATATTCAATAAATCATTTTACTATTGATAAGGTCAGTATCACTTTAAAGGAAGGTGAGATGAACGCTATAGTCGGAGAAAGTGGTTCAGGAAAAACAACACTTTTAAATCTCTTATCAGGTTTACTGGAGCCCGATAAAGGTGAAATTTTTTTAAATAAAAATAAAATACAACCAACATCTGAACAATTAATACCAGGTCATCCAAAAATTAAATTAGTTGCACAGGATTTTAATTTATTTCCTAATCTTACCATTAGAGAAAATATTTTATATTCGATCCGTTTTTATGAAAAAAAATATCAAAATTTTCGTGTAGATTATTTAATAGATAATTTCGGGCTATCATCTATTCAAAATCATTTACCAAAAGATGTTTCGGGAGGTGAGAAGCAAAGAACGGCAATAGCACAATCTATTGCAGATGAGCCATCTGTGTTATTATTAGATGAACCATTTAATCAACTTGACGTACAAAATAAGCTTCTTTTGAAGAGAGAAATTAATCATTTAGTTAAGAATGAAAAAATGGCTTGTGCTTTTGTAACACATGATATCAATGATGCATTATCGGGTTCTGATTATATTTCAATAATTAGAAATGGAAAAATAATACAAACAGATACCCCTGAACGAATTTATTCAAATCCATTGAATGATTATGTAGCGAATATATCAGGCATTTGTACGATTATAAATTCCAATTTATTAGAAAAATATTTTAATGAAAAAGATTTTTTAATTTTTAAAAATAAGAAATTATTAATTCGACCAGAAAATATATTCTTAAAAGCGAATTCAAAAGTGAAAGGAATTGTGAAAGAGGTTTTGTTTTTAGGAGATAGGCATCAAGTTGGAATATTAATTTCTGGATTACCTATTTTATGCGCATATACTAATAAAAAAATAATTTTAAATGAACAAGTTTCAATTGAATTTGACATTGAAAATATCAAAATACTAAATTGAAAATTAATTTGAATTCCTACTTAAAGAATCTGAAATAGGATCATCCTTTTTATTTTTAAATTTATGAAATGGATCGTAACTCATATGTAATTTTCCATTTTTATTAAAGGCATGAATAAATACACTTGCTCCAGCTTTCTTATCTTCAAAATTATTTTCTTTATCCATTTTTTCTTCTTTTTGTTTTTTTAAGTTGCTAAGTGGAACTTGAATACTTAAATCAGTATTTCCTTTAAAACTATAAATTCCTTCAACATAAAACTTAAATACTGAAGATTCAACAAACATTCTTTCAATTTTTAAGTCACTTCCATTTAGCATAAAATTATTTTCAATGGTAGCAAAATTTATATGCATAAAATCTCGCTTCTTAAATATAATTTTTGTCATTTTTTTTAAAGGTTCAAAGTCAATCAATTCACCATCAACCAATTTAATATTCATCTTACCAACCATTGAACTTGTTATCACCTTATAATTATCATCAAGGTCAGTACTGAAATTTATATCTGCATTTAAAATTCCTTTTAAATTTTTATCAGTAACTGTATGTTGATTAAAATTATCAAAAGATAAAAGCATTTTATTCACGTCCATTTTACTCATTTTTACAACCACCTCAGCCCGGTCTTTTAAATCGTTTTTAGAGTCGATTGTTCCATTTGCATATAATGTTCCATCAGAGGTTTTCATTATTACATTTTCAAGATTTATAATTCCCTCAAACATTTTTAATTTACAAGAAATATCATTAGCCTGAAAATTAAAATATTTCATTTGACCAGCTTTTAGAGAAATATTAGTATTTAAATGATCTGTAATTTTATCAACTATGGTAGCAACTTGGTACTTACTTTTCTTTTTTGTGGTTAATGTTGCTGACTTTCTTTTTCCAATAATTTTACTTAAATCAAAAGAAGGTGTGTAAATATCTAGTGCTGCTGCAATTTTTTGCCCGCCCGATAATAAATAAGGTGTTAGAGCAAATATTTTACCATTCGCCCTCATAAAATTATTATTTAGGTAACCTTGCAGATTTGTAATTTTTAAATCATTTTTATCAAAGCTTAATGTTGTATTTAAGCCAGTAAATAAAAAGTTTCGTGGCAGATAAGTTACTTCGCCATTATCAACTTGTATTGTACCATTGATATCTACTGGAACTTTATCAGCTGCATGTTTCTCAAAATACTTTTTAATTCCACCTGTGTAATTAACTAATATATTCGCTTTGCCATTTTTTACTTTGTATTTTGTTAATGATAGCCATTCATTTAAATCTGATAAATTAATTTTTGTATTAGCAGTTAACTTTACATAAGGTTCTCTTTGCCCAGGGAAAAATAAATAAGGTATAATTTGGTAAATATTACCTTTAACAGCCAGATCAGTATTATTTAATCGAACATTTGCAGAAGTTATTTCTACAATTTCATCATTTAATTTAATTTTTGCATTTAATTTCTTAAAATCCAAACTATCTGGTAGGTATAATACAGAACCATTAACAACATCAATTTCTCCGGATATTTTAGTAGTTAAACTCTTTAGTTTTTCATTTAGGTAATTCGACATATTATCTTTATAAGTAATATGTATATTAGCTAAACCACCTTTAAAAGCTGTATTTTGCTTAGGAAACCATTTGTTAATTTCGGTAAGTGGCAATTGAATTGATGCTTTTAAATCGAGCATTGGTTTTACTAAATCAATAACTTTTAAACTTGCTACAACTGGTTTGTGCTGTATCTCACCTTTAATTTTTGTCAAATTAAATTCAGAATTTTCATCAGTACATGAAATAGCACTATTAATGTGGTTTGTAAAGTTTCCTTCAATATCAGCATTGTAAATATAAAACTGGTCCCATTTCACATTTGATTTTTTAGTAGAAAAAGCAAATTCTATTTCAGGTTGTCCTTGTACTTCACCAAAAACATGCACATGGGCTTGAATTGCTTTATCAGACCGATACCGCATCATTTGTTTATAAATTCTATTATTTTTTACTTTAAAAGTTGTGTGTAATACATCAGAAGTATCGTTCAACCATACACCTGCATAAGCGTCAAGTTCTATAACTGGCCTGGATAAATTTGTTAAAATCACATTGGCTTTCACATGCATGCGATCGAAAAAGCCATCAACATTTTTAAATTGTAATTTTGAATTATTATCATTTATATCTTTTGTACTATCAATATGATTCGTAAAACTTCCTTTAAAACTTAAATTCGTGATATTAATGGTATCTAAAACAGCATCCGATCTTACAACATTGAAAGAAATATCAACATGAGGATCTTGTCCAGATTTTATACCACCAGCAATATGTGCTTTCACTTCAACAGGCTTGGCAACTTTATATTTTTTTATTTTGGATTCAATATGTGAAGTTAATAAAGCGAGATTACTCAACACATCTGCATGGTCGTTATTAATTTGCAGATCCATTTGTGGATTTTTATCGAAGATGAAAAAACCTTGTAAAGTGTAATTTTCAACACCAATTTCAAATTTAGATGGGTCGATGGTTAGTTTTTTATTTTCTTTATTAAATGTTACGTTTAAATGTAAGTC
>Ga0123338_10002977_pt1 | contig 15538 bp, 13 predicted proteins | sample grotaG_FD_89793 | JGI IMG/M metagenome (GOLD analysis project Ga0123338, IMG submission 89793) | Glacier valley bacterial and archeal communities from Borup Fiord, Nunavut, Canada, to study Microbial Dark Matter (Phase II) -... | ecosystem: Environmental > Aquatic > Freshwater > Ice > Glacier ...
GATCTGTTGGGGATCGGTCTGTTGGGGATCGGTCTGTTGGGGATCGGTCTGTTGGGGATCGGCCGCCCCGTCGCTTCGACAGCGAGCGTCCGCGTCCTGACCGCGCAGCCCGTCCGCTGAGCGATCGCGCCCCGCGTCGCTTCGACAGCGACCGCCAGCGTGCGGACCGTCCAGGTGCCGCCCGATTCGATCGTCCGTCCGGGCAGGGCAGGCCGCGTGGTCCCCGTGACCGGAGTCCCGAAGAACTGGCCGACCTGGCGCGCCGCGCCCGGCCGTCTTCCCGACCGGATGGCGCTGCGAAGTCGGCGCAGTTGGGGAACAAGGCGACACCTCCGCCGTGGGAACCGGGCCGTGAGAAGTGGATCGATGACGGTCCTGTCGTGCGAGAGGTTGCAGAGTCCGCTGTCCGCCAGGCGCGTGTGTCACGGCCACCGAAGTCGGTGCGCGATCAACGCAAAGCGGACGAAGGTCGGTTGGATCCTGAGGCCGAGGCGAACGTCGATGCTGTCGCCAATCCCCGTTCCGCACCTCGGTACAAGGAACGCATCGCCGAGGCCACCCGATCGTTCGAGAAGGAGCACTATTTCGACGCCCGTCGCGAGTTCTCGTCGTTGGCGAACGATCTCCCCGACGTCGCCAGTGTCCGCGAGCTGCACGGGCTCTCGCTGTATCGGCTCGGCCGATGGGCCGAAGCCATCGGGGAGCTCGAGGCGCACCGTGCGCAGACCGGCAGCGTCGAACACCTCGCCGTCCTCGCCGACTGCTACCGGGCTCGTAAGCGCTACTCGAAGGTCGATGAACTGTGGGCCGAACTGAAGGCGGCTTCGCCGTCTGCGGCGCTCGTCGCCGAAGGTCGTATCGTCGCCGCCGGCGCGATGGCGGATCGCGGTGACCTTCGCGGTGCGCTTGCGGTGATGAGTGTCGCCGAGACCGTGCCGCGTCGTGTTCGCGACCACAACATCAAGATGTGGTACGTGCTCGGAGATCTCTACGATCGGTCCGGCGAAGTCGTCCGCGCCCGTGAATTCTTCAAACGCGTGCAGATCGAAGCACCGGGATATGCCGATGTCGAGGATCGACTGTCGGGACTTCGCTAGCAGCGCAGTTCACGGCTGGCCGTCGACGTGGCGGCGGGGGTCGGGAGAGAACCTTGTCACACCCATTTTTTATGGTGGGAAGACATCGCTCGGCTTCGCCCGTGCCACATCCCGGACCTGTCCGGGTCCATATCGCAAGGACTGTGTGAGGTCGACCATGAATATTGTGCTGTTACGCGGGACGCTCTCGAGTGATCCCGTGACCAGGGTGCTGCCGTCCGAACAGCGTATTTGTTCGCTCGAAGTCACGACCCGCCCGGTGTCTGGCCCGGCGTCATCCGCACCGGTTGCCTGGATGGACCCGCCGGATTGTGTCGGTTTCGTCAAGGGCGACGAGGTCGTGGTGACAGGCGTTGTCCATCGCCGGTTCTTCAGAACGCCGACCGGGATGCAGAGTCGCACCGAAGTCGTCGCTGCGCAGGTGCTCAAGGGAACCGACAAGCGCAATGTCGCAGCGGCGATCAAGAAGGTGATGGCGCCACTGACGGCTGAGGAGTAGCAGCGGTGGCTACTCTTCGGATCGTGGATACCTCCTCGATTCTTGGCGACGACGCCGACAACCTGTTGACCCATGTCTGTGGCGGCGTTCCCCGTGACATCCTGACGACGCCGGGGCCCGATTTCATCGATCGTGTTTTTGTCGGCACCGATCGCTCCCCGCAGGTGCTGCGCGGGCTCGGATCGCTCTATGGGCACGGTCGCCTGGCACGGTCGGGGTATCTTTCGATCCTGCCGGTCGACCAGGGGATCGAGCACTCGGCGGCTGCTTCGTTCGCTCCAAATCCGGCGTATTTCGATCCGCTGAACATCGCCACCCTCGCAGTGGAGGCCGGGTGCAATGCCGTTGCCACGACCTTCGGTGTCCTCGGGCTGATGAGCCGCAGGTTCGCTCATCGGATCCCGATGATCGTCAAACTCAACCACAACGAACTCCTCACGTATCCGAACAAGTTCGATCAGGTGCTGTACGGCACCGCCCGTCAGGCCCACGAACTCGGTGCTGCGGGTGTCGGTGCGACGATCTATTTCGGATCGGACGAGTCGACGCGGCAGCTCCGCGAAGTTTCGGAGCAGTTCCAGGAGGCCCACCAGCTCGGGATGTTCACGGTCCTGTGGTGCTACCTGCGCAACAACGCCTTCAAGACTGCGGACAAGGATTACCACATGTCCGCAGACCTGACCGGGCAGGCAAACCATCTCGGAGTGACGATCGAAGCCGACATCATCAAACAGAAGTTGCCGGAGAACAACGGCGGATACCTGGCGTTTCCCGGCTACGGCAAGACTTCGCCACTGGTGTATTCGCACTTGACGACGGACCACCCCATCGACCTCACACGCTGGCAGGTACTGAACTGCTATTCGGGGCGAATCGGTCTGATCAACAGTGGCGGCGAATCACATGGCGCATCGGATCTGCACGATGCGGTGCGGACCGCCGTCATCAACAAACGCGCCGGGGGTCAAGGCCTGATCGTCGGGCGCAAGGCATTTCAACGACCACTGGCGGACGGCATCGCGCTGATCAATGCCATTCAGGATGTCTATCTCGACACCTCGATCAGCATCGCCTGATCGCCACGACCACAACCTCCATCACTGGATGGCGGATTACAGGTCGAGCGTGGCGACGTTGTTCAACTCGGCGAACGATTGCTCGAGTCGCTTCGAAAAACTGACTTCGGCGGCTCGCAGCCAGACTCGCGGGTCGTACTGCTTCTTATTCGGGGCGTCGGCGCCTGATGGGTTGCCGAGTTGGCCCTGGAGGTAGTCGTGCTTGTCGACTTCGTAGCCGCGGATGCCGTCCCACAGTGCCCACTGCAGGTCGGTGTCGATGTTCATCTTCACGACGCCGTAACTGATCGCCTCGTGGATTTCCGCAGCGGTCGAGCCGGAGCCGCCGTGGAACACGAAGTTCACGGGGTTGACACCGGTCGAGAACTTCTGAGCGACATATGCCTGTGAATCACGCAGAATCGTCGGCTTGAGCTGCACGTTGCCAGGTTTGTAGACCCCGTGTACGTTCCCGAACGCAGCGGCAATCGTGAAGCGGTCGGAGACCTCGGACAGCCGCTCGTAGGCGTAGGCGACTTCCTCCGGCTTGGAGTACAGGTTGGACTGGTCGGCGTCGGAGTTGTCGACGCCGTCCTCCTCGCCGCCGGTGATGCCCAGCTCGATCTCCAGCGTCATCCCCATGCGAGACATGCGCTTGAGGTAGCCGACGGCGATGTCGAGGTTCTCCTCGATCGGCTCCTCCGACAGGTCGAGCATGTGCGAACTGAACAACGGCGTGCCGGTGGACTCGAAATGCCTCTCGCCGGCTTCGAGCACACCGTCGACCCATCCGAGCAGTTTCTTGGCGCAATGGTCTGTGTGTAGAACGACCCGCGCCCCGTAGGCGGCGGCGAGGGTATGGACGTGGTAGGCACCGGCGATCGAGCCGAGGATCGATGGAACATCACCCGTGGCGCCGATGCCCTTGCCGGCGATGAACGCTGCGCCGCTGTGGCTGAACTGGATGATCACCGGCGAGTTGACCTTGGCGGCGGTTTCGAGCACCCCGTTGATCGTGTTGGAGCCCGTGCAGTTGACAGCCGGGAGCGCAAAGCTGTGCTCCTTGGCGAAGGCGAACAATTCGGACAGGGCGTCACCGGTCAGAACACCGGCAGGGAAGCGATCAGCAAAGGACACCCCGAAAGTCTACGTGTGCAGCGTTGGCTCGGCGGCGGGAGGCAGTTCCGGCGAGAGCGGAATCAGAACAATCTCGAAGCAAATGTCGCCAATGCGCCCCTCGCCGGTAATAGGTTGGAGATCGTCAGACAAGGGAGTCTGACACGACGTCGAGGCTCATCCGTGGGGCGGCTGTTCCTCGTCAAAGGGGGACAGGTCCCGATGACGGACATCATCGAACACACGGAATCCAAGCATTCTGAGTCGAAACATTCTGAATCGTTGACACGGGTCGTGATCCGCTTCGCCGGCGACTCCGGCGACGGGATGCAGTTGACAGGTGACCGCTTCACCTCGACCAGTGCGTTGTTCGGCAACGACCTGTCGACGCTGCCGGAGTACCCGGCCGAAATCCGCGCACCAGCCGGCACGGTTCACGGCGTCAGCAGCTTCCAGGTGCAGATCAGCGACCACGACATCACGACACCCGGCGACGCTCCGAGTGTGCTGGTGGTCATGAATCCTGCTGCACTGAAGGCTGATCTGAGCCGGCTCGAACCGGGCGGCATGTTGATCATCAACAGCGACACGTTCACCGAGCTCTTCCTCAACAAGGCGGGCAACACCGAGAACCCGTTGGAGAACGACTCGCTCAACGGCTATCGGACCGTGCTCGTGCCGATGACATCGCTGACCAAAGAGGCAACGGTCCCGCTCGGCGTCAAGCCACGCGACGCCGACCGCTCGAAGAACTTCTTCGCTCTCGGCCTGGTCTCTTGGCTGTATTCGCGACCGACCGAGTCGACGTTCGCGTGGATCGATGAGAAGTTCAGCAACGAACTCGTCCGTACCGCCAACAAGGCTGCGTTCACCGCCGGTTTCAACTTCGGCGAGACGACGGAACTGCTCGATCATCGCTATGAGATCGAGCCGGCGCACATGCCGTCCGGCGAATACACCAACATCACCGGTAACACGGCGCTGGCGTGGGGAATCGTCGCTGCAGGGCAGCTCGCCCACCTGCCGGTGTTCCTCGGGAGCTACCCGATCACGCCGGCGTCTGACATTCTCCACGAACTCGCAAAGCACAAGCACTTCGGTATCCGCACCGTGCAGGCAGAAGACGAGATCGCCGCCGCTGGACTGGCACTCGGCGCAGCCTTCGCAGGCCATCTCGGCGTCACCACGACCTCCGGTCCTGGCCTTGCTCTCAAGAGTGAGACGATCAGCCTCGCGTTGTCGCTCGAACTGCCGATGCTGATCGTCGACATCCAGCGCGGCGGCCCGTCGACCGGGCTACCCACCAAGACCGAGGCCGCCGATCTGAACATTGCCATGTTCGGCCGTCACGGTGAGTCGCCACTGCCGATCGTCGCCGCCTACAGCCCGGCGCAGTGCTTCGACGCGGCGATCGAAGCAGTTCGCATCGCCCTCAAATATCGGACCCCTGTCATCCTGCTGTCCGACGGCTATCTCGCCAACGGCTCCGAGCCGTGGTTGCTGCCCGATCCGGCGGCATTGCCTGATATTTCCGTCGAGTTCGCCACGGAGATGAACCACCTCGACGACGACGGCAACCCGGAGTTCTGGCCGTACCTACGCAACCCGGAGACGCTCGCCCGTCCATGGGCGATTCCGGGAACGCCAGGTCTGATGCATCGCGTCGGCGGGCTCGAAAAAGAAGACGGCAGCGGCAACATCAATTACACGCCGGAGAACCACTCGAAGATGATCCACCTGCGTGCGGCAAAGATCGCCGGGATCGCCAACGACATCCCCGATGCGACGATCGTCGGTGACGAAGATGCCGACCTGTGCATCGTCGGATGGGGTTCGACGTGGGCGGCGATCGACGCAGCAGTCCAACGATCCAGGCGGCGTGGGACCAAGGTGGCGTGGGTGCACCTGACGCACATCAATCCGCTGCCGAAGAACCTCGGAGCGGTGCTGAAGCGTTTCCAGAAGGTGATCGTGCCGGAACTCAACCTCGGACAGATGACCCGGATCATCCGCTCGGAATACCTCATCGACGCCAAGGTGGTCACCAAGGTCGCCGGATTGCCCTTCACCGCCTTGGAGCTCGAAGGAGCGATCATCGAAGCGTTGCAGGATCCGCCAACCGGCGGCGATCCAAGAGTCGTTGCGTCGAGCGTCCTTGCGTTGGGCGACAGCGAGCAGAACGGAGCAGCGCAATGAGCGACACCATCACCCTCACCACGAAGAAGGATTGGACCAGCGACCAGGAGGTCCGTTGGTGCCCAGGCTGCGGCGACTACGGCATTCTGCAGGCGGTGCAGATGCTGATGCCAGAGTTGGGCATTGCCAGGGAGAACACCGTGTTCGTGTCCGGCATCGGCTGCTCCAGCCGTTTCCCGTACTACATGAACACCTATGGGATGCACAGTATCCACGGACGTGCGCCGGCGATCGCCACGGGGATCGCCGTTGCCAGACCCGATCTCGACGTCTGGGTCGTCACCGGCGACGGCGATGGCCTCTCGATCGGCGGCAACCACCTGATCCATGCGCTGCGCCGCAATGTCAACCTGACGATCCTGATGTTCAACAACCGCATCTACGGATTGACCAAGGGGCAGTATTCACCCACATCGGAAGTCGGCAAGGTCACCAAATCGACGCCGATGGGATCGATCGACCCGCCGTTCAACCCGCTCGCCGTCGCCCTCGGCGCCGAGGCCAGCTTCGTCGCCCGTACTCATGACCTCGACCGCAAGCACATGATGGAAGTGTTCCGTCAGGCGCACGCCCACCGCGGTGCCTCGTTCGTCGAGATCCTGCAGAACTGCAACGTTTTCAACGACGCCGCATTCACAGACATCACCGGGCGCGAGTCGCGTCCCGAGATGCTCATCGACCTCAAACACGGCGAGCCCGTCCGATTCGGCAAGGACAACCAGCACGGCGTCGTCATGGGGCCAGACGGGCAGCTGCGAATCGTCGAGGTTGCCGATGTCGGTGACGATGCGCTGTTGATCCACGACGCTCACCGGGCCGATCCGAGCCTCGCCTTTGCATTGGCGCGATTGTCGACCGACGACCATTCGCCGACGCCGTTCGGTGTCTTTAGATCCGTCGAGCGTCCGGACTACGGCAGCGGCGTCGCCCAGCAACTGCTGGCATCGAGCGCCAAGAAAGGCCCCAGCGATCTCAAAGCACTGCTGCGATCGAACGGCAGCTGGCAGGTCTGAACCTGAAGTCAGCGGGTAGCAGCGCCGTTGAGCGCCCAACCGCATCGCTACTGCGCGCACTCCGAGCAGACCAGTGAAAAGTCAGCGGTCAGCGTTGAATGCTCTGAGGACAAGGCGTGCGGATCCCATGACGGTATTCGGATGCAGATGCCTGTTGCGGGCGTTGGGACACCTGCCGGCTCGTCCAGACGGATCAGCCGAACGCGCTTGTGGTCGACCATCCCCGGCCCACCGAAGCCGCCGCCACACTCGCGTCATCGACGATGACGACCTCAGCACCATCGGATCGACTGCGAGCAGCGGCGGATTACAAGGGGCGGACGACGAGTCCGCTGCGCAGTTTGGGGGTGAAGAACGTCGACTTCGGGGGCATCAGCGTCCCCTCATCGGCAGTGTGCCGGATCTCGTCGATGCTCGTCGGACGAATCAGTACGCCGGCTGCGGCAGCCCCGCCCGTGACGATCTCGACGACATTCGCGACTCCGTGCTGATACGAGACGTCAGCGTCGACACCGGCGAGTGCATGTTCGAGATATGCGCCGTCGAGTGATCGCACGGCGAAGAAGGCTCCGGGTTTCGGTGTCATCCAACTGCCCGTGCCATCAGCGTGGACGAAGCACAACGCTCCGTGTTCGACCGTTTCGGCGGCAAACGCCGGCGTGATCGGCCCGGCGGGCGAGAGGTCGAAGAACTCGCCAAAACGTTCGACGAGATCGGCGGCCGAGATGCCGGAGTACAGCCGATGAATGGCGTCGATGCTCAGTTGATCCTCGATCAATTCGCCGACGTAGGTCATCGTCAATTCGGCGGATGTGTGGGTGTTGCCGGTGGCAAGCCGGATCTCGTCGCGGTAGGTGCGTGAGATCGCGTAGCGGTGGTGGCCATCGGCGATGACGACGGGATGCGAACCTACTGCATTCGAGATCGCCGTGAGCCTGGCAGGATCGGTGACCCGCTCGACGGAGTGGGTCACGCCGTCGACGGTGAGTGAACCGACGGGTTCACCCTTTGCCGTGAGTAGGTCCGTCAGACCAGCCGCTGTCGAAAGACCCCACACGGGGGAGAGGTTGGCCTGCGTGGCCCGCGTGAGATCGAGTCGGTCGGTCTTCGCCTTCGGCGTGGTCCGTTCGTGTGGAAGCACACCGCCAGCACCATCGTCGACGACTTCGAGCGCTCCGACGACGCCGACAGTGTGGCGGTCGCGTCCGGCTTCGTCGGTGAACGACATGCGGTAGAGCGTGAACGACGGCTGGTCATCGAGCGTCATGATCCCGGTGGCGATCCACTGCTGCAAGGTCCGGGCGGCCGTTGTATATCGGTCATCGCCTGCGGTGGCGATCGGCAGGTCGACGACGACGAAGTTCGCCGGGTGAGCGTCGGCGAGGTGCTGACGATCGAGGTCGGAGAGCACGTCGTAGGGCGGTGCAGTCAGATCAGCGAACGGAGCGAGATCCAGCGCGTAACGCAGGGCAGCAAACGGTTCGAAGCGCGGCACGCCCCATGTCTATCGGCTGGCGATCCGCTCGTCCCCAACAATTCTCGACTCGATGAGGAGTGTGTTCGAGTCTCGCAGGCCGTTGGGTTGGCGCCAGTCCCCAGACGTGACACGATTCGACGTCGATGAGCGAGCCAACTGCCCCTGATTCCGTTTCCGCCCGCACCGCAGTTCTTTGCGACCTCGACGGTGTGGTGTGGCTGTCGCATCATCCAATTCCCGGCTCTGTGGAGGCAATCGCCGATCTTCGTGCCGCCGGGCACCGGGTGCTGTTCATCACCAACAATTCGGCGGCGACACTCGCCCAGCACGAAGCGGCATTGGCGCAGATCGGCATTCCGGCGGGTGGGGACGTGCTCAGTTCGGCGATGGCAGCAGGCCAGCTCATCAACGCCGGCGAGCGCGTGCTGGTGTGCGGCGGGCCAGGTGTCGTCGAGGCCGTCGAAGGTCGTGGGGCGATTGCCATCGGCAGTCACGCCGATCCTGAAGGGCCAATCGATGTGGTCGCCGTTGGATTCCATCGCGACTTCGACTACGAAGTGATGCGGCGCGCCACCCAGGCGGTGCAGCGCGGTGCCCGCTTGATCGGCACGAACGATGACTCCACCTATCCGACGCCTGACGGGCCGATCCCGGGCGGCGGAGCGATCCTCGCCTCGATCCAAACGGCAACCGGGCTGACCGGCGCGATCGCCGGCAAACCGTACGAGCCGATGGCGGCGCTGACGCGTGCGATCATCGGCGACGAGGCCTCGAAGTCAGCGGTGATGGTCGGCGATCGGCCAGAAACCGATGGCTTGTTCGCCGTCACCCTCGGCTGCAGGTACGCCATCGTGTGGTCGGGTGTCGCCATCAAGGGCACCAACGTGACCCCGGTTCCCGACTATGCCGCCGACACGCTCGCCGGCATCGCTGCGATGCTGCTGTCCTGACCATCGCGCGCGCTTGCAGAAATTAGCAGTATGCTATTTACATGGCAACGAACGACACCCTCAAGCGACTGATCGACGCGGGCATGAGCTTCACCCAGATGAGCCAATCACGCGCCGAAAGCATCGTCAACGATCTCATCAAGCAAGGCGAGGTGCGCAAGAAAGAAGCACAGAAAGCGATCGACTCACTCGTGCAACGCGGTAAGGAGAGCAGCGAGAGACTCATCGCTCTGATCCAGCACGAGGTCGGTCTGCAGGTCGGAAAGGTCTCGTCGCAGGTCGAGGCGCTGGAGCACCGTATCGAGGATCTCGCCAAGATGGTCGGCCTCGGCGTGGCTGCGGACAAGGTCATCGACGTCGCCGAATCGGCTGCCGACACCGTTTCTGCTCCGGTCAAGGCCGCTGCCGGCAAGGTCAGTGCGGCTGTCTCCAAGGCGTCACCGGTCAAGAAGACCGCCGCCAAGAAGGCTGCGCCTGTCAAGGCCGGCGCCAAGAAGGCTGCTGAATCGCTCGCAAAGGCTGCAGTTCCGGTCGAGGCCGCCGTCAAGAAGGTTGCGGCTCCCGTGCAGAAGGTTGCGGCTCCCGTGAAGAAGGTTGCGGCTCCCGTGAAGAAGGTTGCAGCGAATAAATCTGCACCGGTGACAGCAGCAACCAAGAAGGTTGCTCTCGGCAAGCGCCCGGCGAAGAAGTCCGTAGCCCCGACGGCTGACTGACGCCGCGCGTGGCGCAGCGTCGCCGCCTCGATGCAGAACTCGTACGGCGCAAACTCGTCCCCAGCCGCAGCGCTGGGAGCGAGTTGATCGACGAACGCAGAGTGCACGTCAACGGCGCCATCGCCGACAAGGCATCGCGCCTGGTCAGCACTGCTGATGCGGTTCAGATCGTTGGCCAGCGACCGCGCTTCGTCAGCCGGGGAGGCGAGAAACTCGACGCCGCACTCGCACAGTTCGCAATTGACGTGCGCGGCAGACGCGTGCTCGATGCCGGAGCATCGACCGGCGGGTTCACCGACTGCTGTCTGCAGCGGGGTGCCGCCCACGTCATCGCCCTCGACGTCGGGCACGCACAACTGCACGAATCGCTGCGAGACCGCATCGCCGTCACGGTGATCGAGCGGTACAACGTCAGGCATCTGCAGGTCGCCGACATCGGCGGGCCGGTGGACATCGTCGTCGCCGACCTCTCGTTCATCTCGCTGACGACGGTCCTGCGGGCGTTGATCGGCGCGCTGGTTGCTGAAGGACAGATGGTGCTACTGGTCAAGCCGCAATTCGAAGCCGGTCGTGCCGAGGTGTCAAAAGGGCGTGGAGTCATCCATGATGAACAGGTGCACATCCGCGTACGTGAAGAAATCGAGGCGGCACTGATCGCCGAAGGCTGCGAGGTCGTCGACTGGATGACATCGCCGATCACCGGGGCGACGGGGAACGTCGAATTCCTCGTCCATTCCAGGATCGGCGGTCGAGCGACATGACCGCCGTGGTGATCGTTGCACATCACGAACGTACCGAAGCCGCAGCGCTTGCCAGGGCGGCGGCCGATTGGTTGCTTGAACGTGGCCACGAGGCATGGATGCCGACGGACGACGCCAAGGCGCTCAGCCTGGCCTCGCTCGGATCGGACCGCCTGCTCTCCGAGGCCGATCTGGCGATCAGTATGGGTGGCGACGGCACGATGCTGCGGACGGTGCAACTGCTCGACGGGGCGGCGGTGCCGATCATCGGCGTCAACGTCGGACTGCTCGGCTATCTCACCGAGGTAGAACCCCCCTCGCTGACAGCGGCGCTCGAGCGGTACTTCACCGGCAGGTACACCGTCGAGAACAGGATGATGCTGGTTGCCACGGTGGAACGAACCGACACAGTGTCGACGGCGGACGGCGGAGGAACGCACGCGCCGCTCAGTTGGCGGGCACTCAACGAGGTCGTCATCGAGAAGGACGAACCGGGTCACACGGTGCGCCTGCAGGTGTGTATCGACGGCGCGCCGTTCACCTCCTATGCGGCAGACGGCCTGATTGTCGCAACGCCGACCGGCTCGACGGCGTATTCGCTGTCCGCCCGCGGCCCGGTCGTTTCTCCCACGCACCGAGCCGTGCTGCTGACTCCTGTGTCCCCGCACATGCTCTTCGACCGGTCGCTCGTGCTGGATCCCCATGAAGCGATCTCGATCGAGGTCATCGGTCACCGGCCTGCCGTGCTGTCGGTCGACGGTCGTCAGGTCGGGCATCTCAACGACGGCGACATCGTGCACTTCGCGCCCGCAGAACAATCGGTCACCTTCGTCCGCTTCGGCCATCGCCGGTTCCACCAGATCCTCAAGGCAAAATTCGGCCTGACGGATCGCTGAGACGAGGCCGCGAGAAATGCTCACGGAACTGCACATCGAAAATCTCGGCGTGATTGCCACCGTCGACCTCGTATTGGATGCTGGGCTGACGGCGCTGACGGGCGAGACGGGTGCCGGCAAGACACTGCTGGTCGAAGCGATCAATCTACTTGTTGGGGGCCGTGCCGACCCTGGTCTGGTTCGCCCGGGCCGCGACGAGGCGCGGGTCGAAGGTCGTTTCGTGACGACGGTCGACGGAGAAGACACCGAGACGGTCCTCGCCAGGGTGTTGCCGCTCGACGGCAGGTCGCGCGCCTATGTCAACGGACGTTTGGCGACGGCGTCGACGCTCTCGGAACTGGGCGCCACGTTGCTCGAACTGCACGGCCAGCATGCCCACCAGAGCCTGCTCACGACATCGGCGCAACGCAGTGCCGTCGACCGCTTCGGCAAGGTAGACCTGTCCAAGCTCCGCGAGGCGCGTGGTCGACTGACTGAGATCGAAGCTTCGCTGGCGACGCTCGGCGGCGACGAACGTACGCGGGCACGGGAGATCGATCTGCTGCGATTCCAACTCGAGGAATTGGAACGGGCAGACCTCACCGATGCCGACGAGGACGCAGCGCTCGAATCCGAGGAGGACCTCCTGTCCGGAGTGGCTGCGCACCGCGAAGCTGCCGAACGAGCGCTGGCGGCCCTGCAGGCCGACGGCGGTGCGGTCGACGCAGTCGCAGAGGCCATCGGCGCGCTCGGCCATCGGGTGCCCTTCGAATCAGCGCTCGCCAGGTTCAGGGCGATATCCGCTGAGCTGCTGGATGCGACGGCGGACCTGAGGGTTCAGGCGGAGTCGATCGACGAGGACCCCGAGCGTCTCGCCGATATCCGGGCGCGACGGCAGCTGTTGCGCGAGCTGTGCCGAAAGTACGGCGACTCGCTCGGAGAGGTCATCGATTTCCACCGTGAGACGGCTGACCGTTTGGCAGAGTTGCTGAGTTACGAAGCACGAGCCGCCGAGCTCGAGTTGCAGCGCCACGACATGCTCGCGGCGGTCGGGAAGGCGGCTGCCGCCGTCGGCGCTGCGCGGCGTCGCGCCGCTCCGAACCTGGCACAAGCGGTTTGCCGCCACCTCGCCGATCTGGCGATGAGTGGTGCCAGGGTCGAGGTCGAGATCGGCGATGATCCCGGCGACGACGTGACGTTCATGCTCGGTGCCAACATCGGTGAGGCGCTCGCTCCGCTGTCGAGAGCAGCCTCGGGCGGTGAGCTGGCGCGGACGATGCTCGCTCTGCGCCTCGTGCTGACCGAGGCACCCGACACGTTGCTGTTCGACGAGGTCGACGCCGGTATCGGCGGCACGGCGGCCGTTGCCGTCGCCGCTGCGCTCGCACGGTTGGGTGAACGCCATCAGGTGCTCGTCGTCACCCACCTCGCGCAGGTCGCGGCGGCTGCCGATCACCAGCTCGTGGTAGCAAAGGCGGAAAGCAAAGGACGGACGATCACGTCGGTTGCTGCAGTGACCGGACCCGAGCGGACGGTCGAGATTTCACGAATGCTCAGCGGCTCGACCGAGAGCGCAGCGGCTCTCCGGCATGCGGAGGAATTGCTTGCATCCTCTCGCCGCAGCTGAGTCGCACTCCCGTCACTGAAAAATGCTCGGTCGGTGTGGGCAATCCTGTCGATCGCCAGCAGCGTCGGCGACCTCGACGAAGCGGCCTGGAACGCCACCTCGGTGGTCGATCCGTCGACATCTGACGGCTGCAATGGGCTGCTCTGTTGACAAGGTGCTGACGTTGCCGGGCCTCCGCGGTCCATCTCGCCGGCCTCCGCGGTTCGGCTGCGCAGGTGCGGTAACCTGATGTCCCGTCGTGTTGTTCAACGGACGGGAGCCCGGAGCCATGCCAAAGCACATTTTCGTGACCGGAGGCGTTGCCAGCTCACTCGGCAAAGGCTTGACCGCCTCCTCGCTCGGCCGTCTGCTGAAACTTCGTGGCTACCGCGTGACGATGCAGAAGCTCGATCCGTACATCAACGTCGATCCGGGGACGATGAACCCGTTCGAGCACGGTGAGGTCTTCGTCACCGATGACGGCGGCGAGACCGACCTCGACCTCGGCCACTACGAGCGCTATATCGACGAGCCGCTGACTCGCTCGTCGAATGCCACGACCGGTTCGATCTACCAAGCGGTGCTCAATGCGGAACGGCGCGGCGACTACCTCGGCCGCACCGTTCAGGTCATCCCGCACATCACCGACGAGATCAAGAGCCGCATCAAGCGCCTGGCGACCGATGACGTCGACATCGTCATCACCGAAGTCGGTGGCACCGTCGGTGACATCGAGATCTTGCCGTTCCTCGAAGCGATCAGGCAATACCGTTTCGAGGCCGGCAAGGGCAACGTCTGCTATCTGCACGTCACGCTCGTGCCGTTTATCGGTCCGTCCGGCGAACAGAAAACGAAGCCGACGCAGCACTCGGTGACCGAGTTGCGCAGCCGTGGTATCCAGCCCGACGTGATCGTCTGCCGCAGTGAGGCGCCGATCGGCGATGGCGTCAAACGCAAGATCTCCTCGCTGTGCGACCTCGATCCCGAAGCCGTGATCAACGCCGCTGACGCCCGCAACATCTACGAGTTGCCGCTGATCCTGCACGACGAGGGCCTCGACAAGGTCGTCTGCGACGTGCTGCGCCTCGATGGTGAAATCAACCTCGGGCCGCTTCAAGCGCTGGTCCGCAAGGTCGAGGCGGCGACGAAGCCGACGAGGATCGGGCTGATCGGCAAGTACATCTCGCTGCCGGACGCCTACCTGTCGGTCGTCGAGAGTCTGAAGCATGCCGGTTTCCACCACGGTGCCAAGGTCGAGATCGACTGGATCCAGGCGGAGGATGTCGAGGACCTGCTGGGTGTTGGCCGACTCAGCGACCTCGACGGCATGGTCATTCCCGGTGGGTTCGGCCAGCGCGGTATCGAAGGCAAGATCGCTGCTGCGAAGTATGCACGCGAGAACGCCATCCCGTGCCTCGGGATCTGTCTCGGTATGCAAGTGATGACGATCGAATACGGCCGCAACGTGCTCGGCCTCACCGATGCCAACTCGACCGAGTTCGATACCGCCACGCCGCACCCCGTCATCGCCCTGATGCACGATCAGCGAGACGTCTCGGACATGGGCGGCACGATGCGCCTCGGGGCCTACTACGCCGTACTGCAACCCGATTCGAAGGCCCACGCCGCCTATGGTGAGCCGGTCGTCAGCGAGCGCCATCGCCATCGTTGGGAATTCAACAACAGCTACCGCAACCGTTTCGAGGCTGAAGGCGACTTTCGCATCTCCGGGGTCTCGCCCGATCGCCGTCTCGTCGAATTCATCGAACTCAACAGCCACCCATTCTGGGTCGGGACGCAGGCACATCCCGAGTTCAAGAGCCGACCGGACCGGGCGCACCCACTGTTCCGTGATCTGATCGCCGCATCGCTGGTGCGTTCGGAGGGCCGTAACCCGAAGCTCATCGATGTCGACGCGGTCTCCGTCGATGTCGATGTGGTGACCGCTGCTGGTTCCGACACCGACGGCGTGTCGATCAGCGCAGCGTGAACGGCTTCCGCCGCGTCGGCGAGCGAGTCGTCCACCAGGGGTACATCTGGAAGGTCGTCGTCGCCGACTTCGAAGCCCCCGACGGCACACCGTTCGTGCGCGACGTCGTCCGTTCGCCGGGGGCTGTCGGAGTCGTTCCCCTCATCTTCGACGCCGATGGCACACCATCGGTGGTGCTGGTCCGCCAGTGGCGTCCGCCGCTCGAGCAGGA
>Ga0123338_10002980_pt1 | contig 15532 bp, 13 predicted proteins | sample grotaG_FD_89793 | JGI IMG/M metagenome (GOLD analysis project Ga0123338, IMG submission 89793) | Glacier valley bacterial and archeal communities from Borup Fiord, Nunavut, Canada, to study Microbial Dark Matter (Phase II) -... | ecosystem: Environmental > Aquatic > Freshwater > Ice > Glacier ...
ACTCAAAAAGAATGTATGAGTTGGCCATTCGTTTTCTTGTAAAATACTTAAATTTTCAACAAGGAAGTGTATTTATTTTAAATAATGATGGTGATTCTTTTTTAGAATTAATGGCATGTTATGCATTTGACAGAATAAAATTCGCTGAAAAAAGAATAAATATAGGAGAAGGTTTAGTAGGGCAAGCGTTTTTAGAAGGCGAGGCAACATTACTTTTAGAAGTACCAAATGGGTATACAAGTATCACTTCAGGTTTGGGTGATAGCTCACCGAAATTCATCGCTATTATTCCTATGCAATACAATGGAATAACTGAAGGAGTATTAGAATTTGCGGGTTTTACATCTTTAGAAACACATGAAATAGAATTTCTTGAAAAATCAGGTACTTTTTTTGCATCAGCCATATTAAATTCCAGAAGCGGAAATAGAATGAAAGTTTTATTGGAAGAAGCACAGAAAAAATCTTTAGAACTGCAAGCACAAGAAGAAGAAGCCCGCCAAAATATGGAAGAGTTGGAAGCAATTCAAGAAAATTTAAGCAGACGGAATAAAGAAATGGAAAAAATGCAATTCGAACTCAATCAAACTTCTACATTGCTTGAATCCCTCCTTGAAAGTGCAGATGATAGGATTTATTTTAAAGATGAGAAAAGTAGGTTTTTACGTGTAAGCAAATCTTTTTTACAGATAGCTAAAATAGATAATGTAAATGAATTAATTGGGAAAAGTGATTTTGACTTTAAATCTGATCAAGAAGCGAGACCAAAATATGAGGCCGAACAAGAAATAATAAGAACGGGTTCTCCCCTTAAATTAGAAGAGAAGGATACATTAAATGATGGTTCAGTCAGTTATATTTCCACATCAAAATTTCCTTTAAAAGATACTTTCGGAAAAACTGTCGGAACTTTTGGCATTTCCCGTGATATAACACCATTAAAAAAAACTGTTTTAGAAATTGATTTACTCAAAAATGAATGGCAGGCGGAGAAAGAAAAATTAATTAAAGACTTGGAAGATTGTAAAAAGAAAAAAAAATAAATTCCTGAGAATTAATTTTTCAGGAATTTATTTCAATTGTCATTTTTATAATTTTCTGTCTTCAGCCTGCCTATCAACCATCCATCCTGGATATTCTTTTATCAATGCACTAATGTCATTGAGATTTTTTTTATCTTCTTCTGAAAAAATAATTTCAGTTGACCGTACATTGTCTTCCAACTGTTCAATATTTTTGGCTCCAATTATTGTACTCGTAATGTTTGGTTGAACCCTTACCCATGCCAATGCTATCTGTGCAACAGAAACGTTATGATTTTGCGCAATTGAATCCATCACGTCTATTATATCAAAAGCTTTTTCTTTATTTATGGGTGGGAAATCAAAATTATCGCGTCTCGCATTACCTACTTTTAAATTATCTCTTTTATATTTTCCAGATAAAAACCCTCCTGCTAAGGGGCTCCAAGGCATTATAGCTAATTTTTGATCTTCAGCTAAAGGAACTATTTCTCTTTCTATATCTCTTCCACCAATTGAATAATAATATTGAAGACCAACAATTTTATTCCATTTATTTTGATTGGCAATACCCTGTGCTTTCATCACCATCCAAGCCGGCCAATTACAAATACCGATATACCTTACTTTTCCTGACGATACTATGTCATTAAATGCATGCATGGTTTCTTCTATAGGTGTTTTAAGATCAACTCCATGTGCATAAAGGATATCAATGTGATCGGTTTGTAAACGTTTTAGACTTTCATCCACAGATTGAAAAATATGGTAGCGGCTTAAGCCAACATTATTTAAACCAGCAGACATTCTACCCCGAACTTTGGTTGCTAAAACCAGATCATGTCTTGGAATATTTAAATCTTTTAAAGCCTGACCTAATAAAGTTTCTGACTCGCCGTATGAATAAATATTTGCAGTATCAATAAAATTTATTCCCAAATCAATCACTTTCTTCATCAACGATTTAACATCTTCCTGTTGAAGTTTGCCAATGTTCTCCCAATATCCTTTGCCTCCAAAAGTCATTGTTCCAAAACACAATTCAGAAACAACCATTCCTGTATTACCCAAATAATTATATTTCATCAGTATAAGATTAAGTTAGAAAATAAAAATATAGTTTTTATAAAACCTACTTAACAAGTGAACAAGAAGATGAATAAATAGTTCTCAAAAATAAATTAAATGGGATATGCGAGGATATTTCTCTCCAATGTGCTCATTGATTAAAGTTCTTTCATTCTATCAAAATACCTTGTAAATTTTTCTTTCTCAGCGACCCTACCTGATTGATAAAATTCAATATTGCCGTTTCCATGTCCAATATTTTCTCCCAAAATATTTTTTAAATGATTTACAGTTCCTTTATTTCCATCTATTATTTGAATGCCTTCAGGCACAAGTTCACTAATATCATTTTTGAAATACGGGAAATGTGTGCAACCCAACACAATAGTACCGTACTCTTCTAAATTTATTTTTAATAATTTTTCTTTTAAATAATTATGTATAATTTTTTTATCAAAATTAAAATTTTCGGCATAAATCACGAGTTCCTGAAGAGGGATAAAATTAATTTGTTGGGTCTTGTCTATTTGATTTATAAGCTTGCTGAATTTGGTTTCTTTCAGTGTTAGTTCTGTCGCAAAAACCAATATTCGTTTATTGTTACTTAGGTTTATTGCTGGTTTCACAGCGGGTTCCATACCTATTATTGGAAATGGAAAAGATTTTCTTAAATCTTCAATAGCTACACTTGTGGCAGTATTACAGGCAATTACAAGTGCTTTTAAATTTTTTTTTGCTAGAAAATCTACTGCTTCAAAAACATATTTTTTAATTTCATCTTTGCTTTTATTACCATAAGGAACATTGTCGGAATCTGCATAATAAATATAATTTTCATTAGGCAATATTTTTAACGCTTCATTTAAAACTGTTAAGCCTCCTATACCGGAATCAAAAAATCCAATTTTCATACAAATTATTTCAAGACAAAATTAAATGATTTTATTTGTAATTATTGATGAAGATTATGTAGAATTAAATTTAATTTTCATTCATAACTGATCATATTTACATAGAATTTAAAATGAAAATTATGAATATTAAATTGATAATAAGGGCTTTGCTTTTTGGTTTATTAGGTGTTTTGTTATTATATGTTTGGAAAAATGTGCTTAAAAAGGATGTAATTTCCGAACCTGTAATCAACCAAACCACCATTTTAAAAGAAATAACCACTTTGGGGAAATTAGAATTGGTAAAATATAATTTTAAAGATATTGTAGAATATGAAAAAGAAGCAACTGATTACCATATGATTAATAAATTTTTACCTAATGCTAAAGCTGTTTTAATTGTAATGGGTGAAGCTACGGGATGTATTGATCTGATGAAAATTTCTAAAAGTGATATAGTTATTGAAAAAGATACTTTAATTATTTATTTACCTGAACCAGAAATTTGTGAGTATAAAATCAATCATGAAAAATCAAAAGTTTATGATGTAAGTAATGGTTATTTTTTAGAGCAAGGTAAAATGGTTGATGAAGCTTATAAAGCAGCAGAAAAACAAATAAAAAATTCAGCATTGGAAATGGGAATTTTAAGCCAAACAACTACCAACGCAGAGAAAATATTAAAACCGCTTTTAGAAAAAATTTCTTTAAAAAAAGTTGTTCTTAAGCAAAAATTATCAACTAAGTAGGAATGAAATAAAAATAATCTTTTAATTAGATTATAAACATTTAAATAACAATTTGTATGTTTACCATCTTCATGATAAAATATAAAGTAGTTTCAGAATATGTTTCAAATCAAAGAAAATGCAATAGAATATGATGTATGCATAGTTGGTTCTGGTGCAGGTGGTGGAATGGCAGCACATCAATTAGCTAAAGCAGGGGCAAAAGTAGTTTTACTTGAGGCAGGCCCATATTATGACCCTCAAGACCCAAAATACATTACTCAATTAAAATGGCCTTATGAATCGCCTCGACGTGGGGCAGGCTCAACACGCCCTTTCGGAGATTTTGATGCATCGTGGGGTGGTTGGAAAATTGATGGTGAACCTTATACAACCGTTGCCGGAACTCAATTTGAGTGGTTTAGGTCAAGAATGTTAGGAGGAAGAACAAATCATTGGGGACGAATTTCGCTTCGCTTTGGGCCAAACGATTTTAAAAGAAAAGACATTGATGGTTTGGGAGATAACTGGCCAATATCTTATAGTGATGTTAGTCCTTATTATGATAAAGTTGATAAATTAATTGGTGTATTTGGTTCAAAAGAAGGTATTTATAATGAACCAGATGGAAATTTTTTGCCTCCACCAAAGCCGCGTTTACATGAGTTGATGATTAAAAAAGCAGCAAAAAATTTAAATGTTCCTGTAATTCCTTCAAGGCTTTCCATTTTAACTAAGGCAATTAATGAAGAAAGAGGGGTATGTTTTAATTGCAGTCAGTGTAATAGAGGTTGCCAAGTGTATGCTGATTTTTCGGCATCATCTGTTTTGTGCAAACCTGCTATAAAATCAGGGAACGTTTTTTTATTAAATAATGCCATGGTTCGGGAAGTTTTAACCAACGAGCAAGGTTTGGCAAGTGGAGTATCATTTATTGATAAAAATACTTTAGAGGAGCATCAGATAAAAGCCAAAATAGTAATTTTAGCTGCAAGCACATGCGAAACTGCACGATTATTATTAAATTCAAAATCAAGTAGATTTCCTAATGGTTTAGCAAATTCAAGTGGAGTAGTTGGTAAATACTTACATGACTCAACAGGTGCAAGCCGTTCGGCATTCGTACCTTCTTTAATGGATAGAAAAAGGTATAATGAAGATGGAGTAGGAGGGATGCACATTTATACCCCATGGTGGATGGATAATAAAAAACTAGACTTCCCCAGAGGTTATCATATTGAATATTGGGGAGGAATGGGCATGCCTGCTTATGGTTTTGGATGGGGTATCGAAGGTTTAAATGGAAAAATACCCATGCCAGATGGTACTCAACACCAAGCAGGAGGATATGGAAAATCATTAAAAGAAGATTATCATCGTTTTTATGGAGCCTATGTTGGTATGGCAGGTAGAGGAGAGGCAATTGCAAAAGAAACTGATTATTGTGAAATTGATCCAACTGTGGTAGATAAATTTGGCATACCTGTACTTCGTTTCAACTATAAATGGAGTGATTATGAAATTAAGCAGGCTAAACATATGCAGGATACTTTTGAAGATATTATAAAAAACATGGGCGGAATTCCTTTAGGTGATAAGCCAGGTGCTGAGACAAATTATGGTTTAGCCACTCCAGGTTTAATAATTCATGAAGCAGGTACAGCGAGAATGGGAAGTGATCCAAAAAAATCAGTTTTAAATGGACATAATCAGGCGCATGATGTTAAAAATTTATTTGTTGTTGATGGAGCTGCATTCACTTCTCAAGCTGATAAAAATATAACCTGGACGATTTTAGCGTTATCAATGCGTGCTTCTGACTTTATCATCGATCAAAAAAAGAAGAAGAATTTATAAATTAAGTTTAATGAAAATTCTTTAAAGAGTTTTGTAAATATAAATTATTTAGAAATACATGGACAGAAGAGATTTATTAAAAGCATTATCAATAAGTCCTTTAACAGCTGGACTATTTTTAACAGGCATTGATACTGCTGAAGCGAAAGAGCAAGAACAATTATTAAATGAGTCGTTTCAAAATGATGAAAAGAAATATGATTTCTTAAATGGCAGAACACCAGAAGAACAACAAAGGGATGCCGATTTGATGAAACAAAAGTTTTTCAACGATCATGAAATGAAAACAATAACTCAATTGGTGGATATTATAATTCCTAAAGATGAACGTTCTGGAAGTGCTTCTGAGGCAGGTGTGCCTTCTTTTATTGAATTTATTGTAAAGGACATGCCGAATAATCAAACCCCAATGAGAGGTGGATTGAACTGGCTGGATATGCAATGTCTAAAAATGTTTAATAAAAAGTTTGTCGATTGTACAAAAGAACAACAAATTCAATTAATTGATAAAATTGCCTATCCTGCCAAAGCCGAGGGTAACATGAAACCAGGAGTTGCTTTTTTTAGCTTAATTCGAAACCTAACCGCATCAGGATATTTTTCAAGTGAAATGGGTATAAAATATCTTGATTATAAAGGTAATACTCCTAATAATTGGGATGGGGTTCCTCAAGAGGTTTTAGATAAATTCGGTTTAGCTTATGATGCTATTTATTCCGAAAAGTAGGAAGTAATAAATGTAATTATGAATATACTAATATCGATAAACTGATAATTAATTAGTTGATTTTTGAGGTTGGTTTTTCTTTTTTGGGAATGGATTGCAGAGTAAATCCTTTTTGTGAGTTTCTAACATAAAGATTGGAAAGCAATGTTTGCTCTTAGACAACATCCACATTTATTTAATCTGTATAATTTTATAAAAATCAATTTTACATAAAAGTTAGTCTTAAATATTTTCATTAATAACAATCTATTATTAATTCATTTTTAAATAAATTTATATGAATCGCCGTTCTGTAATTAAGAAAGTTTCTCAAACCATGATGTTATCATCAGTGGCATCTCTTCTTCCATATAGGTTTGCATCTGCTGAAGAAGCCTTAGATGCAACAATTAAAGGTAAAATAAATCATTCAACTTGCAGATGGTGCTATAATGATATTCCTTTTGAAGAATTAGTAATTGCAGGAAAAAAAATGGGTCTTCAATCTATAGAACTTACAGGTCCGAAAGAATGGGAAATTTTAAAAAAACATGGTATGACATCAGCAATGGGTTGGCCAGAAGGTGGTAATTGGGGTGAAGGACTTGGCATATCTGGTGGATTTAATAATCCTATTTATCATGAAAGATTAATTAAAATATTTGAAGACCTTATACCTAAAGCTGCAAATGCAGGAATTAAAAATGTAATTTGTTTTTCGGGAAATAGAAATGGGATTGATGATGAAACGGGATTAAAAAATTGTAAAGAAGGATTACAAAAAGTAATAAAAATTGCTGAAAAGCATAAAGTTACTTTGGCAATGGAGCTTTTAAATAGCAAAGTAGACCATAAAGATTATCAATGCGACCATACTGCATGGGTAGTTGAATTGTGTAAAATGGTTGGCTCGGAAAATTTTAAATGCCTTTATGATATTTATCATATGCAAATAATGGAGGGTGATATAATTCGAACAATAAGAGATAATATTAAATATATTGCTCATTTTCATACAGGCGGTGTTCCTGGTAGAAATGAAATTGATGAAACACAGGAATTATTTTATCCTGCAATAATGAGAGCAATAGTTGAAACTGGTTATGATGGTTTTGTTGGGCAAGAGTTCATTCCAAAAAGAAAAGACAAACTTAAATCTTTAGAACAAGGAGTGAAGATTTGTACGGTGTAAATTAGTTATTTTGTCCTTATTATAAAAAAAACCCTTAAATGCTATTTTAAGGGTTTTTTTATTTGAACGAAATATTTAAGGTTTGTAAAAAGTTGGTTCACAATTGATAATTTAATTCACCATCGAGTTTATTTCATTATGTTCAGACTTTAAGAACTTCAATTGCTTTAAACTCTAATATAGGGGAGGATAAAAGGGGTAGGATTAATAAAGGGAATTCATGCCTAGATTAAAACTTCAAATTATTTATACCATTAAGTTTGCTTCGAAAGAAATTAAAAAAGTGAATTCCCGCATAGGCGCAACCTAGTAGTAATGTTTATTTAGAAAAGATATAAAAAGTAAAAATTTAATTATATAAAAGATCGGGTAATTTTTGGAAACCCCGATCTTTTACAATTTTAATTAATGTTGGATTAATACCTGTTTTACAACTGGCTTTTTGCCATCATCAATTTTTAGATAATAAAAACCATCAGGAAACTTACTCGTTAAAAAAGTAATTTTTCCATCAATAAGTTTTCCATGACACATAATTTGATTGTATCGATCAAATAACGTTATTTCATCTTGGATCGAAGTATTAATACTGGTTTCTGATAAGTCATTATTAATGAGATTAAGAGAAGTAGTACTGTCATTAGCCATTTTACTTTCCTGCTTTATAACTGTAATATCACTATTTGCTGGATTTGGATAAACTGTTAATAATATGCTACTTCCACCACAAGGCGGTGCATAAAATCTTTTATAAGCCTTTGGAGAGGTTCCACATACGTTCACTGCCTCGACCGAGACATCAAAATAATAGGTACCGCAACCTCTACGGCCTGAAGGAGAGGGAGGCATCGAAGGGTCAGTCCCGCTTCGAGCTAAAACATCATTTATGTACCAATTATATTTAAATGCAGATGGTGAACCTATTGAATTTGCACTTACTTTGCCCAAAGTACTATCAAAATAACCAGAAATAGATCCTGGAACAGGTGAACCCACTGGTACAGAATAAAATGGAACAGTAAAACTTCCACAGCTTCCACTTACAGAAGCGGTTATATTTACAATACCATTAAAACTACCAACTCTCGTAGCATGACCGTTTTGATCAATAGTAAGACCCGAAGTGTTAGAAGATGCCCATGTTACTATTGAACCGGCTGGTAAATAAGTTATTGAAAAAAGTCCTGTGGAGCAAATTATTGATGGGCCAGAGATGACATAATTTGCTTTAGTCCCTACACCCACAGCATACCAAGCATTAGTTGTTTGAACAACTTCATTAGAGTTTGGGCCAAATATATCTGAGGCTGCTTGAATAGTATAAGTTCTGGCATCTGAATACTGTGAAGTCGCAGTTAAATGATCTCTCTCTGCCGCATATGCAATTCTTGCAGCACTGTTAATTCCAATTCCAGAAACACAAAAAGCATTATTCAAGTCATTTGTTCCATTACCTCCTACAGAAAGCAAGTAAAACCAATGATTTAGAACTCCACTATTAGTATGAACTCCACCAAAATCACTTGAAGAATTAACATCTACCCAGTTTGTTCCATGATAAGTGTCAGGCTGCCCATAAGTTTTGGGATTGCTCATTGAACGCAGTGCATTTTGTAGTAAAGTAATTTCTTCTCCAATTTGCCAAGTCTGTTTATTAGTAGTAGCCCAATTTTCTATACATGCTCCCCATATATCACTAAAACCTTCATTTAATGCTCCAGATTCCCCTTGATAATTTAGATTAGCTGTTGCTTGGCATATTCCATGCCCTAACTCATGACCTACCACATCAATTGAAACCAGTGGGCTAAACCTAATACATCCATCACCATAATTCATAACTTTAGCGAACCTATCCCAACCAGCATTTTCTGCATTACTAACATCTGAGCAATTACTATAATGAACATAATTAAGAATTGGAAGGCCTAAATTATCAATACTATTTCTACCATGAATTTGTTTCCAATATTCATATACTTGTTCAGCAGCCCAATGAGCGTCTAAGGCAGCATTATCTTTATTGGTATTATTGAATTCACTTGCCGACCAAATATTATCATCATCATTAAAATCAACGGCAGAGCTATAATCAGTTCCATTTCGGGAATTATATGTTTCAATCCTGACGTTATTCCTAAGTTCTCTTAATCTAAAACCACCCGAATAAGAATCAGTAGTAATAGGTCTATTTCCGCTATAACGGGTATCAGCATTACCAACTGCATTAGCAGTATGAGACAATGGCAACATTAATAAAACCTCTCCAGAAATCGCATCGACATAAACTAAAGATTGTTTTGAAAGCTCTACTGCAGCAATTTCAAAGCTATAAACAAGGTTCGAAGTCTTATTTTTGTTGTAGATTAAAAGTTCACCTTGGGGATAAAATGTTTCTTTATTGTTATTTCTTATTTTTTTTAACCATTGTTCTTCATTAGCATTTTGCCAACGATAACTTTTTGCGCCAACAAAACTTAATGCCTTTTCTAGGGCTTGAGCTTCTGAAATTGCAGGAGAAATAGGGATATTACTAGCTATGATTTTATAATCTCCATTTATGAAATGTATTTTGTTATTTTTAGAATGTATAATATAAGTTCCAAAGCAACTTTTATTCCTTTATAATACTGATTATAAAACTGATGTGTAATGCCTATATTATCGGTTTCGGTTTTAGAAATATTGAATTTATCTTCTGTTTTAAGGCGTAACACTTTGTTTAATAAAATTTCAGATTGACTAATATGAACTGATGAGTCAGGGTGAAATTTTGCAAATGAGATACTGCCAGATTTGTTAATTTCTTTAAGTAAAATGCCTTCTTGGGCTTGAGTAACAATATTGGTTAAGAAAAATAGTAATATTAGAATTTTTTTCATAAGGTTTATTTTTTATAAATTAATTTTTTGTTTTTAAGATTATTGAATAAATTAGGGTCACAATTATCCTTACCAGTTAAAGCATTAGTTGTATGGCAAAGTGTATCACCGGTACATTTTACAATTAGAAATGTTGGTTCATAACAAGCTACTGGATCAGCACCTATATAATAAACCTGTTGATTATTATAATCATATTGATATATTACATTTAAGCAGTTGTCTTTCTTTATCCGTTCAATATTTACTTTTAACCAATGTAAATCATTAATTGGATCCTTTGTGTTACAAACATTTTCTTGAGGTTCAGGATTGTTGGGTGATTTTTTACAACTGCTCCCCATGGCCATTAGACCTATTGCCATAAGAAATAAAAAACTAAACTTATTCATAAACATATTTGATTGAATTTTTTGCCAACTCTTTTAAGGATTTTCGGCTTTCTCCGTTTATTTGTAACAAGACCCATCTGAGATCCAAATGGTTGCACCATATTACAAATTATTTTTTTTATATAATAAAAAATAATTTGTATAGATTAAAAGCGTGATTTCTCATGGTTATCGTAAAATAGTGTTGCTGTGAAGTTTAGTAATTCAAATAAATGATTAAAAAATTAAATTAAATATATTTTTAATAGTATACAGTGGGAATGAACAAGATTAAAAATTTAAATTTAATTATGGTATGTCATATTATAAGTATAACCTTCCTAAAGCTTTATTTAAAATTCTTTCATAAGGAAGGTTCTTATTCAAACTTATTTTTTTAAAAAATAAGTAATTCCTTAAATTATATCTGTATAGAGACAACTGTAAAACCCTTTTTAAAAAAAAATACTTGTTTCCCTTTCTACACGCTCTAAATCTAAGAATGCGTACGTGTCCTTTGTGGTTTAAATATTCTTATGCCCTAACATCTTACTTACTACATCTAATGATATTCCTTCATTAAGCCAGAGCGTACCAGCGGTTTTTCGGGCGACATGCGAAGTTAAATTAAACCTTAGGTTAAGGCATTTGCCAATCATTTTAAGGTATGAATTGTATTCTTTGTTTGAAAGGATTGGTAATTTATGTTCATACTTTATAAGTATAGCTTTTGGAATTGGGAATAGAGGCATTTGAGGGAAATTATCAGTTTTCTTTCTTTCCCTGATAATCCATTCTTTGCCTTGAATAACTTCTACATCCTGAAAATAATCAAACCGGAATAATCTACGTAAGCGAAACCTGTCCAACTTTGAAATAAAAAAAGGTCAGCTACAATTTTTAGCTTGTCTGATTTAAAATCAAAAGTTTTTAAAAGATCGATTTCATTTTTCTTCAGGTATAAAATTTTTTTGATTTTACTTCTTTTACTTATAAATTCTTTAGCTTCTTTATTATAAGGATTTCCTTTTCCAGCACAATACCTCTGAACTGCCTTTATCCCTTCAAGATGCCTTAAGGCGTGGTTCTTTGAGCATTGCTTAAGGTCTTTATAAAGAAATAATTCTAACTCTGCCATTAATATGGGTGTAAACTCATTTGCTGATAGGTCTGTTTTTCCAATGGCGTTTAAAAAATTAATATAATTTTTACCTAGGGTAACATATTTTTTAAGGCTATCAAGCCTCATAGTAGGATTTTTTAATTTCTTTTCTTCTACTAGCTGGTCAAATTGTTCAATAAATTCGTTTTTTATTTCATTTTTTTCGGTTATTTCATTTTTGATATCCCTTAGGCTATATGTTTTGCCAATTACATCAAATCGGGTTTTTATTTCTAAAAGTTTAAAAGAGATGATTTGAATTTGTGAATTGTCGTAATCCTATTAGGACCATTTGAGGATTGACTATCCTGATTCCAATCATTGGGGTTAATGGAATTTTGCATGAAAATTCCTCTTTTAGATGGTTAATATTTATTGAGCACCATAAAGGGGCATTTCCTTTTTTGTTTGTCTTGTTTTTGCGTAGCCAAAATAAGATGGACATTTTTTTAAAAACATAAATTTATTATTGGGCTGAAAAATTATTTTCCAATAATAAGAAATTGAATTGAAAATGAGCAAGCGATTTTTAAATTGAGCAAGCGAATTTAAAAGTGAGCAATCGAATTGCGGAATGAGCAAGCGAATTCAATTATTTTGAAAAATTTTTGCCCTGTTGTATTGAAATTGAGAGGCCTTGAAAAAATCAAAAGCCTCTCAATTCGCTAATTAGACACCTATCGTGGTCCCACATGGGCTCGAACCATGGACCCTCTGATTATGAGTCAGATGCTCTAACCAACTGAGCTATGGGACCGTCAAAAGGATTTGCTTTTGAGGATGCAAATATAGTACTTCGTAAATAATTCACAAACATTTTATTGAAAGTATATGAGTATTTCTAAACATATTAAAAATATTATTTTTGATTTGGGCAATGTTATAGTTGATATTGACCCTCAATTAACGCTTGAGGCTTTAGAAGCTCTTAATAAAAATCCTTCTACTGAGTTTAAAGATGGATGGAAATTAATGGATCAATTTTATATTTTTGAAAAAGGCGATTGGACTGATGAAGAGTTTAGAGAGAAGGCAAAAGAATTTCTGAATAACCCTACAATTGAAAATATCGAATTGGATAGGGCTTGGAATAAATTATTGTTAGATATTGATACTAAACGAATCGATCTTTTATTGGAACTTAAAATAAAATACCGCACTTTTATTTTAAGTAATACAAATTCAATTCATATAAAAGAAATAAATAATAAATTAAGTGCTCAATATGCTTATCCAATGAGTTTGGATGGCCTGGTTGAAAAATGTTATTATTCACATGTTTTACATGCCACCAAACCTGACCCCGAAGTATTTATGAGTGTATTGAAAGAAAATGGATTAACTGCCAAAGAAACTTTATTTATTGATGATAGATTAGAAAACATTGAAGGGGCAAAAAAAGTAGGGATTGAAACAATTCATTTACATGCACCAACAACTATTTTAGATATTTTTAATAATGGAATTTAATTAAGGTGGCATAAAAAAGGTCAACCTAATTCATTTAGGCTGACCTTTTAAATTAATTTATTGTTCGTTAATCAAGTTTTAAAACTGCCATAAAAGCTTCCTGAGGAATCTCTACATTACCTACTTGGCGCATTCGCTTTTTACCTTTTTTCTGCTTGTCTAATAATTTTCGTTTTCTTGAAATATCACCACCATAGCATTTTGCTAATACGTTTTTCCGAAGTGCTTTTACAGTTTCGCGGGCGATAATTTTTTGACCAATTGATGCTTGTATTGCAATTTCAAATTGTTGCCTTGGTAATAATTCACGTAGCTTTTCGCATAATTTTTTACCCCATTCATAAGATTTTTCGCGATGCACAATGGCTGATAAAGCATCCACTTTTTCACTATTCAACATTATATCTAATTTTACCATATCGGATTCTCGAAAACCAATTAATTGATAATCTAGAGAAGCATATCCTCTTGAAATGGTTTTAAGTTTGTCGAAAAAATCAAAAACTATTTCAGCAAGAGGCATATCAAAGGTCATTTCAACCCTATCGGAAGTAAGGTATATTTGATTTTTAATAACGCCTCTTTTATCCATACAAAGTTTCATTATTACGCCTACATAATCAGATTTTGTAATAATTTGTGCGGATATAAATGGTTCTTCAATATAATCTATAAAAGTAGGGTCTGGCATATCAGCCGGAGAATTAATGGATTCCTTCTCACCTTTAGTATTATAAGCGTTAAACTGAACTGATGGAACAGTTGTAATAACTGTCATATTAAATTCTCGCTCAAGCCTCTCCTGAACAATTTCTAAATGAAGCATTCCTAAAAAACCACATCTGAATCCAAATCCTAAAGCTGCAGAAGTTTCGGGTTCCCATACCAATGAAGCATCATTTAATTGAAGTTTTTCCATCGAATCACGAAGCTCTTCATACTCTGATGTTTCTACGGGATAAATTCCTGCAAAAACCATTGGTTTAACATCTTCAAAACCCATAATAGCACTTGATGCAGGTTTGTCGAATTGTGTAATTGTATCACCTACTTTTACCTCTTTTGCTTGCTTAATACCAGATATTAAATAACCAACATCACCGGCTGACATTAATTTTCTTGGTTCTTTATCCAAACCTAAAATCCCTATCTCATCAGCATAATATTCTTTTCCTGTAGCCATAAATTTTACTTTATCGCCTTTTCGGATAGTCCCATTAAAAACACGGAAAATAACTTCAATACCTCTAAAAGAATTAAAAACCGAATCAAAAATTAATGCTTGTAATTCTGCATCAGGATTTCCTTTTGGAGGTGGTATTCTTTCAACCACTGCCTGAAGAATATCTATAATTCCGATCCCTTCTTTACCAGAAGCATGTATTATTTCTTCTCTTTTGCAACCTAGTAGACCAACAATTTCATCTTTTACTTCTTCAGGCATAGCACCTGGCAAATCAATTTTATTTAGAACTGGTATAATAACCAAATCATGCTCAAGAGCAAGGTAAAGATTTGAAATGGTTTGAGCTTCTATTCCTTGGGAAGCATCTACTATTAATAATGCACCTTCACAAGCTGCTATTGAACGAGAAACTTCGTATGAAAAATCAACATGACCAGGAGTATCAATTAAATTAAAAATATAATTTTGGTCATTATAAAGATAATTCATTTGGATTGCATGGCTCTTAATTGTAATTCCACGTTCCCTTTCCAAATCCATGTCATCTAATACTTGCGCCTGCATATCACGGTCAGAAACCGTTTTGGTAAATTCTAGTAATCGGTCAGCTAATGTACTTTTACCATGATCAATGTGGGCAATGATGCAAAAATTGCGGATGTACTGCATTTATTATTTTTTTCTATTTAAAATTATATTGTGAAGGTTGACGCAACATGTATTTATAATAAATTTATTAAAAGTACATGTGAAATATTTTTTTATTAAATAATTTTTAAAATGAATGAACAAATGCAAAATTAGTAATAATTACTATTAATTCTGATAGAATTAATAGATTGCGATTACAAAATGTTTTATATGCAGCTTAAAAAAATCTGGCAAGCCTTTCTGTTTTCATTCCCAATTCAATTGTTGTTGTTACAAGTCAAAAAAAATACTTGGCTTGTGATAATATGGTTAATATTATTTGGATTCGTTTTTCAGCAAATTGG
>Ga0123338_10002981_pt1 | contig 15531 bp, 15 predicted proteins | sample grotaG_FD_89793 | JGI IMG/M metagenome (GOLD analysis project Ga0123338, IMG submission 89793) | Glacier valley bacterial and archeal communities from Borup Fiord, Nunavut, Canada, to study Microbial Dark Matter (Phase II) -... | ecosystem: Environmental > Aquatic > Freshwater > Ice > Glacier ...
ACTAGACCAATATCAGTTAGTTCACATTTAGTTATAAGATTGAACCGCCGTGTACCGAACGGTACGCACGGTGGTGTGAGAGGACGGTAAATGAATTAATCATTTACCTCCTACTCGATTTCAAACGAAGGAAATAGGGGGTGAATTTGAATGAAATTAACGGAAGAATTATCAGTTAGGGTAAAGTGTGCTCTTACCATTGCGGTGACTACCATTGGTGTTTATTTGGGGTTTCGCTATTTTTTACCTTTACTCTTACCGTTTTTAGCGGCTTATTTTTTAGCATGGATCATAAGACCGATAACAGAGTTTTTATACCGGAAATTAAAACTTCCCAGAATTATAGGAGGAACAATATCCCTAACTCTATTAGTCACCGCGGCCGGTACAGGCATATGCTTTTTAATCAATATCCTACTGAAGCAGGCAATTACATTTATTAAAAACCTCCCCATTTATTTTAATATAATGGCAGATAAATTAGACACTATCTGTAGGGGCTGTGATGATATGTTTGGGCTTGCAGATGGTTTTGTAAGATCACTTGTAGATGACAATATGACACAAACGATTAATCGTATTAAAACAAATGTTATGCCACGCTTTACTGAACGGACAATAACTTTCACAGTTGGTATCATTGCATTTATCGGTATTTTACTGATCATTTTTGTCTCGGCTATCTTAATAGTAAAGGATTTACCTGATTTTAAGAAACGGTATAAAAATAATAGTTTTTACAAGGATATCCATAAAGTGACGGAAGTACTATCGGATGCAGGAATAGCATATCTCAGATCCCAAATTATTATTATGTCAATTGTAGCTGTTCTATGCGTTCTGGGTTTAAGCATTTTAAAAAATGAATACGCTTTTTTGCTTGGAATTGGAATTGCTTTTATGGATGCGCTACCTATTTTGGGAAGTGGAATTATATTAATACCTTGGGGTATTATTATGCTAATAAACGGTAATATTTATGCAGCCGCCATACTTATTACAACCTTTTTGATTTGTCAGATTATACGTGAGATACTAGAACCAAAGCTGATCGGAAACCGTATCGGGATAAAACCTCTTTTTACATTAGTTGCCATGTATATCGGAGTAAAATTGTTTTCTATCGCAGGATTTTTTCTGGGACCTATCGGATTAATCATAATTATAACAGTTTTAAAAGTATTTAACGAGAAATCAGGTTGTACTGCCGCTAGCGTGCAAGATACGAATGAAGATTAATAGTTTATGTACCAATGAAAAAGTTTTAAGCTGTAAAAAAGTACGCAAAGGAATTGATAGACTTGACAAAGCAAAAGATTTGAAATAGTATGAATACATTCATCATAAAGCAAGCCCGATAAATTTGGTCTTTTGGTCCCTTGCGGATAAGAAGACTTTTTTATTGCAATAAATGCGCCTATATTGATAACCTGACCTTGTAATACAAATAGTGCTTTGATATAATTTACTAGATAAAATGTATATAATAAGATATGGAACTTGTCCATAGGAGGTTTGTATGAAGATATTGATGCCCGATAAAGTAAAGAATATCATAGAAGCGCTGAAGCAGCACGGTTTCGAAGCATATACCGTCGGTGGCTGCGTACGTGACATGGTACTAGGGCGGGAACCTGAAGATTGGGATATTACAACATCAGCTACGACGGGTGAGGTAAAAAAAATATTCCGTAGGACAATAGATACGGGGATACAGCACGGAACCGTAACGATTCTAATTGATAAGGACCATTATGAGGTTACCACCTATCGACTTGATGGTACTTACGAAGATAATAGACATCCCAAAGAGGTTATCTTTACCGCAAGTCTAACGGAGGACTTAAAACGTAGGGATTTCACGATTAATGCCATGGCATATAACGAGCAGGAGGGATTGATCGATCTTTTTGGTGGCATGGAAGATTTAAAAAACGGCTTGATTCGCTGTGTTGGTAGTGCAGAAGAACGATTTAATGAAGATGCATTAAGAATCCTTCGGGCTGTAAGGTTCTCTGCTCAGTTAGGTTTCACAATTGAAGGGGACACCAAGGGGGCAGTAATAGATAAGGTGGAGCTTCTTCACAATATCAGTGCTGAACGCATTCGGGTGGAGTTGACCAAGCTATTATTGTCGAATCATCCGGATCGACTTAGAATATTATATGAGGTAGGAATTACGAGGGTAGTTTTACCGGAATTCGATGCTATGATGACTACGCAGCAAAAAAATATACATCATATTTATTCAGTAGGAGAGCATACGATCAGAGCGGTAGAAGAGGTTGCGGGAAAACATTTAGAGAACCGGTTTACTCTTAGAGAGAGAGGAATCCTAAGATGGACCATGCTGCTGCATGATATAGAGAAACCCAATACAATAAGCATTGGTAAGGATGGTCAAAATCACTTTTACGGACATCAGGAGAAGGGCGCGAATACTGCGAAGTATATCATGAAACGTTTAAAATTTGATAATGATACTTTAGAGGCGGTAGAACATTTAATTCGCTGGCATGATTATCGCTTTGTGCTGACGCCTGCTGGTTTAAGAAAAGCAGCTTCGAAAATAGGAAAGGATTACATGGAGCTTCTTTTTGAGGTTAACCGCGCGGACACCTCAGCTAAAAATCCGGAAAGAAACGGAGAAAAATTTGAGAGATTAGAGACAGCTAGAAAACTCTATGAGGATATTTTAAGCAAAGGGGAATGTGTCAATCTGAAAGAGCTTAAGATTAATGGAAAAGATTTAATCGCAGAGGGGTTTCAACCCGGCCGTGAGCTTGGAGATATTCTTAATCGATTGCTGGCAACTGTTATAGAAGAACCGAAGCTGAACCAGCTGGAAATGCTTTTAAACTTAGCAAATAAAGAGAGAAATAATACCTTATAACTATTTAGTAATAACAATAAATACAATCTACAGGTATAAAAACATAGTAAGCCTTAGAAAATTCAAATGAATTTTTTCTAAGGCTTTTTTGTATTCATTAATTAGACTGTAATATCATAATATTAGTAAGGCGGGTATTACGATTCACGACAATTGTATGTTAGGGGGGATTAGCTGTGGAGGATAGAAGTCAGGAAGCTTTAAAAAGATATAGCCTTAAGATTTATAATATATATAGAGCCAGAGGCGCATTTTTATTAGAAACCGACTGTGGCTTAAAGATTTTTAAATGCTTTGAAGGCTCCAGGAACAGAGCCCTGTTTGAGCATAAGGTGAAGGAGCATCTATTTCAAAACGGCTTTCATAATACAGATTTGTTTGTAAAAACAATCGATGATGATATTATTTCGGAAGACTCCTTGGGTAATCAGTATATTATGAAGAACTGGTTTTGGGGGGAGGAATGCAATCTGAAGGAGTTATCTCAGATAGAAGCCTCGTCCACCAATTTGGCAAAACTTCACTGCATTCTAAAGGATGTGGATTTTACGAAGGAGCAATTGGAATATAATATTTCCGATGATCTGACCGAGACCTTTGACAGACGTAACCGGGAATTAAAAAGGGTCAAGGCTTACATTCGGGATAAAAGACAGAAGAATGAGTTTGAAATATCTTATTTGAATTATTATGAACCCTTTTATAAACAAGGGCTACTTGCAGCTGAGCGGTTAGAAAAGTCATTATATCCCTCGTTACTTGCCGAATCAGTAAGGCAGCAAAGGGTCTGCCATGGGAATTACACCTATCATAATATTATTATGCTTAAGAATAAAACAGAGGCTATTTCAAGGGCTTATGTACCACCGGGTTGGATTAACAAACAAGCGGTATCCGTAACAGATTTATCCGGTAGTAGCTCATCTACGATAGCTATTACTAATTTTGAAAAAGTTTATATTGGGCTACAAATCTCAGACCTTTATCAGTTTGTACGTAAGGTGATGGAAAAAAATGATTGGGATATTTTATATGGTAGTAATATGATCGAAGCCTATGATAAAGTAAAGCCGATATCAAAAGCGGAACTAAATATCTTGTATCTACTTTTACTGTACCCTGAAAAATTTTGGAAAATAACAAATTTCTATTATAATGGAAAGAAATCCTGGATATCCGGGCGAAATATACAAAAGCTAAATAGTATCGGAGAACAGAATCCAAAAAAAGAAATGTTCCTGGAAAAACTTGAAAACATCCTTTAGCTAAATAATCTACATCTTTTAGCTAAATAATCTACATCCTTTAGCTAAATAATCTATGATTGAATAAACAAGTAAGGTAAGCTATAATACATACAAGAGAAACATCTGTAAAATATTGTAGAGGGTACTATGGAGCATCAAAACAAAGAACATAAGAATCAATACAAAGTGAATAGCAGGCCGATTGTGAGCCTGTTAATTGGGTTAGCCTCTTTTTCCATCATTCTCCTGATAACGATGCTAGTGACTGCTGAGAATTCAAAAAACGCAGGAAAGACGGCAAGGAATACATCACTGGAGGATAAGCTGGCAGCAGAAAACACCGCTGCCCTTAACGGCGACAGTGAAATGCTTGCGGTGGTGGTAGAAGTAAAATTCAGAGAGCAACAGATCACCCTGTTTGATGTAGCAGGAGGGGAAACCTATATTTTGGCATATACCGGAGCAAGTAACATCACAGATAAGTATAGCCAGGTGATATCAATGAACCAAATTTCGGTAGGGACGATTGTTGATACAGGTTATCAAAAGGATACCGGAAAACTTATTCGGATGCAGGTATCTACAAAAGCATGGGAGTATGTAGGTGTTGATAATCTAACGATTGACCAATCAGAACGAATTATGAAGATAGCGAATACAAAATATAAATATACAGATGATGTTTACATAATAGATGGGGACGCCTTTATCCCGGTCAGTAATTTATCCGAGCACGATAAGCTTACCATCCATGGCATTGAGGAAACTATTTACTCCATAACGGTGACGAGAGGACATGGTACCGTAAAGTTGGAGGATTATGAAGCATTTCTTGGAGCAAATTTATTAGTTGGTTATGAAGTAATGCAGCAGATAACGAAGGACATGGTTATGACGGTGCGGGAAGGTAATTTTAATCTTACGGTAGAGAGCGGCGAATATAGTGCTACAAAGAACATTACAATATATCGCAACCAAGAGACGGTGGTATCCTTGGGTGATTTAGGGCCTAAAGCTATAAAAATGAGTAGGATAATCTTTGATTTATCTCCTTTTGGTGCCGATTTGTTTATTGATGGAGAGCTCATGCCCTATGCTAACCCGATAGAGCTTGCTTACGGCGACCATACGATTGAAGCTTCCCTAGGGGGCTATACAACTTATCAGGGAACATTTAAGGTAGAAGAAGCAGGTAAAACCATAAAGATCGATTTACCAGAGGCAGCCAGTGGAGAAGAAGCTGTAGCTGTAGTAACTTCCGAGGATATCATTGCGCAAGAAACGGGTACAAATGACAGTGACCTACCTACAGACGATATAAACTCCACAGAAGAAACAACGATAGAGGAGGAGAATGGAGAGGCTTCGGAGAATGAGGAGGGTATTGTAGACGAAGAGCACTTTGTCTATGTACAGAATCCAATTGGTGCATCCGTCTACTTAAATGGCGTATTTAAAGGAATATCCCCAACAAAACTTGATAAAATTATTGGAACCTACGTGATTACCTTTATCGAACACGGTTATGAAACGAAGAGCTATACAATAGAAATACCGGAGGACGGAAAGGATATGTATATTAGCTTTGAAAATCTATTAAAAATTGAATAATGGTAGTAACCTACTTTTATTTCAGCGCAGATTAAAACAGACAATTCTGTAGGAATATGTCATATGGAATGCGATTATAAAAAATTAAATATTATTATAGAGCATAGGTAAGATTTGTGTCTACCGATTTTTCCTCCTCTCTCTTTTCAAATTAGCTGTTGTAAGCTATAATAAATGTAAATTTATGGAAAAGAGAGGGGATTTTTATGGTTCAATTTTTATTTAGCAAAAATATTATCATTTACACTTTTATAGGGCTCTGTGGAGTGGGGATAGTAATCCGTTTAATGATGGATTTGGTTTTTAAAAGCTTGGTGAAAGAATCAGACAATTTGGGCGCAACAAGAAACAATCAGCTAAAGCATATGAAGATGAAGTTTGAAACCTGCTATAAGCTGAAAATTGGTGTTAATAATGTGGATACCTTTGTGGATAAGAATGTACTAAAGTATCGTTTTGGTGCAATTCTTTTATCCACATGGGAATGTTTAAGTGGACAAGTTCTCTATCTAAGTCTTCTATTAGTCCCGATCATTACTCTTTTCGGGGTAATCTTTGACTGTAACCAGGATGAGATTTTATTAACAGGGGCTGTGGGAATCCTTGTGAGTGCTGTTCTCATTCTTGTTGATAAAGGGATCAATTTATCAGTTAAAAAGAGAATGATGAAAATGAATTTGTTAGATTATCTGGAAAACTTCTGCAAGGTAAGGTTGGAACAGGAAGCATTTCAACCGGAGCTGATAGAACAATTTCGACAAGAATATTTTCAGCAAGCGGAAGTAAATAAACAGATTAGTGCCACTACCGTACCGGTAAAGGAAGCACCGAAGGATGAACTAGACCGCAGGCGGGAAGCAAGGCGTAAAAAGGAAGAAGAAAAACGGGTGCAGGCTATAAAGAGAGAGGAAGAGCAAAAAAGAATTGAGGAAGCTCGTAAGGAAGAGGAAAAAAGACGGGTAGAAGAAAGAAAGATCCTCGCAGCGAAACGAAGAGAAGAAGAAATTCAAAAAATGCAAGAGGAGCGGGACGCTTTGGAAGCCAAACGGATCGAAGCGAAGAAAAGAACTGAGGCGAAACAGCAGCAGAACAATGAACTAAAACAACAGCACGCAGTGGAAAAAGAAAAGCTACTACATAATTTGGAAGAAGATTTGAAAGCTTCGGATAAGAAGCTAGATATGGAGAAACTTTTGCAGGGAGTTGAGGAAATAGCTGCAGGAAAAGAACAAACCGAGAAGGAGCAAAAGCAGAAACCGGTGGAAGGTAAGAGCAAAAATCGAGGTGTGAGTATCCAGGAGGATAAATTAATTGAGGATATATTAAAGGAATTTTTTGCATAGTTTTAGATTAATATAGAAAAATCATTGAATAATAACATTGTCTTTGTTAAAATATAAGAAAAAAGAGGAAAAGGAGTACATTAACATGACAAATAGAGTTAGCTTTGATTTTTCTGCTGCAAAAAAGTTTGTCTCAAATACAGAAATAGAGATGATAGAGAATGCCGTAGAGGCAGCGAGAGGACAGCTTATTGGCAAGACCGGCGCAGGAAAGGATTTCCTGGGTTGGATTGACCTTCCCATAGACTATGATAAAGAGGAATTTGCCCGCATAGGCAAAGCTGCAGAAAAGATTATTAAGGATTCCGACGTGTTACTGGTCATCGGAATTGGTGGTTCTTATCTCGGAGCAAGAGCTGCTATTGAATTTTTAAGACACAGCTTTTACAATTCGGTTTCCAAGGAAATCAGAAAAACACCGGAGATTTACTTCGTCGGTAACAATATCAGCAGTACTTACATGAACCACCTGAAAGATGTCATAGGGGACCGTGACTTTTCCATTAATATGATAAGCAAGTCGGGTACTACTACAGAGCCAGCGATTGCCTTCCGTGTATTTAAAAAACTCTTGAACGAGAAGTATGGTAAGAAGGAAGCGGTAAAAAGAATCTATGCAACAACGGATAAGGCTAGAGGCGCGCTCAAAAATCTAGCAACCGAAGAGGGCTATGAAGCTTTCGTGGTACCGGATGATATAGGCGGACGTTATTCCGTATTAACCGCAGTTGGTCTTCTTCCAATTGCAGCAAGTGGTGCGGATATTACGAAGCTGATGGAAGGTGCTGCAAGCATGAGAGAACATTGCTTAAGCAGTGCTTATGAACAGAATGATTCTTTAAAATATGCAGCTGCACGTAATGTTTTATTACGTAAGGGAAAAGGAATTGAAATTTTAGTAAATTATGAACCGTCACTTCACTTTGTATCAGAATGGTGGAAGCAGCTTTTCGGTGAAAGTGAAGGAAAGGATCAGAAGGGCATTTACCCGGCAGCTGTGGATTTCACTACGGATTTACACTCGATGGGCCAGTTTATACAAGATGGGCAAAGGACCTTGTTTGAAACCGTTATTAATATAGAAAAGTCTTCTACAGAGATTATTCTTGAAGAAGAAGAGGGTGATTTGGACGGACTTAACTATCTTGCAGGGAAAAGTGTGGACTTTGTTAATAAGAGCGCTATGAAGGGTACCCTACTTGCACACACTGACGGCAATGTACCAAATCTGATGGTGACAGTTCCAGAAAAGAACGAGTTCTTCTTAGGAGAATTGTTTTATTTCTTTGAATTTGCCTGTGGAGTAAGTGGATATATGAACGGCGTTAACCCGTTTGACCAACCGGGTGTAGAAAGTTATAAGAAGAATATGTTTGCACTTCTTGGAAAACCCGGATATGAAGTGCAAAGAGAAGAATTATTAAAGCGATTGTAGTAAAGATAAACAGCCGAAAGAAAAGTTGTACGAAAAAATTAATGTCTACAATTTTTATTAAATGTGGGTTTGGTCTGCTGTCACATAAAAGAATCATGAGAGTATAATATAGTGATAATTGATTTGGTAGTCATAGCGGTAATGTCGGGATAGGGTACATATCTTTGATAATACGCAACCGAATCCCTTCTACCTCATACTGAGTGTGAACAGATTACTGCCTTGATACCCTACCAGAACTATTCGGCTGCTTAACATAGATATGATAAATCCGCCCCTTTATTAAAAAATAGAGGGGCGGCTTTGAATTGTAAGGATTAAATTTATAAACTTGATATAAGGCGCTTTATCAAGCACTTCAAGTTCCTGAAAGGCGAAGCTTATTAGGATGATCACGGCATGATGGCGACGTAGTGGTACATTAGGATGAAGTGGCAGAGGCTTCCGCCCAGTACGAATAGGTGGAAGATTTCATGGGAACCGAAATATTTGTGCTTGCCGTTAAATATAGGGAGCTTTAGTGCATAGATTACTCCACCGAGTGTATAGACGATGCCTCCTGCAAGTAACCAGGCAAAGGCAGCTAGCGGTAGAGCGTTGATAAGCTGTGTGAAGGCTAAAACGCAGGTCCAACCCATGGCAATGTAGACAACGGAAGAGAACCATTTCGGGCAGTTTACCCAAAAGCCGGTTACGATGATGCCAATAATAGCTAAGCTCCAGATGAAAGCGAGTAGTGCGATTCCTAAGGTACCCCCAAGGGCAATGGCACAAATCGGAGTATAGGTACCGGCAATTAAGACATAAATCATCATATGGTCAAACTTTTTTAACCTCCGATTTACCTTCAGTGAGATATTAAAGGTATGGTATAGAGTACTTGCTCCATATAATAAAATCATACTTAATATGAATACACCAAGAGAAATAAGGTGAATTGGATAAGGTTTTACAGCAGCTTTAATCAAAAGTGGTGTAGCCGCAAAAACGGCCATTAATGTGCCGATAAAGTGGGTAATAGCACTACCGGGATCCTTTGCTTTAACTTTTTTTATTGTCATAAAATCAACTCCTTATAAATTTTGTTATGCTTAGTTTTAGCCATTACAATATGTATTATACATGACGAGGTATAAAAAACGCATTACATAGTAATTAAAACCACATATACTATATTCACATACTACTACACATCGTATAAAAAAGCAACAATTAATTTAATAGTAATTGGATTTAGCTGCCAAAAAATTGATACCAACGATAAAATGGATATGCTATTAAAAAATATTTTATTTTAATAAAGTAGTGATTATGGTATACTATCCACGTGGTAATCACTTTTAATACGATAATTAAGAAACTTCTGTTAAGCTGGGAGGACAAAGATGGATTTGAATATTGGTGAAATTATTAAGCTAAAAAAAGAACATCCCTGTGGTAGCAGCGAATGGGAAATTCTTAGAGTGGGCATGGACTTTCGCCTTAAATGTATGGGATGTGGACATCAAGTCATGATTCCCAGAAAACAGGTAGAAAAAAACATAAAACTAGTAAAGAAGCCTTAAAAGGCCTTCTAGATATTTGCATCAGTATAAAGCATAACGGGAAGGAACTTACACAATGGAATATATATTTATTGATTTGGATGGGACAATCATAAATTCAAAAATTGGCATTACGAGGGCGATAGAATATACCTTAGGACAATGGAATATTATTGTCGAGGACTTAGAATCTCTTACGAAGTTTATCGGACCACCCATAAAGGATACTTTTATAGAAGATTACAATTTTTCGGAAGAAGAAGCGAGTGTGGCCACAGAGTTATACAGAAAATATTTTGAAGAGAATGGCTTCTGTGAAGATGAAGTGTATGAGGGAATAGAAGAGCTTCTATTAAGGTTAAAGCAAGCAAATAAAAAAATGATTGTGGCAACCTCAAAGCGTGAGACGACTGCTCGAAGGATAATAGAATATTTTAAATTGTCAAAATATTTCGATGATATATGCGGTGCAGATCTTGGTGAAGGCAGATCAAAAAAAGAAGAGGTTATCCGTTATGCAATAGAAAAGAATGGTATTATGGATTATTCCAAGGTAGTTATGGTAGGTGACCGTAAATATGATATTGAGGGAGCGAAAGCCGTGGGAATCCCTAGTATCGGTGTATTATATGGATTTGGAAGCAGGGAAGAGTTGATAGAGGCCGGTGCAAACCAAATTGCCGTGACTGTGGAAGATTTATATGAAGTTATAATCAATTTTAAGCTTTAATCAATTAATTTAACCGCGAAAGGTACTGGTGTAAGAATGAATTTCGTATCATGGAATGTTAATGGTTTTAGGGCTTGCTTAAATAAAGGCTTTGAAGCATTTTTTAAAAGGATTGATGCTGATGTGTTCTGCCTTCAGGAAACCAAGCTACAGCCTGAACAGGTTGAGATTTCGTTTGAAGGCTATCATCAGTATTTTAACTCGGCCATAAAGAAGGGGTATTCAGGGACTGCGGTATTCTCTAAAGCGGAACCTATCAGTGTATGCTATGATTTATGTATGAACAAGCATAATGATGAGGGTAGGACTATTACAATGGAATATAAGGACTTCTATCTTGTTACCGTATATACTCCGAACTCTCAAAAGGAGTTGGCAAGACTTGGTTATCGCATGGAGTGGGAGGAGGATTTTCGCACCTATGTCAAGGGGCTGGATCAGAAAAAACCTGTTATTATATGTGGAGATTTAAATGTAGCACATCAGGAGATTGATCTTAAAAATCCCAAATCAAATACAAAAAATGCAGGATTTACTGTCAGCGAGCGGGATAAGATGACGAAGCTTTTAGACAGTGGTTTTTTAGATACCTTCCGTTATAAATATCCTAATTTGGAAGGAGCGTATTCTTGGTGGTCTTACATGTTCCATGCCAGAGAAAATAACGCTGGTTGGAGAATCGATTATTTTCTTACATCGGAAAGAATGCGGGAGATGATTTTTGACAGTGTCATTCATAGTGAAGTTTTAGGCAGCGACCATTGCCCGGTAGAGTTGATTTTAAAATAAGAAGTAATGCGTCAATTAACCGATTACGAAAGGAATTTTAAGGCAATGGAAATCTATGATATAACACAAGAATTATTTAGTGGGAGGGTTTTCCCCGGAGACGTTGCTCCAAGTTACAAGCGTGATTTGGCAATTTCCAAGGGAGATACCTGCAATTTGACTTTTCTGCAGATGGGCGCTCACAATGCAACTCATCTGGATGCACCCTATCATTTTTACGACGATGGAAAAACAATCGAGCAGATAGACTTGTCCAAATGCATCGGACCATGTACTGTACTTGATATATCCGACTATACAATGGAGGACATGAAAAAGGCGCTGGAAACCTGCAATAAACGGTTACTGATTAAGGGTGACACGGTAGTGACCTTGGAAATAGCGAAGCTCTTAAATCGATACAAGATTGAATTAGTCGGTGTGGAAGGGCAGAGCGTTGGGCCAGTTGATTCGCCGATGCCTGTTCACCTTGAGCTCTTAGGAGCAGAAGTAGTACTGTTGGAGGGTCTAGTATTAAGTCAAGTTACAGAAGGAGATTACTATTTGTTTGCAGCACCGATTAAACTAGGGGGAAGTGACGGGGCACCCTGTAGAGCTGTACTGTTAAAATATGACGAATCTTGTACTTGTAATAATTAATATAAGAAGGTATACTCGAACTAGAAGGCACAAAAGAAAACTTAAGGGGTGAATGTTAAGATGGAGGCAATAAGAATTAGAACGGATCAGGCTGAGACTGGTATGGTGGTTGCTTCGGATGTTTATACCTCGAACAACCAATTGATATTAACGATGGGGACTATTCTTGACGAAAGAATGATTACCAGATTACGATTTTATAATATATATGGACTTTTTATTCATCAGAAAGAGAATATTGAAGAAATACCAAAAGAAGAATCGTACATAGAAGCGCTGCGCAGCACGGTAGAATTTAAAAAGTTTAACCGAACTTATGTTGAAACAGTAAATAATGTAAAGGACAGTTTCGATGATGTCATCAATGGAAACGGCGCTTTTAATATAGACCAATTACTTGCAGATACAGACCGGATTCTTAGTGAAGGACGCAACGGAGCCCATATACTTGAAATGCTGCACGGAATTCGAGATTATGACGACATAACCTACGTGCATAGCCTTAACGTTTCACTGATTTGCGATATCTTTGCCGGTTGGTTAAAGCTATCACAAGAAGAAACCAGAATTCTAACACTAGCAGGATTACTCCATGATATCGGTAAAATGCTGGTACCGAAAGCGATTATCGCAAAGGAAGGAAAATTAACCGAGGAGGAATTTGAGGCAGTAAAAGCTCATACGATTAAAGGCTATCAGGCACTAAAGGATCAACCGGTAGACATCAGGGTGAAGTATGCCGCTTTAATGCATCACGAAAGATGCGATGGTTCAGGATATCCCAATGGTTTTAGATCGGAACAAATTGAAGAATTTGCGAAAATTATAGCAATTGCAGATGTTTATGATGCAATGACTTCAAACCGACGTTACCGAAGCGCAATCTGTCCTTTTGATGTTGTAGAGAATTTTGAGCGGGATGGCTTTCTAAAATACGATCCGAAGTATCTAATGACTTTCATGGAGAGAATTGTTGAATCCTATTTACATAATATCGTTCGCCTTAGTGACGGACGTGAGGGTGAAGTTGTTATGATTAATAAATTGTCATTATCAAAGCCTGTAGTACGGGTGGGGTCTATATTTGTCGACTTGGCAAAGGAACATACCCTGGTGATTGCTGAGATTATATAATAAGCAAATCACACAAATACATATTGAATCAATATCATATAAAGTAGAGTCCCACCACCGATACTGAGAATAGTGTTGTTTTTCCATAAATGAAGAAAGATAATAACACCAACACTAATCATTTCAGGGAGGGCATGAGGCGCCCTAGTATATGAGATATCTTTTAAACAGTAAACAACGAGCATACCAATAATAGTGTAAGGCAATACACCAGCCAGATATTTTATAAACGTTGGAATCTTCTTTTTCTCAGGAAAAAGGAGAAAAGGAAGAGCCCTGGTAAGCATGGTTCCAATCATTACTAAGCTAAAAAAGATGATAAGCTGCATCGCAGTATAGTTCATGCACTCTTCCCCCTTTCCATAGGTGTTTTGAAAACAGTAACAAAAAATAGAATTAAGATCATCGCAGGCAGGATAAAATTAGCAGCACCAAATATAACACGACAAATAACGGCGGAAAAGATACCGATAACCGCTGGAAGATGATTCGTTACAGATTTCCATTGATTGATTAGGATGACTACAAATAATGCAGTCAAGACAAAGTCAATTCCCTTTGTATTAAATTTTATCATACTCCCTAGAACGCCACCAAGTATGGAACCTGTAATCCAATAAATATGATCTAGGAAGGAAATAAAAAATAGAAACCATTTGCGTTCCACGTTTTCAGGTATCTCCGTAGAACAAAGGATGGAGAAGGTTTCGTCCGTCAAGGCAAAGATCAGATAGGGCTTCATTTTACCTATCCCTCTATATTTGCCAAGCATAGAGATGCCGTAAAATAAGTGCCGTGCATTTACCATAAGGGTCATAAGAAAAGCGCCCAATGGATCAAAACCTGACGCCAGCAGAGCGACAGCAACAAACTGCATGGATCCGGCATATACAAAGACACTTGCCAGCAATATCCATAGAATAGAAAAGCCCTTACTATCCATCAGGATTCCGTAAGCGGTACCAAGGACAAGATATCCTGTAAACACAGGAAGGGTATGAGGAAGAGCGGCTAGGAAGGCTGCTTTTTTGTTGGTCATTCGTGTGCTCCTTTAACTTGTGTATTTTTGATAAATAATAAATGTTGTGTGAATCAATAATAGAAACTGCATTGTAAATTAATTTTTTTCATTTGACCCAAAGTAAACCGGATTGAAATCCTCGGTATCTGCACATATAAATCCGAAAAATCGCTCTACAATTTGTTCTAAATATGGTTTTGCTAAAGTAAAATCAGCTTCACTCAGAGTTATTGCAAAGATGGTATGGATATTTCGGTTCTTAATAAAAGCAGCATCGGTGGGACTTGAAAAATGAATATCCAAAGGCTCGAAATCCACCGAGTTCCTGGTGGATAACTCAAGCTCCAGTACATTCATTTCTTCCCAAAGCTCAGCCTTAATACCAGCGCTAGCTTGTAAAAGCACAGCAATATCTTTCGCATTAACCTCGGAGGGCGTCATATAAAGAAGCGCCATATCATCCGTTACGTTCACTTTATCAAAATTCGTCTTCTTATTTGCCATCTTAAATTCCTTTCTTAAGTCGTTTTTAACCCTATGGGTAATCTCTTGATATCAAAACCGAGTGGTGGTCATTGTGATAAATTATAATACATAGCATGTAAATTAGCAATTATAAATTCCCCTTGCATATTATTGTCACTAGTGTTCTATTGGACATAGAACAGAAATTTACAAACATTTGCATTTACTCGGGTCTTTTGTACTAAAACACTTGACTTAAAGTTAACTTTAACATTTATAATTGATATTGTTATATAATAACTTAACAGATCAATGTTAAATGTGTGTAAGGGAGGATTTACGAAAATGATTTTACAGGAAACGTATACGCTTATGAATGGGGTAAAGGTACCTAAAATAGGTCTTGGAACATGGCAGATTCCAGAGGGAGAGCAAGCTTATAATGCGGTAAAATGGGCTCTGGAAAATGGCTACAGACACATAGACACAGCAATGGCCTATGGAAATGAGGTCAGCGTCGGAAGAGCAATCAAGGATTCAAAAATTCCACGTGAAGACATTTTTGTTACAACAAAGCTTCCTGCTGAGCGCAAGGGATATGAAGTGGCAAAGGAATGTTTCGAAAAATCGCTTACGGATTTAGGACTTGATTATATTGATATGTATCTAATTCATGCACC
>Ga0123338_10002983_pt1 | contig 15521 bp, 13 predicted proteins | sample grotaG_FD_89793 | JGI IMG/M metagenome (GOLD analysis project Ga0123338, IMG submission 89793) | Glacier valley bacterial and archeal communities from Borup Fiord, Nunavut, Canada, to study Microbial Dark Matter (Phase II) -... | ecosystem: Environmental > Aquatic > Freshwater > Ice > Glacier ...
CACCTTCCTCGGCGTGCCGTCGTTCATGAACCGCGGCGCGAAGGGCAGGAGGCTTCTCGACGACGTGCTCGCCAGCCCCTTGTTCGCCCACGCGCCGCTGCCGTTCCGGGGCACCGTCTGGCTTCGCGCCGGCGAGCTCGCAGCCAAGGACCGACGCGCCGACGACGCGCGCCGCTACCTCAACGAGATCGTCTCGCGCAACGCGCCGCAGGCCGAGCGGGCGCGGACGCTGCTGAAGGAGCTCGCGTGAGCGCGGCGACGACACTCGATCCGGCAGCGCGCGCGGCCGACGCGACGACGCCCGCGACCGGCGACGCCGTCGTTGAGCTGCGCGGCGTGCACAAGACCTACCGGCTCGGCCAGCACGTCGTGCGCGCGCTGCAAGGCGTCGACCTGGTCGTACGGCGCGGCGAGGTCGTCGCGCTCATCGGTCCGTCGGGCAGCGGCAAGAGCACGCTGCTCAACCTGTGCGGCCTGATCGACACGCCCGACAGCGGCGAGGTGCTGCTCGGCGGTGTCTCCGTCGGCGGCCTCGACGAGAAGAGGCGCACGCTGCTGCGCCGGGACGCGCTCGGCTTCGTCTTCCAGAGCTTCAACCTCGTGCCGGTGATGACCGTTGCCGAGAACGTCGACTACCCGCTCTTCATCGCCGGCGTGCCCGTGGCGGAGCGGCGCGACCGGGTCGCAGCGATGCTGCTGGCCGTCGGCCTCGAAGCGCACGCGAAGCATCGGCCCGACGCGCTCTCGGGCGGCCAGCGCCAGCGTGTCGCCATCGCGCGCGCGCTCGTCAAGCGGCCGCGCCTGGTGATCGCCGACGAGCCGACCGCGAGCCTCGATTCGCACACCGCCGACCAGGTGCTCGCGCTGATGCGCGAGCGGTGCCATGCCGAAGGCGCGGCCTTCGTCATCGCCACCCACGACGCGCGCCTCACGCCGCGCTGCGACCGGATCGTCTCGCTGCTCGACGGGAGACGAGGACCTGTCAACGCCATGGGAGGACTCGCGTGACTCTGCAAACGGGCGCCCGCGAGGCGCAAAGCGCAGCCGTCGCGGCTGCTACGGCGAGCATTTGCAACGCGGCGGGCGCCCGTTTGCAGAAATCACCCGAAGGGCTGGAGTTGCGCAGGCCGCATGACGGCGTTGCGCGCTCGTTGTGTGCCGAAGGCGATCCTTCCTATCGCGCTAACAGGGCCCTAGCATGAGGTGGCTCACGTTCGCGTTCCAGAACACGCTGCGCAACCGCAGGCGCTCGATCGTCACGATCGCCGTCGCGGCGCTCGGCACCGCCGCGATCCTGCTGGCGAGCGGCTTCGCGCTCTCGACCTACCAGGCGCTCGAGCAGGCGGCGGCGCGCAGCACCGGCCACCTCATCGTCGGCCTGCCCGAGCAGTTCACGAAGGACGAGGACACTCCCCTCCAATACGGCATCGAGAACGCGACCGAGCTGGCCGCCACGCTCGCCGCCGATCCCGACGTGCGCCACGTGCTGCCGCGCATCGCCTTCAGCGGCCTCGTCAGCAACGGCGACAAGTCGACCGTGATGCTCGCGACCGGCGTCGATCCGGACCACGAGTTTGCGGTCAAGGGTCCGTTCCTGAAGGTGATCTCGGGCGACGTGCTCACGAGCGACGCGGGCAATGCCGAAGTGATGCTCGGCGAAGGACTGGCTAAGAGCCTGAAGGCCAAGCCCGGCACCGGCCTGACGCTGCTCGCGAGCACGACCGACGGCGCGCTCAACGCGCTCGACGTCACCGTCAAGGGCGTCGTCTCGACCGGAGTGCCCGACATCGACAAGCGCCTCGTCTACACCGACATCGCGACCGCGCAGAAGCTTCTCAACACCAAGCGCGTGTCGACGCTCGGCGTGTTTCTGAGGAGCATGCAGGCGACGACCGATGCACGCGAGCGGGTCGCTGCGGCGAATCCGAAGCTCACGGTCCAGACCTGGCTCGACCAGGCCTTCTTCTATCACTCGGTGCGCGGGCTCTACAACCGCATCTTCGGCGCGCTCGGCCTGATCATCGGCGTGATCGTCGTCTTCGTCGTCGCCAACGCGATGGCGATGGCGATCATCGAGCGCACGCGCGAGATCGGCACGCTGCGCGCCCTCGGCACGCTGCCGGCGCAACTGCTGCGCACGCTGGCGATGGAAGGCATGGTGCTCGGCGGCGTCGGCGCGGTCGTCGGCGCGGTGATCGCGCTCTCGGTCTCGCTCCTGCTCTACGCCTTCCCGGTGCAGATGCCGCCGCCGCCCGGCAGCTCGCGCGGCTACCCGCTCGTCACTGCGATCGACGCGCCGCTCTACCTCATGACCGTGCTGGCGATGATCGCGGTCTCGATGCTCGCCTCGGCCTGGATCGCGAGGAAGACGGTGCACGTGCCCGTCGTCGAAGCGCTGGCCCACACCTGATCGCCCCGGAGACCACCATGACGTTCCCCATCGCCGCTCGTGCCCTCGTCGTCGTCTCGTTGCTCGGCGTCGCCATCGGCGCGCGTGCCGACGACGTCAGCGCGCTGCTCAAAGCCGCCGACAAGTACCGCATGAGCGGCGACAACATGCAGATCGATACCCAGATCAGCGTCTTCAACACCGACGGCTCGGCCGACAAGGAGCGCCGCTACGTCGTTTTCGCGCAGGCGAAGCACCAGTCGCTGGTGCTGATGCAGAGCCCGGCCGAGAAAGGCCAGAAGGTGCTGATGCTCGGCGACGACTACTGGCTGCTCATGCCGGGCAGCCAGCGGCCGCTGCGCATCACGCCGATGCAGAAGCTCCTCGGCGACGCAAGCACCGGCGACATCGCCACGCTCAGCTGGGCCGACGACTACACCGGCAGCGTCGTCGGCGAGGAGCCGTGCGGCGAGCCAGTGCAGCCGTGCCTGCATCTGGCGCTGCAGGCGAATCGCAAGGGCGTGACCTACCAGCGCATCGAGCTCTGGATCGGCAAGGCGCGGCACGAGCCGGTGCGCGCCGATCTCTACGTGCAGTCCGACAAGCTCGCCAAGCGCGCCCGCTTCGTGATGGACAAGCCGGCCGCGCCCACGACGGTGATCGAGATGCTCCTGGGCGACCAGCTCACGAACAAGAAGGAGACCAGGGTGCGCTATCTCGGCCGCAAGGAGCACATCGTGCCCGAGGCCTGGCTGAACCCGATGTTCCTGGCCCGCAACCCGGCGCTCGAATGAGCGTCGCGCGCGTCGCGACGTTGGCGCGCGTCGCGGTCGTTGCGATCGCAGGAGGCGCGGCCGTGGCGCCGTGTGCCGCGGTCGATGTCAACGGCTACGTGCGGCCGGCGTACATCGGCATGACGGCCGGCGAGCGCGGACCGCTGGCCGATGCGAACCGCATCGCGCCCGGCACCGTCGAGACGACGCGATCGGGCCCCGAGATCGATAGCGAACTGCGCGCGAGCGGCTACGGGCTGAGCGCAGTCGGCTGGCTGCAGGCGCAGCGCCAGGAGGGCGACCGCTGGCGCGCACGCGGCCACTTCGACGAGCTGTACGCGTCGGGCAGCGTCGCCGACTGGCAGCTCAGCGCCGGCAAGAAGATCGTCGCCTGGGACGTCGGCTACGCCTTTCGTCCCAACGACGTCGTCGAGCAGGAGCCACGCCGGTTGCTGCTCGAGACGACACCCGAAGGCCGCACGCTGGTGAGCGCGGAGCATTTCGACGCGAGCACCGCGTGGTCGTTCGTGTTCGTCAATCCGACGCACGCGCACTCGGAGCGATTCGCGGCCGAGCCCGCATTCGCGGCGCGCTTCTACCAGCGCGACGGCGCCGTCGACTGGCACGGCTTCGCACGCCTCGGCGCGCGCACCGGCGCGAGCGTCGGCGCGGCAGCGGCGTGGGTCGCGAGCGAATCGATCGAGCTGCACGCTTCGGCGCGCTATCTGCAGCGGGCCGACACGCTCGTGCTCGACGCGAACGCCGTCGCGGCCGCGCCGCTCGGCCTCGTCCGCGTCGATCCGTGGACCGCGACGACGACGCATCGCATCGCGCAGGCGCTCGTCGGCGGCACCTGGACCAACGCCGAGCAGATGAGCCTGCTCGGGGAAGCCTGGTGGGACGGCACCGCGCTGCCCGGCGGCGCCTGGGACGGCTGGAACGCGCGCAGCCGATTGCTGGCGTCGCTCTCCGGCGGCCCGGCGCCTGCGCGCGCGATCGCCGGCAACCTCGCCTGGCAGGGCAGCGCGTTCGGCGCGTCGTCGAGCCTGCGCCGCGCCAACCTGTTCGCGCGCCTGAGCTGGCAGCACGACAAGTGGCAGCCGGCGATCGACATGCTCTGGACGCCGGCCGATGCCGGCCATGTGATCACCGCATCGGTCGGCTGGCAGGGCGACCGGGTGCGCGTCGACGGCGGGCTGCGGACCTACGGCGGACCGTCGAGCGCGGTGCTCGCGCAGCTGCCGACGAACCGGATCGTCTACGTCGCGGGCAGCTGGTCGTTCTGATCGGATTGACGCGCGTCAAGAGCGCGAGCGGCGCGGCGGACGACACTGCTCCGGTCATCCGGCTTCACGACATGCCTGCCATGTACCAGCACATCCTCGTTCCCGTCGACGGCAGTCCGACGTCGAACCTCGGCCTCGAGGAGTCGATCAAGCTCGCGAAGCTCTCAGGTGGACGCCTGCGCCTCGTCCATGTCCTCGACGGCCTGATGTTCGTGACCGGCCTCGAGTACTGCACGGCGGACCTGCTCGGCCTCATGCAAAAAGCGGGCGAGGAGGTCCTGCGCACGGCCAAGGCGCGGGTCGAGGCGAACGGCGTCGCCGTCGAGACCGTGCTGTCGCAGGCCTGCGGCGGGCGCGTCTGCGACGTCGTCGCCGAGCAGGCCCGCCTGTTCGACGCCGACCTCATCGTCATCGGCACGCACGGGCGGCGCGGCATCGGCCGTCTGGTCATCGGCAGCGATGCGGAGCAGATCGCGCGCACGGCTTCGGCGCCGGTGCTGATGGTGCGGGCGACCGACCTCGACGCAATGACACCACGGTCCTCGAGCGGCACGTCGGCGAGCGAGCCGACGTCGAGCGCCGTCGCGGCCTGATCGACGTGTACCAGCGCATCCTCGTGCCGATCGACGGCGGCGCGACGTCGGTGGAAGGCGTCGACGAAGCGGTCCGGCTCGCGGTGCTGACGGGCGCGGAGCTCAGGCTGATGCACGTCGTCGTCGCAGCCGATCACACCAACGGCTTCGAGACCGGCGCCGTCTATTGCAGCGACGTACTGCCCCGCATGCGGCAGGCCGGAGCGCAAGTCCTCGCCGCCGCGGCGCGTCGTGCCGATCGCCCCGGTGTGACGGTCGGCACGACGCTGGTCGAGACCGTGACCGGGCAGATCGCCGAGCGCATCGTCGACGAGGCTCGTGCATGGCGGGCGGACGTGGTCGTGGTCGGCAGCCACGGCCGGCGCGGCGCCGACCGCTTCTTCATGGGCAGCGTCGCCGAGCAACTGGCGCGACACGCGCCCGTGCCGGTGTTGATCGTGGGCGATCCCTCAAGCCGACGAGGTCCATCTTCGAGCGCCTGCATGAGAACCTCGACCTTGGCGTCGTCGTAGTCGTCGCTCGGTCTGGACGACAGGATCCAGGCGATGAGGCCTTTCGCGCCGTCGTGCTCGACCCATGCCTCGTTGCTGCCGAGTCGTGCCGATCGGAACAAACCGTCATCGTTTGCAGGACGGTTCGGCATCCGCTGAGCGGGGACGGCGGGTGCCTTGCGAGAGCGTGGGCAACCGGTGTGCTGCGATGACTGCGGGCCGACGGCTTGCGCCGGTGCAATGTCAGGAGCGCCAGACGGCGCGCGTCAGGCGAAGCAGCTTGCGGTTGGTCTCGGGCAGCTTCTCGTCGAGCACGGCGGCAACTTCCGCCTGCGCCTTCTTCCAGCAGACGAGCGCCTTGCCGAAGACCGAGCGGCCGACCTTGGTGAGGGAGGGGATGCGCTGGCGCCGGTCTGCGCCGACAGCGAGCGCGACCCAGCCCTGGCGCTCAAGGACGCGGAGGTTGCGGATCAGCGTCGTCTCGTGCATCGCGATGCACGCGGCGAGTTCCTTCACCGTGATGCCCCGCGCATTCGACACCGCCCAGAGCACGGCCATCTGGCTCGCCTGCACGCCGGACGGAGCGAGATGGCGGTCGTAGACGCTGCTGACCGCGCGTGCGGCCATGCGCAGGTTGCCGCAGACGCAGTCGAGGCCGCGCGCGCTGAGCTTGTCGACGAGATCCATGCCTGCCAGTATAGATGCAGGCACAGGTACTTTTCTCTCCCGTGTCGCTACACCGACCACTCGGCGGGCTGCAGCAGCTCGTCGTTCGCCGACTCCGTTGCGAGCCGGAGCAGGTAGCCGCGGCCGTACACGGTTTCCACCTGCAAGGCATGGCCGCCGGCGTCGCGCAGCTTCTTCCTGATGCGGCAGACGTGCATGTCGGCGCTGCGCCGCGCATCGGCGCCCTGCGTGTGCCCGAAGGTGCGCGCGATCGTTTGGCGGTGCACGAGCTCGCCCGGCCGCGAGGCGAGCACGAGCAGCAGCTCGAACTCGCCCGCGGTGAGCGAGATCTGCGTCGCGCCGACGCTGGCGCTCGCCCGGCGCGGGTCGAGCCGGAGCGGCCCGAAGCGGACCTCGCTCAGATCCTGCTCCGGGCACTTCTGCGAGACGTCGATCAGGCGGCGCAGCTGCGCGGCGATCACGCGCGTCGAGGTCGGGCCGACGACGAGCTGGCTCGCACCCGATTCGAGCGCGCGCAACTGGTCGTCCTCGTCGCCTTCGCCGAGCACGACGAGGATCGGCGCGCCGGCGTCACGCTGGAGGCTTTCGAGCATCGACTGGACGGCGTCGCCGAAGCCGTCGGCGTCGATCAGGATCGCGTCGAAGTGCCATTGCGCGATGACGCCGAGCGCCGACGACAGCGATTCGACGTAGTAGGCCTTGAAGCCGCCCGCGCCGATCTCGCACCGGAACGGCTCCGAGGTCGCGCGATCGAGGGTGATGACGAGCAGCAGTGGAAGCATCGCGTCAGGACGGCACGAAGGCCGGCGTTCGAAGGTGGCGAAAGAGGGTCGAGCGACAGCCGAATCCGGCGCGTTCCGCGACCTCGTGGCGCGGCACGCCGGCGGCGAGCAGGCGCCGCGCGACGGCGACGCGCTTCTTCACGAGGAAGGCGTGCGGCGTCGCATCCATCACGAGGCCGAACAGCCGGGCGAAATGGAACGGCGAGAGATTGGAGACCTCGGCGAGCGCCTCGACGAGTAGCGGCTCGGCGTAGTTGCTGTGGATGAAGTCGGCCGAGAGCAGCAACCGGCGAAAGAGCGCCTGGCGCGTTCTCGGCTTGGTGCAGTCGATCCGGTCGGCTCGCGCGCGCAACCGTCGCTCCTCTGTCGCCAGCGCCGACCAGAGCAGCGCCGATGCGTCCTCCGATGCGACGACGCGACCCGCGCCCGGATCGCTGTCGCCGATCGCGAGCAGGCGCTGCCCGACCTCGCCGTCGATCGAGCGCAGCGTCTGCAGGAAGTCGAGGCCGGTCGGATCGAGGCCGTCGGGGATCGCGATCTCGACGACGAGCGGGCGGGTGTCGGATTCGACCGGCCAGGCGAAGGTCTGCAGGCCGTCGGCGACGACGTAGACGTCGGGCTCGACACGCACACGGCGCTGCGGCAGGGTGATCGCCTCGGCGCCGTGGCGCACGGTGCGCAGCACGAGCCGGCCCGTGCGCGTCGGGCGCGCCGGCTCATCGAACACGGCCGTGTCTCCTTCGCAGCGATCGAGAGTCGCGACGCCCATCGGAAAAATATAGATATGTATGCATCTATCGTCGAGAGTGTGCAAGCGCTGAGCGTGGGCTTTGCGTCACCAGATGCGCACCCGGGCCTTGGGCTCGAGGTACAGCCGCTGCCCGGGACGCACGTCGAACGCCTCGTACCACGCGTCGAGATTGCGGACGGTGGCAATGCGGTACGTGTCGGGGGCGTGCGTGTCGATGGCGATCTGCGCGCGGATGCCTTCCTCACGGCTCTTGCCGCGCGAGGCGCGCGCGAAGGCGATGAAGAACTGCCGGTCCTGCTGGCGCACATAGTCCTTGTCGCTCGCCCGGTTGCCGAGCGCTCGGCGGTGCGCGTCGAAGGCCGAGACGAGGCCGGCGAGGTCGGCGAGGTTCTCGGTCAGCGTCAGCTTGCCGTCGACCGCGAGGTCCGGGAATGCCTGGTAGGCGGAGAACTGGTTCACCAGCGCCTCGGTCGAGGCCTGGTAGCGCGTCAGGTCGTCGGCCGTCCACCAGCGGCGCATGTGGCCGTTGGATTCGTAGTCGGCGCCGAGGCTGTCGACGAAGTGGCTGACCTCGTGGCCGACGACGGCGCCGATCGCGCCATAGTTCGCGGCGTCCGATCCGGCCGGGTCGAACTTGGGCGGCTGCAACAGCGCGGCGGCGAAGTCGTAGGAGTTCTGATGGAACAGCAGCACCGCGGCCGGAGACTGCGCGGCGATGACCCATGCGGTCGTGTCGACGCGTTGACCGAGGCGGGCGATGGCACGGCGGTCGTCGCGATCGGCGACACGTCGGAGATTGCCGAGCGCGTCGGTGCGGTCGACGACCACATTGGCGTCATCCTGCCACCGCTCCGGATAGCCGATGCCGGAATACAAGGTCTTCAGCTTGGCCTGCGCCAGCATCTTCGAGCCCGACGACAGCCATGTCACGTTGTCGATGCGACGACCGAACGCGGCGACGACGTCGGCCACGACGGCTTGCGCGCGGGCTTTGTGCTCGGCCGGGAAGTAGCGTTCGACGTAGAGCCTGCCCATCGCGTCGGGAAACGCCGACTGTGTCGCGGCGAGCGCGCGTTGCGTGCGGGTGTCGGCCGGCGCCGCGCTGCCAACGACGGCGTTGCGCAGCGCCGCAGCCTGCTCGGAGAAGGCGCGCGGCAGCACGTCGGCATGAGCGTGCAGTGCGTGGAAGCGCAGATAGTCTTTCCAAACGGGAAGCGGCTGCGAGGCGACCAGCGCCGCCACGCCTTTCACCGCGCCGGGCTGCCACGCGACGATCTCGCGCTTCTTGCCGAGATGGGCTGCTGCGAAGAACGCGGCCCAGTCCATTCCGGGCGCCTGGCGCGCGAAGTCGGCGCGCGTCCACACGTTGTCGCCGTTGCGGTCGGCGGCCGATGCCTCGGGTGTTGCGTGCGAGCGCGCGAGCGCGGTCTCCAGCGCCATCACGGCGCGGGCGCGCTCGTCCGCATGATCGAAGCCGGCCAGCGCGAGCATGCGGTCGATGTAGCTTTCGTATCGCGTGCGCAGCGCCTGCCGGCGCGGCTCGCTGCCGGTGTAGTCGTCGCGGTCGGGCAGACCGAGACCACCTTGCAGCAGGAAGGCGACGTACGTCTTCTCGCCATGGATGCTGGCCTGCACCGCCAGCCCGAGGACCTGCGACGAGTCGAAGACGCCGGCGTTCAACGGGTCGACATCGGCATGCAGCTCGCGTCCGAGCAGCCGGGAGAGCCCTGCCTTGTCGCGGACGCGATCGATCCGGTCGAGCAGCGGCTGCAGCCCCGTGAGGCCCTTGGCCTCGATCGCGGCCTCGTCCATCCAGGCCGCGCTGAAATCTGCGACCTTGCGCGCGCTCGAGCCGATCGGTGCGGCGCCGGCATCGACCAGCAGCGCCGCGACGCGTTGGCGCGTGCGCTGGTTGATCTCGCTGCGCGCGGTCCAGCGCAGCTGGCCTGCAGGAATCTCGGTGGCCTTGAGCCAGTCGCCGTTGGCGTACGCGAAGAAGTCGTCGCCCGGACTGATGCTGGCATCGACACCTTCTTCCTGCGGGGGCGCGCGATCGTCGTTGCTCTGCGCGTGGGCAGCGGACGCGAGCCCGCACGCGAGCGCGGCGGTCAACGTTGCCGCGGCCCAGGCGCGCGACGGGAAGGACATCGGTGGTGAACTGAACATGCTCGGTCTCGGTCGTAGCGAAAGAGAGTCGCGGACCGAGCAGCTCCGACCGGCACGACGACGAACCGCCACCTTATGGGCTTCGGCCTCGACTGTCGCGCCGCGGAGCGACACGTTTGGAGCGATTCCGGACATCGTTCATGGCGAGCGCTTCAAGCGGGATGAAACAGGTGCATGCTTCGTCCATGTCCGAAATTGATCGCACCGCCATGGCCCTCGTCGACCTGCTGTTCGTGATCGCGCCGCATTCGATGCTGCTCGACATCGCCGGGCCTGCGGAGGCATTTCGCCTCGCCAATCTGCAGCGTCGTGTGCGCGGCTTGCCGCCGCGCTTTCGGCTGCGCTTCAGCGGACCCGAGGCGATGCCGCTGACGTCGGTCGGCCTCGCCCTCGCGGACCTGGAGCCGTTGCCATCGCGGCTGGCATCGCCGACCTGGGTGGTCCTGGTCGGACAGCCGAGCGCCCACGCGAGCCAGGTCACGCCGGCAATCGCCGCGACCGCGCAGTGGCTGAGCCGAACGCTCGACGAACCGCTGCGCGCAACGGACACGCCGCATCGCCTGGTCACGATCTGCTCCGGCACGCTGCTCGCCGCACGCGCCGGCCTGCTCGCCAAACGTCGCTGCACGACACACCACGAATTGCTCGACGCGCTGCGTGCGTTGGCGCCGCAGGCGCAGGTGGTCGGCAACCGCGTGTTCGTGGTCGACGGGCCGGTCGCCTCGAGCGCGGGCGTCACGGCGGGCATCGATCTCGCGCTGCACCTGATCGCCGAGGACTGCGGCGAATCGCTCGCGGCCGCCGTCGCCGAAGACATGGTCGTGTACTTGCGGCGCTCGCAGCGCGACCCCGAGCTCTCGCCCTTCCTCGTCCATCGCCGCCACACGCATAGCGCCGTGCATCGGGTCCAGGACGCGATCAGCGCCGGGCCGGAACGCGACTGGAACATGGTCGCGCTCGCGGCGCTCGGCCGCGTCACCGAGCGCCACCTGCTGCGCCTGTTCACGGACCACGCCGGTGTGTCGCCGCTGCACTATCTGCAGACGATCCGGCTCGAGCGCGCGCGCCAGGCGCTCGAGCACGGCGCGAGCGTCACGCGTGCCTCGGAAGCCGCGGGCTTTCGCTCGGGGCTGCATCTGCGGCGCGCGTGGAGCAGGCAGTGGGGCGGCTTGCCTCGCGATGCGATGCGTGCCGATGCGCCGATCCGCGTCGCCCCGCGTGCGGACTCCGCGCTCGTTGCTCCTGTCGACATGTCGATGTCGTAGAGCTTTCGACGTCGTCGCGCGCCACGCGTGCTGTGCGACGACGCGTCAACTGTTTCGAACTTGTCGTCGCGACGCGGGAGCGTTGCGCGGCCGATGCGCTCGTCGAGATTCGCAGGAACCGCAACGCTCGGCGCACAACCGCTCCAGAGAATGAGCCTTCGCCGGTTTGTCGCGACCGTCTCGCATCCCGAAGACGTCTTCGCCGCCCGCCGAGTTCACAGATCACCTCTTCAGCGAAGGATTCACGATGACCAAGACCAGGCTCGCCGCCGCTATCACCATGGCCTGCGGCGGCGTGCTGCTGAGCGCCGGCCAGACGGCGCTCGCGCAGACCACCGCGCAGACACTCGAGCGCGTCGAGATCACCGGTTCGAACATCCGCCGGATCGCTTCCGAGACAGCGTCGCCGATCCAGACATTGACCCGCGAGGACATCGACAAGTCGGGACGCGGCAGCGTCGCCGAGCTGCTGCAGACGCTCTCGGTCGACAACGCGGGCTCGGTGCCGAAGAACTTTGGCGCCGGCTTCGCATCGGGCGCGTCGGGCATCTCGCTGCGTGGACTCGGCTCCGCGTCGACGCTCGTCCTGCTCAACGGTCGCCGGATCGCGCCGTTCGGCCTGGCCGACGACGGCCAGAAGGTGTTCTCCGACCTCAACCTGATCCCGCTCGAGGCGGTCGAACGGGTCGAGATCCTGAAGGACGGCGGCTCGGCCATCTACGGCTCCGACGCGATCGCCGGCGTCGTCAACGTCATCCTGCGCAAGGACTACCGCGGCTTCGCTGCCAACGCGAGCTACGGAACGACGCAGTACGGCAACGGCCAGGAAAAGCGCGTCTCGCTCACCGGCGGCTTCGGCGACCTGCAGACGCAGGGCTTCAACGTCCTTGCCAACCTCGAGGTCGGCAAGCAGGGCTCGATCTTCAACCGCGACATCACCGACCGCGACTACATCGGCCGCCAGGACCTGCGCGACAAGGGCTTCAGCGCGAACGAGGCGGTGGGCGGCGTCTCGGCCGGCGGTACCGGCGCCATCACGACCAACAACGCGGCCGGCAGCGCGATCAACGGCAACGTCCGCAATCCGACGACGCTCAACTACTACAACCGCGGCAATCTCGCGGGCCTCGGGTTCACGCGCACGTTCCCCGGTGCGGCGTGCTCGAACTTCACGAGTCACGCGCAGGGTGATCCGGGCGGCGGCTGCCTCACCGACGCCGTGCAGGATTTCGGCCAGATCCAGCCGTCGCAGAAGTACATCAACTTCTTCGCGCGCGGCACGGTAACGATCACGCCAGCGATCCAGGGCTACGCCGAGTTCAATTGGTACAACAACAAGAACGAGGCGTTGACGACGCCGTCGGGCATCAGCGGCTCGGTCGGCTATCCCGGCGGCCCGGTCAGCAACGCCTCCGTGTCGCTCGGCGCCGCGCATCCCGACAACCCGTACTTCGGCACCGCGGCGCGCGTGCGCTACCAGGCCTTCGACGTCGGCCCGCGCACCAAGAACGGAGACTCCGACTTCTACCGCGTGCTCGCCGGCATCAAGGGCACGGAATGGTCGTGGGACTACGACACCGCCTTCCTCTACTCCGAGACCAAGGGGCACGACTCGCGCAACGGCTTCCTGCAGCGCGACGTCGCCTTCGCGCTACTGAATCCGACCGCTGCCAACGTCGCTGCCGCGACGGCCGGCAGCGCCGCCTACGCCGCGTTGGCGCCCGGCACCCTGTGGCGCATCGCCGAGAACGCGAAGCTCAATTCGGCGGCGATGTACGCGGCGCTCTCGCCGCAAGTCACCGACGACTCGCTCGCGAAGATCACGCAGATCGACGTCAAGGCCTCGCGCGAAATCGGCCAGCTCGCCGGCGGCCCGATCGGCGTCGCCGTCGGTGCCGAGCTGCGGCACGAGAGCATCAGCCTCACGCCGGCGACCGGCACCGAGCGCGGCAACGTCATCGGTCTCGGCTATTCGGCCTACGACGGTGCCCGCACAGTCACCGCCGGCTACGTCGAAGTGCTGGCGCCGGTGCTGAAACAGCTCGAGGCCTCGGCGGCCGTACGCTTTGACCACTACTCAGACGCGGGTAGCTCGACGACGCCGAAGATCGGCCTCAAGTACACGCCGTTCCGCGAGCTCGCGGTGCGCGGCACGTATGCGCGCGGTTTTCGCGCGCCGAGCTCGGCGGAGAACGGCCGCGGTGGGCTGGCTGCGTTCTCGTCGGCGGTCGATCCCGTGCGCTGCAACCTCGGCATCCAGGCGGCGTGCGCGCTGAGCGCGGTCGCCATCATCACGTCGCCGAACCCGAACCTGAAGCCGGAGAAATCGAACAACTACACGCTCGGCCTGGTGTTCGAGCCGACGTCGAAGACCAGCGTCGCCGTCGACTACTTCAACATCACGAGGAAGGGCGAGATCAACCAGGAGCAGACCGACGCCGCGATCGCCGCCGGCCACATCGCGCGCGATCCGTCGACGGCCACCGCGATTCCCGGCGACCCGGGGGCGATCACCGCGGTGCTCGGCCAGTACGTCAACTCGTCGAAGACCAACGTTCGCGGCTTCGACGTCGATGCCAAGCAGGGCTTCGATCTCGGACCCGCGTTCGGCAAGCTCACGTTGACGACGCAGTGGACGCACCTGTTCACGTTCAAGCGCACCGAGACCGACGGCAGCTCGCGTGACTTCGCCGGCACGCACGGCAACTGCGATGTCACGAACTGCATCGGCACGCCGGCCGACCGCGTCAACTTGGGCGCGGCGATCGACACCGGTCCGTTCCGGATCGGCGCCAACGTCAATTACCGCGCGAGCCTCGACAACAAGAACTTCAAGGATGACCCGGCGGGCTGCGCAACGACCTTCGCCGATGGCTCCGATGCACCGGTGGGCTGCAAGATCGCGTCGTTCACGACCGTCGATCTCGTCGGCCGCTGGCTGCCGATGAAGAACCTCGAGGTCTACGGCTCGATCCGCAACATCTTCGACCGGAACGCGCCGTTCGATCCGACGACCTACGGCCAGCAGTCGTTCAATCCGCTCGACTACGCCGGGGCCATCGGCCGGTTCTATTCGATCGGGGTGAAGTACAAGTTCTTCTGACGCCGGAGCGCGCGGCGACCATCGTCGTCGCGCGCTCGCCTCGCTAACATCGGGAGATGGCGAGCCGCAAGAGCGAGACGAAGAAGGGCGCGAAGACGAACGCGCGACCTGCGCGGCCCGATCGTCTGATCCTCACCTGCGAGCACGCGGGCAACCGCGTGCCGGCGCGCTACCGGCCGCTCTTCGCAGGGATGGTGCAGCGCCTGCTGCCGACGCACCGCGGCTGGGATCCGGGCGCTCTGCTGCTCGCGCGCGAGTTAGCCAAGCGCTTCTCGGCACCGCTCTATTTCGACGAGACGACGCGTCTGCTCGTCGACCTCAACCGCTCGATCGGCAACCCGGAGCTGCACTCCGAGGCGACGCGTCATCTGACCCTGAAGGAGCGGCGCGAGATCCTCGACGCCTACTACCACCCTCACCGCACGACCGTCGACGAGGCCGTCGCGGCCGCGGTGGGCGAGGGCGTCCGGGTGATGCACGTCGCCTCGCACAGCTTCACGCCGGAGCTGCACGGCCATGTGCGCACGGCCGACATCGGCATGCTCTACGACCCGGCACGACCGGGCGAAGTGGCGTTCGCGACGGCGTGGATCGACGCGCTGCGCGCTGCGGACCCGACCTTGCGGCTGCGCCGCAACTATCCCTATCTCGGCAAGAGCGACGGTGTGACGATGAAGCTGCGCCGCGCGCACGCGCCCGATCGCTACGTCGGCGTCGAACTCGAGGTGAATCAGCGCTTCGTCGAGGCCGGCGGGCCGGCGTGGACGAAGCTGCGGCGGACGCTGGTCGACACGCTCGGCGTCGCCCTGCAGCGTCGCGATTGAGCCGTCGCCGCGGATTCGCCGCGGGTCAGCTGCTTGGCGGCACCGGCCCCGACGGCGGATACACCTGCTGCACCGGCGCGTTCGGGTAGCCGGCGGGTGCGGGATACGTCGCGGGCGCGGCGCCCGGAGCAGGCGCATAGCCCGAGGGCGCGCGCGACACCCGCGTGCGCCCGGCTGTCGTCACGAGCACGACCGGCTCGCCGACGCCGTACGTCTCGGTGCCGACCGCCTGGATCACCGAGCGTCGCTCGCCGTTCCTCAGCTGGACCAGGATCTCGACCGCGTTCACGCGCGTCGCGCCGCGCTCGACCGCATTGCCGATCACGCCGCCGACGACGGCGCCGAGGACGACGCCGACGATCGAATCGCGGTGGCCGCCGATCCCGGCGCCCGCGACGCCGCCGGCGACCG
>Ga0123338_10002986_pt1 | contig 15516 bp, 14 predicted proteins | sample grotaG_FD_89793 | JGI IMG/M metagenome (GOLD analysis project Ga0123338, IMG submission 89793) | Glacier valley bacterial and archeal communities from Borup Fiord, Nunavut, Canada, to study Microbial Dark Matter (Phase II) -... | ecosystem: Environmental > Aquatic > Freshwater > Ice > Glacier ...
ATACAAGTCTCGAGCGTTTCCGCCTCATCGAGACAAGGCATCAGAATCGTCAATTCGAGGGTCTGGGAGGCATCGATCGTCCCGCCAACATCCGTCTGCACGAACCCACGATTCGCGTCGTTGGATGCGGCTACCCGCGCTACGGGCTCAGGCGCAAGAGCAAGTTGGACGAGAGCCCGAGCAGGCGAAAGCGATCCAGGTTCTGGGTCATTGCCGTATCGCGAGCAAGCGCCCGCACGTCGCGTGCGGAGAGCAAATTCAAGTTGTCGGTCTTGCTCCAAAAGTGGAGTCCGAGCATGCCAAGAAGCCGTTGGTGCAGACGCTGCGGTAACCAGTGAATCAACGGTAAAAACGTATGCAGTTCGACGGGAAACGTGCGGTCCGGCGTCGTGACGAAAACGGTTCGCGCGATGCGAGCGAGTTCGTTCAAGAACGCGCGCTGTCGATCGCGATCGCCGACGTGTTCGATTACCGCGAACGAGACGGCGACATCGAATGACTTATCGGCGAACGGAAGTCGAACGCCCGTCGTGCGGACGAACCGTACGCCGGGGAAGGAAACCTCGATATTGGATGCATCCTCGATGCTCGTTGCCGTAACGTTGTGCGGATAGGGATAGAGCGCCTCGAAAAAATTCGACTCCGGCAGCGTTTGGTCGGGCGTAACGCCGACGTCGACGACCGTCGTCGACGAATCGAATGCAACCCGGGACATGAGATGGGCGAACATCCGCCGTCGCGCGCGAAGCGAAATTTTCGATGCGATCGTGCGCAGCGGATTCGTACGTGAGAAATAGTCGATGGCCAACGGAATCGGGCCGAGCTAAAAGGTCTTCACCTTCGCAAGGCCGCTCGCGTGGAAGATCTCCTCGACTTTCGCGAGCGTTTCGGGCTTTGCAAAGAAGGCGACCACACTGCGGCCGGCCTCGAGCGCCTCGACATAATTTTCGACTTCGCTATCGGGTATCTCGAGATCGCCGAGTCGGTCGCTCAAGTTTTCGTTACGGAAGAATTCGAGGCCGCGGCCCGCGGAGTTGATGCCGGGCACGAACCCGCCGCTGCGATCGCCGGTCATGATACGCGGGCCGATGATGCCGCGCGAAACGCCTTGGGTCGAATCGTCGGGGCCGATCAGCTGGATCGCGTCGAGCGGGATTCCCGCATCTTTGAGTGCCGTTTCCAAGGCAACGATATTTCCGTCTTGCGAGATTCCGGTTACGACGAGTCCCACGTACCCTCCGAGTAATGAGCTGATAAGGTGAGTTCGGCCCGTTCGACGGACTTATCCGCCGACCTCGCGGATCGCGCGCGCGAGCCGTTCGATCCCGATGCGAATCGCATCGTCGCCGGCATTGGAAAAATTGAGCCGAAGGCCGTTGGTGCGGTCGCGATGCGGATAGAATGCCCGCCCCGGGACGAAGAGGACTCCGTCTCGCGAGGCGACGGTAAAGAGCGCCTCGGTGTCGATCGTCTCCGGAACGCTTGCCCAGAAAAACATCCCGCCGGTCGGCGCGTTGTAGGTGACTCCCGCGGGCATCTCGCGTCGCATCGCCTCGTTCATCACGTCGCGGCGATGCGCGTAGAGCGACCGGATCTGCGCGATGTGCGATTCCAGGAATACAGCGTCGGCGACGAGTTCGGTAAAGACGAATTGCGCGAACGTGCCCGTATGGAGGTCGGTCGCCTGTTTTGCCGGCACGATTTTTTCGCGGACCGCCTCATCGCGCACGATGAGCCACGCGATGCGCAGACCCGGTGCGATAATTTTCGAACCGGTGCCGCAGTAGAGTTGCGTGCAGTCGCTCTGGTGCGCGAGCAGCGGCGGCGGGACGGGTCCGGCGAAACTCAATTCGCCGTACGGATCATCTTCAAAAATCGGAAGCCGGAAACGCTCGCAAATCGCAACGATTCGCGCGCGTCGTTCGGCGGCGAGCAAGACGCCCGTGGGGTTCTGGAAATTCGGCGTCAGGTACAGAAATTTCGGCCGCGTGCGCTCGACTTCCAGCGCGTGTTCCAGCGATTCGGGAACGAGTCCGAACGCGTCGGTTTCGACGGTGAGATAGCGCGCCTCGTAGGCATCGAACGCTTGTATCGCTCCAAGATAGGTCGGGTTTTCGACGACGACGGTATCGCCCGGATCGAGATAAATCTTGCCGATGAGATCGAGGGCTTGTTGCGAGCCGCCCACGATGAGCACGTCCTCCGGGCTCACGCGTGCGCCTTTGGCGCACATCCGTTCCGCGACCCAGGCACGCAGCGTCGGAATGCCTTCGCTGACCGAATACTGCAGGGCCGCCGCGCCATCGCGTTCCAACACGCGCCGGGTCGCCGCGTCGACGGCTCCGAGCGGGAAGAGCTCGGGGGCGGGCAGGCCACCCGCAAACGAGATGACGTCCGGGCGTTGCGTTGCCTTGAGCATCTCGCGAATGGTCGATGCGCGTAGGCGATTGGTACGCGTCGCGAACGCGTGCTCGGATCCGATCGTGAGTGCCACCGAGCGGCCTTCGCGCTTAGGCGGGACGGTTCATGGGAGGACCACCGATCGGCGTGCGTTCCGCGAACGCCGTCCAGGCAGCCGGTCGAATGAAGGCGAGAACCGTTGCGCCAAGCCCGATCAACCAGACGAGCGCCGTCACGGCCCAGCCGACGACCGGTACGATTTCTGCAGCGCTCACGACGACGAGGCCCAAGATCAACGCCGCAAGCGGCGCCGGTGTCGTGCGCGGCATCGCCAGTTCCCACAGGCGGCGGCCGACGAGCAGGGCGACGGCGCCCGTACCGATCCAGACGCCCGCGAAGAGGGCCGCGATCTCGAGCACGATGAGCGGGATGCCGACGATCGAGATCAGCAAGAGCAGGGCCAGCGGCAAGATCGCAACGGCCGCCCCGGTCCCGACCGCCGCCGAGAGACCGGGGTGCTTCTCGACGCGATCGAGCGCGAGTCGCATGCGGAGCGGAAAGAGCAAGAACACGAGCACGACGACGAGGCTCGAACCGAGTTTGACGTAGAGCTTGCGGCTTTGATCGTCGAAACCCGGAGCGGCTGCCGTCGCGATCCACGGTGCGATCGTTCCGACCGCGTCACTGGTGAGGCAGGTTTGCTTGCCTTCGACCACGCCACCGTCGGCAAGCGTGCACGTTCCACCGACGACGTTGACGTCGCCTATCACGGTGCCGCGGATCTTCGCATTCCCGAAGACGACCGTGAGATCGCCGTCCACGGTTTCGCCCGGCTGAATCGTCGTGTCTTGAAAGAGGACCGTTTTGCCATGGTCGTGCGAGTGGGCGGCGGCGGGGGCGAATACCCCAAGGATCGCGCCAAGCACGACGATCACAAACGCCAGGAGCCTGCGAGCGATCACGAACGCGCCTCGGAGGCGCCCAAACGCGCCGCAAGTCGCGGTCGAACGACGAAATAGCCGACGGCGACGGCCGCCGCTAGCGCTACGTCGAGGGCCAGCACCCCGCCGACGAGCGCGGTGAGCGAACCGAGGCCATGGGAAACGCCCCGGCCCGCGGCCTGCGCCACGCCCGAAAACACGACGATCAGCGATCCGACGTTCGCCTGCAGCGAGGCAAGGACGGCGTGCGTGCGCGGACCGGCGACGAGTTCGGCGATCCCGACGAGCATCCAGGCGGCGACGAGATACGAAACCAGAAATGCGGCAACCGGCGCGCGGCGCGGGCGCGGAATCGGCTGTGCCGCGACTTCGGCCATGATCCGAAAGGTGAAGTTCGGTGCGAGGGTCGCTTCACGCGGCGCGAGCAAGAGCGCATCGATCACGCGCAGCTCTTCGAGCACGCTGCCGCAGGCGGTGCAGCGGTCGACGTGCGCGAGGAGTTCCGGGCGGAGCGAGGCGGACAGCGTTCCGTCGATGAGGGCTTCGAAATGCTCCTCAGATGAGCTGCAGTTCATTGAACCCCCAGCCCTGGACTTTTCGCGAAGCGGTCGTCTCCGCCAGTGAATCGCGTTCGTGCATCTTGTGGGCGAGGGCGAGCTTCCCGCGATGGATGAGCGTTTTCACGTTACCGAGCGAGAGGCCCATCGTGGTCGCGATCGTCTGGTAATCCATGTTGTCGTAATAGCGCAGCGCGAGCACCGTGCGAGTGCGCTCGGGCAGCTCGGCAAGAGCCGTGCGGACTTCGGTCTCAGCCTCAACGCGTAGGAGCCCACCCATCGGGTCGGCGTCTGCGGAGGTATCCGAGAGCATGTTCTCCAGCGTGCGCTCGTCGCCGATTTCGGCCGTCAGCGGTCGCCGCTGCGACTTGCCCAAATGCGTGCGCACGACGTTGCGTGCGATGTGGTAGACCCAGGTCGAAAACTTTCCGAGGCTCGGATTGAACGTGCCGAGGTGTGCGTAGGCGCGCAGAAACGTTTCTTGCGAGAGATCGGCAACGTCGGCCGAACTGCGCACGCTGGCCCCGATGAAATTCGAGATCCCGCGCTTGTAGCGCTCGACCAGGATCGCAAACGCATCGCGGTCGCCCGCTAGGACTGCTTGAACGAAGCGTTCGTCGGTTTCTTCGAGTGTGGCCGTCATCGTATCTCCGCAAGCCGGTGTACCCAAAGATACTGCCCGGTCCGGCAAAAGTTCCACCGGCGGCGTTGCGCGAAGAAGAGGCCCGATGCACATTTTGGTAACCGGTGGCGGGGGCTATATCGGCCTCGAGCTCTGTCGTCAGCTGGTGGACCGGGGCGACCGCGTCCGGGTGATCGACCGCTTCTTTTTCGGCAGCAGACCGTTGGAGGAGCTTGCCGCCGCCCACCCCGGGATGGTGGAGATCGTGACGGGCGATCTGCGCAACTGGGAACCGCAGTGGCTCGCGGGGATCGAGGGGGTCAGCCACCTTGCGGGCCTCTCGAACGATCCGACCGCCGAATACAATCCGGATGCGAACTGGCAGATGAACGCCGTCGCGACGGAGCGGCTCGCGCACGCCTGTAAGGAGGCGGGCGTCAAACGGCTGATTTTCGGATCGAGCGCCTCGCTCTACGATGGCCTCGGCCCCGGCATGTTCGATGAGATGACGCCGGTCCAGCCGCGGGGCGCATATTCGACCTCCAAACGCTGGGCCGAACAGGCGCTCTTGGCGCTCGCGGACGACGATTTCTCGCCGACGATCATGCGCCAAGGCACCGTGTACGGCTACAGTCCGCGGATGCGTTTCGATCTGGTCGTCAATACGTTCGTCAAAGATGCGATCGTACATAAGAAATTGTTCTTGCACGGTGGTGGCTGGCAGTGGCGTCCGCTGGTGGATGTCAGCGACGTCGCGCGCGCGCACGTCGTCGCGCTCAACGCGCAACTCGAACTCGTGCACGGCGAAATCTTCAACGTGATGCAAGAAAACTATCAGGTTCGACAGCTCGCGATGCTCGTCGCCGGATCGCTCTCGCTCGTCGGACGCATCGTCGAACTGGTCGAGGCACCGCTTCCCGCGTTCGTGCGCGACTATCGCATGTCGAACTTGAAAATGACCCAGCGGCTCGCATTTACGCCGGCCGTCACCGTGCTCGAGTCGATCGACACGATGCTCAAGCGCTTACCGCTGGATGATATTCGCTCGCTGACCGATCCGCGGCAAAATAATATCGCGTGGATGACGCTGCTCGAAGAAGTTCATACGAGTCAGCGGGCCTTCGATACGATCTACTGATCCCGCTTCAGCGACTTTGCCGCGTTGCGGATGGGTTTGGTCAGTTGCCACGAGCGCGATGCGGTGATCGCGGCGATTTCGGTCTCGAGCGTCGTCACGCGTTCGAGCGCAGCCGTGCGTCGATGGTTCGTTTCGGCGAGCTGTTCGCTCGTTCGCGCCAAACGCTCGTCCGCTTCGTGAAGACGCTGGCTTGCCGTCAGATAGAGTCCATGCACGCGCTGGCGATCGAGGACGAAGAGATCGACGAGTTCGCGGATTTCAGCAAGCTCGCGGTTTGCCGCATCGAGCGCCGACGCGAGCGTGGGCGATACGGGCTCGCGCTCGCGAAGCGCATCGAGAGCGGTCTGCCGTGCGATGGTACGGATCGCGTATTCGTCGGCGACGGTTCGCCATTCGAGTACTGCACGCTCGAGCGTTTGATTGCGATTTCGCACGTCGCGCACTTCATCGCGGAGGCTCTCGATCGTCAAACGCTGCTCTGAATCGCGTCCAAGAATAGCGCGTAATTCGCTTTGCGCGTCGCTTGCGCTCTCGATGCGACGCAACGAGTGCGGCGGCTCATCGAGTGCGTGCACGCGCGGTTCCATCTCGATGGGCGCGCTCGGCAGTACGGGCCGCGCTTGTCCGAGGGCGATCGTCGCGGTCGCCGGAAGTTCGACGGCCGAGAGACCGCCGGATTTGATGTCGTCGAGCAGTTCGTCGTTCGGATCGAGATAGACCGAACTCAAGTCGGGTAGCGGCTGATGTTTCCCGTTCCCGCATACGGCGATATAATACTCGGGGTCGGGCAGCTCTGGCATCCCCTCTTGCATCGTCGTCGACGTGCCAAGCCAGTGCGTCGGTGCCGTCGGTGCCGTCGGTTCGCTGAGGCGGTAGACGGCGGAACCGGCGAAGATGCGATGTCCGAACAAGCGCACGTCGGGAAAATGCTCGAGCAGTGCGTCGCGAAACTGATCGAAGTAGAGTTCGCGCACGTGGTACGGATTCGTCGAGCCGCGCGCATCGGAGTAGACCAGCTTATTCGGTGAGGAGATGATGATGCGTCCCGCCGGCCGCAAGACGCGCTTGAATTCCTTGAACATCCGTTCGTGGTCGGTCAAATGTTCGATCGTCTCGAAGCTCACGATCGTGTCGATCGAGGCATCGCCGATCGGAATCGTGGTCGCCGAGCCGACGCGAAACGAGAGGTTCATCGCAGTGTAGCGCGCGGCGGCGAAGTGGATGGACTGTTCGTCGATGTCGACGCCGACGACGGAGCGCGCGACCATCGCGAGATACGCAGAGCCGTAGCCTTCGCCCGATGCGATGTCGAGCACGTCGCGATCTTTGGCCATATCTAGCGCGAGCGCATACCGATGCAGATGTTCGTAATAGATTTGCCCACGCAGATGTGGGACGAACCGTTCTCCGGTGAAGGTCATGTGCATGGGCTAGCCTTTCGCAGTGGCGCGGACGCGTTTCGCAACGTCACGGACGAATGAGAGCGCATCGGCAACGACGGTCTTCGACGCGAAGGGCGTCAGCACGTGCGCGGCCGCCGCGGAGAGCGTCTCCCAACGGTCCCGATCCGACCAAAGCCGGACGATGTGCTCGGCAAAGGTGGGTGCATCGGCGGCGATGAGTGCGCTCTCATCGTGAACGAACGCGAAACCTTCGGCTCCGATCGGCGTGGTAACGACAGGCACCCCGTACGAGAGCGCTTCGCCGATTTTGCCTTTGACGCCGGCTCCGAAACGAATTGGCGCAACGAAGATTCGCGTGGATCGGAAATGCGCCGATACGTCGTGGATGAAGCCGGGAACGCGCACGCGGGGGCTGGCGAGCGCCAGCACTTCCGGCGTGGGGTCGGCGCCGAGCAGCGTGACGACGGCCTCGGGAATCGCGTCCCACACCAGCGGCATAATCTCATTGACCAGCCAGATCGCGGAGTCGACATTCGGTGCGTGTTTGTATCCGCCGATGAAGATGATGCCGTCGGTTGCATCGTATCCGTTCGTGCCGACCGGCTGGAGATCGTGGATCGTGGGCACGACGGCGATCGGGTCGACGCCGCTCTCAACGAGCACCGCGGCTTCCGACGCACTGACGACAACGGTTCCGTCGGCGGCGAAGGCGCAGGAGAGTTCAAGTTCCTCGACATCGCGCCACGACGTGTCGTCGTGGCGGCCTTCGAGTTCGAGTTGGCGCCGCCGACGAACGTGATGCAGGTCGATCGTATCGTAGATAATAGGGAGATCCGGGCGCTCGCGCGCGATCGGCAAATATTTTTTGGTGAGGACCGGTCGGCAGATCCAGACCGCATCGACCGTGTCGAGCGCCGCACGAAAACGCCCGCGCCAGTCCGTTTCCGCGTCGCGCGATGCGTAGACGACCTCGATGCCGCGCCGTTCGAGGTCGGCCGTGTACGGCTCAACCGGTGTGAGATCGTCGGGAAAGATGACGACGCGCAGCCCCGCGGCTTGGAACCCGGTGATCAGCGCTTGGAGGCGGCTGGAACCGGCTTCTTTATCGTAGAGTGGAACGTACGTGTCGACGATCAAGATCGCTTGCCGTTCGCGTCCGCGCGCGCGCGCTGCACGATCGAGGTTGGACGTCGGCGGGGCGTGCTCGCGCGCGAGCACGCTTGCCCATTTCTCGCGAAACGCGGCTTGATTGATCGGCTGGAAGCGCTTCATGCCCGCGGCAAGATCGGTACCGGCGGATGCTCCCTCGATATGAGTGACGGCCGATGCGGGTTCGTAGACGACCCGAAAACCGCGCGCGCGGGCCGCAAAGCAGAGATCGGCGTCTTCGTAATAGCCAGGCGCGAAGCGCTGGTCGAATCCACCGAGCGCGCGAAAGAGATCGGTCCGCACGAGCAGCGAGGCGCCCGAGACGTAGTCGACGTCGCGCACGAAGTTGTACTTTGCATCGCTTGCCGAATCGTAGCGTCCGTAGTTGCAGCCGGAGGCATCCGACCAGATCACGCCGCCCGCTTCTTGCAGCCGTCCATCGGGATAGAGCAGTTTCGATCCGACGATGCCGATGCGGGCTGACGACTCCATGCGTGCGATCAGTGTGCGGAGTGCCTCCGGCGCGAGTTCCGTGTCGTTATTGAGGAAATAGAGATATGCGCCGCGGGCGAGCGCGGCGCCGCGATTGCAGCTGTAGACGAAACCGCGATTCTCACCGTTGCGAATCACATCGAGTCCTCCGAGCGCTGCGAGTCGATCGTTGGTTTCATCGGTCGACGCATCATCCACGACGATGATTTCGATCGCGATTTCGATGTCGCACGCGACCAAGGACTCGAGGCACGCGCGCGTTACCGGCCATCCGTCATGCACGGGGATGACGACGCTGATCAGCGGCAGTCGGTCGCGCAGCCGGATTGCCGTTGCAAATGCAAGCGACGCAAACGCGCGATCGGGTTCGACGCGAGGAGCAAGCATCACGCCGAGTGCTCGGCGACCGATCTCAGCGAGACGGTGAACTGCGCGAGCGTCGCGCGCGTCTCGCGATTTGCCGAGAGGACGCGGAGTGCGAGCGTATGCGAACCTGCCTCGAGGTCCCTGACGCGCCAGCGGACAGCAAAGCCGCAGTCGCGTACGCCCTGGCCATGTGCGCGTGCGATTTCGGGTCGCGGCAGATCGGTTTGCGTTTGAACGACGGCCGCGTCGTCGAGGAAGAGTTCGATGCCACCGCTCAAACGCGGACCTTCCACGTCGATCGCCCACCCGACGAGCACGAGATCCGCGCCCTCGTTCAATTCCAGCACCCGGCTCCGATCGAGCGTCACACCGTCGAGGAGAAGCTCGTCGACGGTGCCGGAAATCGGGGCGCCTTCGAGGAGCGCCGTGCTCGTCGTAGCGTCGGTCGAACGCAGCCGGACGCGAGCGATCGGTGCATACGAGTCATCGTCTCCGATTGCGAACAGATGAACTTCTTCGACGCCGACAGTCGAGGGCAGAATCGGCACGGAAAAACCGCTTGCATGCGCCTCAGCGCCGAGCGCAGCTGCGACATCGGCACGCGGCTGTTCTCCGAGAACCCGCAAGTAACGACCGCCGGTCCGCGCGACGATCTCGCGCGCCGGTTTCGGCGGATCGGAGCTTGCCGCCCAGCCGCGGATTACGGTCGGGCGTGTCGGGTCCAACGTGTAGATGCCGGCTGCATCGGGTTCGAGCGCTTCGGTCCCCGCGAATACGCCATCGATCGCCGACGCCCACGCGACATCGGCAACGCCCAGATCGGCGAAGGGGTCGATCGGATCCCGTACATCGAGCGCGCCGGCCAGGACCAATTCGCGCTCGACGCCATCTTGCTCGACCCGCAGATGGAGCGTCTGCTCTCCGCGCGCGGCGGGGACGGGGAGCGTGGCAGCAAATCCGGCAAAGCGTGCGCGATCGCCGTTGACCGCGCGAACGTCGGATCGTTCGATACCCACGATTGCCTCGAAGCGTGATTCGGGCGAGAGGCCGAGGAAGATCGAGTCGATCGGCGCGCAACCCGGCGCAGGCATGAGCCACCCGCGCACCGCGACGAAGCCGCCGACCGTGGCGCCCTCGGGCGAGGGGCGCCCCAGCTCGCGAATGTGGTCGATGCACCCGAGCACCGACTCCGAACGGATTTCAATTGGGATGGGCATGCAAGCGATCTGAGTTTGCGGACGAGCGCGTTCCTCCTATTCCAGGGACGCAAGGTCAATATTGGGGCAATGGTTTCTTCGATAATTTGGCCTAGACGACGAACGAAGCGCAGCGGAAGTCGAATCTGAGCGTCGAATTATATGGGAGATGGAACTTTCGATCGATCGCGACCTCGTTCGTACCGGCCGCAGACATGCGACCGAAATCGTCGATCCGATCGTGCGATTCGTCGACCGCCACTCGACCGTCTCGGTCGAGCGATCGGTCTTACGGTTGTTGGGCGTTACGGATGCCGATGCGGAGTCCGTTCCGCTTGCGAATCGGGTAATCGAGCGCAATCGTCACCGGCTCGCGGACGGCATCGCTGTGTCCATCGCGCGCGCCGTTGCCGAAACGGGACAGTCGCCGCAACAGATCGCGCCTGAGGTCGCCGCAGGTCGCCTGGATCTCGAATCGTTCGATGGGGTACCGGCCGCGGCAGCGACGGCCGCGCTTCAGCCCTTCGTTCACGCCGCGCTCGCCGCGATCGCGCGGAATCGAGAGGTGCGGACGGCGGCGCTTATACGTTTACCGCAAGCGCCGCCGCCGCTGCTCTACGTGATCGTCGCGAGCGGCAATATCTATGAAGATCGCACGGCGGCGGTCGCCGCGGCCGAGGCGGGCGCGCAGATCATCGCCGTCATTCGTTCGACCGCGCAGTCGCTGCTGGATTTCGTGCCGCACGGTGCCACGACCGAGGGGTTTGGCGGCACGTATGCGACCCAAGAAAACTTTCGCATCATGCGTGAGGCACTCGACGAGACCTCCGAGCGACTCGGTCGATACGTCATGCTCACCAATTATGCCAGCGGTCTCTGTATGCCCGAGATTGCGACCATGGCCGCGCTCGAGCGACTCGACATGTTGCTCAACGATTCGATGTACGGCATTCTCTTTCGCGACATCAACATGAAGCGCACGTTCGTCGATCAGCATTTTTCGCGATTGATCAACGCGCAGAGCGGCATCATCATCAATACCGGTGAGGATAATTACCTCACGACCGCCGATGCCGTCGATCAGGCTCCTGCGGTGCTCGCATCGCAACTCATCAACGAAGCCTTCGCCCACCGCGCGGGCATGCGCGACGAGCAGATCGGGCTTGGCGACGCCTACGAGATCGACCCCGACTTGGAAGACGGCTTTCTGCTCCAAATAGCGCAAGCGCAGCTGGCGCGCCAGATTTTCCCGAACTCTCCACTCAAGTACATGCCGCCGACCAAACACATGACCGGCAATATTTTTAAAGGTCACTTGATGGATGCGATGTTCAACCTCACCTCCGTCATGACCAACCAAACGATTCATCTCTGCGGGATGCTTACCGAAGCCATCCACACGCCGTTCTTGCACGATCGCGCGCTTGCAATCGAGAACGCACGTTACGTCATGGGCACCGCGCGGCACCTCGGCGACGAACTCACGATCAAGCCGGGTGGGAAGATCGAAGCACGCGCGCAGTTTGTGCTCGCCGAGGCGGTCGCACTCCTGGGGCGGGTCGCCGAACGGGGCTTGATGGAATCGATCGAAGGCAAGACGTTCGCCGATGTCTCGCGTTCGCCCGATGGCGGCCGCGGCGCCGACGGCGTCTTCGAAAAAGCGCCGACCTATTGGAATCCGTTCGCCGACGCATTCGCCCCGACGGTGGCCGCACGGTGAATCTCATCAAGCCGTATGGCGATGCAAAAGATGATGGTGCGATGCAGCTTTCGTTCACGTTGCCGATTCCGTGGAGCGAAGCGGCCGATGAAGCGGCGCGCCAGCTCGTTGCGAAAATGGGCTTTGCGGACGTTGCCGTCGTGGACGGCCGTGCGATTGCGAGCGGCTATTCGTTCTTCGTCGTCTATGCGCGCACCAGCGTTGCCGTCGATGCCGACACGATCGTCGCGCTCTCCGCGACGACCGAGGCGCTCGACATGGATGCCGTCGATGCGCTCATTCGCGAGCGCGTCGGGCGGAAAATTCGCGTCGCCGGCGCGTGCATCGGAACGGATGCGCATACCGTGGGTATCGATGCGATCCTGAACATGAAAGGCTACAAAGGCGACTACGGTCTCGAGCGCTATCGCGAGTTCGAAACGTTCAATCTCGGTAGCCAGATCTCGGTTGACGAACTCGTTCGCTATACCAAAGCCAATGCGATCGACGCCGTGCTCGCCTCGCAAGTCGTCACGCAAAAAGGCAGCGACATTGCGAATTTCACGGCGCTTGCCGAATTGCTCGAAGCCGAGGGTTTACGCGATCGCGTCCTCTTACTGTGCGGCGGGCCGCGGGTGACGAATCTGCTCGCGGCCGAACTCGGGTACGACGCGGGATTCGGACGCGGGACGTTGCCGAGCGAAGTTGCGACGTTCATCGCGCGCCGAGTCAGCGAAGGGCTGCCCGCGTAACGGAGCACCGTTCCCTACCTGCGAAGCGACGCATATGGTGAGAATACTCCGTCCTTCGAGTGCCGTTTTCGCGGCAGCCGTCGTCTTGATCACCGCCGCCATGGGCGCGCTGCCTGCAGGAGCGGTCGATCGGAGTCTTGGTGCGACGGTGCAGAAACCGAGTGCCGGTGGATTGCCGTGGACAAAGGCGCAGCGGGATGCACTCGTGGCCGACCTCGATGCGCAACTTGCGGTTGCCGCGACGCTGAAGAGCGCCCATGTCGGCATCCTCGCTGTCGATGCACGCGACGGTACGCCGCTCTTCACCCACAATCCGGACGATGCGCTCATGCCGGCATCGACGTTCAAGTTGCTAACCGGAAGCGCGGCGCTCGATCGGCTCGGTCCGGATTTCCGCTTTCACACCTCCGCTTCGGCCGATGGATCGATCGTCCACGGCGTTCTTCGCGGCCGCCTCGTCGTACGCGGCGGCGGCGATCCGCTCTTGAATGCAGACGATCTCGAGGACCTCGCGCGCGCCGTCGCGCGTGCGGGCATCACCCGAATCGACGGGCCGATCGATATCGACACGACGCATTTCGTCGATCCACCGTACATGCCGGGTTGGTCGTGGGACGATTTCCCCTTCTATTACGCGCCGAAAATTTCCGCATTCTCGTTCGACGATAACGTCGTGCATTTGACGATCGTACCCGCGAGCACGGCGGGCGCTCGCGCAACCGTTGCCGCCGCGCCGTACGGCCGCGTCGGCGAACTGCCCATGGGATGTGCGACGACGAGCGACGTCGTCGTCATTCCGCGCGCGATCACCGGCGTAGCCGGATCGCCGGATACCCTCGATGTCGAGCGTGATCCCGGCGGGTGCATCATCGTCACCGGATCGATTGCGCTCGGTGCTATGCCCGATACGATCGACGCGGCCGTCCCGAGTCCCGAGGCCTATGCATGGCATGTACTCGCCGCACGTTTGCACGCCCATGCGATTACGTTTCCGGAGCCGCAGCCACACCCCGGCTTCCCCCAGCGTTTTATCGCGGCTCCGGCATCGCCTGGGGCGCGACCGATCTGGTCGCACGATTCCGAACCCTTGGCGGATTTGTTAGCCGATTGCTGGTTTCCAAGCGACAATTTGCTTGCGGAGTTGCTCCTCAAAGCGACAGGTGCGGCAAGCGGTGAACCGGGTTCTGCCGCGAGCGGGATCGCATTCGAAACGCTGTGGCTCGCGGGGTTGGGCGTGGATGTCGCGCCGCTCTCGATCGCCGACGGCAGCGGACTTTCCTCGTACGATCGCATGACGCCGCGAGCGCTCGTAGCTATTCTGCAGCACGATTGGGATGGGCCGCAGCGCGATCTGGTGCTCGACGATCTTCCGCTCGCCGGCGTGCGCGGCAGTCTCAAAGCGAGCTTCGTCGGAACGCTGGCGGAACGGGCGGTGTTTGCAAAGACGGGGTCGGTCTCGCATGTACGTACGCTTGCCGGGTATGCCGCGACGCAAACGCACGGCGCGGTGATTTTCTCGTTTCAGGTTGGCGACTGGAACGGCACTCCCGCCGACCTCGGCGCGGTGCGGGCGCGTTTCCTCTCGCGAATCATTGGAGACCACTGATGCTCGGTGCTCATTTCGAAGCGGAAATTCGCGAACAGCCCGATGTCTGGCGTCGGATCGCCGAGTCGCATAAGGCGGCACAGTTCGCGCAGGCGATCGGCGACCGACCCGTGCTCTTCGTCGGAAGCGGAAGTTCGCTCTTCATCGGGATGCTCGGAGCTCTGGCGCTACGTCGGCGCGGCATCCGGGCAACCGCGCTTGCCGCGACCGAAGCGCATTTCGACAACGAAGCCTATCGCGATGCTTGCGTCGTCGCGCTCTCGCAGTCGGGAAAATCGTCGGACCTGCTGGCCGCGCTCGATATTCTGCAGCCGGAGTTGCTCATCGCGATTACCAATAGCACGAACTCGCCACTCGCGGAGCGTGCGAACCTCGTGATCGATATCGAGGCCGGTCCCGAAATTGCCGTACCGGCGAGTAAGAGTGTAACCGCGATGGCGGCGATTTTGCTCTGGGGTGCGGCCTTGCGCGCCGGCAAGAGCACGCGCAGCGCCGCAACGCTCTCGGAAACCGCCGAGGACGTCCGCAGTTGGCTCGACGGGAGTGGCATGGGCGAGATCGCTGAAGCGGCCCGCCGACTCTCGCGGAGGCGGGCCGTCGTCATCGTCTCGGCCGGTTACGGCGTGCCGATTGCCATGGAGTTGGCGCTCAAGATGAAAGAGGCGAGCTACGTGCACGCCGAGGGATTCGCGGCAGGTGAATTTCGACACGGAAGCTCGGCGATGCTCGACGCGTCGTGTGCGATCATCGGAATCGTCGACGAACATGCGCGCACTTTCGTCAATCGGCCACTCGCGGAAGCGGCCGAGGCCGAGGCGCTCCGTTATGTCATCGGCGGAAGACTCGGCGACATTCCACTGCTCGGGCCCGTCACGAGCGAGGCATTCAATACGCTCGCCTGGCTCGTTGCCGGTCAAACGCTCGCGCTGAACGTCGGGCGAGCCGTGTATGTCGAGAGCGATAGCCCGCGCGGGCTCTCGAAGTACGTCGTCTAGCGAAACGTTCTTTCACGTACGCCGATCGGACGCGAGGGTTCGGCGTCCGCTTTAACGTACCATTAAGACAGCGAACGAGCGTTGGATGACGCCGGTTCGCTTTTCTTTTGTCATGAGTTCGATCGACCGACCGGGATGCACTGGAGCAACGGGCGGTTGCGAATTTGTCGAGGAGTAACTCTATGACCACGTTCCGCCTC
>Ga0123338_10002992_pt1 | contig 15501 bp, 10 predicted proteins | sample grotaG_FD_89793 | JGI IMG/M metagenome (GOLD analysis project Ga0123338, IMG submission 89793) | Glacier valley bacterial and archeal communities from Borup Fiord, Nunavut, Canada, to study Microbial Dark Matter (Phase II) -... | ecosystem: Environmental > Aquatic > Freshwater > Ice > Glacier ...
CGCCGTTTCCCGCCCTGCCGCCGCTCGACGGCGCAGTGCCTGCGCCCACGCCGGTGCCGGCGCCCTCGCCGCCCGATCCCGATCTGTTACGTCCACTGACCCCGCTGTCGGCGGCGGATACAACGGTGCCTGCCGGGCCGCCAGTTGCGGCTTCCGCGGTGCTGCCCGACATTCGTTATCGGGTAGAAATCGCAGGATTGAAGGCAGTCGGCGTCCAAGACCGCTTCCGCGGTCTGTCGGCCCTGCTGGCAAAAGGACGCAAGGCCGCCAACGAGGCGCAGGTGCGCAGCAGGGCCGATGACGATGTCGAGCTCGCCGAGCGGCTGCTCAATTCAGAAGGCTATTACGACGGCGCGGCGAGCGTCGTCATTGGGCCGCTGCCCGATCGGGATGACGAACTGGTCGTCGCGCTGACCGCGACGCCGGGACAACGCTATCGATTTGGTTCGATCGCGGTGACCGGCGCGTGGCCCGAGCCGTTGCGCCTCGCGCGTGCCGCGCTGACGCTGACGATGGGCGCGCCGATTATCGCCGACGACGTGCTGGCGGCCGAGGCCAATGTCGCGCTGCGCCTGCCGCAGCAGGGCTATCCGTTCGTCAAGGCCGGCGAGCGGGGCATCGTCCTCGACGACACGACGCCCATTGGAGACTATTCGCTGCCGGTATCGGCCGGAGCCAAGGCGTCATTCGGCGGCGTCCGGGTGACCGGCGATCCGGTCCTGTCCGCGGCGCACGTTGCCCTGCTGCCGCGGTTCAGCCGCGGCGAGTTGTACGACAGCCGCCGCATCGAGGACCTGCGGCAGGCGCTGATCGCGACGAGCCTGTTGTCGAGCGTCTCGCTTGAGCCCGTCGCCACCGGCCACACCAACACCGACGGCACCGAGGCGGTCGATATCCTCGTCCACGAGGTTCGCGGCACGTCGCGCAGCCTCGCCGCGACTGCGGGCTATAGCACCGGCGAGGGGATCAAGGTGACCGGCGCGTGGACGCTGCGGAACCTGTTCCCTCCCGAGGGCGCGCTGATCACGACCGCGGTCGCCGGGACGCTCGAGCAGAGCCTCGGCGTCCAGTTCGTGAGATCGAACGCCGGCCAGCGCGACCGCACCGTCCAGACCGGGCTGAGCGTCGCGCGTCAGCGGTTCGACGCCTATGCCGCCGAGACGGTCGATCTCAGTGCGGGCATCAGCCGGGCGAGCACGCCGATCTGGCAGAAGCGCTGGACCTATTCGGTCGGCGCCGAACTGATCGGCAGCCGAGAGACTCGCTTCGACGCAATTATCCTGGAACGCGATGCCAATACCTATCTGATCGCCGCGCTGCCGCTGCAACTCGGCTACGACCGATCGAACAGCCTGCTCGACCCGACGACCGGCTTCCGCCTGACCGGGCGGCTCAGTCCCGAGATCCAGCAGCGCGCGAGCGGCAGCAGCGCGTTCGATACCTATGCGCGGTCGCTGTTTGAGGCGACCGGCTATTACCCCGTGACCAAGGCGATCGTCCTTGCCGGCCGCGCCCGCCTCGGCGCGATCGTCGGCGCGTCGCGCGATGCGATCGCCCCGTCGCGGCGGCTGTATTTGGGCGGCGGTGGCTCGGTGCGCGGCTTTGGCTATCAACAGCTCGGCCCCAAGGACATCGACAACCGGCCGATCGGCGGCCGCGGCCTGACCGAGTTCGCCGTCGAGGCGCGCTACCGCTTCGGCAACTTCGGCATCGTGCCGTTCGTCGACGCCGGGCGCGTCGGGGTCGAGCCGACGCCGTCGCTCGATGGCTTACGCTTCGGCACCGGGATCGGCGCACGCTACTACACCAGCTTCGGTCCGCTGCGGTTCGACATCGCGACGCCGATCGCGCGCCGGGCGGGCGAGTCGCGGATCGCGGTCTATATCTCGATCGGCCAGGCGTTCTGATGATACGGCGGGTCCTGATCTGGCTGGCGGCAATCGTTGCCGCGCTCGTGCTGCTCGCGGGGCTGGCGATCGCCGCGCTCGACACCGCCCCCGGCCGCACCTTCGCCGCCCGCCTGGTTGGCGGCTACACCCTGACCGACGGGCTGAACTTCCGTGTTGGGCGGATCGACGGCTCGCTCTACGGCCGGATGAAACTCCACGACGTCGAGGTCCGCGACCTGAAGGGGTTGCTCGCGACGGCACCGGAAGTCACTGTTGACTGGCGTCCGCTCGCCGTCCTCCACCGGCAGGTCGACATCCGCACGGCGCTGGCAGCCGAGGTGCGGCTGCTGCGCGCCCCGGCAATCCGGCCGTCCCCTCCCGACCAGCCACTGCTGCCGAACATCGACATCGCGGTCGGGCGGCTCGCGATCGACCGGCTGATCGTCGAGCCCGCCGTCAGCGGGCAGCGCCACGTCATCCGGCTGATCGGATCAACCGACATCGCCAGCGGCCGCGCACGGGTCACGGCCGACGCGGCGGCGCTGGCCGGTCCGGGGATCGCCGGCGGCGACCGGCTGGCGCTGCGCCTCGACGCCGTGCCGGCGGCCGACCGGCTGGCGATCGACGCGCGGCTGACCGCGCCGGTCGGCGGGGTCGTCGACAGTCTGGCCAAGCTCGGCGAGCCGCTGACCGCGACGATCGCCGGGCGCGGCACGTGGAGCGCGTGGTCGGGGGCGCTGCGCGCCACGCTCGGCGGGAACTCGCTCGCCGATCTCGCGCTGACGGCGCGCAGCGGCACTTTCGCCGCACAGGGCATCACGACGCCCGGGCTGGTGCTGACCGGGCCGACGGCGCATCTGGTCGAACCGCGGCTGGCCGTCGACATCACCGCGACGCTCGCCAGCCGGCGCGCGACGATCGCGGCCAAGGTTTCGTCGGATGCCGTGGCGGCGACGGCGACCGGGCTCGTCGATCTTGGCCACAACCGCTTCGGCAATCTCCACGTCGCCGCGCAGCTCCTCAAGCCGGGGGCGATCGCGCCAAACCTCGGTGGCCGCGATCTCGCGCTCGACGCCGTGCTCGACGGGCCGTTCGCGACGCCGTCGGTCGCCTATCGCCTCAGCGGCACGGCGCTGACGTTCGGCACGACGACGGTTGAGGGGTTCACCGCGTCGGGGCAGGCAACGGTCGACGCGCAGCGCATCCTGATCCCGGTCCACGTCCGCGCGCGCCGCGTCACCGGCGTCAACGCCGCTCTCGGCGGGCTGCTGACCACTGTCGCAGTCGACGGCGACCTTGCGTGGTCGGGCGGCAAGCTGCTGTCGGATAATCTGCGGCTGCGGTCGGACCGGATTGCCGCCACCGCGACGATCGTCGCCGACCCCGCCAAGGGCAGCTACGTCGGCGCGCTCAAGGGGCGGGTCAACGATTACCTGATCGCCGGCCTCGGCCGCGTCGACCTCGTCACCGACGTACATCTGACGACCCCGCGCGGCGGCGGCTTCGGACTGGCCGGAACAATTCGGGCAACGACGCGCCGCCTGACCAACGCATCGCTCGCGGCGCAGCTCGGCGGCAATGCAATGGTCACGGCGGGGTTCGACTATATTCCCGGTGGGACCGCGGCGATCCGCGACCTGCGCCTGACTGCGCCCGGCTTACGGATCGTGTCGGGCGGTGGCCGCTATTTCCCCGACGGTCGCATCGCCTTCGCGGCGAGCGCGGTATTGACGCAGTACGGACCGATCGACGTTACCGCGCGCGGCACGGTCGCGAAGCCGGTCGTCCACCTCGTCGCCGCGCACCCCAACGTCGGAATCGCCTTGACCGACGTCGAAGCGACGCTGATCGGCGACCGCACGGGCTATGCCGTCACGGCGCGCGGCGGGTCGCCCTATGGCCCGTTCGCTGCCGACACGCGCGTCACGACCGGGCCGCTGGCGATCGACATCCGCAGCGCGCGCTTCGCCGGCATCGACTTCCACGGCCGGGTCGCGGCAACGGCGGCCGGGCCGTTCGCCGGCGCGCTGACCGTTGCAGGATCGGGCTTTGCCGGCACTGTCCGTCTCGCGGCGGCGGGCAGCGTCCAGCGCGCCGAGGTCGACCTGACGGCGCACGTGGCCAAGGTGCCCGGGCCGACCCCGGTGACGATCGGCAGCGGCACCGTACGCGCGACCGTGCTGCTCTACCCCAACGCACCCGCGATCACTGCCGACCTTGCGCTCCGCGACGTCCGTTCGGGCACGCTGCTGGCGGCGGCGGTCCGCGCCCATGTCGACTATCGCGGCGGCAGCGGCCTCGTTCAGCTCGTCGCGAGCGGCAGCCCCGCCGCCCCGTTCGACGTCCGCGGACAAGCGCGGCTCGCCCCCGATCGGATCGTCGCCAACCTCGCGGGCAGCGTCAGCGGCATCGCGTTCCATCTCGCCGCGCCGGCGGTGGCGACGCGCACGAACGGCGAGTGGCGGCTCGCGCCGGTGACGCTCGTCGTGCCGCAGGGCAGCGCGCGGGTCGCGGCGCAATACGGCCGGACGACGGCGGTCCAGGCGGTGATCGACAGGCTCGACCTCGCGATCGTCGAGCCGTTCGCACCCGACCTCGGCCTCGGCGGGGTCGTCAGCGGAACGGTCGCCGCGACGCTGCCCCCCGGCGGCGTGCCGGCGGTCGACGCCCGGCTGAAAGTCGCCGGCTTCACCCGCACCGCCGCCTATACCCGGTCCGATCCGGTCGACGTCGAGGCGCGGGCGACGCTCGCTGCGGCGGGGGGCGAGGTGCGCGCACTGATCCGCCGTGGCACGGCGGTCGTCGGCCGCCTCGACGCGCGGCTCGCCCCACTCGCCCCTGGCGCGAGCCTGAGCGACCGCCTGCGCGGCGCGCCGCTGTCGGGCGGCATCCGCTACAACGGCCCGTCGGAAGTGCTGTGGGCGCTGACCGGCATCGCGGACCAATCGCTCGACGGGCCGGTCGTCGTCGCCGCGGACTTCGGCGGGCGGCTCGACGCGCCGACGGTCAGCGGCGTGCTCCGTGCGACGGCGTTGCGGTATCGCAACGCGAAGTACGGCACGGCGATCACCAACATCGCCGTCGAGGGGCGCTTCACCCGGTCGCGGCTCGACCTGACCTCGCTGACCGGGCGCGCCGGCGACGGGACAGTCTCGGCGCAGGGCGCGATCGGCCTCGACGCGGCGGCCGGCTTCCCCGCCGACCTGACCCTCGCCTTCGCCAATGCCCGGCTGGCGTCGAGCGACGCCCTCGGCGCGACGGCGAGCGGCACGCTGAAGATCACCAACGGCCCCGGCGGCGGGCTGATCGCGGGGACGATCACCATCCCCGATGCGCGCTACAAGATCGTCCGCCAGGGTGCGGCCGAGGTCGCCGCGCTGACCGGCGTCCGCCGCCGCGGGGCACCGCCGCCGGTCGCCGCGCCGCCGCCGCCGGCGGGATCGGCCAACCTGCGCCTCGATATCCACGTCGTGGCACCGCGCCGCATCTTCATCAGCGGCATGGGGCTTGAGGCGGAATGGGCGACCGACATGCACGTCGCCGGCACGGCCGCCGCCCCGGTCGTCGTCGGCGACCTCAGCGTCGTGCGCGGCACCTACAGTTTCGCCGGGCGGCAGTTCGAGCTTGGCGATAGCGGCCGCATCACCTTCAACGGCGGCGACTTCACCGATCCGCAGCTCAACCTGACGGCGAACACCACCGTCGAGGGCGTCACGGCGACGATCAACATCGGCGGCCGCGCCCAGCGGCCCGAGATCGGCTTCACCTCGACCCCGGCGCTGCCGCAGGACGAGGTGCTGTCGCGGCTGCTGTTCGGCACGTCGGTGACGTCGCTGTCGCCGGTCCAGGCAATCCAGCTTGCCGCCGCGCTCAATTCGCTGCGCGGAACGGGCGGCGGGCTCAACCCGCTCGGCAAGCTGCGGTCGGCGATCGGCGTCAGCCGGCTGCGCGTCCTCGGGGCCGACGCCGCGACCGGGCGCGGGACCTCGCTCGCGGCCGGGCAGTACATCGGCAAGAACATCTACGTCGAGGTCATCACCGACGCGCGCGGCTTCACCGCGACGCAGCTGCAGATCTCGCTGTCGCGGACGCTCAGCATCCTCAGCCAGACCAGCTCGTTCGGCGGATCGAGCGTCAGCCTGCGCTATGCCAAGGATTATTGAACCTTGCGTTGGAGGACAAACGTTCACCAAAGCGCCAACGCCGACACATGCCGGGCAGCTGAAAACGACAAGGCAACGACATGGACAAGAACAAAGCCAAGATGAGCACGGCCATGAGGTTCGGGCGCTTTGCCGGAATGATCGCGACTTCTACGGTCGTGATGTTCGGGATGATGTACCTGAATACCTGTGCATGGAGCCATATCGAGTTTAGCCAGACCCGCATGGGATAGCCGTCGTCATGGGTGCGGTCATGGCCGTAATCATGCTGGGCTTCATGTGGGGCATGTACCACAACCGCACCTTCAATCTGGTAATTGTCGGCGGCAGCGTGATCGCCTTTGCGCTCGCTTTATGGCTCGTCCGCAGTCAGGAAACCGTCGACGATGTGTCCTGGAGGAAGGCGATGATCCCGCACCAATCGATCGCGATAATGGCGGGGCCGGCTGCGTGACGAGCGGAGTGGCGGCGCAAAGCAAAGCAGCGGCAAAATTGTGCGCATCTGAAAATCGGCAATTATATACTTGACGTACTAGCCGCGTGAGCGCATAGGTTGGCGCATCAACCGGGGCACGCCGCCATGAACCTTTGCGATCCGATCTTCACCGACGCCAACGCCGCCCGCGAGCACCTTGAGGCGCTGCACTGGCCCAATGGTCCGGTTTGCCCTCATTGTGGCAGCACCGACAAAATCACGAAGCTGGCGGGCAAGAGCACCCGTCCCGGCGTCCACAAGTGCAACGACTGCGCCAGGCCCTTTACCGTCACCATCGGGACGATCTTCGAGGACAGCAAAATCCCGCTGAACAAGTGGCTTCTCGCGTTCCGCCTTATGTCATCGTCAAAGAAGGGCATGAGCGCGCACCAAATGGGCCGTTCGCTCGGCATCACCTACAAGTCGGCGTGGTTCATGTGCCACCGCATCCGCGCGTCGATGGCCCCGACGAACCCGGCCCCTCTCGGCGGCCCAGATAAGGTCGTCGAAGCTGACGAAACCTACGTCGGCGGCAAGGCCAAGAACCGCGCCTTCCGCGCTCCCCGCGCCAAGCAAGCGGTTGTCGCGCTGGTCGAGCGCGACGGCCATGTCCGTTCGTTCCACGTCGCCAACGTCACCGCGAAGCAGCTCCGCCCGCTGATCGTCACCAACGTCGTCCGCACGTCGTATCTCATGACCGACGAAAGCCCGGTCTATACCCGCGTCGGTCGCGAGTTTAACGGCCACGGCAAGGTCAACCACAGCGCCAGCGAGTACGTCACCACCGGCGGGTTCAAGCACAGCAACACGGTCGAAAACTTCTTCTCGATCTTCAAGCGCGGCGTGATCGGCACCTATCACCACATGAGCGAGGCGCACCTTGCCCGCTACACCGCCGAGTTCGATTTTCGCTACAACACCCGCAAGATCAACGATGCCGAACGCGCCGACGTTGCCCTGCTAGGGGCGGCTGGCAAGCGCCTGACTTATCGGCGGTCTAACGCAGCCTAAGACGGCTAGGCAGAGCGCAGCGGCCTTTCTACGCTGGCGCAAGAATCAAGCGGGGGAGTAGCGTGGCTAACAAGCTTGAAGTGCATTGCGCGGAATGCGACGGCACCAACATCGTCGTGGCCGACAATGCAGCCGAAGGCGCGCGGGTCGCTTGCGGCGATTGCGGGAAGCGGTTCGGCACCATCGAGGACTACAACGCGGAAGTTGGGCGGCTTTCCAGGCTCGCCGTCCAAGACGCTCTTCGGAACGTCAAGGGCTTCGACCCTAGCTAAGTCGATCAACACTCTGCTTACCCGCATTGCGCTTCTCCTTGGCGGGCTTGTGCGGCGTCGGCTTCGTCGCCAGCGCCCGCTTGAGCGCCGCCGTCATCCGAGATTCAATCACTTCAGGGGGATCAGATGCCATTTGATGAGGTTCTTGAGCCATATTTCGCCCTGCTTGGATACATGACCTACTCATACGCCATGCTCGAACATGGCATCAGCGTCGCGATCGTTGCCATACACCATCACCACGGCGGGCGGGCAATTAAGAAGGAACTCCCCAGAACCCAGTTTCAGCGCAAAATCGAATATCTACGCGCGGTAGCGCCGCACATCCCCGCCATCGGCCCGAACTTGGCAGGGGTGATGAACCTTGCGGATAGGGCCGAAGCCGTCGCCAAAGACCGGCAACTTTTCATCCACGGCACCCCGACTGACTTTCATGCAGAAGGGGCCGTGACGATGAACAAGCTGGATGTCACCAAACTGGACAACCTGTTTGAGATTACCGATCGAAAGGTCACCTTCGCGGAACTCACTGCGATAGCAGACGAGGCAAGCGGCCTAGCCAACTTCGCCCTGGATTTCGCAAGCCATATGATCCGCGATGATCAGCAGCAGCTTATCAAGCACTCGCGAGGCAAAGACCCCGGATAATTCCCCAGCGTCCCACGCTGAATGATCTTCCGCCTCTGACGCAAGCAGGTCGGACGCCCCGCCCGCAGAGGCGGCACGGCGAAGCTTGTCGATTAAAGCGCCGGCCTGTCCCAATTTCTATGCCCTCGAGTCCCTAGTACGTCAAGTATATAATTGCCTGAAAATCTCCCGAAGAAGCACGCCTAACGCTGCTCGGCAAAACCAGTTGAGTAATTTCTTTGAAACGGATCGAGGCTGTCGCTGCTTCTCCCTTTAAGCAGCGGAAGTTCAAGCGCTATAGTCCCACCACGAGTTATACCGCCGGCGACCATGTTGCTACTGCGGATGTGCACCGCCTTGTGGCTCAGGCCGGTAGAAAGGACCCGTGCGCCAGTGCCACCCGCGCAGTGACACCACTGGTGATGACAAGCTCAGAAGCCCGGCGGACACGAACACGATCAGGCTGAAGACAAGAATAAGCGCACCTAGAAGTGCGGGGCTCACGAACTATCTGTCGTACGCCGTTCGCGCCAGCGCAGGACTCGTTCGATACTTCCACCCTGAACGATAACCGAGAAAAGTACGATGATGTACGTCGCGGCAAGCGCCGTGCTGCGCGCCGGGCCCTCGGGAAGGCCGAGCGCGAGGGCAACCGAAATGCCGCCGCGCAGCCCGCCCCAGACCAAGGTCGTCGGTGCGAGCGCCCCAAGCGTAAGCCACGGCAAGAGCGCCGTCAGCGGAATGACAACCGATACCAGTCGCGCCGCGAGCACAAGCGGGATCGCTCCTAAGCCGACAATGAGCAGCCGCGCGTCAGCTGGAATAGCGATCACTTCAAGACCGATCAGCAGGAACAATACAGTGTTGAGAATTTCGTCGATCAGCGACCAGAACCGCAGCAAATATTCGCCTGACTTGTCGCTCATGGCATCGCTGACGCCGTGGTTGCCGACGATCAGGCCGGCGGTCGCCATCGCCACCGGGCCGCTGATATGGAGCCAGCGGCCAAGGGTATATCCGCCCATGACGACGGCAAGGCTGATCAGGACCTCGACGTTGTAATCGTCGATCGAGTGCATCGCCGCAAACGCCAGCCAACCAAGGCCAAAGCCGAGCAAAAGGCCACCGCCGGCCTCCTGCGCGAACAGGATCAGCGCCTTGCTCGGTTCAAAGGTCTCGCTGCCGAGCGCGGTCGCGAGGATGATCGAGAAAATGACGACGCCGACGCCGTCGTTGTACAGGCTTTCGCCGGCTACGGTCGCCTGCAGGGTCGGCGGCACGCTGGTCCGTTTCAACACCGCCATCACCGCGACAGGGTCGGTCGGGCTGATCAACGCACCGAAGACGAGGCACCACACGAGTGGGACGGGCAAGCCGACAGCCGCCGACAGGACGAAGAAGCCACCCCCGACGACTCCCGTCGAAATCATGACGCCGAACGTGCTGAGCATGAGAACCGCGAGCCGGCCCCGCTTCATCGCGGTCCAATCGATGTGCAGTGCACCAGCGAACAGAAGGAACGACAGCATGCCGTCCATCAGTGTCGCCCGGAAGTCGATCGCCCGGAGGAAGCGGACCATGTCGGCGTTGACCGTCGATCCGGGCAGAACCAAGTCGACGCCGATCACGGCGAGCGACGCGAGCACCCCCATGATCGTCATTCCGATCGAGGGCGGCAAGCCGATGAAGCGCCGATTGATATAGCCCAGGATCGCCGCCAGGACGATCAGGATCGCAGCCGCATCGAACGGCGTGATGGTGATATGCCCGATCACGACTGGTCGAGGACCGACGCGGCGACGCCGGAGACGACGACTTGGCCCTGCGACCGACCGGCAACGGTTGCGATATTCAGGGACCGGAGCTGATTTGCGATTGCCAGCGCGCGGCGCTCCGCGAGCCTGGGGTGCGCGGAGGCCATGTCGCTAGCCGGCAGGCCGGGCACAATCAGCGCGCGCGCATTCCACCGGCGTGCTGCCCACGCCGCAAGCGTCACTGCGGCGCGTGCGCGGTCAGCGAGGACGTCGTCGTTGTCGGCAAACCGGACGGGCGGCAGCGCGGCGAAGGGTGGAACGATTGCGACCTCCCACCCCTCTGCGGCGGCGGCGGCGCGCGCCTCGAGCGCATGGTATGTGCCAAGGTCAGCACCCGGCAGCAGCGTCGCGGTCGCGGTTGCGCGTTGATGGTCGCGATCCAGCGTCACCCGCTCGGCCGTGATGCCGGCGGCAAGCGCGACCAGCCGGGCGATCTCGGCCGCATCCTGCTCAGCCGCAGTCGCGGCCTCGGCCTTCTCGACCTCGGCGCGCTGCGCGGCCAGAGCATCGGCCCCCGGAGCGAGGAGAACGCGATCGAGTTGCAAATTGATCGCCCGGCCGAGCTTCGCTGCTAGCGCCGCGCGCAGTTCGGCGTTGCCGACCTGCTCGGCGCGCGGAGCGATGACGACAGTCCGGACCACGAGCGGGCTGCGAGCGAAATCAACGTCGAGCTGGCTGATCCTTGACTGCGCCCCGAAGCGCGCGGCAAGTATGGAGCCGACTTCGCGTACCGCAACCGCCTCGCCAGCGATCTGTCGCAGCGCCAAACCGAGCGGCACCGCGAGCACCATGAAGGCTACGACAAGAATTGCGGACTGCATCATGCTCTGCCGTGAGGACAGCGCGTGACCGACCCCATAGAAGCGCGCCATCGCAGTCGCGGTCAGCGCAATGGCGACGAAGTTCGTCGCGAACAATTCGAGCGAGCCGACGACCACCGGCATGTTGCGCGTCGCAAGACCGTAGCCGACCACGGCGAGCGGCGGCATTAAAGCTGTCGCGATCGCGACACCGACGATTGTCTCGCCGCGACCGCGGATGATCGCGAAAGTGCCCGCAAGTGCAGCGAAGAGCGCGACGAGCAAGTCGAACTGGTTGGGGCGAGTCCGCGCAAGGATTTCGGCAGTCGGTGCCTTCAGCGGCGAGGCAAGCACGATCAGTGCGGTGAACAGGACCGCCAGCAGCGCGCCGCCGGAAAGCGCGAGCGACGATCGCCGGACCTCGGCGAAGTCGAAGGTCGCAAGGTCGAACCCAAGCCCGAGGATCGGGTTCATCAGTGGCGAGATCCGCATCGCCCCGATGACGACCGCCGGCGACGACAGCAGCAGACCCAGTACTGCGATGCCAGCCGACATGCAGGTAATGAAGATAAGCCGCGCCGACCAGCCGCTTTCATCCTCGATCCGGGCCACGACGCCAGCATGGTCGATTTCGGCGACGAGGGGTGCGCGCATGACGGCCAGCCATCCCTGCGCCACCGCTTGCTCCGGCGTCTCTGTCCGAACGTAGCCCATCATCAACGTCTAAAGCGGATTATCCCGTCCAACCACCCTTGGCTGCGAGCTGGCGTTGGCCACTGCTTGCGTATGCCGCTGAGACGAACACTTGTGCCGCCCGGCGGATTGCTCGCACTGACACCGTGCAAGCTGATGGATGACGATCCACCCGATACTGCTCGCGGCAATAGTTGGGATGGCGGTCTCGACGGCAGCAAAGGCGGCCGAGCCGGCATCCTTCGGTCTGTCGGGCCCAGCGCTGCATCTCGCGGTCGGACGTGGCGGGACAACGCTGCCAATCGCCTCCGTCCTGCAACTTGCCAAAGGCGATATGCTGTCGATCCGCGCCGGTCTTCCGCCAGACCAGTCGATGCACTACCTGCTTGTCGCCGCGTTCCTGCGCGGGGCGACTAACCCGCCACCTAAGGACCAGATTGACGACGGCGGGTGACCGCCTCGGCCTGATCCTCAACGCCGTTCCGTCGTTTCACAATCCGAAGTCTGTTCTGGTCGCGGCGCTGCCGCCAGTAATGCCGCCGCGACCGCCATTACTGGATAAACCGGAAAGCACGGGACCGCTCTGTGCACCTATCACTCGACTGGTGCTGCCCGTCAGCGGCGCACCTGTGGTTCGCTGCCCGTCAGCGGCGCACCTGTGGTGTTCGCGAGGGCCTATGCCCACGACATGATGCTTCGGGTGCCCATAGCCGACGGCGGCAGCGTCGATTTGCCGGCAGCGCCTGTGGCAGAGCGTGGCGGCGTCGTCGTTGCCACGGAAGCCCGTCTTCCACGCGGGCGACCCTTTCGGCATGCTCAGCGGCAATTGGCTCGACGAAGTTGCGACCCTGGTCATCGATGCGGCGACCTTGCTGCCTGGCCCGCTCATCCGGGAAAAAGCCGGGGACACCCTTCCAGACGTTGAGGCGTGGCACCTCGCCTACCCGGCCATCCTACCGCCCCAAGTGTTCTCCGGAGCTGACCTGTCGTTCTGTCGTTCAGGTGCGTCGGAGGAAAGGGCGCTCTCGACGGCCGACGCAAGCGCCGCCCGCTGGTTCGCATCGAGCCGGGGGCGACCCCCGGGGCTCTGCCGTCGACCAGACCACCAACCCTCCCGCTACGTCCCGCAAAACATGAAACGATTCACAGGCTCGGCATCCAGCGGCACGCCTTTCCTCGAATGGATCCGAGCTCGTGACCGCGGCTGAAATCTGGCCTGTCGGCAGCAACCTGCCGATGTTAGCGTGCGGTGCTTTCCGGGCTGTTCATTCGAACGGTCGACCCAAGCAAAGGCAGCTGGGTTAAAATTTGCCAACGATTAAGTGCCTACTTTCGTCACGTCCGGGGCACCACGGCCGCGACACGGCTGACGCGGCCGCCGTCAGGCCGGCGGCTGCGCAGGGATCCGCGCCAGGTTGCAGCGCGAGTGCGTGCCCGCGATCCGGCAGCGATCGACGACGCGCCCGTCGGCGGAATGGACCGTCGCCCGCCAGCGCTCCGCCGATACCCGGTCGAGCACCATGTAGCCGAAGCCGTCGATCCACGACGCCATCGCTGCGACCTTCACCCCTGGTGCCGGCGCGGCATCGGGCGGCAGCACCGCGGGCAGCGGGACAACGTCCTCGAGCGTTCCCGAGAAGCCGGTGATGAACTGGCTCGGCACGTCGCCGGCGAAGCTCACCTGCTGCCACAGGTGGTAATGGCCCGACAGCAGCACGTCGACGCCGGGCGGCAGCTGACGCGCGCCGTGCGTCCCGAACACCGACTGGATACCCGCGTTGCCGCCGACCAGCGTCGTGCCGCCCTTCTCCGTCGCCGAGAAGCCGAGGATGGGCTGGTGGTCAGCGGCGAAGGTGAACCGCGCCGCCGTCGCCAGCGCCGCCAGCGACGCATAGCTGCGCTCGAACGCGCCCGTCCGCCAGTCGCCGGCCGCGAGCGGCTTGTTGGGCGCGATCGACAGGTCGAGGACGACGACCTGCGCCCCGCCGCCGAGCGGCACCGCATACGGCGCGCCCCAGTCGTCGCGCGGGTCGGTCGCGGCGGTGTCGCAGTCGTGCCCGCCGCCGCGGTGGCCGTCGAGGAACCGCCACCAGCCCTGTCCCGCCCGCGCGCAGCTCTCGTGATTGCCGCGCACCATCGCCCAAGGGGCGGCGGCGAGGAGCGCGGCGGCGGGGGTGAAGAAGTCGGCGTCCCACGCGTCCCAGCCATAGCCCCACGGGCTGCCATCGCAGCCGTGCGCGGCGTCGGGACACGGGTTCTCGCGGTAGAGATAGTCGCCGACGTGGACGACGAGGTCGGGGTGCTCGGCGGCCGCGCGGGCGGCGATCCGCGCGAAGGGGAAGCGCACGGGATCGTTGCACGCCTGCGCGGCGTGGTCGGCGGCCTTGATCCGGCAGCCGGTGTCGCCGATCACGACGATGCGCCGGACGATGCGGCGCGGCAGCGGCAGCGCCCGGCCCGCGATCGCCGCGTGCCGCGTGCCGCGCGGAAGCGCCGCCTCGCACGCGGTGACGGGGAACGCCGACGCCTTGCTGTTCTCCGGCGCCGACGCGGTTGGCCGTTGCGGAACGGTCGCCGCCGCTGCCCGCACGATCATCGGAACGTCGGTCCCAGCGACGGTCAGCGCCGGGCAGTTTGCGTCCGTGGTGACTGCGCGCACGATCGGTGCGCCGTCACCCATGACGACATAAGCGGCCGGGGCCGCACTCGCCGCAGGGCTGGCGAGCAGCAGAGCGAACGCGGTGATCAGCATCAGCCACCCCTTCCGATAGTCGACCGGCCGGCGCGGCTACTCCGCCGCTTCGACCAACGCCGGTTCGCGCCACGTCAGCACCGGCCGACGCGCCGCGCCGGTCTCGTCGAGGCGGCGGCGGGGCGCGAGGAACGGAGAACTCCTGAACGTCTCCGCCGGCTCGGCGAGCATCCGCTGCGCCACCGAGCGGAGAGCCCCGATGAGCTCGTCGAGGCTTGCCTTCGACTCGGTCTCGGTCGGCTCGACGAGCATCGCGCCGTGGACGACGAGCGGGAAGTACATGGTCATCGGGTGGAAGCCTTCGTCGATCAGCGCCTTGGCGAGGTCGAGCGTCGTCAGCCCCGTTCCCTCGAGGAAGTCGTCGCTGAACAGCGCCTCGTGCATGCACGGGCCGGTTGCGGCGAAGGGTGCGGTGAACACGTCCTCGAGGCTGCGCAGAAGGTAGTTGGCGTTGAGCACAGCGTCCTCGGCGACCTGCCGCAGGCCGTCGGCTCCGTGGCTCAGCATGTAGCTCAGCGCGCGGACGAACATACCCATCTGGCCGTGGAACGCGACCATCCGGCCGACGCTCAGATCGTGATCGCTGCTGACGAGCGCCTGCGCCTCCTCGACCAGTTCGTAGGTATCGCCGGTGCGGCGGACGAACGGAAGCGGCGCGAACGGTGCTAGTGCTGCCGAGAACACCACGGGGCCCGACCCCGGCCCGCCCCCGCCGTGCGGGGTCGAGAACGTCTTGTGGAGGTTGATGTGCATCGCATCGATGCCGAGGTCGCCCGGCCGGACGCGCCCGACGATCGCGTTGAAGTTCGCCCCGTCGCAATAGACGAACGCGCCGGCGGCGTGGACGGCATCGGCGATCGCGATCATGTCGGGCTCGAACAGGCCGCAGGTGTTGGGGTTGGTGATCATCACCGCCGCCACGTCGGGGCCGAGCCGCGCCCGCATCGCGGCAAGGTCGACACGGCCCCGCGCATCGGCGGGGATGTTCTCGACCGCATAGCCGCA
>Ga0123338_10002996_pt1 | contig 15491 bp, 10 predicted proteins | sample grotaG_FD_89793 | JGI IMG/M metagenome (GOLD analysis project Ga0123338, IMG submission 89793) | Glacier valley bacterial and archeal communities from Borup Fiord, Nunavut, Canada, to study Microbial Dark Matter (Phase II) -... | ecosystem: Environmental > Aquatic > Freshwater > Ice > Glacier ...
ATGCTGGTGGGGCTGCATCTGTATGGATTGTCGGTGCTCTTCCGCATCATGCGTCGACGAGCGCGCCGCGCTGCGGAGCTCGAAGAGACGATCGAGACGTAGCGTTACGGGCGGAGGGCGAGCGCGCGTTCGACTTCGGAGGGCATCTGGCCGGCGAGCATTTTGCCGTACATGACCCAGTCGGCGGCCAGCGAGTAGAACGGGTGCGTGAAGGTGGCCGGGCGGTTTTTCTCGATGGCGAAGTGCCCGGTCCAGGCGAAGCCGTAGCCGAACACCGGCATGAAGGCCAGCAGCCACCAGCGCTGAGTAGCGACGGCAGCGACGAGGGTCATCATCACTAGCGTCGTGCCGATGTAGTGCAAGAGACGGCAGCCGCGCGTCGCGTGCTCGCGGACATAGTGCGGCCAGAATTCGCGGAAGCTCTGGATGGCAGCCATACGGCTAAGTCTACTCTCGAATCTGCTGCGCGAGGTAGTGCGGCTCGCCGATGGACTTGATGAGCTCGAGCTGCTCTTCGATCCAGTTGGCGTGCTCTTCTTCGGAGACGAGGATGCGCTCGAGGAGCTCGCGCGAGCCGTTGTCGCCGCTGGCGCGGCAGAGCTCGATGCCGTCGTTGAGGCGCTTGAGCGCAGCCGACTCGAGCGCGTAGTCGAGCTCGAGGGCTTCTTTGACGCTCTGCCCGACGGAGACCTTGCCGAGGCGCTGCAGATTGGGCATGCCGTCGAGATAAAGGACGCGACTGATGAGCTGGTCGGCGTGCTTCATCTCGTCGATGGATTCGGCGCGCAGCTTCTGCCAGAGACGCTGAAAGCCCCAGTGCTCGCAGAGACGGGCGTGCACGAAGTACTGGTTGATGGCGGTCAGCTCGCCGGTGAGCACGTCATTGAGGAGGTCGATGATTGCGGGTATCCCCTTCATGTCGAAGAGGGTGCCTCAATCTCGGGAGCTTGTCCCTGACGATGTTGACGGCGGACCAGGCAGGCGGCCTGGAGAAGGTCTTCGATGTGGTCGACACAGGCGCCGCAGTCGGTGCCAGCGCGGCATTCCAAGCCGACCTCTTCGACGGTGGCTGCACCCTCGACGATGGTCTGGCGAACACGGGTGTCGGAAACGTTTTTGCAGAGACAAAGGATCATGTTGGCTTCCTGATATTGAAAGTTACTTTCAATATCAGTGGTCGTCAAGCCCAAGAACCTGCAACACCCACATTCGAATGGTGTAACGATGGGACTCGGGGGTTTCATGTTGTCTAAACATAGGTTATTGCTAGGTTTGCTGTCTTTGGTGATGGTTGCTGGCTGCTCGCCGTCGAGCCCACCGCCACCTCCCGTTGGTGGCGCGTTGCTGGGCGCCGATGGCAATCTGACCGTCTCGGCGGCCAACACCGTCCTCAACCGTTATACCTCCCTCGGCGCCGACGCCGCCGTCGGTGCCACCAGCATCACCGTCGGCAGCAGCCTCGCGCTCGGGGCCGGCCTCGGCGACCTCGTTCTCATCATGCAGATGCAGGGCGCGTCCATCGACACCACCGATCCCACCAGCGTCGACTGGGGCAAGGTGCTGACGCTGAACGGCGCGGGCACCTACGAGCTCGCCAGCGTGACTGCCCTCGGCGTGAATACCATTGGCGTGCAAGGCAGTTGCGGCGGCGGCTTGCGCAACGCGTATACCGTCGCTGGCGCGACCCAGGTGGTGTTCGTGCCGCAGTTCCGCACCCTCACCATCGACCAGAACGGCCAGATCACCGCGCCGGCCTGGAACGGCGTCACTGGCGGCGTGGTGGCGGTGCAGGCGGAGACGCTCGTCGTCGGTGGCACGGCCAGTGGCGCCATCAACGTCGACGCGCTCGGCTTTCGCGGCGGCACGCGCAACCAGCACGCCGACTTCCGCAATCAGACCCTCTACGCCGGCATCGCCGACGTCGGTGGCGAAAAGGGCGAAGGCATCGCCGGCTACCAGAACGGCTATGGCGCCGGGGGACGGTATGGTCGCGGCGCGCCGGCCAATGCCGGTGGTGGTGGCAACGCGCATAACTGCGGCGGCGGCGGCGGATCCAACGCCGGCAATGGCGTCGCCTACAACGGCCTCGGCGTCAAAGACGTCTCCACCGCCAACAACGTGACCGCGTGGGGCCTCGAGGGTGCGGTGGTCAATTCTTCTGGCGGCGGCCGCGGCGGGTACTCGTTCGCGTCGAGCAATCAGGACGAGCTCGCGCTTGCGCCCGGCGACCCAGCCTGGGGCGGCGACCAGCGACGGAACCACGGCGGCCAGGGTGGCCGTCCGCTCGCGCCCAACCCCGACACGCGGATCTTCTTTGGCGGTGGCGGCGGCGCTGGCGACGTCAACAACAACAGCGTGCCCTCCAACGGTGGTGCGGGCGGCGGCATCGCGCTCATCTTGGCCGACAAGGTGCAGCGGCACACAGCGGGATCGTTCCTCATCCGCGCCAACGGCTCCAACGGCGGTGACGCTGGCGGCGCCAACAGTGGCAACGACGCGCCCGGTGGCGCCGGTGGCGGCGGGACCATCGTGCTGCGCTCGGCGGCGGTGGCTCAGGTGTCGCTCGTCGCCAGCGGCGGTCGCGGCGGCTTGCAGAACATTCAGGGCTTCGCCGACGAGTCCGAGGGACCGGGCGGCGGCGGCGGCGGCGGTTTTGTCGCCGTCTCGGCCGGAGCAGCGACGACCACGGTCACTGGCGGCGCGGGAGGGACCACCAACAGTCCCGGCGTTGCCAACTTCACGCTCAACGGCGCCACTGGCGGCGCCACCGGGGCGACGACCACGGCGAGCTATACCGCAGCGACGGTGCAGGCTTGTTTTGCGGCCGATCTGCAGATCACCATGACACCCGCGGCCGGCAGCGTGGCCCGCTCGGCGACGATCAACTATGTCGTCACTGTCACCAATGCCGGACCCAACCGCGTCGACGGTGCGGTGGTGGGCGGGACGTTCGACGCCGATCTCGGCACCGTCAGCTGGACGTGTCTTGGGACGGCCTGCCCGGCCGCCAGCGGCACCGGCTTCGCTGGCCTGGTGCTCAATCCGATCGATTCTGGTGGAACCGCCGTCTTCACCCTGACCACCACCGTCAGCGCGATCGCCACTGGGACCATCGACAGCAGTGTGACTGTGTCGCCACCGGCCATCATCACCGACGGGAGCCCGGCCAATAATACCGCCAGCTCCAGCCGGCCGGTGATCGTGCCCAACCAGCCTCCAGTCAATACGCTGCCGCTGACGCTGACGACGCCGGTGAATACCGCATTGATCATTCCGGCGGCCTCGATTGGCGTGGCCGATCCCGACAGCCCCAACGTGACCACGACCATGACCGTCTCGAGCGGCACGCTTGCCGTCGGTGGCGCTGGCGGCGTCGTGACCGGCAGCGGCACCGGGACGATCACCATCTCCGGCACGCTTGCCCAGGTCAACGCGCGGCTCGATGCCCTGACCTTTGCGCCGGCCAACAACGCGCTCGCGCCGGTGACGCTGACCATGACCAGCTCCGACGGCAGCGCCAGCGATATCGATCTTTGCACGATCACCATCAGCAACAGCGCGCCGGTCAACACCTTGCCGGCCACGTTCTCCATCAATGAGGACGCGACCACGACCTTGGCCGGAGTCTCGGTCAGCGACGCCGATGCCGGTCAGATCTTGACCACTGTCTTGACCGTGCCGGCCGGCAACACGCTCACCGTTGGTGCTGGCGGCGGCGCGGTCATCACCGGCAACGGCAGCAACACCGTCACGCTGGTCGGCACGCCGGCGCAGATCAACGCGGCGCTGGCCACCTTGACCGAGAAGCCGCCGGCCAACTTCTTCGGCACCGTGGCCGTAGGCATGACCACCAGCGACGGCGGGGCCAGTGACACCGACAGCGCGGTGATCACCGTCAACAACGTCAACGACAACCCCACCGCCAATCCCGACAACGCCTCCGTGACCGCCAACAGCGTCGGCGGCGTGCTGGTGCCGGTGCTGGCCAACGACGCGAGCGCACCCGACGTGGGCGAGACGTTGAGCATCACCGCGGTCGGTCCGGCGACGAACGGCAGCGTGACCATCGTCGGCGGCTCGGTCCGCTACGTCCCGGCGCCCGGATTTGTCGGCACCGACACGTTCACCTACACGATCTCCGACGGCAACGGCGGCACTGCGACCGCCACCGTCACCGTCACCGTCGGTGCGGGCGCGCCCAACCAGCCGCCAGTGGTGACTGCGCCGGCCACCCAGACCGTCGCCGAGGATACGTCCTTGGCGTTTGGCAACACCATCTCGGTCAGCGATCCCGACTCGGGCGGGGCGGTCGTCGAGCTGACGATTGGCGTCAGCCACGGCACATTCTCGCTCGGCAGCACCACAGGTCTCGTCTTTCTCGACGGCGACGGCGTCAACGACGTGACCACCACCGTGCGCGGCACGATTGCGCAGCTCACCGCGGCGCTGGCCGGTGCCAGCTTCCAGGGCGCGGCCAACTTCAACGGCGTGGCCAGCGTGACGCTCACCGTCGACGATCTGGGCAACACGGGTACTGGTGGCCCGAAGCGCGCGTCGGCCACGGTCAACATCACCGTGACGCCGGTCAACGACAACCCCACTGCCGTCGACGACTCGCCCACCGTCGGAAATTCGGCTCCGACCACCATCGACGTGCTCAAGAACGACTCGTCTTTGCCAGACGGCCCCGAGACGCTGACGGTGACCACGGTGTCGACGGCCAGCCACGGGACGGTAACGATTGTCGGTGGCCAGGTGATCTACACGCCGACCGCTGGCTATGTCGGCCCGGACAGCTTCACCTACACCATCTCCGACGGCAACGGCGGCACGGCCACGGCCACGGTCACCCTGGATGTGGTGCCGGCCGGCGTCAACATCGGGCCGACCAACAGCTTGCCAGCGACGGCGACCACGCTCGAGGACACTGGCGTGCCGCTGGCGCTCGGCGTCGCTGATCCCGACGCTGGCAGCGCGCTGGTGGAGGTCACGCTGCATGTGGCGAACGGGACGATCGATCTCGGCGGCACCACCGGCCTCACCTTCATTCAAGGCGACGGCACCGGCGATACGCAGATTGTGGTGCGCGGCACGCTGACCGATCTCGACGCCGCGTTGGCCGGCGCGGTCTTCAAGCCGGACCCCAACTTCAACGGCACGGCGACGCTGTTCATGATCACGTCCGATCTCGGCAACACTGGATCGGGTGGCGCCAAGCAGGACAGCGACTCTTTGAACATCACCGTCACGCCGGTCAACGACAACCCGACTGCCGGCAATGATACGTTCAGTGCAGTCGCTGGCGGGCCTGCCGTCAAGCTCGATGTCCTCGCCAATGACTCGGCCGCGCCGGATGTCGGCGAGGTCTTGACCATCACCGGCGTGACCCAGCCGGCGTCGGGATCGGTGGCCATCAATGGCTCGGAGCTGGTATTCACGCCGGGGCCGACCGCGGGGCCGCAGACGTTTACGTATACAATTTCCGACGGGCATGGCGGCACGGCGACCGCGACCGTGACCGTGAATGTCGGTGCTGCTGGCGTCAATGCTGCCCCTGTCAACGGCGTGCCGGCTCAGCAAACGACCAACGAAGATACGCCGCTGGTGTTCTCGACCAATACGTCCAACAACATCACCGTGACCGATATCGATGCTGGCTCAGCGACGGTGAGTGTGACGTTGACAGCGACCAACGGGACGATCAGGGTCGGCACGGCGGCCGTGACGGTAACCGGCAACGGCACGGGCATGGTGGTGATGACCGGTAGCCAGGCGGCGATCGATCTGGCGCTGGAGGGCGCGACGTTCACGCCGACGCCGAACTACTTTGGCCCGGCGACCATCACCATGACCAGCGACGACAACGGCAACACGGGGACCGGTGGCGCGCAGACCGATACCGATGTCATTGGCATCACCGTTGTGTCGGTCAACGACAATCCGGTGGCCAACCCCGACACGGTCAGTACGAGCGGCCCGGTCACCATCGACGTCCTCGGCAACGACAACTCCGGGCCTGATCCCGGCGAGACCTTGATCATCGTGTCGACGACGCCGCCGGCGCACGGCATGGTGGCCATCGTCAACGGCAAGATCGTCTACACGCCGGACAACGGCTATGTGGGCACGGACGCGTTCACCTACACCATCTCCGACGGCAATGGCGGCACGGCGACCACCACCGTGACCGTGACCAACGGCGTCCTCGACTCTGACGGCGACGGCATTCCCGACGATGTGGAGAAGGCGACCGGCACGGATCCGTTCGATGCCGACACCGACGACGACGGCATCACCGATGGCAACGAAGACACCAACCACAACGGCAAGGTCGACCCCGGGGAGACCGATCCGCGCAAGGCCGACACCGACGGCGACGGCGTGCAGGATGGCACCGAGATTGGCCTGACGGTGCCGCAGACCAAAGACACCGATACCAAGATCTTCATTCCCGATGCCGACCCGCTGACGAAGACCGACCCGCTCAATCCCGACACCGATCACGGCGGGGTGAGCGACGGCGACGAAGACACCAACAAGAATGGCCGCATCGACCCCGGCGAACGCGACCCCAATAATCCGAAAGACGACAACCCCACCGACACCGACGGAGATGGCATTCCGGACATCATCGAAGCCGGCACTTGCACCGACCCAGGCAACGCCGACAGCGACGGCGACGGCTTGCCTGACGGGGTCGAGGACGCCAACCACAACGGCAAGGTCGATCCTGGCGAGACCGATCCCTGCAAGGCCGACACCGACGGTGGCGGCACCAATGACGGCATCGAGGTGCATGACGGCACCGATCCACTCAATCCCAAAGACGACCGCATTCCGGCCATCGCCGGCGGCGGCGTGGTCGGCTGCAATGCCGTGCCCACGCCGCTCGATTCTCTTTTGACCCTTTTCCTGGTTGGCGCCGCGCTGTTGATCGCTCGCCGCCGCGCGCATTGAGCCAATGGACATGATCAAACGACTTGGGATGGTGATTGCCGTCGCTGTGACGCTGGGTGGTGTGGCGCACGCGCAAGGCCAAGGCTTTGCGATCAACCGTTATGAGCCGACGACCGCCGGTGAACCATCGTTCATGGTCGATTATCCGTGGTATTCGAAGACGCGCTGGTTCGCGGGGGGATTGACGCTGAACTATGCACACAATCCGCTGACTTACGGATATCGACTGCAATCAGACGGGCAATATCGGGAGCAAGGCCCGATCATCGGCAACCAGCTCAGCCTGCATGTCGATCTGGCGGCGTCGTTCCTGGACCGCATCACCATCGCGGTGTCGTTGCCGATTGTTCTCTTCGAAAATGGCTCCACCCAGGAAGGCATCTCGCCGCTGAACGGCGTTGCCGTCGGTGATATTCGTCTCGGAGCCATGGCGCGGCTCTATGGCCAGGCCTATGAATCGAAGTTCTCGCTGCATCTTGGCATCAATGTCTGGGTGCCGTTCAACAAATGGCCGAGCGAGGGCGAATCCGGCGTCAGGGTGATGCCCAAGCTGATCGCCGCCGGCTTTTACAAGGGCCTGCGATATAGCGTCAATGCGGCATTTTATTATCGGCCGCAATCGTCGATCGGCGATGCCGCGCCCACGGCCGGAAATAGCTCGGGGTCGGAGATCCAGCTTGGCGGATCGATCGGCTATTGGGACAAAGCACGGCATTTCACGATCGCGCCAGAGGTCTTGCTGGCGTCGGTGGTGATCGGCGGCAAGCCATTTCAAAAAAGCTATACCAGCTTGGAAGCCTTGCTGGGCGCGCATTATCATATCAAGGAGCAAGTCTGGGTGGGTCTCGCGGCTGGGCTGGGCGCTTTGCGCCAGCCGGGTACGCCTGATTTCCGTGCGTTATTGCGGATCAGTTATGCCCCGGTTCGCCATCACAAGCCCGTCAAGCTGGACGGCGATCGCGATCATGACGGCATCCCCGACTCCGTCGACAAATGCCCCGACGATCCCGAGGACAAAGACGGCTTCGAGGACCAGGACGGCTGCCCCGACCTCGACAATGACAAAGACGGTATTGTCGATCTCAAGGACAAATGTCCCAATGACCCGGAGGACAAAGACGGTTTCGAGGACCAAGACGGCTGCCCCGATCCGGACAACGACAAAGACGGTATTGTCGATCTCAAAGACAAATGTCCCAATGAGCCAGAGGACAAAGACGGCTTCGAGGACCAAGACGGCTGCCCCGATCCGGACAATGACCAAGACGGCGTGCTCGATGTGGACGACGCCTGTCCGCTCGTGCCTGGGCCGAAGGAAAACAAGGGCTGTCCCGACCCGGACCGCGACGGCGACATGATCCCCGACCGGCTCGACAACTGTCCGGACGAGCCCGGCGTGCCGGAATATCACGGCTGCAAGAAGCCGCAGAAGGTCGAGATCCGAAACGGCCACCTCGACATCATCGACAGCGTGTATTTCGCGCTCGACAAAGACGTCATCATCGCAAAGTCCTTCCCACTTCTGGACAATGTCGCCCAGGTCATCAAGGCGCATCCGGAGATCAAGCGCGTCCTCGTCGAGGGTCACACCGACGCGCAGGGCAAGCTGGCGCACAACATGGATCTGTCGCAGCGACGGGCGGTGTCGGTGGTGAAGTATCTGGTCAAGCAGGGCGTCGAGGCGGGGCGGCTGGATGCGCGCGGCTTCGGGCCCACCCAGCCCATCGCCGACAACAAGACCAAGGCCGGTCGCGCCAAGAATCGCCGCGTGGTGTTCACCATCGTCGGTGGCTCGGAGGTCCAGACCAAGGAAAGTGCGGGTCCGGCCGAGGACACGCTCGAGAAATAGCGCGAACTGGCGCCTCTCGTGACGCCGTGACATCGTCTCCTGGTGACTCTTTCTGCAACCGAGACAGCCGACCGCCTGCGCGGCATTCGGCTGCTCTGTCTCGACGTCGATGGTGTGCTCACCGACGGACATCTATATTGGTCCCCCGACGCGAACGGCACTGGCGTCTGGTGGCAGCGGTTTTACGTCGCTGACGGCTACGGGCTCAAGCTCCTACAAGACGCCGGTATCGAGCTGTGCATCCTGTCGGGCGGCGATGTCCGCTCGGCCCGGGATCGGGCGGCGCACCTCGGCATCAAGCACGCTTACTTTGGCCTCAGCGACAAGCTGGCCGTCTATCGCGACGTGGCCGGCACACTCGGCATCGAGCCAGCGGCGACCGCTTTTGTCGGCGACGAGCTCATCGACATTCCGCTCTTGCAGATAGCCGGTTTTGCCGCCACCGTCCCGGCTGCGCCGGCCGAGGTCAAAGCCGTCGCGCACTATGTCACCGAGCATGCCGGCGGCGTCGGTGCGGTGCGCGAGATCGCCGATCTCATCAGGCGCCACCGAGGCTAAGCGATGCATCCGATCACGCGCCTGTTGGCGAAAGAAGACAAGCTGGTCATCGGCCTCATGTCCGGCACCTCGCTCGACGGGGTCGACGCCGCGCTGGTCAAGGTCAGCGGCTTTGGCGAGTCGAGCCGGGCCACCCTGGTCGGCTTCCGCACCACGCCGTATACCGTCGCTGAACGCACGGCGATCCACGCGCTGATCGAGTCCGACGCGCCGGCGCTGTCGGCGGGCAACTTCGCGCTCGGCGCCCATTTTGCCGAGGCGGCGCTGCAGCTATTGGCCTCGCTCGGGCTGCGGCCGGATGAGGTCGATCTGGTGGGCAGCCATGGGCAAACCGTCTGGCATCAGCCGCCTTCGTCGCTGACCGGCGACGGGACCGCCTCGACGCTGCAGCTCGGCGAGCCGGCGGTGATCGCCGCGCGCACGGGCCTCGTCACCGTGGCCGACTTCCGCGTCGCCGATCTTGCCGTCGGTGGCGAAGGCGCGCCGTTGGTGCCGTGGTGCGACTGGGTCCTCTATCGCAAGCCCGGCCGTCTACGCGCCTTGCAAAACATCGGCGGCATCGCCAACGTCACCCTCGTCGGTGACGACCGCGACGGCGTCCTGGCGTTCGACAACGGCCCTGGCAACGTGATGATCGACGCCTGGGTCCAGCAACACTGCGGACAGCCTTTCGACGAAAACGGCGACCTGTCGGCCCAAGGTCGCATCCAGACCGACCTTCTCGCCGCGCTTCTCGACGACGAATATCTCCGCCGCGCGCCGCCCAAGTCCACCGGCCGCGAGCGCTACGGACGCGCCCGCACCCTCGACGTCCTCAAGGGCTACACCCACCGCGATCCGCTCGATGTCCTGCGCACCCTCGTGGCCTTCACCGCCGAAGCCATCGCGCAAAGCTATCGCCAGCATTTGCCGCACCTGCCAGACGAGGTGTTGGTGTCGGGTGGTGGCGCCCACAATCGCACCTTGATGGCGCACTTGGCGCAGCTCCTCGATCCCATCCCCGTCCGCGCTTTCGCTGACGACGGCGTCAGCGCGGATGCCAAGGAAGCGGTCTGTTTTGCGGTCCTTGCCGTCGCTGCCATCCACGGCGTCCCGGCAAATCTGCCTGCCGTGACCGGTGCCCGACAACGCGCCATTCTTGGAAAGATCTGTCTCCCGCCGTAGCAGCGGTCAACCGTAAGGCCCACTGTGTCGTACTCAGTGATAGTGATACGGTGATGACGCAGGAAAGACGTGGGGAGGCGGGGATGGGCGGGACAACGCGATGAGCGACAGCTTGCTCGTCAAGCTGGTCGAGGCATGTGGCGCGGCGCGTGATCGCGACGAGCTCGCCCGACTGGCCCTGCCATTGATCCTGCAAATGACCGGCGCATCGGTGATTGGTCTCGAGACGGCTGGTTGGTCGTCGACCACTGGGCCACTCGGCAATGAGCCGCACCGCCTTCCGCTCGGCCAGGGCGGCCGTCATGTCGGCACCCTGGTCTATGACGGCCCAGACGCGAATCCGGCCACGCTGAGCTGCTGCGCAGCGGTGCTCGGCCCGTCGCTGGCGGCGTTGATTGCGCTCGGCGATCAGGTCCAGTATCAGCTCGAGCTGACCACGTTGCAACAGCTGGCTGGCGCCACGCGCAGCTCGCTCGATCTCGACGAAATGCTGGGCCGCTGTCTCGACCTCACCACGCTGGTGTCCAACGCGCGCGGCGCCGTGATCCATCTCCTCGACGGCGACCGCTATGTGATGGCCTCGGTGCGCAACATCCCCGAACCGGTGTTGCTGCCCATGTTTCCCGACGCACTCATTGGCGGCATCTTCGACAAGGATCCGGACAAGTTCGACAATCTGATTTCCGACATGCTGGCCTACGGCAGTCACCCGTCGCTGACCAACGCCATCAGCATGGGGATCAAGCGGCTTACCGTGCTGCCGCTCCGGGCCGAGGGCCAGCGCATCGGCATCCTCAGCCTGTTTCTCGACCGCGCCGAGCCCTTCAGCCCGTCGATGATGGCCACCGTCGAGGCCGTGGCCCAGCAGCAGGCGGTGTTCATCGCCAACGCCCACGCGCACCGCCTGGTGGCGCTGCGTGCCCGGCTGTCGCGCCGGCTGAGCGAGTTTGGCGAACGGGCTTTGTCGACGGTGGAACTGGGTGCGCTCGACAATCTGGTCCTCGAGACCGCGCTGGAGATCAGCGGCTGTGATCGGGGCCTTTTGGCTCTCGTCGAGAGCGGCAGCACGCGGGTGGTGTGCGGTCTCGGGGTCGATCGGGCGCTGGTGGGCATGGTCCTGCCCATCGACGCCACCTATCTGCCCGAGGCCCTGGCCGGCACGCAGCCGTTTACCGTCGAGGACACCAGTGCGCTCGATCCGCGCAGCGCCATTGGGGGCCTCGCCAGAGCCAACGGCACTGGCGCCTTCGTGTTGAGCCCGATGCGCCGCCAGCAGCAGCCGGTGGGCCTGCTCTTCGTCGGCTGCCCGTCGCCACGGCGCTTTCAAGCCGAGGAAGTCGAGGCGCTCAAGCTCCTGGCGTCGATGAGCGCCGAGGCCCGCGAGCGCTGTCTGGCGGCCGAACGCGTCGAGGACGAACGGCGCATCTTGTCGGCCACCATCGAGCATCTGCCGATCATCGTGTGCATCTTGGGGCGCGAGGCCGGCAGCATGATGTTCAACGCGGCTGGGCGTGTCTTCGTCGAGGAATTCATCGGCGGTGCCGATCGCTGGGAGATCGGGCTCGACAGCATCGACGCCTTTCGGCCCGGCGATACCACGCCCATTCCGTCGGAAGATCGCGTGCCACGGCGCGCGTTTCGCGGCGAGCTGGTGCCGCCGACCGAGCTGGTGTTGCGCAACCTCAAGGGTTTGCGCATGCCGGTGCTTGCCGTCGCTGCACCCATCGATCGCGACCTCCAAAACCGCGTACGCAGCGTGGTCGTGGCCTTCTTCGACATCACCCGCATGCGCGATCTGGTCGACGAAAAAGACCGCTTTTTGCGCATGGCGTCCCACGAGCTGCGCTCCCCCATCACCAGCCTGCGTGCCACGACGCATCTGCTGGAAATGGACCCGCTGGCCATCAGCGACCCACAGCGACGGCAGGTCCTGCTCGGTCGGGCGCAGCGACAGATCGATCGGCTGATCAAGCTCGTCGAGCAGCTCATCGACGGCGCCCGGCTCGGTGGCGAGCTGCCCATCGACTCGCGCGACTGCGACCTATGCGAGGTGGTCAAAGATGGTGTCGAGCTGGCCCTGGCCGCCGTCGGTGCGCAGCCTGCGCGGGTGACGTTGGAGCTTCCGGACAAGTTGTGCGGCATCTGGGACGCGGGCCATCTGGAACAGGCCGTCGTCAACCTCGTGTCCAATGCACTCCGCTATAGCGGTGAGCAGGCCATCGCGGTGACGGTCTCGGGCGACAAGCAGTCGGCGTATCTCAAGGTCGAAGATCATGGCATCGGCATTCCCGACAATGCCGTGGACAAGATCTTCCGGCCGTTCTTTCGCGCTGCCAATGCCAGCCTGATGCACAAAGGGCTGGGGCTCGGCATGCACATCACGTCGGAGATCGTCCGTCGCCATGGTGGCCGTATCGAGGTGGCTTCGACCGTGGGGGTCGGGACGACCTTCACGGTCACCCTGCCGCGCAAGCTTCCGTAGTAGGATTTGGCCATGAGCCAAGACGGGCAGCACGGCAAGCGCTTCGCAGAGTGGGCCAGCCAGCTTCGCAACGACGTCGAGATCACCTGGAACCTCATGCAGGACTCGGCCGTCATGCAGCCTGGCCGCCAGTATCTGGCGGGCGCGCTCAACTATCTTCTGACGCAGCTCGACCTCATCCCCGACCACGAGCGCGCTGGGCTCGTCGACGACGCCTTCGTGATCCGTGTCGCGTTCGGCCTCACCGCCGAGTACGCCGGCAAGGTCGACACGCAGGGCTCGACGCACATCGCGCGGCTCAGCAACGAGGAAGACGACATCAAGGCGTTTCTCGGCGACGCCACCTTCGCCAAGCTGCGCCGCTACGTGATCGATCTCGGGCAGAAGAGTGTCCGCGGCCGCACCGCGGAGCAGATCGTCGTCGACCCCAAGGCACGCGCCGACATGCGCCGCGAGCTCGATCAGGCGATCAAGAAGCTGCCGATGGGCAACGAGGTCAGCGCCGACGACGCCGTCGGCATCGAGACCGACGTGCTGTCTTACTTCAAGATGAAGCTGCCGTAGCTCTCGCGCTGCCGACGGACGACCGCTCGTGCAGGAACGGCGGGCGGAGCGGCGGGATGGCACGGAACTGGGGCCCCGCGACGTCTGGGCGCCGTCCGCAAATTCCACTCCGCAGGCTTCGCCTGCTCAGCAGAAGTTTGGGCCCGTCCCAGCCTGGTGGTTGGCGGTGGTTGGCGACGGTGGGCTAGGGTTTTACGAGCCAGATGCCGCCTTGCATGTTGCTGGAGTAGAGGAGGCCGTAGTGCGTGTCGAACTCTAGGTGGGCGCCGCCGTTTGGAACCGGGCTGGCGTCTGCGAGCGGGACGAATTTGATCGGGCTTACGTCGGAAACGAGATATTGCGCCGGTGTTGACCAGCTGTAGACCGTCGCGTAGAGGTGCGAGCCGCCTTGCACGAAGGGGGTGGAGCCGTTGAAGCCGTCCCAGTAGATATTGGGGGCGACAGAGTCCCAGGTGGTGCCGTTGGTGCTGTGCAGGACTGCGCCGTTGCTGGCGTAGTACGTGCCGTCGGTGGCGACGTAGACGCTGCCGCCCGTGCCGCCTGACACCACCTGTTTCCATCCTGGGCTGGTTCCGTCTGGCGAGGCGCCGGCGGTGGTGGTCATGTAGATGCCCTTGTCAGAGTTGCTCGCGTAGAACCAGGTGGTTCCGTTGACCATGCTCTGGCCAGGTCCGTCGAGGCCTGCCCACGCCAAGGCGTTTGCCGCCAGGTTCCAGGTGGCGCCGGCGTCCTTGGACTCGGCGAGACAACCCCAGCCTGGCTGGCCGTTGGCCATGCCGACCGGCGCACCGACGGGCAGGTTGCCGTTCATGGGGACGCCTGCGGGAAACATCGTCGCCTTCGTCGCCGACGTCAAACAGCCGTCGTGAAAGCTCACGAGCAGGTGATTGGAGTTGGTCGGATCGAGGGTGATCTTCTCGACGAAGGCGGCCACGCTCTTGATATCGGCGGGCAACATCTGGGTGAAGGTCGTGCCGCCGTTGGTGCTCTTGTACACGCCGCCCTGTCCGTAGCCGGCAGTGGTGTAGACGGTTTGGGCGTCGTTGGGATCGACGGCGATGGTCCAGTTGCGCCCGGCGTCGACGTCGCTCGAGCCGCCTGCCGGCTGGGTCCAGTGCGCGCCGCAATCCGTCGACCGCCAGAAGCCCAGCGACGACGTGCCGAGGTAGACCGTGCCGGGTGCGCTGGGGGCGAGCGCGAGATAGTGGGCGCCATACGTCGCGATTTTTCCGGGCTTGGAGTCGCCTGGATTGCCACAGCCTGAGGGATTGAAATCGGGCGTGCACCACCAGTCGCGATGCAGCTCGGGCGGCGTGATCTCGCGAAATTGTCCCTGCGGGATGCTCACGCAGTCGGCAATGGGCGGGCCGAGCTCGGGCGCGTCTTTGGGAGTTGCCAGATCTGCGACGCTGCTACCGTCGGTGACGTTGGTTGCGGGGTCACCGCAGCCGACCAACAAGAGCGGCAAGATCATGGCTTTTCTGAACATGGTTTTTCTCCGTAACGTTTTCATGGGGCCGAGAGAAGCTGGGGCTGCGGACCGGGGCCAGTGAGCGACTTCATGAAGGCGACGAGGTCCGCTTGATCTTGGGCAGTGAGCGACAGCGCCTCCAGCTCATTGGTGCCAGGGAAGCCGTAGATCGAGCCGCCATTGTTGAAGTGGGTCACGACGTCGGAGAGCGTGCGCAACTGGCCGGTGTGCATGTAAGTCGGGCGCAAGGCCACGCAGCGCAAGGAGGGCGTGCGAAATGCGCCGACAGCATCCGCTGGCGGAGAGGGTGGCAAGCGGCCATCGTCGCCGTCGCTGAAGACGCCGTGCGAGCTCAGCGGATCCTGGATGGCCGCGGCCATGCCGCTGGCCCCGCCCTCATCGTTGCTGTCGATGAACCCGGATTGCACGACGTGGGGGACGAGCCC
>Ga0123338_10002998_pt1 | contig 15482 bp, 11 predicted proteins | sample grotaG_FD_89793 | JGI IMG/M metagenome (GOLD analysis project Ga0123338, IMG submission 89793) | Glacier valley bacterial and archeal communities from Borup Fiord, Nunavut, Canada, to study Microbial Dark Matter (Phase II) -... | ecosystem: Environmental > Aquatic > Freshwater > Ice > Glacier ...
GGTGATGCGCTCGGGTTGTTTGGTGAGCCAGCGCCACGCGTCGCAGCATGCGTCGACGATGGCGTCGTAGGTGTCGAACACGCGGTTGCTGAGCTTGTTGCTGCGGAGGTAGGCCCAGACGTTCTCGACCGGGTTCAGCTCCGGGCTGTAGGGCGGCAGGTGCAGGAGCGTGGTGTTGTCCGGCACGCGCAGCCTGCCGCCCGTCTGGTGCCAGCCTGCGCCGTCGGTCGTGAGCACGGCATGTGCGCCTGGGGCAACTGTGGCGCTGATCTCAATCAGGTGCAGGTTCATCATCTCGGCATTGGCGGACGGCAGCACGAGTGCGGCACCCGTGCTGCGGGCCGGGCAGATGGCGCCGAACAGGTAGGCCCAGGAGTAGCGCTGATCGCGGGGTGCTGCGGGCCGGGAGCCGCGTTCGGCCCAGACCCGGGTGAGCGTGCCCTGCTGGCCGATGCGGGCCTCGTCCTGCCACCAGAGTTCCAGCGGCTTGCCGCGGGCGTGCTCTGGCAGGGCTGCGTCTACGAGGGCGGCGAAGTCGCCCTGAAAGACGCTTGGGCCGCGGCGTCGTGGCCGGGATGGCGGGGACGCGCGACCAGGCGGCGAAAGCCGAGCCGGCGCAGGACGTTGCTGATGCTGCGCTCGGCCAGAACGACGCCGAACCGGGCCTCGACCGCCCGCGCGAGGTCGGAACGGCGCCAGCGCACCACCCCGTGCTCGGCCAGGTCAGGGCCACGACGGACCCACTCGGCAACCTCGCTCTCCTGCTCGGGCGAGAGCCGCCGCTTGGGGCCGACGTCGCCGTGCCGGCCAGAAAGCCCGGCCAGTCCCTCGTCATTGTAGCGATGCACCCAGTCCCGCAATGTCTGCCGGTCCATGCCGGCAGCCTGCGCCGCCTGCGCGCGAGAGACGCCTTCCAGGACCAGCGCCAATGCGAGCAGCCGCCGAGAGGCCGCCACACTGTCCGCCCGCCGCGCCGCCCGGCGAAGCCCAGCCGGGTCCAAGTCCAGCCGAGTGATCTTGATCGGTGCCGCCATGGTGACCTCCGCAAATCGAATGCAGAGCACAGCGAATCACGCCACCACCCATCAGGAAACCCGCCGAAAGTCAGCCAATGAAACCGAGCGTATAACGGCGCAGTTGGGCGGTGCCGATCCAGACGATTAGCTTCGTAGTGCGAATCAGCAAGTGGGCGAAGCTTGGGTGACGGGCTTGAAGCCGCAGCAGGCTGCGGCCCGGTGCCATAGCGTCTGCTGCTTGCAGCTGATCCAACCGTGCGTCAGCCTCAAACAATCGAAGCCGAGTTTGTGCCAATTGGCGACGCAGGGCCATGACTTCCGCGCCCGGGCGCAGTGGAGGAGATCCGTTCTGCTCGGCAGGGTGCATGGTGACCACCGTTAGCGAGACAGGACGCGGGCGAGCGGGCCAGCCAAGGTGGAAGGCAGGCAGGCAATCATCGTCTTCACCCGGGTCTTGGACCCAAATAGAGCCAAGTCCGTGTTCGTGCGCCTTGCGTGCGGCTCTGGCCTGCCTCTCAAGGAGTGAGCCGCCACATCAGGGTCGGCGAACTCCCGCGCCAGGGTGAACAGCCGATCCGCCGCCGCATGGTGGACGCCACAAAGCTGTCGCTGGCCGCGAGAATCAGACTGGCCTGGTGGGTGGCCATGACGACGTCAATCCGCACGGGATGATCCTTGCGCCCTAATCTGGCACGGCAGTAGCCCGCGCGTGCTGAGCGTTGTAGCGCGCGGTCGTGAACGCATGGTCAAGCCCTGCCGCGGGTGCAATATATGGCACGCAGGGCAGCTTCGCCACGATTGGGTGAAGCCGTGGCGGCAGCTTGGCGTAGCGCGTGCCGGCTGGGCCGTGCGCCCGCGGGGGCGGGCGTAGTATCCGGTGGCAGGCAGCTCCGCGAATGCGCCAAAACCGGGACGGTGGGCGTCCGGTGCCAGACCAATGCGAAGCGCAGAAGCGCCGTCTATCAAACTTCACTTCGCGCACCCATCACAAGCCTGCGGAGCTGCTGAAATTACAGGACCTGCGGCCTGTCACATGCATAAAGGTGGGCGAAGCTAGGCCGCGTGAGCCTGCTTAGGAGCCGGTCCGGTTGACGACCCTCTCGATCTCTGCCCGCACCAGCCGTTCCACCAGCGGCGGCAGGTGGGTGTCCAGCCACTCACGCAGCAACGGGCGCATTTCGTCCCGCACCAAGTCTTCGATGGTCGGGCCGCCGCGGTGGGTGGCGGTGGAACGCTCGCGTGCCAAGGTGCGGACCAATGCCTCGACCGAGGCGCCCGCCGCGCCCGCCGCGGCCGGTCCCACGAGCGCCGGAGCCGGATTGGCAGGTGGGTCCGGCATCGGGGCGAATATCGGTTGCGGCGGGTTCACGACCTGCGGCACGGGTCCGGCTTGCGGCATCGGCAGCAGCGCCGGGGCGTTGACGGCGTCCTCCGGCGCGGCGGCGCCCGCGACGGGCGCCGCCAATGCGGAGGGCGTCACAGGCCCCGGCAGCGGAATGGCCGCGGCGCCGTGCGGCGGCTCCGTTCCGGGCGACACGATCATGGCTTCGTCCAGCAACAGGACGTCCCCGGGCGGCGCCGCATCCGGGTGCGGCGCGGCGGCGGCAGGTGCCGTGGCGGCCTTCGCCTCGTCCTCGTTCAGGATCTTGCGGATGGACGCCAATATCTCGTCCATCGAGGGTTCGGCACCCGTCGTGGGCGGCTGCGCCATCCCTAGCGCCCAGGCTGGCTGGTGGCGTAGTCGCCGGTGCCGAACAGCTTCTGGCGCACGGCGTTGTAGTACGCGGTCTCGTCATACATCGGCACGTTCAGGCTCAGGTCCCGCGCCGTCAGGCGTCCGATCGCGGCGGCCACGGAGTAGGACGCATTGATGTAGGCCGCCAGGTTCTGCACCAGCGTGACGCGGGAGTTAAGCAGCGCCTGCTCGGCATTCAACACGTCCAGCGTCGTGCGGCTGCCGACGATGGCCTCGCGCTGCACGCCTTCCAGCGCGATCTGGTTGGCGCGGATTTGGGCGCGCGTGCTCTCGATGGTGCTGCGGCTGCTGGTCAGCGTCTCCCACGCCTGGGTTGCCTGCTGGACGGCCTGGCGGCGCACGTCGTCCACCGTGCGGCGCGACTGCTGCTGCTGCTGCCGGGCCTGGCGCACCCGGGAGTACTCGGCACCGCCCTGGTAGATCGGGATGGACGCATTGAGCACGACCGTTGCCGAGTTGGCCGACAGCCCGGCCGTCTGCTGCCCGTCGGTGCGCGCCCCCGACGCCTGCACGCTGAGTTGCGGCATCAGCGCCGCGAACTGCACGTCTATGTTGTCCCGCGCCGCGGCGTCGTCGAACAGCGCGGCAATCACGTTGGGGTTGTTCTGGGACGCAAGCTGCACCGCCTCCGCCTGGTTGCGGACGGGCAGCTTGAGCGGCTGCGGCTCGATCAGTTGCTCCGGCAACTCACCAACAAATTGCCGGTAGGTGCCGCGGGCGGTTTGCAGGTTGCCCTCCGACGTCTGCCGGGTGGCGCGGGCGCCGGCCAGGGCGGCCTCCGCCTGGGCGACGTCGGTGCGCGTGATCTCGCCGACGCGGAAGCGGTCGTTGGTCGCCTGCAACTGCCGGGCCAGCACCTGCTCGTTGTTGATGTTGAGTTGCAATACCTGCTGCGTCTGGATCACGTTGACGTAGGCGTTCACGACGTTGGTGAACACCGTCTGCTCCGTCGCAATCAGCCGGCCGCGCTGGGCGAAGACGCGGTTGTCGGCCTGGTTGGTGCCGGCCCGGGTGGCGCCGCCGCGGTACACCGGCTGGGTCAGCGTGACCTGGTTGGTGTTGAAGTCGCGGTTGTTGCGGGTGGTGGTGGAGGTATTTTGGCCGTTGAAGCCGGCCCGTTGTTGCGTCACGTCGCCCGCGGCGAAGCCGATGCCGCTGGCGATGACCACCGTCGGCCGCCAGCCCGCCAGCGCCTGCGGCACCAGTTCGTCCGTCGCGCGGAGCTGGGCGCGCGCCGTCTGCAACGTCGGGTTGTTGGAGTAGGCCGCCGACAATGCGTTCTGCAGCGTCTTGGGCTGGGCCATGGCCGGCCCGGCGGCCAGCACGGGCAAGATGGACGCGCACAGGAGCAGGTGACGCATGGGCTGTGGTCTCCGCAATGGCCGGGCCGGCGCCCGTACGCTGACCACGATGGCACAACACGGCCCCGCGTTCCACCGGCGTGCGGCGGCCAGGCTAAGGCTGGAGTGTCAGGACTGGAGTGTCAGGACTGGGAGTGCAAAGCCGGGCGCCGGGACTGGGTACTAGAAGCTACGCACCGGAAGCTAGGCATCAGAACTGGAAGGTGGGGCGGGCGGCGAAAGCCGGCAGCAGCGGCGTGGCGCAGTCGAACACCGGTTGCGCGCGCAGCACGCCGCCGGGGCCGGCGTGCTCGGCCAGGACGCCGTGCCCGGCACCAGCCCGTTCCGCCAGCACAGTCACCAGGCGCCCACCGTCGGCGCGTACTTGCAGGCCCAGGGCCTCTGGGATGGCGCGCACCGCGCCCTCGATCATCACGACGTCGTAGGGCGCGCCGGCCGGCCACCCCGCCGGCAGCGGCCCGGCCTGAATGCGGACGCCCGGCGCCAGGCCGGGCAGCACGGTGCGGGCGATGGCCAGCAGCGCCTCGTCCTCCTCCAGCGCCGTGACCTGGCCACCGCACGCCGCCAGCACCGCCGCGCCGTAGCCCGCGCCGGCGCCCACGACCAGCACGCGCTCCCCGTCCCGCACGCGGGCGAGCTGGGTCAGGCGGGCGATCACCATCGGCTCCATCATGGCGCGCCCGCGGGGCAGCGGCACGTCCTCGTCCGCATAGGCTAGGCTGGACAGGTGCGGCGGCAGGAAGCGCTCGCGCGGCAGGCTGCGCATGGCGCGGATGACGCGGGGATCAATCACCTTGTTGGGGCGGACCTGGCTGTCCACCATGTGATCACGGGCCTGTGCGAAGTCGGCGGCGGCATCCTGGACGGGGCCAGGGGCGGGGTCGGGCATGGCGGTCCTGTGCGCTGGTGCTGCCGCCTTATAGGTGCGGGGGGACGCAGTGGCAAAGCACGGCAGGACGCTTGACCGCGGCCGGGGGCTGGACGATACAACCCGTCCTGCGCCGTGGGGTCCGGTGGCAGAGTGGTGATGCAGAGGACTGCAAATCCTCGAATGCCGGTTCGATTCCGGCCCGGACCTCCAGCGTGCATCCATTGTCAGCCGGCAAGTGACGGTATGGCCTGCGGGTGGTCGGACTCGAACCGACATGGCCTTGCAGCCGGCAGATTTTGAGTCTGCTGTGTCTACCGTTCCACCACACCCGCACGGCCCCAGTCTTATACACGACCCTGCCCCTCGCCGCCAAGCCGCCCCAGGCCGCCCGGCCCCGCAAAATCCCGTTTGCGTCCGCCCGCCCCCGGGGTTATACGGGCGTCCCGCCTGTGATCCCGAATAGCTCAGCTGGTAGAGCAAGCGACTGTTAATCGCTTTGTCGTTGGTTCGAGTCCAACTTCGGGAGCCAGGTGGGCTTCAATCCCGCATCTGTGCCGGCACATTGCAAGGGGACCCCGCGCCGTGTCCCCCCTCCCCTGTGCATTCCTGTTGCTGCTCGTAGCCGCCCCGGCCCTCGCCCAGCCCGCGCCACCAGGCGCAAACATTCAGCCCGTGCCGCCAGGCGCCGGCATCCAGCCGGGACCGCCCAGCGCCAACAGCCAGCCCGCACCCATCCCGCCAGCCCTGCCGCCCAACATGGCCCACGTCGCCCTCGTCACGCATGAGGCGGAGCGCCGCGGCATCCCTCCCGCCCTGGGCCACGCCGTCACCACCGTCGAAAGCGGCTGGAACCCGGCGGCCGTCGGCGCAGACGGGGAGGTCGGGCTGATGCAGGTCATGCCCGCCACCGCCGCCATGCTCGGCTTCCGCGGCACGCCGGCGGAGCTGGCCGACCCCGCCACCAACGTGCGGCTGGGCGTGCAATACCTGGGCGATGCCTGGTTCCTGGCCCGTGGCGACCTGTGCGCCGCGTTGATGAAATACCGCGCCGGACACGGCGAGGACATCATGTAGCCGCGCTCCGTCGAATACTGCACGCGAGTGCGGGCCTACCTGGCCGCGGTCGGCTCGCCGCTTGCATCCACCCTGCCGCCCGCGGCGATACGGCCGGCGCGGGCGCGGGTCCGGCCGGGGCCGCGTGGCATGGTCAGCACCGACCGGTTCTGGGCGTCCTGGACGCGCAAGGTCCACCCAGGGACGCGGCAGGCAACCCGCTAGGCTTGAGCAGGTTCAGTGCGGATAGACGCACGCCCGCGCCGCCTCCCGCGCCCGGTCTAGGCTAAGCCAGAGCGGGTTCGGTACGGACAGACGCACCAGACCTGCTCAAGCTCCTACTTCGACGAGCATGTCTCCTGGGACGTGCAGACGTTCGACCCGACGATGCCCTAACCGATCATCATCAGGTTGGCGTTGCCGCCGGCCGCCGTCGTGTTGGTGCTGACCACCTGCTCCTGCACCAGTATGTCTAGCGTATAGGTCGGCCCAGCCAGCACCGGCACGATCGGACCACCTTGCCGCGCCAAACGGTCCAGCAACGCCAGCAACACGGCCGACTCCCCCTCGAACAGCACGGCAGCGCAGCCCGCCACCGGGTCCGGCGCGGCCAACACCCAATCCCGCAACGCCACCGGCAGACCCGGCGGAACCGCCTCCACCACAGCCGTGTTGCCAGTCACGAGCGCCGCCAGGACCTGCCGCCCCACCGCCCCGGCACCGCCGACGCACGCCACTCGCCCGCGCGGCTGCGTGCGATACAGGTTCCGCTCTCCCACCGGACCGGGCAACTCCAGTGCAGCCCCTAGCGGCGTCGCGTCCAGCACGGCGGCGGCGTCCGTAGCGCCGCCCTGCCCGGCCATCCACTCCGCCCAAACCCGCGCCGCCTCCGGCACCCGGCCCGGCAGGCCCGCATCCGCCGGGCACGCCGCCAACAGCCGACGCAGGTACAGCGGCCCGCCCGCCTTCGGCCCGGTGCCGGACAGCCCGTGCCCGCCGAACGGCTGCACCCCCACCACCGCACCCACCAGGTTGCGGTTGACGTACACGTTGCCGGCAGCGGCGTGGCCGGCCATCCGCTCCGCCACCTCGTCCAGCCGGGTATGCACCCCGAACGTCAAGCCGTAACCCGTGGCGTTCACCGCATCCACCGCCGCATCCAACCCGTCCCGCTTCACCCGCAACACGTGCAGCACGGGACCGAACACCTCCCGCTTTAGGTCCGAGACCTGCCCGACTTCGATGATGGTCGGCGCGACAAAGGTGCCCAACGCGCATTCCGCCGGCAGGTCGGCCGCATGGACCCGGTGCCCCGCCGCCCGCATCGCCGCGACATGCGCCAGGATGCCGTCCCGCGCCTCTGCCGAGATCACCGGACCGACGTCCGTGTCCAGCCGCGCCGGGTCGCCCACCCGCAGCTCCGCCAGCGCCCCGCGCAGCATGGCCAGCACGCGGTCCGCTGCCTCCTCCTGCACGCACAGCAGCCGCAGCGCCGAGCAGCGCTGCCCCGCGCTGTCGAACGCCGACACCAGCACATCCGACACCACCTGCTCGGCCAGCGCGCTGCTGTCCACCACCAGCGCGTTCTGCCCGCCGGTCTCCGCCACCAGCGGCACGGGCTGGCCGTCCGGGCGCAGCCGCTTGGCAAGTTGCCGCTGGATCAGCCGCGACACGTCAGTCGAGCCGGTGAACACCACGCCCTGCACGCGGGCGTCGCCCACCAACTGCGCCCCGGCTTTGCCATCACCGGGCACAAGCTGCAGCGCATCCGCCGGCACCCCGGCACCGTGCAGCAACCGGACGGCCTGGGCGGCGACCAGCGGCGTCTCCTCCGCCGGCTTCGCCAGCACCGTGTTGCCCGCCGCCAGCGCCGCCGCGGCCTGGCCGGTGAAGATCGCCAGCGGGAAGTTCCACGGACTGATGCACGCCACGGGGCCGAGCGGCAGGTGCCCCGGCCCGAAGCCCGCGGCCTGCACGGCGTAGTAGCGCAGGAAGTCCACGGCCTCCCGCACCTCCGCCACCGCGTTCGGCAGGCTCTTGCCCGCTTCCCGCACAATCAGGCCGAGCAAGCGGGGCATCGCCGCCTCCATCGCATCCGCGGCGCGCAACAAACAGGCGGCACGGTCCGCGGGGGGCATCGCGGCCCAGCGCGGCGCGGCGGCGGCGGCACGGGCCAGGGCGGCCTCCACCGCCGCCGCCGTCGCCTCCTGCACCCAGCCCACGACATCCGCGGCGTTCGCCGGATTGCGGACCGGCTGCGGCGGGGCGGCGCCGTCCCCGGCAGTCCAGGCCTCCTGCCGGTCCAGCACGGCTGCCAGCGCCGCCAAGCTCTGCTCATTGGAGAAGTCCAGCCCGGCGGAGTTGGCGCGGCCATCGAACAGCTCCTGCGGCAACCGGATCAGGTCGTGTGGCGACCCCAGCGGGTGCGCGGCGGCGACGGGCGCCACGGGATCGGCCGCCAGCTCCGACACCGGCACCGCCGGATCCTGGATGCGGTTCACGAAGGACGAGTTGGCGCCATTCTCCAGCAGCCGGCGCACCAGGTAGGCCAGCAAGGTCTCGTGCGTGCCGACGGGGGCGTAGATGCGGCAGGGGCGCCCAAGCGGCCCGACGACCTCGTCATACAGCCCCTCCCCCATGCCGTGCAGGCACTGGAACTCGTAGCGGTCCGCCGCCCAATCGGGTGCCATCTCGTAGATGGCGGCGACGGTGTAGGCGTTGTGCGTGGCGAACTGCGGGAACACTGCGTCCGGCGCGTCCAGCAGCGTGCGGGCGCAGGCAAGGTAGGACACATCGGTGTGCGGCTTGCGGGTGAAGACCGGGAAGCCGTCCAGCCCATCCACCTGGGCGCGCTTGATCTCGCTGTCCCAGTAGGCGCCCTTCACCAGCCGCACCATCAGCCGGTGGCCGCTGCGCCGGGCCAGGTCCACGATCCAGTCCAGCACGAACGGCGCGCGCTTCTGGTAGGCCTGCGCCACGAAGCCGATGCCGTCCCAGCCCCGCAAGGCCGGGTCGAAACAGAGGGCCTCCAGCAGGTCCAGCGACAACTCCAGCCGCTCGCTCTCCTCCGCGTCTATGTTCAGGCCGATGCCATAGCCCCTCGCCAGCAGCGCCAGCGCCTGCACGCGCGGCAGCAGCTCCGCCATCACGCGCGGGCGCTGCAAACGCGAGTAGCGGGGGTGCAGCGCCGACAGCTTGATGGAGATGCCGGGGCCACCGATGATGCCCCGCCCGGCGCTGGCCGTGCCTATGGCGTGGATAGCGGCCTCATACTCGCCGTAGTAGCGCATGGCGTCGGCGGCGGTCATCGCGGCCTCGCCGAGCATGTCGTAGCTGTAGCGGTAGCCCCGCGCCTCCAGCCGGCGGCTGCGCTGCAAGGCCTCCTGGATGGTCTGGCCGGTGACGAACTGCTCGCCCATCATCCGCATCGCCAGGTCCACGCCCCGGCGGATCAGCGGCTCCCCCCCACGCGCGACCAGCCGAGTCAGGGCCGCGCCCAGGCCGGTTTGTGATGTGCCGCCCGTCAGCTTGCCCGTGACCACCAGACCCCAGGTGGCGGCGTTGACGAACAGCGACGGCGAGTGCCCGACATGCGCCAGCCAGTCACCATGGCCGATCTTGTCGCGGATCAGCGCGTCGCGCGTAGCGGTGTCGGGGATGCGAAGCAGCGCCTCCGCCAGGCACATCAGGGCGACGCCCTCCTGGCTGGACAGGCTGTACTCGCGCACCAATCCCTCGACCGTGCCGCGGGTGCCCTTGGCGCGCAGGGCGGTCACGAGGCGGGCGGCCAGCGCCTCGGCTTGGGCCACCGTGCCCGGCGGCAGGGTGGCGCCGGGCAGCAAGGCCGCGATGCACGCCGGCTCCGGCCGCCGGTAGGCGGCGGTGATGGCGGCCCGCAACGGCGTCTGCGGCCCGGCCTGGGCCAGCAGGTTGCCGAACGGGTGCAGGGCGGGCGCAGGGCTGTGATCGGGCATGGACGGAGTGTGGGCATCGTCCCCGCATAAAGGAATGGCCTTGGACCGGAATGACGCCACCTTGTTGGCCCGGCCAGCCCCCCGCCGCTGCGGACTGCTTGCAGCTTTGCGCTGCACGGACCGCCAGGCCTGCGCCAATGCCTGATCGCACCGTTGCGCCACCGCGGCGCTGGGTGTCCCGCAACCACGGCAGGATGCCGGTGGCCGGGCACGAAAGAGCTGACATCCAGAGTTGAAACAGGCGCATCGCGAACGATTGATGATTCGCCCGTCGTGGCCAAGTCCACGAATCATAGATTACAACCGGCGGGGCAGCAGGCCCATGCTGCACGCCACGCGGAAGGAACCGGGCCAATGACCATCGCGACCGTTCTACGCCAGAAGGGCAACACCATCGTCTCTGTCCGCCCGGACACGCCGCTGACGGAGCTTGTCTCCATCATCTCCGAGCGGCGCATCGGTGCTGTACTAGTGCTGGACGAGGGCGGCGGCCTGGCCGGCATCGTCAGCGAGCGCGACGTGGTGAAGGCCCTGGCCCGGCAGGGCACCGCCGTCCACGCGCTGCACGCCGGGGACATCATGACCCGCAACGTGACCACCGTGACGCCGCGCACCACCATCAACGAGGCGATGGAGTTGATGGACCGCGGCTACTTCCGCCACCTGCCCGTGCTGGAGAACGGCGTGCTGGCCGGGATCATCAGCGTGCGCGACGTCGTCCGCGCCCGCATCGAGCGGCATGTCGAGGAGAACGACAGCCTGCACGCCTACATCCATTCGCGGGGTTGATGGCGGGGCTGACCGGCCGGGCTGTCATGCGGCGGGGGCCAGGTCCCTGCCGGGCAGCCACCCCAGCACTCCCTCTGCCGCGGCCCGCCCCGTGCTGAACGCCGCTTGCAGCAGGTAGCCGCCCGTCGGCGCTTCCCAGTCCAGCATCTCCCCGCATACGAACACGCCGGGCCGGCGGCGCAGCATGAAGCCTCGGTCCACCTCCGCCAGCGCCACCCCGCCCGCGGTCGAGATCGCGCGATCCAGCCCCCGCGTCCCCACCAGCCGCAACGGCAGCGCCTTCACGCGATCCGCCAACGGCCCGTCGCCGCCAACCTCCCGCACCAGCCCCGCCGCAGCCGGCGACAGCCCGGCCCGGCGCAGCGCATTCGACTGCGACACCCCGCGCCCGCCCAGCCGCGCCGCCAGCGCCGCCGCATCGAGGTCCGGGCGCAGGTCCAGCAGCGCGTCCGCCGCTCCCTCCGCCTCGATGGCGTCGCGCAGCACGCGGGACAGGGCATAGACCACGCCGCCCTCGATCCCGTCCGCCGTCACCACCGCCTCGCCCAACGCCACGTCGCCCCGGAACCGCAGCGCCACCCGCTTCAGCGGCGCCCCGGCGAACCGCTCCCGGAACACCGGGGACCACGGGTGCAGGAAGCCGCAATTGGCCGGGCGCAGCGGGCGGACCTCGACGCCGGCGTCCCGCAGCACCCCGGCCCAGCCGCCATCCGACCCCAGCCGCGGCCAGGACGCGCCGCCCATCGCCAGCACGGCCGCATCCGCCTGCACCACCGCCGGGCCGTCCGGCGTGTCAAACCGTAGCGCCGCCCCGTCCCACCCGGCCCAGCGCCAGCCCGTGCGGACCACCACGCCCGATCCCGCCAGCCGCCCCAGCCAGACCCGCAGCAGCGGCGTCGCCTTGAACGCCACCGGGAACACCCGCCCGCTGGTGCCGACGAACGTCTCCTGCCCCAGCCCGGCGCACCACGCCCGCAGCGCATCCGGTCCCCAGTCCTCCACCGCCGGGCCGATGGCATCGGCGGCACTGGCGTAGCGTTCCAGAAAGCGCGGCAGCGGCTCGGTATGCGTCAGGTTCAGCCCGCCGCGCCCGGCGATTTGCAGCTTGCGCCCGACGGACGGCATCCGGTCATAGACGGTAACCGCGACCCCGCCCTCCGCCAGCCGCTCCGCCGCCATCAGCCCGGCCGGGCCGCCGCCAATCACGGCGACGACCTGCGCCCGCCGCCCCTCAACCTCCCTCGTCATCGCGGCGCAGGTGCGGCGTGGCGACCGAGGGGCCAGCGGTTCAGGAACACATCGGCGCGGGCGCCGGGGTGCCGCGTCGTTGCGCGCCCGTCAACGACGCCGGAGACCGAGGCCGCGCCCGGCGTCGGCAGAGAAGGCTGCCGTGCCTGCAGCCCGGCCTCAGGCATCGGCCGGCAGGGTCTCCTTCAGCTCCGCCGCCAGGTCGTCCACCGCCGTCGCCTGCCCCATCTCACGCGCGTCGTTGTCCACTGCCTCAGCTTCGACGCCCAGGTGCTTGCTGATGACCTCCAGCATCTGGATCACCTTTGTCACTTCCTGTTCGGTCAGCAGGTTGACTTGCAGGTCCAGGTGGTTGCGGCGGTCGGACCAGATGCTCATGCGGTTCTGTTTGATCAGCACGAAAGTGGACAGCAGGACCCCCTCCATCGAGACGATCATGCACAGCAACTGGAAGGGGTAGGGGTCGAACTGCGGCAGCCCGAACATGCCGGCGTTGAACACGGCCCAGGCGGCAAAGAACACAAGGTGCAGGACCACGAAGGTCACGGTCCCCGCGAAGGTGCCGATGGCGTCGCCGATGCGGTCGGACAGGCTGCGCTCGCGGCTCTGCTCCTCCTCCATGCGGATGATGAGCTGGATGTTGTCGCGCACGCCGTGCGGCATGTGGTCTGGCATTGCGCTACTCCTTGAATGGGTCTGCGAACGGGTCTGCGGGGGACGGCGCCGCCCGGCTGTAGCCCGCCGCGCAGTACGCCCCGCCCTGGTAACGCTCCGTCACGGGATTGCCGCTTAGCTTGCCGGCAATGTTACCCGCGTGCTCCTCAGCGCTGTCTGCGGGCGCCCAGGCGATGCGCCCGCGGTGGTCGTTCTGCCACCAGGTCATGCGCGGGTTGGCGGAGGCGCCCCAGATCACCGCATGGCCCACCCGATCCGCCCGGACGCAGGCGGCCATCATGGTGGTCAGGTCGGCGTAGGACAGCCAGGTCGCCAGCATCCGGGCGTCCACCGGCGCGGGGAAGCTGCTGCCGATGCGGACGTTGACGTTCTCCACCCCGTGCTTGTCCCAGTACAGCCGGCCCATCAGCTCGCCGTAGGCCTTGGACAGCCCGTAGAAACTGTCTGGCCGGAAGGCGCAGTCCGCGTCCAGCACGGTCGTGCGCTCATGGAAGCCGATGCTGTGGTTGCTGCTGGCGAACACGACGCGGGCGCCTTCCCGCCGGGCCGCCTCGTAGATGTGGTGCAGTCCGCGGATGTTGGGGCCGAGCACCTCCTCGAACGGGCGGTCCACCGACACGCCGCCGAAGTGCAGGATGGTGCCGCAGCCCTCGGCCAGGCGCAGCAGGGCCACGCCGTCGTTCAGGTCCAGCGCGGTGAAGCTGGCGCCTGCGGGCAGGCCGCCCGGGTACGGCGCGATGTCGGTCAGGCGCAGCGGGAAACCCTGCGCGGCCAAGCCGGGCGCCAGCACGCGCCCCAGGGCGCCGCTGGCCCCGGTCAGCAGGACGGGACGGGTCATCGGGGCCTCCTTCGGATACCGCGGCACCACACCCCAGGCTTGCGGCGGGGTCAACGGGGCGGCAGGGTACCGGGCATGGACATCACCACGACCGGCCTGACCCTGGCGCGCGCCGCCGCCGACCTCGCCAACGGGCGCTACACCGCCCGCGCCCTGGTGGAGGCCTGCCTGGCGCGCATCGGCGACCCGGCGGGGGAGGGCAAGCGCACCTTCATCCGAACTTATGCCGAGCAGGCGCGCAGCAGCGCCGACGCGATGGACCTGCTGCGCCGGGCCGGCCGCGCCCCCAGCCCCTATGCCGGCATCCCGGTCAGCCTGAAGGACCTGCTGAACGTGCGCGGGGAGGTGACGGCCGCCGGCAGCGCCGTCTTGTCCGACGCCGCCCCCGCCGACGCCCACGCCCCCGTCGTGCAGCGCGTGCTGGCCGCCGGCTTCGTGCCGGTGGGCCGCACCAACATGACGGAGTTCGCGTTCTCCGGCATCGGCATCAACCCGCACCACGGCACCCCGCGCGCCCCCTGGGACCGCCCGGCGGACGGCACGGGCGGCCGGGTGCCCGGCGGCAGCAGCAGCGGTGCGGCCGTCTCCGTCGCGGACGGCATGGCGGTCGTGGCGCTGGGCACCGACACCGGCGGGTCCTGCCGCATCCCCGCGGCCTTCTGCGGCATCACCGGCTACAAGCCCACCGCCCGGCGCGTACCGCTGGACGGTGCAGTGCCGCTGTCCCCCACCCTGGACAGCATCGGACCCCTGGCGAACTCCGTCGCCTGCTGCGCCGCCGTGGACGCCATCTTGGCCGGCGAGGCGCCGCGCCCCGTGGCGCCGATGGACCTGCGCGCGATGCGCTTGGCGGTGCCGGGCAACCTGGTGATGGACGGCGTGGACCCGGTGGTGGCCGAGGTGTTCGGCCGCGCCCTGAACCGCCTGGCCAGCCTGGGCGTGCGCGTGACGCACCTGCCCTTCCCGGTGTTCAAGCAAGTCCTGGACGCCAACGCCGGCGGTGGCTTCGCGGCGACCGAGGCCCATGCCTGGCACCGCGCCCTGCTGGCCCGCGGCGCCGCCCGCTACGACCAGCGCGTGCGCGTGCGGATCGAGCGCGGGGCGGCCATGACCGCAGCCGAACTGCTGGCCTTGCAAGCCGCCCGCCCCCGCCTGATCGCCGCCATGAACGAGGCGACCGCGCCCTTCGACGCCGTCGCCATGCCCACCTCCCCCATCGTGCCGCCCAGCATTGCCGACCTGGCGGACGACGACGCCTTCACCAACGCCAACGCCCTGGTGCTGCGCAACCCGGCGCTCGCCAACTTCCTGGACCGTTGCAGCATCAGCCTGCCCGCCCACCGCCCCGGCGAGCCGCCCGTCGGCTTCATGCTGGTCGGCGAGACCGGCGGCGACACCCGCCTGTTCGGCATCGCCGCCGCGGTCGAAGCCGCGCTGCGCGACGCCGCCTGAGCGCGATGACCCCCGTCACCGCGAGGCCTGGAGGCCCGTGGCAGTCCAGGGCCGCCACACTGGCGTGCAGCCCGAAATGAAGGCGAGTGGAGGCCAGCGCCGCCCTCGACAGAACGCCAGTCACCGGAGCAAACCAGCATGGCCTTCACCTGCACGATCCCCGCCGTGCCCCACCTGCAACAGGATGACCCGACGCTCCGCATCACCCGCTGGGACTTCCAGCCAGGCGCCGTCACCGGCTGGCACGAGCACGGCTGGCCCTATTTCGTCGTGATGCTTACTGCCGGCACGCTGCGCATCCACGATGGGGCCAACGTCACCGACGTGCCGCTCGCGCTGGGGCAGTCCTACATGCGATCTGCCGGCATCAGGCACGACGTGATGAATGGCTCCCCGCATCCGATCAGCTTCGTCGAGATCGAGGTCAAGCAGCCCGCACATCTCGCCGA
>Ga0123338_10002999_pt1 | contig 15480 bp, 14 predicted proteins | sample grotaG_FD_89793 | JGI IMG/M metagenome (GOLD analysis project Ga0123338, IMG submission 89793) | Glacier valley bacterial and archeal communities from Borup Fiord, Nunavut, Canada, to study Microbial Dark Matter (Phase II) -... | ecosystem: Environmental > Aquatic > Freshwater > Ice > Glacier ...
CGAGCGCCGATGCGTCCCACGTCAGGGTGCGCGCCCTGCGAGCGGCCGCCGCACCGAGTCGCACGCGGAACGGCTCGTCGAGGAGGACGCGCGCCAACGCCGCACCCAATCCGTCGAGCGGCGCCAACAGCCCGGTGACACCGTCGACCACGCTGCAACGGTGACCGTTGATGTCCGTTGCCACAGCGGGCGTCGCACAACCTGCAGCCTCGGTCAGTGTCAGTCCCCAACCTTCGGCCAACGATGCACTGCCGACGATCCATGCCCGCTGATAGAGGTCCAATAATTCAGCGGCGGTTGCGTGCCCGAAGAATGTGATCCAGCCGGCGGCGCCGGCGTCGGCGACCTGCTGCTGCAACGAATGCTGTGACGGCCCATCGCCGACGATCAGCATCGTCAGTGCCGGAACGGTCCGTTTGGCCTCGATCGCTGCGTCGATCATCGCCTCGAACCGCTTGACGGGTGCCTGCCGTCCGACACACACAAGCAGCGGCGTCGGCGACCGGCGCGATTCGTCCGGCACGAACAACGGATCGACGCCGTTCGGGACGCTGACCGTCCGCTCCGGGCGGAATCCGAGAGCGAGCAGTTCGTTGCGGGTCGCCTCCGACGGCGTCATCGTCAAGCTCCGCCGGTAGAACGGCGGCGCGACGCAGGCTTCCAGTTGCCGACCGATTGCTGCCGTCGGCCCTGGCAGGATCTGCGCCCACATCGGACCGTGGACGTGATGGAGAAACGTCATTCGCGGCTGATGGCACCACAGCGGCGAGAACCACGGGACACCGTTCCAGATCTCGACGAGCGCATCACGCTGCCCCATCCGTCGCGCCAGTTCCGAGGCGACCGTCCGTGGAAACACCGTCATCCGTCCACCCCTGCGGATCACACGATAACCGTTGCGGACAACGACGTGCTCCCGTCCGACGGCAAACGAGGTGCGGTGGGTGACATCCATGCCGGCATCCGCCCAGCGGCGCATGAACTGGTCGGCATGCTCCTCCGATCCACCGGCATCGGCGTCGTCGAGATCACGCCAGGCGAGCACGTGAACCCGACGCACGCCGTGGCCGATCATCGCGTCGCAACCGTCACCGATCGTGGCGATGTCAGGTGCCAACTGTGCACTTCGATCGGTGCCTTCTGGCAACGTGTCGGGCGTTGGCATCAGCCGAGCGGCAGCTTGCGCCAGACGGCACGCGGCAGATGGCGGAAGATCGAGAAGACCACTCGCAGCTGTCCGGGCACCCAGACCGTGCGCCTACCTGCCCGTAACGCCCTGACGGTCTGCGTGGCGACTCTCTGTGGCGTCGTCGACATCGGCGCCGGCTTCATGCCGGCCGTCATCGCCGAGTGGACGAATCCGGGCCGCACCACCAGAACCTGGACACCGAGCGGCGAGAGCGTGTCCCCGAGGCCCTGGGCGAATGCATCGAAGCCGGCCTTCGACGACCCGTAAACGAAATTCGCCGCCCGTACCCGCTCACCGGCAACGCTCGACAGCATGATCAGTGCGCCGCAACCCTGGGCGCGGAACTGGTTGGCGACGGCCAGCCCACTGCTCACGGCGCCCACGTAGTTGACAGTCACCGCTGCGGCAGCAGCAGCGGGATCGTTGTCGAACTGCTGTTGATCGCCGAGCACACCGAAGGCGATGATGACGACGTCGATATCACCCCGTCGCTGTGCAGCATCGTCGATGAACGCTTGATGCGACGTCGATACGGCGGCGTCGAACGGAACGACGTCGACCGTCAACGCATCGGATCGCAGGCCGGCGGCCGCCACGTCGCCTGCTTCGAGGTCGCGGCAGCCGAGCGTGACCGCTTTCGTCGACGGCGACAGCAGTTCCCTGACGATGGCGACGCCGATCTCGCTACTTCCGCCGAGCAGCACGATGTGTTGGACTTCTCCGAGCGCATTCTTCATGATCGTCTCCCGATGTCGGTGGCCGTGACCAGTTCGAGCCTGCGGGCCTGATCGCTGCACCATCGGCCGCTCGGGTCGAGTGAGTCACGCACCCGTTGCCACTCGGCGAGCCGCGGATAGCCGCGCCGAATCGAATCCGGCGTGGTGTGCGAGTCCTTGGCAAGATAGTGACGCCCGCCGGCGTCGAGCACCAGGCGGTCCAAGCCATGCAGCAGTTCCCCCAGGTCGCGCGACCTGGCCGGGATATCCAGCGCCAGTGTCCAGCCAGGTTCGGGGAAACTGAGAGGGGCGCGATTGGCCGCACCGAACCGCTTGAGGATCGCCAGGAAACTGGCGGCACCGCTGGAGGCCAGCCGTTCGATCACCTGCCGCAGGACCGGTTCCTCTCCGAACGGAACAACGAACTGGTACTGCACGAAACCTGATCGACCGTAGAGCCGATTCCAGGAACGGACGCCGTCGAGTGGGTGGAAGAAGCCGGCGATCGACTCGATGGTCGTCGTCGCTCGTGCACGGTGCAGACGGAACCAGCTCTCGTTGAAGGCAGCGACACTCGCGTGGTTCAGTACTCCGGGCGCTGGCACGAGCGGCGGAACGTTCAGCAGTTGGCGCGGGTTGTACGCCAGCGGTGCAGCAGCTGCACCGGCGTCGAGGTCACCGACTGTTGCGTGATCGCCGCGGGTCAGCACGCTGCGGCCGAGATGCCTGCCTTTGGCCACCAGGTCGATCCAGGAGACCGAGTAGCGATAGCGGTCGTCGCCATCCGACATCGCCGCCAGCAGTTGATCGAGATCGTCCAGTCTGTTCGTGTCGACGAGGCAGCGGCTCGTCTCGATTGCCAACAGCTGGACACTGGCCTCGAGCACGATGCCGGTCAGTCCCATACCGCCGATCGTCGCCCAGAAGATCTCCGGCTGCTGCTCCGGCCCGACCACGATCGTCGTGCCGTCTGCGAGCAGGAGCGTCAGCGAGGTGACGTGGTTGCCGAACGATCCGTCCACGTGGTGGTTCTTTCCGTGGATGTCACTGGCGATCGCTCCGCCGATCGTCACGAACCGCGTGCCGGGGGTCACCGGCACGAACCAACCCTGCGGCACGACTTCCCTGAGCACGGTGTCGAGGCTCACGCCGCCGCCTGCTCGTAGGACCCCGGTCACGGGATCGAGGACGAACTTCGCTGCGCTGCCGGAGAGCCTGACGACCATTCCTCCCCCGTTCTGTGCGGAATCTCCGTATGACCTGCCGAGGCCGCGCGTTAACACTCCCCTGTCAGGCGCAGCTGCCACCACGGACTCGATGTCCCCGCGGTCGGCATCGACGAGATCGCAGCGGCTCGGGCTCGTCCTGCCCCAGCCCGTGAGCAACTGTTGGGTCACTTGATCCTCGTCAATACGGCCATTCCGGCACCGGCCTTCCGAGCAGCTTCGACAGCGTGGCGAGGCCGCACGTCAGCAGCGCCTTGAGTCCGAGGTTGCGGACGAACCATGGCACCTGCGCCACGACGTGCATGGCGTTCTTGAGACGCGCCGACGGTGACGTTGCCAGGTCGGCGCGGAAGATGGCGAGCGAACGCGCGCGTCCGACGTAGCGGAACCGCCGACCGAGCGTCAGATGACGGGCGATCGCCGCCGTCACGCCGACCGAGGAGAACGAGTCGTGGATCAGCAGCGTGCCGCCGTCGACGACACGGTCCCCCCACTGACGGATGTCGCGCTGCGCCGGTCCGTAACGGTGCGCTCCATCGATGTACAGCAGGTCGATCGGCGTCGTCACCTCGCAGAGCGCCTCATCGGAGAATGCCCTGACGTAGCGAATTCTGTCGCGCACACCGGCCTTGGACAGGTTCGCCAGGAACACTGCATAGTCGTCAGCGGCCTGGTCGGCAAATCCGTCGAGTTCCTGCGGCCCCCTGTCGTTGCCGGCATGCGGATCGATGGCGACGATGTGCGTGTCGTTGGCGGCCGACAGCGCCAGGACGATCGTCGATCGGCCCTGAAAGCTGCCGATCTCGACGATCGTTCCACTGGACGGGCAGTCGATCGCCGCCCGGTGCAGCACTGCTGCCTGGTCAGGTGACATCCACCCGTTGACGTCGTCGACGCGCGTGAGGATTGACGCCAGTGACAGTCTCGGTGCCGTTGTGTTCGATTCGTTCGCCATCTGATTCCTGCTTCGCGGGCCTGGTCGATCCTAATGAGTTTCGGCGAGCACGGCGGGTCATCACCGTCACCCATGCATCACCGCTATCACGACACCTACCGCACGTAGACACCGAGACCGAAGAGTACGAACCAGATGACGCCGAAAAACTGCAGCGGGCGGTCGCCGATGAACACCTCCTCCGGAGCGCCGCCGTGGCCCTGTTCGAGGATCAGCAGATAGCGCAGCAGCGCAGTCAGTACCGGCACGATCGACAATTCGTAATACGGGAAGGTGCTACCGGCGAGTTCGGCGGTGTCGAACGCCCATTGGCAGTAGGCGAGCAGCGTCGCGCCGGCACTGATGCCGAGCAGCATCCGCAGGTAGGCGATCGAATACGTCTCCAATGTGGCCCGTGTCGTTCCCGCTTCCTCCCCCATTTCGATCAACTCGGCGTATCGCTTCCCGGTGACGATGAACAACGAGCCGAAGGTCGTGACCAGCACGAACCACGTCGACATCGGCTTGTCGGCGGCGATCGCTCCGCCGATCGCCCGCAGCACGAAACCGCCGGCCACAGCGACGAGATCGACGACAGCGACGTGTTTCAGTTTGATGCTGTACGACAGTGTCAACACGACGTAGAACACGAGAATGAGGCTGGTCTTCGGGTGTCCTGTCGTCAGCCCGATGGCGATTCCTCCGAAAATCAACACCGTTCCGACGACTCGAGCGATGCCAATCGGGACGGTTCCGGAAGCGATCGGCCTGAATCGTTTCTTCGGATGCTGGCGGTCGCTGTCGACGTCGAGGATGTCATTCCAGAAGTAGGTGCCGCTCGATACCAGGCAGAAGGCCACGAAGGTCAGCAGGGCGATGCGTATGTAGTGGCCGTCGTCGAGCACGCCGGCCGCCCCGGGTGCGGCGAACACCAACACGTTCTTGAACCACTGCTTGGGACGCGCTTCTTTGAGCAGCGATCGCATCATGCGATGCGTTCCTCGATTCGCGACGTCCGTGTGATCTTCGTCGGATGCGCCGCCGCACGCAGCATTTCATCATCGCCCGAAGAATCGCCGTACGCCCACAATTCGGTTCCGTCGAAGGAGTCGCCGAGCCACTCACGCAGGCGGCGGAGCTTCTCGGGACCACGGCAGTTGCGGCCGTCGAGGCGACCTGTCAAGCGCCCATCGATCGACTCGAGTTCACAGCAGAGCGCAGCTTCTGCACCGAGCTGGCGGGCGAGGGGGTGCACATAGGGCGAAAGAGATGCCGAGACCAGCACGACACGGTGATCAGCGAGGAGATGCTGTTTGAGCCTGGCGACGGTGTCGGCTCGCAGCCAGCCGGGGATGATCTCACGGGCGAAGCGTTCGCCGGCGGCATCGAGCTCATCGGCGTCTCGGCCGGCCAACGGCGACAGCGCAATCGTCTTCAGGGCGTGGCGGTCTCGGCGGAGGAGCGCGCCGAACGACTGCAGTGGACGGCCGACAAACCCCTTCATCAGCGCCCGGGTACCGACGAACGATCGAAGAAATGGAACGACACAGTCCCGCGTGGTGAGTGTTCCGTCGATATCGAAGGCGGCAACGACAGCGGACGAAACTTTTCGGGCACCCATACGAGCGTCGAACGCTACTTCGCTCCGAGGCCTATTTCTGTGCCAGCCGGGTGAGAAAACTCCAGTAGTCAGGCCAACTCTTGGTAACGACGTCGGGGTCGTCGATCGTCAACCCGTCGACGCGAAGGCCGACGAGCGCCATCGCCATGGCGATGCGATGGTCGTGGTACGTCTCGATCGACGCGCCGTGCAGGCCTGTTGGTCGAATGGTCAGGCCATCGACATGCTCGTCGATATCGGCACCGCATCTTCGGAGTTCGGAGACCAGCGCGCTGATGCGGTCGGTTTCCTTGCGGCGGATGAACTCGATGCCGCGGATCGTGGTCGGGCCGTTGGCAAAAGCGGCGACAACAGCGAGCGACGGTGCCGTGTCCGAGATGTCCGCCATATCGAGATCGATACCGCGCAGCCGGCCGGAAACGTCGATCGTCGTTGTCGACTCCGTTGTCGAGATCGTCGCACCCATGGCTGCGAGCACGCCGGCGAACTGCGCATCACCCTGAAGTGACCGATCACCGAGGCCGTTCACCAGCACCCTTCCGCCGACGATCGCCGCGGCTGCAAGCGCGTAGCTCGCCGACGAGGCGTCGACCTCGATGGCGTAGTCGCACGCCAGATATCGACCGGGTCGCACGACGATCCGCCGCTCGGCGATGTCCACCGACGACACGCCGAACGATGCCATCACGTCCGCGGTCAATGCAACGTATGGGCGTGACACGAGGTCGGTCGTCAGTTCGATCGTCAGGCCGCCCGCAAGATACGGGGCAATGAGCATCAATGCCGTGATGTACTGGCTGGAGATGTCGCCAGGCATCGACACCGAACAGCCGTTTAGCCCAGCGGTCACGGCCGCATTCGCCTGCGATCGCACGGCACCGCTCGTTCGTCCGGTCGCGCCTCTGCCGCTGACGGTGACCGGCAGGAATCCCCATTGCTCCGACGGCACGACGATGGCGCCGAGCGAGCGAAGGGCGTCGTGGAGCGGTGACATCGGCCGTGCACGCAGTGGTGGGTCACCATCGATGACGTAGGGCCCCTCGCCGAGTGCGGCGAGGGCGGTGACGAAGCGCGACGTCGTGCCGGCGAGCCGCGAGTACAGCGTCACCGGCCCTGGGACGATCACGCCGTCCAACCCGCCAACGGTGACCTGTGAAGTCTGCTGACCGTGACCGATGCCGACGCCGAGCCGTTGGAGACACTCGAGCATCGCCATCGTGTCGTCGCCTGGAGCGAGGCGGGTCAACGTCGACGTTCCTGCCGCCAGCGCTGCGCAGATCAGCGCGCGGTTTGCGATGCTCTTCGAGCCCGGCACGTCGGAAACGACGGCATCAAGACGCCTGTCGAGCGGATGAATCCGCAGCGAATCGGTCATCTGCAGTGTCAGGACAGACGCTGGATCGCCGGGCGGAACCCGCGAGCGATCAGGCCGCCGCGGAACAGTTCGCTCATCTCGGCATCGATGAGCACGACGGCGACACCGCGGTTGCCCTCAGCGGAGTGCACGACCTCGAAGTCGGAGATGTTCACGCCGAGTTCAGCGGCGAGGGTGAAGACTTCGGCAGCGGCACCCGGGCGGTCGGGGATGGCGATACGTACCTCAGCGAAGTGTTGCGGCTGATTGACACGCGCCGGCAGATTCGTCCGGGCGTCGCGAGCCTCGATCAGCCGTCGGTGGAGGCCCTCGCGGTCGTCGTTGGCGACAGTGTCGCGCATCGAGCCGAGCCCGGCGATCAACCCGTCGAGCGCCCGGAGGATGGCGAGACGATTATCGGCACAGATGTCCAGCCACATCGCCGGGTGCCCCGAGGCGATGCGTGTCATGTCGCGGAACCCGCCGGCTGCGAGTCGCAGCAGTGCGCTGTGTTCGTTCGATCGCTTCGCCGCCAGACCCATCAGCGTCACGGCGGTCAGATGCGGAACATGGGAGATGACGGCAACGACATCGTCGTGGGCCTGCGGCGTCAGCGCAACGACTTCGGCTCCGAGATCGTGAACGAACGCGGCGACCGTCGAGAAGGTCGCGTCGTCCGTCGAGGCGGTCGGGGTGAGCACCCACACGGCAGCCTCGAACATGTCGCCGTCCGCACCATCGAGCCCTTCGAGTTCCGAGCCGGCCATCGGGTGGCCACCGATGAACCGCGGATCGTCGACTGCCGCTACAACCGATGCCTTCGTCGACCCGACGTCGGTCACCACGCCGCTCGTCTCGGCGAGTGCACGTTTGGCGAGTCCGCCGAGCGCCAGCACCGGTGCGGCGATGACGGTTATCTCGGCCGCCGGATCGAGCCCGATGGCGGCGATGATTCCCCTGTCGGCGGCGACGCCGGCAACGTCGTCCTGCAAGTCGTCGCCCGTCACGTGCCAGCCGCGCTGCGTCAGCGCCAGCGCCACCGACCCGCCCATCAAACCGAGCCCGATGACATTGGCGCGTCGCGGCGCAGGAACGGCATCGGTCACAGCAAGCGAGCCTACCGATGGCACCCCGCCGAGCACTGCCGAATTCGATGCAGGCTCACCGCGAGCGGCGATCGGGATGCCACACTTGCGGCCATGGCGATTTCCACTGGCCTCGAACGCATCGGTGCGCCGAAGGGGACCGTCGTGCGAAATCCCACGACGGAACACCATTCCTGCAGCGGATCAGCGAGCGTGCTGGTCGCTGGGATGACGGCCGGCCTCGTCGCCACCCTGGTCGTTGCTGGCACGATCGTCGCCGTGGTCGTCGTATTGATCCTCGTGGACGTTTCAGCGGCCGTCCGCACGAAGCAGCGCTCCGCCAGATGAGCGCACCGCTCGGCCCGCCGCCGTTCCGCCGCTACGGCGATCCCGTTCCCGGAGCACCGATCAACCGACGCGGCGGGCGAGGTCGCACGGCGTTGTTGTTTGCAGCAGCCGTGCTGATCGGGTTGCTCCTCGGCGTGCTGGTTGGGCTGTGGTTTCGCCATCGGGACGATCCGCCGACGATCCCGCCTGTGCCGACAACCACCACGACGACCACGGTGCCGCCGGCGACCATCGAGGCGTCGCCCACGACAACACCACCGGACACGACACCCTCGGTTCCCGAGAGCGGCCCGCCGACCACGATCGGAGCAGGCAGCGGGACGTCACTGCCACTGCCGATTCCGCCCGATACCGCCAGCCCACTCGGCGTACCAACAGCCGGATCAGGGTAACGCATGCCGTACGTGCTCGTCATCGATCTCCAACCGGCGTACACCACCGTTGCCGTGCAGTGGGACGGCCAACCGCCGACGCTGCTGGAGATCGAGGGGAACAACGCAACCGTCGCCTCGATGATCGGCGTCGCCGGTTCGGACGAGGTACTCATCGGCACCCGAGCCGAGAGCCTTCGTGCCGTCGATCCCTCACGCGTGTGCGACAACTTCGTGCAGCGCATCGGAGACCCTCGCCCGATCGAGTTGGCCGGCCGTCCGTACGCCGTGTCCGACGTCGTCAGCCTGTTCCTCGGCGCCGTCCATTCCAGCGCGACGGAACAGCTCCGAGGGCCATCGCGGCGCATCGCCATCTGCCACCCGGCGTTCCTCGACAACTATCGCCGACAACTCCTGCTGACAGCCGCGACCAAGGCGGGACTTACGCCAGTCGAGTTGATTGTCGACAACACTGCGGTCGCTGCCTACATCGCCCAGCACGGCCCAACCGAGGCGTCGGCCGCACGGGCGTTCGGGGGCCTGCTGCTGCAGGGTCAAATACCGAGGCTCTCACTCCCGTGTGGCGCACCGGCCGTGGCCGCTCCTGCACCGTTCATTTCCGGACGGCCCGATCCGCGACCGACGAGTCCATCTCCTCACCCGTTCCGAAAACGTTCGCCGCTCGTCATTGCCGTTGCGTCAATGCTCCTCATCGCTGCGGTCGTCGTCGTCGTGCGATCCGGCGATGACAACGCGCAGAACTCGACGGGCGCGACGACGCCCGCAATCACCGTCAGCAGACCGGGCACCGGCCGGGCACCGTCTACCACGGTCGCCCCGCCACAGACCGCTCCCGCTGGCGCAGCGATGACCGAAACGATCGAACTCGATCCACGGGCGGTATGGCAGGACGGATCGCCGATCACCACCGCCGACTTCGAATGCACGTGGAGAGCGTTCCTCAACACCGGCGGCTCCGTCAACACAGCCGGATATGACTCGATCACAGCCGTGACACAGGGCAAGGATGCACACGAGGTCGTCATCAGCTACTCGACGCCGTTCGCCGCCTACCGAACGCTTTTCTCGGCGCTGGTGCAACGCAGCGCGGTCGATCACTGCGACGACGTTTCGAACGACTTCCAAACGACATTGGCGATGTCAGGCAGGGAATGGAAAATCCAGTCCTGGAGCGCTACGCAGGAGGTCCTCGTCCCCAACAGCCGCTACTGGGGTACCCACCCACCGATCTCACGCCTGGTCATCAAACCAGTCGCCGGCGACCTGACCGATGCCGTCACCAGCGGCGATATCGACTACGCCTTCCAGTTGTTCGGTGACGGCATCGTCTTTCAGCCGAGCAGCGGCAATGTGCAGGTCGACACGGGTGCCGGCAGCCAGTTCGAGGCGCTGTACTTCAACCAGAAGGACGGTCACCCGTTCGCCGATCCGGCCGTGCGATCGGCGTTCTATGCGTCGATCGATCTCGACGCCTTGTTCGCCCAGGTCTACGCGCCGATCGCCCCAGGCGGCACGTTGGCGAGATGCGGTCCCGTGACCGCCGGACCGCTGTGTCCGACAGGACTATTCGGGAACCGCTTCGACCTCGCCAAGGCAGCAGCGACGATGACAGCTGCGGGCTACGCCAAGAACGCTGACGGACTGTGGTCGAAGGACGGAACGGTGCTCGACATCAAGTGGATGGTCACGACCGACAACCAGCGACGGGCATCGGCGCAGGCATTCCTGATCCCGTTGCTCGCGACGGCCGGATTCCAGGTCACCGCCGACAACTGCGACGCAGCCTGCGTCTTCCAGGACCGCCTGCCGTCGCTCGACTACGACATGACGATGTACACGAACACGACGATTCCCGACCCGAGCTATCTCGTCGCACAATTCAGCAGCGACAACATCCCGATCGACGTGAACAGCGGCGTCGGGCTGAACGACCAGGCATGGGTGAATACGACGGCGACGATGGCGTTGCACGACTCGGATACGCAACTCGATCCTGACAGACGAGCCGCCGACATCCGCGCGGCGATCACGGAGATGGACAAGGATTCGGTGTTGATCCCGCTGTACCAGTTCCCCACCGAAGCGGTGTACCGAATTGACAAGGTGGGCCACGTCGACGGTCAGATAGACAACCCCAGCCGAGCCTTCGGCGACGTCTCCTCGTGGAAGGACGTCGACGGGGACGGACAGGTCACCATCGGCGTCGCCGATTGGCCAACCTGCCTCAATCCGGTCACGTCGGACTGCGCCGGTCCGTTCAGCTATCAGTGGACGGTGTCAGACCTCGTGCTTCCAGGCGTCTTCGACCCGAAGAGCAACGGCTACACGATCACCGATCTCGTCACCGCCGAGCCGACGATCCGCCTCGGGTGAGCACGCCGCAGTTCGAGCCTCAGGTGGTGGTGACGGCCGCTTCCAACGCACGCCGTTCGGCGTCAGTCAGTTCACGCCACTCCCCCGGCTTGAGGCTGCGGTCGAAAATCGGCCCGATACGCACGCGGATCAGTCTCGATACCGGATGGCCGATCGCTTCGCACATCCTGCGGACCTGGCGATTGCGGCCCTCGTGGATCGTCACCCGCAACACACCGGGGCTCGGCTGACTGGCCTTCGCCGGAGCGGTCACGCCGTCCTCCAGCTCGACGCCCTCGCGCAACGTTCGAAGTGCCGAGCTGGAGATGAGGCCCCCGGTGACCTGGGCGAGGTATTCCTTCTCGATCCCGTAGCGGGGATGTGTCAGGCGATTCGTGAGCTCGCCGTCGTTCGTCAGCAGCAGCAGGCCCTCGGTGTCGCGATCGAGGCGGCCGACGGGATACACGCGTGGTTCCCGCGGCACCATCTCGACAACTGTCTCACGCCCGTGGGTGTCACTCGCCGTCGTCACGACGCCGTCAGGCTTGTTCAGCAGGTAGTACACGAGATCGGCGCGCAGCGCCACCAGATGGCCGTCGACCTCGACGAGATCGTTGTCGACATCGACACGCCGACCCAGGATCGCAACCTCGCCATTGACGGTCACGCGGCCGGCTGCGATCATCTCCTCGCACACCCGACGGCTGCCGTACCCTCGTTGGGCCATCACCTTCTGCAGCCGCTCTCCCTCGTGCAGTTCGGCGCTGGCGGCGGCCCACTGCTCCCAGAGCGGAGGCTCCGGAATTCGATCAGCCGGTCGATCAGCCATCGGAGGACGACCCGTTCGCCGAGCCCGTCGAGGAGCCATTCGGTGAGGCAGGCGGCGACAGCGGCCTGATGCGTAAGCCGTACTCCAGTGCTTCGACGACATCGGCTCCCGGGACGAATTGGGCGAGCGGTGGCAGGTCGGTGACCGAGTTCAAACCGAGTTTCTCGAGGAACATCGACGTCGTTCCCCACAGCGTTGCCTGACCGGGCCCGGGATCATGCCCGACCTGATCGACGTATCCGCGCGCTTGCAGCGTGCGCAGGACGCCGTCGGGATCGACGCCGCGGATCGCTGCGATCTGCGCCCGTGAGATCGGCTGCTTGTAGGCGACGATTGCCAGTGTCTCGAGCGCTGCGCTCGACATTCTGGCGCGCTGGCCGTCGAGTACGAACTTCTCGACATACGCGGCGTACCGCGGATGCGTCTGATAGCGGTAGCCACCCGCGACCTTCACCAGCTGAAAGCCGTGGCCGGCGTCTTCGTAGGCCTCGCTCAGCCGTTCGCACAACTCGACGATGACGGTGACCGGTTGTTCGAGCAGTTGGGCGAGCAACGCCGGTTCGACCGGGTCAGTCGCCACCAGCACGATAGCCTCGATGACACGGACGAGGTCTGCAAGATCGACAGACCCTGGTGATTCGGTGACGTCGTCGAGCCCGTCGAATTCCGGCTCGCCGGATTCCGCATCGTCGTAGTCGTGGATCATGTCCACCCTCGCAACAAACCGTGCATCAGCCCTCGTAGTCGTCGATCGTCAGTGTGCTGGTGCCGGCGCCGACCCGCTCTGCGAAATCGTCCTGTTGCTCGCCGCCGGTCCACTCGATCTCGATATCGCCCATGTGGTCGCTCTGCACCAGTTCTACGTATCCCTGTTTGTACAGTTCCAGCAACGCCAGGAACCTGACGATGATCTCGAGCCGTTCGACGAGTCCGCTCGTCAGCCTGCGGAAGCCGACCCTGCCGATGCGTGGCAGCTCATCCAGCAGTTCGGCGACGGCGTCGGCGACGCTTGCGCGTACCGGCCCAACATGGAACAGATCGATCACGGGGACGACCTTCGGCGACACCAATCGCAGGTACACCTGACGCAGCCGGTTCGGGCTGATACCTTCGAGCATGTCGGGGACGAGCCCGGCGAAGCGCTCGTCCGGTCCCACGAGCCGCGGGAAACTGCGGTCGGCCTCGCCGGCCAACCGTGAGAACACGGCAGCCACGTCTTTGAACGTCTTGCACTCGACGAGCTTCGACAGCAGCACATCACGTTCTTCCCACAGCGCCAGTTCGTCGTCGAGATCGACGTCGTCACGGCCAGGGAGCAGGCGTCGTGCTTTGAGTTCGACGAGCGTGGCGGCGATCAGCAAGAAGCTCGTGGCGATGTCGAGATCGAGGTGCTGCATGCGCTCGATCTCGCCGAGGTAGGCGTCGACGATCCCCGACAGCGAGACCTCGTAGATGTCGACCTGTTCCTTGAGGATGAGGTGCAGCAGCAGATCGAAGGGCCCCTCGAAAACCGGGGTGCTCACCTCGTACGCCATCGACCAGAGACTACCGGACCCCCATCCGACAGCGGGTGAACCCCAAATCACAACTGAGTCCACTGGTGCACCGCCGGCGGTGCAAATCCGTCCACAGAAACCCGTCCGCCCGGTCGATGGGCCTGGTCGCCAGGGTGAAATGGCTTCGGTGGAGCGATCCGGGCGGGATAGCGTCTGGCCGATGACACGAGTGTTGAGCTGCATCCAACCGACAGGAGATGTCCATCTGGGCAATTACCTCGGTGCGTTGCGCAACTGGACGCTCGGTCAGCACGACGCCGATGCCTTCCACGGCATCGTCGACCTGCACTCGCTGACGGCGATCGAGGCCCCTGGCATCATCGGCGAGAACACGATCAAACTGGCGGCGACGCTGTTCGCCACCGGACTCGATCCTGATGTCGCCACCGTGTTCGTGCAGTCGCACATCGTCGAGCATTCGCAGTTGTGCTGGGTGATGGAATGCACCGTCAGCTTCGGCGAACTCTCGCGCATGGTGCAGTTCAAGGACAAGTCGGCCAAACGCGAAGGCGAGTTCATCCCGGCGGGGCTGTTCACCTACCCGGCGCTGCAGGCTGCCGACATCCTGCTCTACGACGCCGACGCGGTGCCGGTCGGTGACGATCAGCGCCAACACGTCGAGATCACCCGTGATATCGCCGTGCGCTTCAACCACCGCTTCGGCGAAACTTTCGTGATCCCCAAGGCCGTTACTCCGCGTGCCGGGGCACGGGTGATGGACCTCCAGGAACCGACGTCGAAGATGTCGAAATCGTCGGCAGGTGACGCCGGCCTCATCTATCTGTACGAGGATCCTGCGGCGATCGTCAAGAAGTTCAAGCGTGCCGTCACCGACTCGGAATCCGACGTCCGGTACGACCGAGACGCCAAGCCCGGCGTCTCGAACCTCCTCGACATCCTGTCGGCCTGCACCGGTGATTCCGCGGAAACGTTGGCCGACAAGTACTTTCAGTACGGACCGCTGAAGTCCGACACCGGCGAAGCGGTTGTCGAGATGCTCCGCCCGATCCAGGCGCGCTATGCCGAGCTGATCGCCGACAAAGCCGAACTCGCCAACCTGCTGCGCACCGGTGCGGCCAAAGCACGAGTCGTCGCCAGCGCCACCCTCGAGCGGGCGTACAACGCCATCGGCTTCGTTCCCGCCTGAGCCGTCATCCGCCGGCCCATCCGCCAGTCATCCGCCGAAGCACCCTGCCGGCGACGTCCGACCCGTCAGATGTTGTCGGCGGCGCCGAGCGCTGACAGCAGCTCCGGCGGCGCGTCGGGCGAACGGGCGATCAGGGCGACGGTCTGCGGCTCGCTCCCGGCATCTCTGGCGATGTCCGCCCCGATCCGTTCGTGGTCGTGGTAGGCCCCGAACCGCTTGCCACGGGGGCCGACGATGGTCGCCACGGTTCGCATGAGCGTGCCCAGCCTGGCGGGTGTCTTGCCACAGTCGTGCAGCAGCGCAGCAGCGATCGCGGCGCGCGGCGCATCCGGGGCGCAGTCGAGAAATCGGTAGGCGACAACCATCGCGTGGCGACGGTCCTGGTTCGACATCGCCGACCACAACGCCTGCTCGCCCGCCAACAGTTGTGACGTCGCCCAGGCGTCGGCGGCTGCCGTCGGCGCACGCGTCGACAGCGAGGTGACGAACCGCTTCGTCAAGTGCGTGAAATGTCCGACGCGCGCACGCGGATCGACCCTCACCGCTGGACCGCCAGCCGGGCACGGGGATGCGACGTGCGGTATTCCTCCCACATCAACTCCTGCGACACCTTCGTATAGATCTGCGTGGTCGAGATCGTCGCGTGGCCGAGGAGTTCCTGGACGATGCGCAGATCGGCACCGTGGTCGAGCAGATGCGTCGCACAGGAGTGGCGCAGGACATGTGGCGAG
>Ga0123338_10003001_pt1 | contig 15477 bp, 14 predicted proteins | sample grotaG_FD_89793 | JGI IMG/M metagenome (GOLD analysis project Ga0123338, IMG submission 89793) | Glacier valley bacterial and archeal communities from Borup Fiord, Nunavut, Canada, to study Microbial Dark Matter (Phase II) -... | ecosystem: Environmental > Aquatic > Freshwater > Ice > Glacier ...
AGAAATCTGCCGAGGCGCAATGCGGCCCGATGACGGGCGACGCCAAGAGCCAGTGCAAGAAGGACGCCGAGGCGGCGTACAAGAAAACGATGGCCGACGCCGACGCCGCGCAAGAGAAGGCGAAGGCCGACTACAAGGCGAAGAAGTAAGCGCCGAGACAAAGCGCTTCGCTGAAAGCAAAACGGCGCCCGAGGGCGCCGTTTTGTTGATTGCCTAAAGAACTCTCAACGAACGACGGCGATCTGGTCGCGCTTGTCACCCTTGTAGGTGTAGAGCGTGAGCGCGCCGTTCTTGACGTCGCCCTTCTCGTCGAACGAGATCATGCCCGTGACGCCCTTGTAGTCGGTCGTCTTCGCGAGCACTGGCAGGTAGACCTTCGGATCGGCCGAGCCGGCCTTGACCATCGCCGCGGCCATCACGCCGACGGCGTCGAAGACGTACGGTGAATAGACCTGGACGTCGATGCCGAACTTCTTCTTGTAGTCTTCCTTGAACTTGTCCATGCCGACCTTCTGCTGGCCCTCGACGCCGCCCGCTTCCGCGCAGACGACCTGGCCATCGGCCATCGCACCGCCGGCCAGCTTGGGCAGCTCGCTCGAGCAGATGCCGTCGCCGCCGACGAACTTGGCGCTGATGCCGAGCTGCTTCATCTGGCGGATCATCGGGCCGGCCACGGCGTCCATGCCTCCGAAGAAGATCACGTCGGGCTTCTTCGCCTTGACCGCGGTCAGGATGGCGGTGAAATCAGTTGCCTTGTCGGTCGTGAACTGCGTGTCCTCGATCTTGCCGCCCGACGCCTTGACGGCCTTGGCGAACTCTTCGGCGACGCCCTGGCCGTAGGCCGTCCGGTCGTCGATGGTGACGATCGACTTGCCCTTCAGCTCCTTGACGGCGTAGCGGCCGAGCGTGCCGCCCAGATGCACGTCGTCGGCGACGACGCGGAACGTCGTCTTGAAGCCCTGGCGGGTGTACTTCGGATTGGTCGCCGAGGGCGAGATCTGCGGGATGCCGGCGTCGCTGTAGATCTTCGACGCGGGAATCGAGGTGCCCGAGTTCAGGTGGCCGATGACGCCGTTGACCTTGGCATCGACCAGCTTGTTGGCGACCGCGGTGCCTTGTTTCGGATCGGCGGCGTCGTCTTCGGCGACGAGCTCGAACTTGACTTTCTTGCCGCCGATCGTCGTGCCCTTGGCATTCAGATCGTCGACGGCCATGCGGGCGCCGTTCTCGTTGTCCTTGCCCAGGTGGGCGATGGCGCCGCTGGTCGGGGCCACGTGGCCGATCTTGACGACCATGTCCTGAGCGGACACGGTGCCGGCGAACATCGCTGCCGCAGCAGCGGCGATCAGGGTGAACTTGACTTGCATGCAATTACCTCCGGTTTTTGAAAAGCTTCGGGTCGGAAACTCACACGCCCGAGTCGCGAGACGATAACGCAAATGCCGGGCCTGACTGAATCGGGATTTACGGCGTCAACCGAAGGCCGGCGGCGTGCAACCGACTCAGCGGTCCTCGCGCTTGCCGAGCTCGCGCGCGATCGAGCGCGAGACGATGTCGCGCATCGCCGCAGTGAGCTCCTTGCGGGCGTCGCGGACGAGCGCATCCGACGCCCGCGCGAGGATCGGCGCCAGCGCCTCGCGCAGCCGCACCTCGAGCATGAGCTCGACCTGGCGCTGGAGATCGGCGAGAACACGTTGCGTGAGCTGGACGTCGGCGGGCGACGCAGCCGCGGGCCGGGCTGCGGCGGGCGGCGCCTGCGTCGCTGCGGGCGTCGCTGGAACAGGCGCAGGGACCGTAGCCTGCACCGGCGCAGGAGGCGCGACCGGTGCGACCGGTGCGACCGCATGCACCGGTTCGGGCGCGGCTGCGACGGGCGCGGGTGCTGGCGCGGGGATCGGCGGCGCGACCGGCGCGCTCTGCACCGGCACCGCCTCCACGGTTGCCTCGGCTGCGTCCGGCCACGCGACGACCTCGGTCAGCGTGGGAATCGTCCCCGGCGGCGGACGACCCGTGCTCACGCCGTCACCTCGTGGCGCTTGATCGGATAGCCGCGATGCGCGTATGCCTTCCAGCGATCGCGTGCCGCGCCGCGGTCGGCATCCTCGGCGGAGACGATCTCGAACAGGCGGGCGAAGGTTTCGAAGCCCTTGGGAAGCTCGTCGCCGAGATTGAGCAGGGCGTCGTGCACCGGCGCGTCGAGCGGGCTCTCGCCGAGCCAGACCGTGCGCGCGTGCAGGAGGCCCGGCACTTCGGCCGAGTGCTCGATCCGATGGTGCGGCACGAACTCGGCCGCACCGAAGGTCCAGAGCTCGAGGTCGAAGGCCTCGAGCGTCGCCGACGGACCGACGACCGCCAGCGACATTCCCTGACGCTGCGCCTGGCGCAGCAGCCGGCAGGCATAGCCGGAGCGGCTCGGCGCGCTGAAATAGAAGCTGATCTCGGTCATGCCACCGATCGACGGCTCAATTCGCGTAGCCGAGCACGAAGTGGGTCAGCAGGCCGACCGGACGGCCGGTGGCGCCCTTGTGCGCGCCCGACTTCCAGGCGGTGCCGGCGATGTCGAGGTGCGCCCACGGGTACTTCGAGGTGTAGCGGCGCAGGAACATCGCGGCGGTGATCGCGCCACCCGGCCGGCCACCGACGTTGGCCATGTCGGCGAAGTTGCTCTTCAGGTTGTCGTCGTACTCCTCGTCGAGCGGCATGCGCCAGCACGGATCGAGCGCTTCGCGGCTCGCCGACAGCATGCGCGCGGCGACGGCGTCGTCGGCTGTGAAGAGGCCAGAGTGGTGATGACCGAGCGCGATCACGCAGGCACCGGTCAGCGTCGCGACGTCGACCACGACCGCCGGCTTGAAGCGCTCGGCGTAGGTCAGCGCGTCGCACAGGATCAGGCGACCTTCGGCGTCGGTGTTGAGGATCTCGATCGTCTGGCCCGACATGCTCGTGACCACGTCGCCCGGCTTGACGGCCTTGCCGCTCGGCATGTTGTCGCAGGTCGGCACGATGCAGACGAGGTTGACCGCGGCCTTCATCGAGGCGATGGTCGCGAGCGTGCCCAGCACGCTGGCCGCGCCGCACATGTCGAACTTCATCTCGTCCATGTCGGCGCCGGGCTTGAGCGAGATGCCGCCGGTGTCGAACGTGATGCCCTTGCCGACGAGGACGACCGGCGCCTGGGTCTTGGCCGCGCCGTCGTAGCGCGCGACGATGAATTTCGGCGGCTCGTCCGAGCCCTGGGCGACGGCGAGGAACGAGCCCATGCGGAGCTTCTCGATCGCCTTGCGGTCCATGACCTGGACGTCGAGGTCGAACTGCTTGCCGATCTTCTTGGCCTGCTGGCCGAGCCAGGTCGGCGTGCACATGTTGCCCGGACGGTTGCCGAACTCGCGCGCCATCGTCACGCCGGCGGCAACTGCGGCGCCGCGCCGCACGCCCGCTTGCACGGCCTTGGCGTCGGCCTTGCGGCAATAGAGCGTGATCGACTTCGGCTGCCAGGGCGCAGGCGCGCTCGGCTTGCTGTGGGTGTAGAGATAGCTGACGTCGGCAGCGGCGACGATCGCAGCCTCGGCATGCGCCTCGCCGAGCACGGCGCCATTCGCGGCGGCGATGCCGACCGTCTTCGCGCCGCTCGACTTCAAAGCCGCCAGACCTTGCGCGACGGCGGCCTTGAACGCCTTCGCCGACGCGTCGGCAGCGACGGAGACGACGACGCGGCTCGCGACGACACCCGGCGGACGGTGAAGATAGAGCATCTTGCCCTTCTTCAGCGTCAGATCACCGTCTGCGATCGCGCGCTCGACGAGCGACGCGATCGGTGCGGCAAGCGTGGGATCGATCCCATCGCCAGCGACGAGAACGAGCGCATCGACCTCGAGGCCAGCGAGGTCGGAAGGCGCGGCGACGTGATGACGAAAGTCCATAATTCTCGAAGCGAAACAAAGAGCCGATGATGTTATTCGATTCGACCTTGCGTCGAGAGCTCGCCAGGAACTTCGGCGGCACGCTCGTCGTCATCCTCACGATCGTCCTGACGATCATGTTCATTCGCAATCTCGGCCAGGCGGCCGCCGGCCGGGTCTCGCCGCAGGACGTGATGCTGCTGCTCGCCTACATCGGCCTCGGCCACTTGTCGACGATGCTCGCGCTCTCGCTCTTCGTCTCGGTCGTCGCGACGCTCTCGCGCATGTACCGCGGCAGCGAGATGACGATCTGGTTCGCGAGCGGCGTGCCGCTCGGCCGCTTCGTGCGGCCGGTGCTGCGCACGAGCTGGCCGGTGCTGCTCGTCATCGGCCTGCTCTCGATCTTCGTCTGGCCGTGGCAGAACGAGCGCAGCGCCGAGCTGAAGGACCAGTTCGAGCGCCGCTCCGACCTGTCGCGGGTCGCGCCTGGGCAGTTCCAGACCTCGGCCGACGGCGAGCGCACGTTCTTCTTCGAAGGCGCCGCGAGCGATCCGGCGACCGGCCGCAACGTCTTCATCGTCTCCACGCACGGCAGCACGGAGGCCGTCACCTCCGCGAGGTCGGGCTCGATCCAGAGCGACGACGAGGGTCGCTTCATCGTCCTCAACAAGGGCCAGCGCAACGAGCAGGACAAGAGCAGCGGCGACAAGACGCTGTCGCGCTTCGAGACCTACCGCGCCCAGGCCGGCGAGCGCGTCCTCGCCGCGGCCGGCGGACTGCCGCCGCGTGCCTTGCCGACGGTGGCGCTGCTCCAGGATCCGACGCCGCTGAACCGCGGCGAGCTCGTCTGGCGCGTCGGCCTGGTGCTCGCGGCCGCGAACATGCTGCTCCTCGGCATCGGCATGTCGGCATCGAACCCGCGCCACGCGAGCAACTGGAACCTGCTGTTCGCGCTCCTCGCGTTCTTCGTCTACTACAACCTCATCAACATGTCGCAGTCGTGGGTCGGCAGCGGGCGGGTCGGCCTCGGCGTCGCGCTCGCCGGCCTGCACGGCACGGCGTTCGGCATCGCCGTGCTGACGATCTGGTGGCGCGAGAACGGCATGCGCCGGCCCGTTGTCGCCCGACATCGCCGCCCGCGCGCCCCGGCTGCGGCGACGGCCGCATGAGGACCGTCCGCCGGCTTTTCTACGTCGACATCGCCTCCGCCGTCGTCTTTGTCGGCATCTCGTTCCTCGCCCTCTTCTTCTTCATCGACTTCGTCGACGAGCTGCGCGACGTCGGCAAGAACGGCTACACGGCGGCGCACGCGGCGATCTACTCGCTGCTCCACGCGCCGAGCCATCTCTACGAGCTGATGCCGCTCGCGGTGCTGATCGGCACGATCTACGCGCTCGCCCGGCTGGCACAGACCTCGCAATACACGATCCTGCGCACCGGCGGGCTCGGGCCGGGGCGTGCCCTCTGGCTGCTCGGCAGCCTGGCGCTCGTCTTCGGCGCCTTCACCTTCGTCATCGGCGACTACGTCTCGCCCTTCAGCGAGAAGATCGCGAGCCAGGTGCGCGCCGGCTTCAGCGGCAGCCTGAATCTCGGCCGCGCGGGCGCCTGGATCAAGGAGCACGCCGTCACGCCCGACGGCGAGCGCAGCTATTCGATCAACGTCGCATCGGCCGAGCGCGGCAGCCTGCTGCGCGACGTGCGGATCTTCGAGTTCGACTCCGACGGCCGCCTCCTCAAGCGCACCGCCGCGGCGCGCGCGACGGTCGGCACGAACGGCGTGTGGAGCCTGGCCGACGTCGTCGTCACGCGCTGGGTCGAGGCCGGTGCCGCGTCGAGCGCGCGCCAGGACAAGCTCGCCAGCCTCGAGTGGCGGAGCACGCTGTCGCCGGCCGTCGTCGCGGCCGCGGTGATGCCGGTCTCGACGATGTCGACGCTCGACCTCTGGCGCTACATCGGCCATCTCGACGAGAACGAGCAGGCGGCGCAGATCCAGAAGATCCAGTTCTGGAACCGCGCGCTCTATCCCTTCGCGTGCCTCGTCATGGTCGGCCTCGCCCTGCCCTTCGCCTACCTGCATGCGCGCTCGGGCGGCGTGAGCCTGAAGGTCTTCGTCGGCATCATGCTGGGCGTGAGCTTCGTTCTCCTCAACAACGTCTTTCGCCACCTCGGCTTGCTCGGCAACTGGACGCCCTGGGTCGTCGCGGCAACGCCGGGCGCGGTCTATCTCGTGCTCTCGTTCGCGGCCTTCAGCTGGCTTGTACGCTTTCGCTGACGATGACCCGCGCTTTGGTTCTCTTCGCCCACGGCGCGCGCGACGCGCGCTGGGCCGAGCCGTTCGAAGCAGTCGCGGAGCGCGTCCGCCGAGCCGAGCCCACGCTCGCGGTGCGCCTCGCCTTCCTGGAGATGATGACGCCGACGCTCGGCGAGGCGGTCGACGCGCTCGCCGCCGAGGGGGGCAGCGAGGTCGACGTCGTGCCGCTCTTCCTCGGCACCGGCGGCCACCTGCGCAAGGACCTGCCGCCGCTCGTCGACGCCGTCCGCGCCGCGCATCCGGCGCTCGTCATCCGACTGCACGCAGCGATCGGCGAGCACGACGCGGTCCTCGACGCGATGGCCCGGGCCTCCCTCGACGCCGCGGGCTTCGGTGAATAATCCGCCGCTTCCATGAACCTCCACCAATTCAGGTTCGTTCAGGAAGCGGTGCGCCGCGACCTCAACCTCACCGAGACCGCGAAGGCGCTGTTCACGTCGCAGCCCGGCGTCTCCAAGGCGATCCTCGAGCTCGAGGGCGAGCTCGGCATCGACATCTTCGCGCGCCACGGCAAGCGCCTGCGCCGCGTCACCGAGCCGGGTCGCGAGGTGCTGAAGGCGATCGAGGTGATCATGCGCGAGGTCGGCAACCTCAAGAAGATCGGCGACGAGTTCTCGAAGCAGGACGCCGGCACGCTCTCGATCGCGACGACGCACAGCCAGGCGCGCTACTTCCTGCCGGCGCCGATCGCGCAGATGCGAAAGCGCTTCCCGAAGGTCAACATCAGCCTGCACCAGGGCACCCCCGAGCAGGTCGGCAAGATGGTGTTCGAGGAGGTCGCCGACTTCGGCCTGGCGACCGAATCGCTCGACGAATTTCCCGACCTCGTCACCCTGCCCTGCTATGCGTGGCAGCACGTGCTGGTGCTGCCGGCGGGGCATCCGCTGGCGCAGGTCGAGCGCGTCTCGATCGAAGACCTGGCGCCGCTGCCACTGATCTCCTATCACCCGTCGTTCTCTGGCCGCAAGCGCATCGACGCGGCGTTCGCGACGAGGAAGCTCCAGCCCAACGTCGTGCTGGAGGCGATCGACGCCGACGTCATCAAGACCTACGTCCGGCTCGGCCTGGGCGTCGGCATCGTCGCCGAGATCGCGATGCGAGAGGAAGGCACGACCTCGGATCTCGTCGCCCGCCCGGTCGGCCATCTCTTCGGCCAGAACGTCGCGCGCATCGCGTTCAAGCGCGGCGCCTACCTGCGCAACTTCGTCTACGCTTTCGCCGAGATGACCTCCGACCGCCTCACCCGCCCGCTGGTCGAGCGCGCGATGGCGGGCGACGCCCACGACTACCAACTCTGACGCCATGAGCGACCGCACGCCGACGATCACCAGCCGCCTGCCCAACGTCGGCACGACGATCTTCACCGTGATGTCGGCCCTCGCGCTCGAGCGCGGCGCGGTCAATCTCGGCCAGGGATTCCCGGACTTCGACTGCGATCCGGCGCTGATCGACGGCGTCGACTCCGCCATGCGCGCCAGCCTCAACCAGTACCCGCCGATGACCGGCGTGCCGATCCTGCGCGAGCGCATCGCCGCCAAGGTCGAGGCGCTCTACGGCCGCCGCTACGACCCGGCGAGCGAGATCACGGTGACCGCGGGCGCGACGCAGGCGATCCTCACCGCGGTACTGGCCTTCGTCGGGCCGGGCGATGAGGTCATCGTCCTCGACCCCTGCTACGACAGCTACGCGCCGAACGTCGCCATGGCCGGCGGCACGCCGGTGCACGTCCCGCTCACGCCGCGCACCTTCAAGCCCGACTTCGACCGCATCGCCGCCGCTCTCAACGCGCGCACGAAGGCGATCATCGTCAACTCGCCGCACAACCCGAGCGGCACTGTCTGGTCGTCGGCAGACATGCTGCGGCTCGCCGAGCTGCTCCGGCCGACCGACGTCGTCGTCATCAGCGACGAGGTCTACGAGCACATGGTCTACGAGGGCGAGCACCAGAGCGCGTCGCGCTTCCCCGAGCTCGCGGCGCGCACGGTCGTGGTCTCGAGCTTCGGCAAGACCTATCACGTCACCGGCTGGAAGGTCGGCTACGCGGTCGCACCGGCGGCGCTGATGGCAGAGTTCAGGAAAGTGCACCAGTTCAACGTGTTCACGGTCAACACGCCGATGCAGCACGGCCTTGCGGCCTACCTCGCCGACGCATCGCACCACGTGCAGCTGCCCGCGTTCTATCGCGCCAAGCGCGACCGCTTTCGCGCCGGCCTGGCGACGACCAAGCTCAAGCTGCTGCCGTGTCAGGGTACTTACTTCCAGTGCGTCGACTATTCGGCCGCGAGCGACCTCGGCGAGGACGCGTTCTGCCGCTGGCTCACGTCGGAGATCGGCGTCGCCGCGATCCCGCTTGCCGCGTTCTACGCCGACGGCTTCGAGCAGCGCATCGCGCGCTTCTGCTTCGCGAAGAAGGACGAGACGCTCGACCTGGCGATCGATCGCCTGCGCAGTCTCTGACGCGCAGGCGCCGAGACGACGCTCAGCCCGCTGCGCCGCGCCGGCCGACGGAGCGCCGGATCACGAGGCCTTCGGTCGGCTCGTTGCCGGGCCAGTTCGAGACATCAAGGTCGACGGCGAACATGCTGTCGCCGCCGACCGGCATCGGCTCGGTCGGCGCGTCGTCGAGCGGGAGCAGGAGGTCGATCGGGCCGTTCTCGGTGTCGACCGCGCCGGCGCGGTCGCGGGCGATGGAATACAGGAACAGCAGGTCGCGGTAGGCCGGGAAGTCGAACGACTCCTCGTCTTCGCTGCGCCGAAAGAGCAGCCCGTCGAGCGACTCCATCGCGTGCAGCGGCATCGACCAGATGGCCTGCAGCCGGGCGATCGCCTGCGGGTACTCGTCGAGCGCGCGGCCGAAGTGCAGGTCGGAGCTCCACTCGGGAGCGAAGGCGTGGAACTGGCGCTGGAACGACTGGCGCACCTTGTCGTAGGCGGGATGGTCGGCGCGGCGCTGGTGGATCTCGAGCAGCTGCAGATAGGGCAACGGGCTGCTCGCGCCGCCCGACTGCAAGTGCGCGTCGAGGAGCGCGATCGCAGCCTCGTCTTGGCCGAGGACGACGAAGAACTCTGCCTGCTGCTCGAGGTCGATCAGGTCCTCGATCGGCGACGACAGCGGCCGCGTCGCCTCGCCCGGCGTCGACGCGTTGGCCGACGCAGCCGACTCGGACATGCGCGCGAAGTGCGACTGCGGCGCGAGCACCGTCGTGACCTCGAGGCCGCCGATCGTCGCCGGCGCCGTCACCGGCATGATGCTGGGCACGCTGTCGCCCCATTGCGACGGATGCTGGCTGACGGCTGGCGAGACCGACTCGTTGCGGGCCGCGGGCACTTCCTGCGACGGGCGAGCATCCACCTTGCGCGCCAGACGCTCGCGCTGCGCCGCCTCGTCGAACCAGCGCGCCCGACGCCGCTGGCGCGGGCGCAGGGCCCAGAACGCTGCAGCGAGCAAGGCGAAGAACACGAGGCCGGCCGAGAGCGCGTAGACCAGGCCGTTGGCATAGCGCTCGCCCTCTGCCTGGCGCAAGCGCGCCTGCAGCTCGGCGAGCGTCTTCTGCTGTGCCAGCGAATCGCTGTGCAGACGGGCCATGCCTGCCTCGAGACTATGGATTCGATCGCGCTCGCGACCGAGCGCCGCCGAGGCCGCATCGACCGCCGCTTGCGCAGCGATGATCTGGGCGCCGGCCGGATCGATGCCCGGACCGGGCATGGGCGAAGTCGAGGACGGGACGGTGCGCGGCGTCGCGAGCGGGGCCAGGCCGGACGCGGCGTCGAGCCGCAAGCGAGGTGCCGTGCGCGATGCCGCGAGCACTCCGCTCGACGATGCGACGACGGTGGCCTTCGACCGCGGCGTCGGCGCGCGTGCCTGACGCAGGGACTGCGCGCGCACGGCGGCGGGACTCGCGGCGACCCGGCTCGCGCTGCGCGCTGCCCGACGCTGATCGGCGGGACGATCGCTCGATGCGAGTCGTTCCGAGGTGTCCTTGCGCACCGGCGCCTCGCGTCGCAACGTTTCCGCTGCGCGCACGATGTCGAGCAACGGCGCGACCTGGTTGTCGACGCGCTGCGGCGGCAGCGCCTCGATCTCTGCGCTCGCGAGGCTGAGCATCGGCGGATCGATGAAGGCGACGAAGCGGCGCGACACCTGCGACTGGCAGCCGACCGAGATGACGACGGTGACGACCGGCTCGTCGACCGCGACGCGCGTTGTCACGCGAACGCGCCGCTCGCCGGTCTCGCGCACGCTCTCGAGCGTTGTGCGGACGTTCTCGGCGGCGACCTTCGCGTCGCCGATCACGACTTCGGCACCGACGCATTCGCGCGCAAGTCTCTCATCGACATCGAGCGCGACGATGGCCGCGAAGTTGAGCGTCTGGCCGAGCGTCGTGGTCGTGCCGGTGCGTCCGAATCCCATGCCAAAGGCGGCGGGCGCGTGCAGCATGAGGAGCGCAGCGCCGCAGGTGACAGTGAGCAGGGCTCTGCGCATGGACGACAGGGACTCGAAGTTCAAATTCAATGTAGCACGCAGGATCGGCGCCGACGCCCCGCGAGACGCCTCGTCAAGACACGGCTGCGTGACACAATTCCTCGAATGCCGAAGACGTTTTCGATCGCTGCCGGATAGCACCGAAAAACCACCCCAGATGCCGTCCGAGCTGTTGACCGAACGACGCGGCACGACCCTCGTGCTGACGATCAGCGATCCGGCGTCGCGCAACACGCTGTCGGCGCAGGTCATCGCCGCCGGCATCGAGGCGCTCGGCGTCTCCGAATCGAACCCCGACGTGCGCGCCGTCGTGCTGCAAGGTGCGGGATCGCATTTCTGCGCCGGCGGCAACGTCCAAGGACTCGGCGAGCGCCGCGCCGCCGGCGAATCGGCGCAGCGGACGATGCTCGATCACCTGCATCACTGGATCGAGGCGATCGCGGTGTACCCGAAGCCGGTGATCGCGGCCGTCGAAGGCGCCGCCGCCGGCGCGGGCTTCTCGCTCGCACTCGCCTGCGACCTCGTCGTCGCGGCCGACGACGCGCGTTTCGTCATGTCGCACGGCAAGCTCGGCCTCTCGCCCGACGGCGGCGCGACGGCCCGGCTCGTCGCTGCGTTGCCGCCCGGGCTCGTCAAGCGCTGGATCTGGCTCGCGGAGCCGGTGTCGGCGCAGACCCTGCACCAGCACGGCCTCGTCACGAGGCTCGCGCTGCCGGGCCAGGCGCTCGACGACGCGATCGCCCTTGCCGACCGACTCGCCACGATGGCCAGCGGCGCGATCGCCAGCGTCAAGGAGCTGGTCGCCGACGCGCCGCGACGCTCGCTCGTCGACCAGCTCGCGGCCGAGCGCGATCACTTCCTCGCCAACCTCTTCGATGCCGACGGCGCCGAAGGGCTGCGCGCCTTCGTCGAGAAGCGCGCGCCGCGCTTCCGCTGACGCCGCTGTCACCTCAGGGACCGGCGATGCAGGCATCCGTTCTTACACTCGTTGAACAGCAGAACATCGAGTCGGGTTCGTGGTTCTCGAAGCTTTCACAGCCGTTGCGCGAGGCGATCCTCGCGCGGGCCACTGTCCGCCGGGTCGACGATGGCGCGATGCTCTCGGCGCGCGGCGCGTCGGCGGAGGATTGGTGCGGGGTCGCGCGGGGCGCGGTGCGCGTCGGCCTGGTCTCGCTGGCGGGCAAGCAGGTGACGCTCACCTATGTCGAGCCGGGCACCTGGTTCGGCGATATCGCCCTCTTCGACGGCATGCCGCGCACGCACGACGCGAACGCGCACGGCGAGACGACGCTGCTGGTCGTGAAGAAGCCCGACTTCAAGGAGCTGCTGGCCCAGCACGTCGAGCTCTACGAGGCGCTGCTTCGCCTCAACTGCCGGCGCCTGCGCCTGCTCTTCGACACGGTCGAGGATCTCAACACCTTGCCGCTCTCGGCACGCCTGGCCAAGCAGATCCTGCTGCTGGCGCGCAGCTATGGCGTCAAGGAGGGCGACGAGATCCGGGTCGGCCTGCAGCTCGCGCAGGAAGACATCGCCCAGCTTCTCGGCGCCTCGCGACAGCGCGTCAACCAGGAGCTGAAGGGCTTCGAGCGCGAAGGCGCCGTGCGGATCGAGCCGACGCGCCTCGTCGTGCTTTCGAAAGCCAAGCTGCTGGCCATCGCCGACCGCTGAAGCATGCGCCTCACGGGTGCAATCCCGCAGAGATTCTGCGCGTGGCTCAGGATGACAATGGTGCGATGACTACTCCCGAAGCCAACACCGGAACCAAGCCTGTCGCGGAGCAGCACGCCTTCGACATCGGCGCGCTCGAACGCTATCTCGTCGGACGCCTGCCCGGATTCGGGGGCCCGCTCACCGTCGAGCAGTTCAAGGGCGGCCAGTCGAACCCGACCTACCAGCTGATCACGCCCGGGCGCTCGTACGTGATGCGCTCCAAGCCCGGGCCGGCGTTGAAGCTGTTGCCGTCGGCGCACGCGGTCGAGCGCGAGTTCACGGTCATGCGCGCGCTCGCCGACACGCCCGTGCCAGTGCCGCGCATGCACGTGCTGTGCGAGGACGAGAGCGTCATCGGTCGCGCCTTCTACGTCATGGAGTACGTGGCCGGGCGGGTGTTCTGGGACCAGTCGCTGCCCTCGCTCGACAAATCAGGGCGCGTCGCGATCTACGACGAGATGAACCGCGTCATCGCCGCCCTGCACTCGGTCGTGCCCGCGAGCGTCGGGCTCGTGGGCTTCGGCAAGCCGGGCAACTACTTCGAGCGCCAGATCGGCCGCTGGACCAAGCAGTACCAGGCCTCGATCACCCAGCCCATCGACGCCATGGCTCGGCTGATCGACTGGCTGCCCGCGCACATCCCGCCGAGCGCGCGCGACGACTCGCAGGTGAGCATCGTCCACGGCGACTACCGGCTCGACAACATGGTCTTCGCCGCCGACGCGCCGAAGGTCGTCGCGGTGCTCGACTGGGAGCTCTCGACGCTCGGCCATCCGCTCGCCGACTTCAGCTACCACTGCATGTCCTGGCACATCGCGCCGGGCGCCTTCCGCGGCATCGGCGGCCTCGACCTTGTCGGCCTCGGCATCCCGGACGAAAAGGCCTACGTCGCGCTCTATTGCAAGCGCACCGGCCGCGACGATCCCGACGCGGTCATGGCCGACTGGAACTTCTATCTCGCCTACAACCTGTTCCGCATGGCCGGCATCCTGCAAGGCATCGCCAAGCGGGTCGAGGTGGGCACGGCATCGAGCGCACAGGCGCGCCAGTCGGCAGCGGGCGCGCGTCCGCTCGCCGAGATGGGCTGGCGCATCGCGCAGCAGAGCTGAGCCGCGGCGCGGCTTCCCTTCACTCCCGGAGACACCATGGAATTCGAATACTCACCGCGCACCAAGGAGCTGCAGTCGCAACTGCTGCGCTTCATGGACGAGCACATCTACCCGGCCGAGCAGCGCTACGAAGACGAGATCGCCGACAACACCAAGGCCGGCAAGCGCTGGACGCCGCTGCAGACGATCGATCAGCTCAAACCCAAGGCGCGCGCGCAAGGCCTCTGGAACCTCTTCCTGCCGCCGACCGCCGGCGGCAAGGGCTCGAAGGCCAGTGGCCGCGAGTTCGGCCTCTCGAACGGCGAATACGCGCCGCTGGCCGAGATCATGGGCCGGGTGCCCTGGTCGAGCGAGGTCTTCAACTGCTCGGCGCCCGACACCGGCAACATGGAGACGATCGAGCGCTACGGCTCGGAGGAGGCGAAGAAGCAGTGGCTCGAGCCGCTCCTCGACGGCAAGATCCGCAGCGCCTTTGCGATGACCGAGCCGGCGGTCGCGTCGTCGGACGCGACCAACATCGCGGCGAAAATCGAACGCGACGGCAACGACTACGTCATCAACGGCCGCAAGTGGTGGACCAGCGGCGCCGGCGATCCGCGCTGCAAGATCTACGTCTTCATGGGCAAGACCGACACCGACGCGCCGCGCCACTCGCAGCAGTCGATGGTGCTGGTGCCGGCCGAGACCAAGGGCGTCACGATCGTGCGGCCGCTCAACGTCTTCGGCTACGACGATGCGCCGCACGGCCACATGGAAGTGCTGTTCGAGAACGTGCGCGTGCCGACGTCGAACATCCTGCTCGGCGAGGGCCGCGGCTTCGAGATCGCGCAGGGCCGCCTCGGGCCCGGACGGATCCACCACTGCATGCGGCTGATCGGCCTCGCGGAGCGCTCGCTCGAGCTGATGTGCAAGCGCGCCTCGAGCCGCGTCGCCTTCGGCCGGACGATCGCCGAGCAGGGCGTGACGCGCGAGCGGATCGCCGATGCTCGCTGCCAGATCGACATGGCGCGCCTCCTGACGCTGAAGACGGCGTGGATGATGGACGTCGCCGGCAACAAGGCGGCCAAGTCGGAGATCGCGATGATCAAGGTCGTTGCGCCGAACATGGCCTGCCAGGTGATCGACTGGGCGATACAGGTGCACGGCGGCGGCGGCGTCTGCGACGACTTTCCGCTTGCCGGCTACTACGCCAATGCGCGGACTCTGCGGTTGGCCGACGGGCCCGACGAAGTCCACCGCAACGCGATCGCCAAGATGGAGATCGGCAAGCACGGCTGATCGGCTCGCGGGAGCCGCGCGTCACCCGTCCGCGTTTTCCCGCTAGCGTCGCGTGTCGGGCGGCAGCGTCTGCCAGGCCGAGCCTGTCGTCGACGCCTTCCACGCGACCGGTGCGCCGCCGCGAGCCCGCGCCACGCGCAGCGCCGCGTCGGCCGCGACCTGGAAGAGATCGAGCACGCCGACGAGGTCGATCTCGTCGACCTCGGCGAGCTGCAGGCGCAGGTAGAGGCGACCGCGCAGCGTCATCAGCAGGAACGGTGGCGATCCGCCCAGCCACGTGCCCGTGGCACGCTCGAGCGACTTCGCGAGCGTCGTCTCGAGCCACGCGCCGCCTTCGTAGTCGAGGCTCGACACGCCCGCGAAATGGCTGCGCAGGGTCTTCGACTGGTTGAAGACGATCTTCGGAAACATCACCAGCCAGCGCGACTCCTCGAGCACCGCATCGCCGACCTGCGTCTGGTTGCCTTGCGTGCCGCGCTCGAACGCTTCCCTGGCCAGCGTTTCCTCGAGCGGCTTGGTCAGGACCAGCATCTGCAGGTCGGCCGGCAGGTCGAGGACGCTCCTGATGCGCAGCTCGTGGCCGACGATGTACGGCCGCTGCGGCAGGCCCCATTCCAGGCGCCACGGCGCGGTCGCCGACGTGCCGTCGATGGCGAAGCCGTCGCCGTCCTTCTCGCGCTTCCACTG
>Ga0123338_10003004_pt1 | contig 15472 bp, 11 predicted proteins | sample grotaG_FD_89793 | JGI IMG/M metagenome (GOLD analysis project Ga0123338, IMG submission 89793) | Glacier valley bacterial and archeal communities from Borup Fiord, Nunavut, Canada, to study Microbial Dark Matter (Phase II) -... | ecosystem: Environmental > Aquatic > Freshwater > Ice > Glacier ...
CCTGTCGGGAAGCCGGCCTCGCCGCCTTCGATCACCATCTGCCGTCGGAAACGACCCAAGACACGCTGATGGCGCTCGTCGCGCAGCTCAACGCCGACCCCGCCGTCGACGGCATCTTGGTGCAGCTGCCGCTGCCGTCGCATCTCGACGCCGAGCGCATCCTCCATCTCATCGCGCCCGAAAAAGACGTCGACGGCTTCCATCCCGAGAACGTCGGCAAGCTGTGGACCGGCAAGCCGGGCTTTGTGCCGTGCACGCCGCTCGGAGTCATGCGGCTTCTGTCCGAGACCGGCGTCTCCGTCGCTGGCGCCGACGCGGTCATCATCGGACGCAGCAACATCGTCGGCCGTCCGATGGCGGGCCTGTTGCTCAACGCCTCGGCCACGGTCACCGTCTGTCACTCCCGCACCCTAGATTTGCCGTCGGTCGTCGGCCGCGCCGACATCGTCGTCGCCGCCATCGGCAAGACCGAGTTCGTGCGCGGGGCCTGGATCAAAACTGGGGCCACCGTGATCGACGTCGGCATCAACCGCGGCAGCGACGGGAAGCTGCGCGGCGACGTCGAATATGTCGCTGCTGCCGAACGCGCCCGCGCCATCACGCCCGTGCCTGGCGGCGTCGGGCCGATGACCATCGCGCTCCTTTTGGAGAACACCATGACCTCTGCCCGCCGTCGAGCTCCCACACCGAAATGAACCGACCGCTGGAGCTGCTCCTCGGGATTCACAACCATCAGCCCGAGGGAAACTTCGGGCACGTCTTTTCGCAGTGCTACGCCGACTGCTACGGCCCGCTCGTCGACGCGCTGCTCGACGCGCCGCACGTCAAGGTGGCGCTGCACCACACGGGACCACTCCTCGAGTGGATCGAGCGCGAGCGCCGCGATTACTTCGACAAGGTGCGGGTGCTCGTCGGGCGCGGCCAGGCGGAGCTCCTCGGTGGCGGCTTTTACGAGCCGATGCTGGCGGTGCTGCCGGAGCGTGATGCGCGCGGGCAGATTCACCTCATGTCCGATTATCTGGAGACTCATTTCGGCGTGCGGCCGCGTGGCATGTGGCTGGCCGAGCGGGTCTGGGAGCCGGCGCTGGCGCAGCTCATCGCCGAGTCGGGGATGGCCTTCACGCTCGTCGACGACGGGCATTTTCGCGCGGCGGGGCTCGAAGGCTTGTTGCGCGGCTACTACGTGACCGAAAAAGCCGGTGTGCCGCTGGCGCTGTTTCCGATCGACAAGCTGTTGCGCGAAACCATTCCGTTTTCGGAAGCGCCGACCTGCATGAAGGGCCTGTTGGCTCTGCGCGCCGAGACGCCGGATGATCTGCCGACGGCGTGCACCTACGGCGACGACGGCGAGAAGTTCGGCGTGTGGCCGGGCACCAACGCGTGGGTCTGGGGTCGTGACGGAAAACCGGGCTGGCTGCGCGATTTCTTCGGCTTGCTTCACCAGCACCGCGACGTGGTGCAGACCACGACATTTTCGGCGTTCCTCGACGCCAATCCGCCTTCGGGGCGCGTCTATCTGCCAACTGCGTCGTACGAAGAAATGGGCGAATGGGCGTTGCCCGCGTCGGCGCAGGGTCGCTACAACGCGCTCCGCAAAGACCTCGAGAGCCGCAAAGAGCTCGACGAAGCCAAGCCGTTTTTGCACGGCGGGATCTGGCAGAATTTTTTGGCCAAGTATCCCGAGTCGAACACCATGCACAAAAAGATGGTGCAGGTGTCACGGCTGGTGGCGCGCGCCGAGGCCGCCGGTCACGAGCTCCCCGAGGCCACGCGCTCGCTCTACCGCGCTCAGTGCAACTGCGCCTACTGGCACGGCCTCTTCGGCGGCCTCTATCTCAATTATCTGCGCGACACCCTTTACCACCACCTCATCGACGCCGAGCTCGCCGCCGAAAAGGCGCTTGGCATCGGCGGCGCCGGCATCGAGCTCGCGGATCTCGACGCGGATCTGCGCCAGGAAGTTCGGCTCTTCAACGATCACGCCGCGGTCTATGTGAAGCCCGACCAGGGCGGCGCGGTCTACGAGCTCGACTTTCGGCCCAAGCGTTTCAATCTGCTGAACGTTCTTTCTCGACGGCCGGAGGGCTATCACGCGAAGTTGGCAGCGGCGGCCAAGGCACCGGCCAAGAAAGACACCGGCGCCGTCCAGTCGATCCACGATCTCACCCAGCTCAAGTCCACCGGCCTCGACCAGCTGCTGGTGTACGATCGCCACCCGCGCCACGCCTTCGTCGAGCACGTGTTCGCCAACGATCTCAGCCTCGCCAAGCTGACGGCCGGCGACTATGTCGAGCGGGGTGACTTCGCCGGCGCGCCGTTCGTCGTCGTCGGTCACGACGCGGGATCGGTGCGCCTCCGCCGCCAAGGCCACATCGACGGTCGTCCCGCCACCGTCGAAAAGACCATCTGGCTCGACGGCAATCGGCTCGGTTGCCGCTGGCACATCGAGTCGCCAGGCACGCCGATCGAGGTCACCTTTGCCCCCGAGCTGACCCTCACGCTCCTCGCCGGCGACGCGCAAGATCGCTATTTCCGCGTTGCTGATGGGGCCACTCTGGGCGATCGCCGCCTGGCGTCGCATGGCGAGCTGCCCCCCAACGCTGATCTGGCCCTGGTCAACGAGTGGGACAGCTTCGAGGTCAAGGTGGCGCCGAATCCGCCGGCTCCGATCTGGCGCTATCCGCTCGAGACCGCGTCCCAGTCCGAAGCCGGCTTCGAGCGCACCTATCAGGGCTCGGTGTTGGTGGTGCCTTACCGCGACGTCACCCTCGGAGACGGACGCTCCTTCGAGTGCGCCGTCGAGCTCCAGCTCGTCGACACGGTCGCACGGTAGGCATGCCCGAGCTCCGCCGCGATCCGATCGTCAACCGCTGGGTGATCATCGCCACCGAGCGCGCCAAGCGTCCGCCCATCGACGTAGCGCAGCCCATCTCCGTCCGCGCTGGGATCTGCCCGTTCTGTCCCGGCCAAGAATCGAAGACCCCCCGCGAAGTCCTCGCTTACCGTCCCAGCGACGGCGCCGGCGCCCGCGCCAATGCCCCAGGCTGGAACCTGCGCGTGTTCCCCAATCGCTTCCCAGCCCTCATGATCGAAGGCGATCTCGATCGCCAGGGCGACGGTCTGTACGACCGCATGAACGGCCTCGGCGCCCACGAGGTCATGGTCGAGACGGCCGACCACAGCCGCAGTCTCGCCGAGCTGTCGTCGCTGGAGGTGGAAGCGGTGCTGTGCGCCTACCGCGATCGCATCTTGGATCTGTCGCGCGACACGCGCTTTCGCTACGTGATGGTCTTCAAGAATCACGGTGCAGCAGCTGGCGCAACCATCCAGCACAGCCACTCGCAGCTCATCGCGCTCCCGGTCGTTCCCAAGACCGTCAGCGACGAGTTGCACGGGGCGCTCGAGTATCATCGTTTCAAAGAGCGCTGTGTCTTTTGCGACATCCTGCGCCAGGAGCAGAAGGATCGCTCGAGGCTGGTTTACGAAAACGGCGAGTTCGTGGTGTTCGAGCCCTACGCGCCCAAGTTTCCGTTCGAGACCTGGATCATGCCGCGCCGGCATCGCGCCGCGTACGAAGACTCGGCCCGTCACGAGCTGACCGCGCTCTCCGACGCGCTGCGGGTCACACTGCACAAGCTCAACCGCGCGCTCGACAACCCGGCCTACAATTTCATGCTGCACAACTCGCCGCTCGGATCGGGATCGTTGCCGCACTATCACTGGCACATGGTCATCATGCCAACGCTGGCGCCCGTTGCTGGCTTCGAGTGGGGCTCGGGCTTCTACATCAATCCCACGCCGCCAGAGGAAGCTGCGCACTATCTCCGGGAGGTCGATCTGTGAAGATCGGGAAGCCCCTGAAGATCCTGCACGTCGCGTCGGAGATTGCGCCGTTTTCCAAGACCGGGGGCCTTGGCGACGTTCTCGGCGCGCTACCGTCGGCGCAGTCCCGGCTCGGCGACGAGGTCGCGGTGGTCACCCCGCTCTACAAGACCATCGATCGCTCTGCGCATGGCCTCGTTCGCTGGCTGCGTCGGATCTCGGTGCCACTCGGCGATGACGTGGTCGAGGTTGGCCTCTGGGAAGGTCGGCCGCCACGTGGCAGCGACGTGCGCCTCTATTTCATCGAGCATGAACCGAGTTTCGGCCGCGACGGGCTCTACGGCGACGCGCACGGCGAGTTCGGCGACAACGCCAGACGCTTCGTGCTCCTTGGGCGCGCCGCGTTGGTCTTGGCGGCACACCTCGAGCGCTGGCCGGACGTCGTCCACGCTCACGACTGGCAAGCCGGGCCGGCGCTGATCTATGCCGACGGCACCGAGGGCTTGCCGCGTCCCAAGCGGGTCCTCACCATCCACAACCTCGCCTATCGCGGCTTGTTTCCGCCCACCATCGTCGACGAGCTGGGCCTGCCACGGGCGATGTTTTCGCCGGCGGGCTTCGAGTTCTGGGGACAGGTCAGCTTTCTCAAAGCGGGCATCGTCCTCGCCGACCGCATCACCACGGTGAGCCCACGCTATGCGACGGAGATGCGAGAGCCCGATGCTGGCTGGGGCCTCGATGGCCTGTTGCGGGCGCGCGGCAAGGCGGTATCCGGCATCTTGAACGGCGTCGACTACGATCTGTGGAACCCCGAGCGCGATCTGGCGCTGGCGACGCAGTATTCATCGGCGGAGCTGGCCGGTAAGCGACCATGCAAGACCGCGCTGCAGCACGAGCTCGGCCTGCCGCTGCGCCCCGACACGCCGCTGTCCGGTAGCGTCACCCGCCTGACCGAGCAAAAAGGGATCGATCTTCTCGTCGCTGCGCTGCCGCGCATGCTCGAGGAAGACCATCAGATGATCATCCTCGGCTCGGGCGACGGGGGTCTCGCGTCGCAGCTCACCGAGCTCGGCAGGCGTTTTCCGAAAAAGCTCGCTGTCCGGCTCGGTTACGACGACGGGCTGGCCCATCGCGTCCAGGCTGGCGCGGATCTATTCGTGATGCCGTCGCGGTTCGAGCCGTGTGGTCTGGCGCAGCTCTACGCGCTGCGCTACGGCACGCCACCCGTCGTACGCGCTGTCGGTGGTCTCTACGACACCGTCGTCGACTACGAGCCGCGCAGCCAGACCGGCACCGGCTTCGTGTTTGGCCCGCTCGACGTCGACGCGCTGTGCCACGCCTGGCAACGTGCACTGTTCGCCTATCGCGGACCGGCGGCAGAGTGGCTCGGCCTCATGCGGCGCGGCATGGCACAAGATTTCTCGTGGGCGACGGCGGCCTCGCGCTATCGTGAGCTGTACCTACAAGCGAACGCGGAGCGGTGATACAACGTTGAGCCTCGCCGCACGCGTGGCGGCTCTGGTGGAACACGGTGGGGAGAACATGAGCGAGATCCTGTGGTCGACGCTGCGCAGTGCACTGGGTTACGCAGACGACGTTCCGACGCTGCTCGGACGGTTGCGCTCCGAGGCGGTGGACGCACAACGAGAAGCGCTGGAGGCGTTCGAGCGCACGCTGGTGAGTCGCGGCGAGGCCTATCCAGCTTCGGCGGCAGCGGCCACCGAGCTCATCGCGGCTCTCGAACAAAGCGGCATCGACGCTGGGGTTCGCGCCGGCATCGTGCGGCTGCTCGGCGCCATCGCCACGGCGCGGCCAGTGCTCACCGACGACGGCGCGCCCACGGAAGCCGCCGGGTCGCGGGCGGCGGTGCACGAAGGGTTCGCCGTCTTCGTGAAGCTCCTCGACGCCAGCGAGCGCGAGGTGCGCATCGCGGTCGCCTGTCTGCTCATCAGCTTCGACGAAGATCGTGCTGCCGTCGAGGCAGCGTTGACCGAGCGCGCGGCCAAGGAACACGACGAGGTCAGCCGGGCCAATCTGCTCGCCTGCCTGCACCAGTTCTTGCCGTCGGAGCGGCTGGCACTTCTCGATGCCACGCTCGGCAACGACCAGAGCCTCTTGTGTCGGCGTCAGGCCGCGCGCTCACTGGCGGCGGTGCTCGGGCCTGATGCGCCCGATCAAGTGGTCGCGCCTCTTCTGGCGGCTATTTCCGAGGCGTCGGCGTTGCAAAAAGGCTACGTCGAGCTGCCACTTGGCGGCGCGGGTCTCGTCGCTGACAGCTGCTGGGCGCTATCGCGCCTGGGCCACACCCGCGCCATGCAGCAGCTCCCGCCCCTCATGTCGCACATGGCACGCGCCAAGCCCGAGGACGCCATGGTGATTGCCGAGTCGGCCTTGTTCGTGGCGTTCGGCGAAGAGCCCTACAGCGCCGACAAACCGCTCGCCAGCCTGCAAGGCTTGGTAGTGATGGCTTCCACGACCTGTGAGGCGCTGTGGTCCGGCAGTCGCGGCGAGGAGATGGAGCTCCTGCTTCGTCAGCACAACCTGCCCGGCAAACGCGATGCTCTGCGTGCGCTGCTGGCAGGCTGATCTCTAGCCGGACAGCTCGGTGACTCTCACGCCGAGCTCGCCTTCCACGTCGACCAGCTCACCGCGCGCGACGACGCGGCCTCCCACCGTCAGGTCCACCGGCCCCGCTAGCGGCCGCCCGACCGGAATCACTGCGCCCGGCCGCAGCTCCAACAAATCGCGCGCGCTCATGGTCACGCGACCGAGCTCGCATACCACCTCGACGGGGAGCTCGCGCACGAGCGCGTCGTCGGCATCGTCTTTTTTTTCTGCCCGTTCTGGGTCTTTCCGCTCTGGGTCCATGCTGGACGCTCCCATCTGAAGTCGAAATCCGTCGACCACCACCACGTCCGAACCGTCGAAGCGGCCGATCCACATCCCCTGCCCGAGGCGGATACGCAGCTTGGCGCCGCGTAACCCATCGCGCCCGGCCACGCCCAACATCAGCACGTCGCCACGGTCGAGACCACCCAGCTCAGCGACGGACAACTGCACCCGTGCCAGCTGTACCTGGATGGGCACCGCGACCTCCGACAGCCATTCGCGACGCCCGGCGCGCTCGGGTCTCGACGGCGGCGCCGCCAGCCGCAGCGACTGCGGACACAACAAGCGCGCCCAGCCGGCACCGACGGGCGTCGATACGCGCGCCGACAAGACGAACACCCCAGGATCGGCCAGTAATGCCTCCGGCAGCCGCTCACCCTCGCGCAGCACCCCGTCCACACGCACCGGGCTACCGTCGACGAGGATGCCGAGCAACAGCTCGAGCGCACCCTCTTCGGCCACAGTCAAAGGACGCGGCGCCACAAGCTCGGGCTCGGTGACGCCAAGCGCCCGCCGGCACAAACGCGGCGCCAGCATCGGATCGAGCGCCAGCACCGCGCGTCGCCCGCCGGCGCCCACCAGCGTCGCCAGCACGCCGCGCGCCTGCATGGCCACCTCGCGCGACGGCGCAGCATAGGCCTCGACCAGCTCGATCTCGACGGGACCGCCCAGCGCACTGGCACACGCCTCGGCCCAATCGGCGCCAGCCGTTGTCGGCAGATGCCGCAACAGCACCCGCCCCGCCTCGACCTGGGCACGCGCCACCCTCGGCAGCTCGTCGTATGGATAAGGCCGGACGCGCGGCCGATGCAGCACTAAGCGACCCCGACCGCGACGGCGATCTTGGCCACGACGCCAAAATGCTCCAGCGCCCACAAGATCCCGCCGGCGTACACCGCCGCCGCCAGATCGTCGGCCATCACACCCCAGCCGCCACCGACGTGGTTGTCCACCCAGCGCACCGGCTGCGGCTTCCAGATGTCGAACAGCCGAAACAACACGAATGCGAGGCCCAGCTCGACCGGACCGCGCGGCACCAGCGCCAGCGTCAACAGATAGCCGGCCACTTCGTCGATGACGATGCGCTGATCGTCGTCGGTGCCCGTGGCGCGCACGAAGACGCTCGACGCCCAGGTGCCGACCGCGGTCACCACCACGATGCCGACCCAGAACACCCACCAATCGCATCTCGCCAGTGCCCACGCCAGTGGGATGGCCATGATGGTCCCGCACGTACCGGGTCCGACCGGCGAGAAGCCCGCCCCCAGCACGGTCGCCACCAGGATCGCCGGCAGCGACGGCAAAGGCGTCTTTTTTCGGGCTGGGCTCACGTCGCTAGCCTAGCCGATCAGCGATGGACATGGGGTGGCTAGTGGGTCTGCGAAGCTTTGAGCCTCGCCAGCGCATGAATGGCGCGAATCTGCTGCTTCTTGCGCTCGAGCGCAAAATCCTCGACGTAGTCGCGCAACAGCCGCGCATGCCCACGCGCCATCTCGCGGAACTCGATGCCGGTGCCATGCACCAGCGGCGATGTGGCCGAGGCGCCATCATCGAACGCCAGCTCGTCGTAGCGAATCTCGCCGAGCGCCCAGATGGTGTCGGTGGAGCCTGGCAGCGCGAACTCCAGTTGAACGAACCGGTCCTCACGGCCAAACGGCAGACTGCGGGCGGTGGTCCAAGCACGGTGGACGTAGAGACCGGTCGACGACAGGTTGCTGGTAACCACCCGATGCAGGCGTTCATCCACGTATTCATTGAGGAAAAAGCTAAGTGGAACGCGGTTGTGGTCGCGGCGGTTGCTGTCGGCGTGGGTCATGGTGCTCCTCGTCTCGGGTTCAGGTAGTACATGTAGGATACTGTAGTATCTGAACCGACAAGACGCAAGTTTCTAGCGGGCCAAGAGACGCCGAATGCCCAAACCTGGCGCTATGCTTTGGGCGTGCGTCGTCTCGGCCTCGTCATCATGTTGCTCACGCTGGCAGTGCCTCCGTCGGTGCGTGCCGACTGGGAGGTCAAGCGCTCGCCGTTCGACCCACGCCTCGTGGCCCGCTACAAAGATCTTCTCGCCAAAAATCCCGACGACGCCTACGCGCTGCGCGAGCTCAGCTCCCTCTACAAACGCTTTCGGACCCCGGCCGCGCTCATCGCCGAATACACCCCGAAAGACGGCGCGAAACCAAACGCATCGTCGCTGGTGGTCCTCGGCCATTTGTTGCTCGCGCGCGGCGATCTGGACGGTGCCGCCGCGCGCTACGAAGAGGCGCTGACGCTCCGTCCGGCGTCGCGGACCCAGGAGGCGCTGGGCGACATCCGCGTGACCCAGAAGCGCATCGCCGACGCGGTGACGCTGTTGACCGCCGCCCTCGACAAGGCCGATGCCGCGCACAAAAAAGCGCTGCGCCGTCGCCTGGCCGACCTGGCCCTGCGCCCAGAGCGCGGCCTCTCTGCCGACGAAGCCGTCGAAGAAGCCCGCAATCAGTACCAGAAGCTCCTGGATCTCGACAACAACGACGACGAATCGCGGCGCGAGCTGGCCGAGCTGTATGCCAGCCACGGCAAACCAGCCCTTGCCGCCGTCGAATGGCACAAGCTCGCCGAGCGTTTGGCGCGTGATCCCGGTCAGCGGGCCGCGGCGCTCAAGCGCGAAGGCGAGCTCCGCGCCGTCGCTGGCGACGACACCGGGGCCATCGCCGTGTTCAACCAGGTCTATGCCGCCGTGCCCCGCGGACACTATCTGCGCCGCGAGATCACCGAGCGTCTCGTCGCTGTCTATCGAAAAAAGGAAGAGCTTCGTCAGCTAGCGGTCATCTGGGACCAAAAGTGGCCCGTCGGCACGCGCGACTTCGTCGAGTGGGACGCGCTGGCCCGGTTGTGGGACGAGCTGGCCGACCTCGAGCGCGCCACCGAATGTTTCCGGCGGGCCCTTCTACTCGACGGTCACGCGCTCGAGGCGCGGCGACGCCTGATTGGCCTTCTCGATCGCGCCGGCCACGACGAGGAGGCCATCGCCGAGCTACGGCGACTGTGTCAGGCGGCACCGGGCGAGCCGCGCTTCCAGCTCGAGCTCGCCGAGCGATTGCGTCGCTCGGCTGGGCCCAACAGCGACGGTGGACGAGAGGCCGAGCGCATCGCCGATCGCGTCTCCAAGGAAACCCGCGACGCCAGCATCCACAACCAGCTCGCCGATCTCTATCAGCGCTGGGGACTCACCGATCGCGCGCTCGGCGAACGCGAACGTCTGGTCCAGCTCGAGCCCAACGACGAGTCCCACCTCGTCAACCTCGGCGAGCTCCACTTTCAACGCGGCCAGCGCGACAAAGCGCTCACCGTCTGGAAGCGCCTCCTCACCGTGGGTGGCAAGCGCGAGCAGTCCATGGCGCGCCTGGCCGAGGTGTATGCCGAGCACGATCTGCCAGGCGAGGCACTGGACCTATATCAAAAAGCAGTCAAGCTGGCCCCAGCCGAGCTCGATCTCCGTCGGGGACTGGCGCAAGCTTACGAACGGCTCAAGCGCGAGGGCGACGCGGAGCAGGCGTGGCTCGAGCTGTTCGAGCTGGCCACGACGCGTAACGAGCGCGCCCTTGGCCTCGACGCCCGCCAGCACCTCGTGAGTCTGGCGCAGAAGCGCGGCACGCTGGCGCTCAAGCTGGTCATGTTTCGGGCGCGCATCGACTCCGCCCCGTCGGAGCCGATCAAAGCAGCCTGGGTCTTTCTCGCCGCCGATTCACTGAGTCGACTGTCGCAGCCAGAGGAGGCGGTACGCACGCTCGACCGCTTCTTCAGCCAGGCGCGCACGCCGGAGATCCGCGCCGATGTGAAGGTCGCGCTCGCCCATCTCTACAAACAGCGACGGCGGCTCAAGGACGCTGTGGCTGCGCTCGAGGAAGCGGCGGCGCTGATGCCGTCGCGGGCGCGCGAGCTCTATGCGCAGATCGCCGATCTGTCGCTGCAGCTCTATCGCGACGCCGATGCGCTCAGCTACGCCGAAAAAGCGCTCAGCCTCGGTGCCCCCGACGCCGCCGGTGAGCTCCGTCTGGCGGAGGTCTTCGAGCGGCGCGATCAGATCGACGACGCGGTGGCTGCCTATCGCAAGGCCTTGCAGATCGACGACCGTCAGTGGCGCACCTATTTCACGCTGGCGCGTTTGCAGCTCCGGCGCGGTCAGCCAACCGAAGCGGCACGTTTGTATCGCGAGGTGATTCGCCGCGCCCCGGACGAAGAAATGGTGCTGGACGCGACCCGTCGCGCCATCGATCTCGAAGAATATCTCGGCACGCTCGGTGAGCTCGAGCGCGAATTGCAGCCGCTCGCCTATCTGCACGCCGACAAGAAGGTCTATCGCAACCTCCTCCTCGAGCTGTACGACCGCTTTGCGACGCCGCTGCTCGGTCGGGCGCGACGAGGTGAGGTGGCGGCACGGGCTGAGCTGCGACGTCTTGGGGAGGGAGCGGTGCGGCCGCTCCTCGACGTGCTCATCGACGGAGAAGCGCCGCAGATTCGCATCGCGGTGAGCCTGCTCGGGGAGATGGGCGGGCCGAGCGCGGTGCTGCCCCTGTTGCGGGTCGCAGTGCCACGCACGCTGGCTTCTCCGTCGACGAAGGCCGAGAAAAGGAAGGCGCGCCGCACGAGCGCTGACCATGACCTCGGCGACTCGATCCTCACCGGTGAGAAGCGCGGAGAGCTCAAGGCGTTTGCCCTGGGGGCGCTGCGCGCTGTCGACAACACCGGTGGCGTCGGGATGGGGGTACCACGGCTCGGAATCGACGTGCGCGCCGAGGCTGCCTTCGCCGCCGCGCGCCTGGCGACTGCCAAGGATGCGCCGGCGCTGGTCGCGCTGTGTGGCGAGCGCGAAAAACATCTACGCCTGGCTGGGCTCTATGGTCTCGGCCGGGCAGGTGGCCCTGGTGCCGTCGACGCGCTCGAGGCCGGGCTCAACGACGCGTTGCCCGAGGTCCAGGCGCTGGCAGCCATCGGGCTCGGTCGGCAAAAAGCACCACGCGCGCCGTCGCTGCTGATCAAGGTGCTCGGTGATCCGGCGCGTGCCGGCCTGGTGCGAGGCGCCGCTGCGGTGGGACTGGGTCTCGCGGGTGGCGGCAGTGATCGCCCGAATGATCGTGCCAGTGATCGTGATCACATCGAGGCCGCACTGGCCAACGCGCTCGAGGCCTCAGGCACACTCAGCGACAGTGGCGACGAGCTGCAGCGCAAGGCGGCCTGGGCACTATCCCGCATCGGGGGACCGCGGGCCAAGTCGGCGCTGGCGTCGGCCATCTGGAAACGGGACGAGGTTCGGCTGGCCGCGCTCCAGGCGCTCCAGGGACCGTTGCCGCTCGACGAGCCTGACCGTGGTCTCGACGGGATCGACGTCCGCGCCTGGATGGCCCGACTGCCTGGCGCCTTGCCCTCAGAGACGAGCTTGGCGCATGTCTGGCTCGTCGGTGAGACCGAGCTTGGCGCGGCTGCCATCGAAGCGCTTGGCCAGCACCGCGATGTGGTGCTACGCGTGCTCGCCGATCTCGATTCGCGCGAGGACGGGCTCGGCCTCGGCCCGCTGACGACCGGCACGCTCGACCCCGCCGAGCGGCGCGCACTCGACGAGCTAGGCGTCAGGCTACGTCCGCAGCTCCAGGCCCTGGCCCAGCGCACGCAACTCGATCCGGCCGTGCGCTCTCGCGCCGTCGAGGTCCTGGGCAAGATTCGCGGCGGCCTCCCGTCGGTGATGGAGGCGTTGGCTGATCCCAGCGAAGACGTACGGCTGGCCGCATTGGCCGTGCTCGGTCACCGAGGTGGGGGCGAGGACGCCACCTCGCTCGGTCAACGCCGACAAGCGCTGATGACAGCACTCGGTTCGCCGCGTTGGCCGGAACGGCGCCGAGCGGCCCTTGGCCTCGGCGCACTCGATCCGCAACCGGCTCTGGCTGCGTTGCGCAAGGCGGCCAGCGACGAACAGGGCCTGGTGCGCGAGGCTGCAGCCGTCACCCTTGGCTCGGTTGGCGAAGCGGCTTTACCGACGCTGGCCACGTTGGCGCGCGATCCCGTCGCCGAGGTCCAACAAGCCGCGCAGCTCGCTGTTTGCCGCATCCGGCGTGATTGCCGAGAACACTGAGCCCGTCCCTCCGCGCCTGAGCCTGCGCACACTCCCTACCCGAACGGCGCTTGTGCACCGGGTTCCGGGCTATTACTATGTTTGACGTTGCGCGACCTTACGCTACGATCCCCGCCATGACCCTTGGCCTTGTGTGCGACGCCTGCGACTCGCTGTCGGCGCTGAACGCGACGAGCTGCCAGTCCTGCGGCGCCTCTCTCGGCATCGTGCCGGCTGGCCAGGCACGTCCGCGCGCCGTCGCTGAGACCACTGGCTCCACGCGCCGATGTCCGCACTGCGGCACCGATGTCGCCACCAACTTTCGCTTCTGCGGCGCCTGTGGCAAGCCGCTCGGGCCATCGGAGGCGTCGCAGGTCGCACCGATGCCGCAGGCACCCCAGCCGCCCGATCTGCGTCGTCCGGGCGGCGCCAGCAAGACCATGTTTTTCGGGGCCATGCAGGCCGCGCGCGCCAAGCTCATCCTCATCAAGGGCGACGGCCTCGACGGCATCTCCTACGTGCTGTCGTCGACGGAGCACGTCGCGGGTCGCAACGAAGGTGCCCTGCTCTTCCCCGAGGATCTGCTGTTGTCTCCGCGCCATGCCAACTTCGTCTATCGCGATAGCAAGCTCTATGTCCGCGACGAGGAATCGTGCAACGGCGTGTTCGTGCGTATCATCCGCCCGCAGTCCCTGCCATCGGGAAGTCTGTTCCTCGTCGGTGAGCAGCTCCTGCGCGTCGAGGCAACGCTCGACGACGAGACGCCCGTCCCCGATGAGGAAGGCACCTTCTTCTACGCCTCGCCGAAGCGCAACTCGCGCATGCGGCTCGTCCAGATGCTCGTTGGTGGCTACCCCGGCGTCGTGGTGCGAGCCCGCGAGGACAGCATCACGCTCGGCCGCGAAGGCAACGACGTCAACTTCCCCGACGACCCGTTCATCTCCGGTCGCCATGCGTCGCTGCAGGCCATCGACACACCGCAAGGCATTCGCTTCCAGCTCGCCGATCTCGGCTCCAAGAACGGCACCTTCTTGCGCATCCAGGACGAGACGCAGCTCTTCCACGGAGACTATGTCTTCCTCGGCCAGCAGCTCCTCCGCGTGGAGATCACATGAGAGTTTGCGCGCAGTGCGGGAAATCCAACGAGGCGCAGTACAAGTTTTGTTTGGGCTGCGGATCGGATCTGCCCGAGGACACGGTAGGCTTGCCCTCTGCGGCTCCGATTGCTGCCGCCGCAGCGACGGGAACCAGTTGTTTTGCCTGCAATGCGGCGGTGCCTGAGGGATATCGGTTTTGTCCGAATTGCGGCTCCGATCAGCAACGCTCGGCGCCGGCCACCGGTGGCCAACTGGTGCTCATCCGACCCGACGGCACCGACGGCGGCACCCATCCGCTGATGGTCGGCGAAAACGCCATCGGGCGCGCCGCAGGTCTCTTGTTCGAGGCCGACGGCTATCTCTCGCCGCACCACGCCGAGCTCGAGCTGGGCGCCGCTGGGCTCATCGTCCGCGACGCCAACAGCCGCAACGGCGTGTTCGTCAAGGTCCAGCACGAAGAGGAAATCTTCGACGGCGACGTCTTCCGCATCGGCCAGGAGCTGCTGCGCTTCGACGTCATCCCTGCCCCGCAGCTTCTCGAGGACGGCACCGAGGTTCTCGGCTCGCCCAACCCCGGCTACTGGGGACGCCTGGCGATCATCGTCGGTGCGGACCAGGAGGGCTCGGCCTTCCCGCTCAACGCCGACTCCATCCAGCTCGGTCGCGAACGCGGCGACATCCTCTTTCCCGAGGATGGCTATGTCTCCGGCAGCCACGCCAAGGTCAGCCTGCGCGACGGCTCGGCCTGGCTCGAGGACCTCGGCAGCTCCAACGGCACCTTCTTGCAGATCCGCGGCGAGCTGCAGATCCAGGCGGGCGCGTTTCTGCTGATGGGCCAGCAACTGTTCCGCGTTGAATACTAAAGAATACTGGAGAATACTAAAGAATACTAAAGTCTGACCTACACCCACACGGTGTTTGCGCCAACGCCCGCGACGCGCTAAGGTCCCGTGCATGCGAGGCACGCGAATCGGTTCGGGTTTTCCCTCTGTACTTTTCGGTTTCTTTGCCTTGTTGGGCGCCTGCTCCAACGAGCTCAAGGTCTCCGAGGTCGAGCCGAGTACCGGAACCTTCGGCGGCGGCGAAGAAGTGGTGATCCGCGGCAATGGCTTTCAGCCTGGCCGCGCTGGCGTCTCGGTCCGCTTTGGTCGTCGAGAGGCGCAGTCGGTGGCGGTCGCCTCTCCCGACAAGATCCTGGTGACCACGCCCATGGGTGACAAGAACACCACCGTCGACATCAGCGTCATCTTCGACGACGGCAAGGCCTTCCTCCTCAAGAACGGCTTTCACTACATCGACAACAACCAGCGGGCGACGATGGACAAAGCCTTCAACGCCTTCGACAAGAAGTGAGCCGACCGCTGAGCGAGCCGCAGGCGAGCTGTGCGCGGAAGGCTCACGCCATCGAAGTGAGCCGAGCGCTGAGCGAGCCGCAGGCGAGCTGTGCGCGGAAGGCTCACGCCATCGAAGTGAGCCGAGCGCTGAGCGAGCCGCAGGCGAGCTGTGCGCGGAAGGCTCACGACGTCGAAGTGAGCCGAGCGCTGAGCGAGCCGCAGGCGAGCTGTGCGCGGAAGGCTCA
>Ga0123338_10003005_pt1 | contig 15471 bp, 14 predicted proteins | sample grotaG_FD_89793 | JGI IMG/M metagenome (GOLD analysis project Ga0123338, IMG submission 89793) | Glacier valley bacterial and archeal communities from Borup Fiord, Nunavut, Canada, to study Microbial Dark Matter (Phase II) -... | ecosystem: Environmental > Aquatic > Freshwater > Ice > Glacier ...
GCCTTTTACTGTTCCTATGACTATTTTACCCAGAGGCTTTACGCCGGTTGCCGTCAGCAGCGGTTCAAGAATCGTAAGTCCCATGGACATAGCGCGTGCTGCTACAAGCATCTCCGGTACATATACTTGATTCAGGCGGAATTTTTCTCCGATGCTGCTCATGGCACTTATGAGTCCATCATCAAGAATCACCTTAACAGACATACCTTCTTCGACGGCCTGGTTGACAAGTTCTTTGACTCTTTTTCCTTTGCCCTGTTCTACTGCAAGTGTTCATTCCTGTAAATCCATTTCATTCCCTCTCTTATCTGCACGTAGCCCGCATCCCTTAATTCTGATGAAAAACTTCTTCCATCCCAGACCACCATTCCCCGTCATTTCTATCTGCGAGGGGTTCCTGGAACGGTTTGACAACGTCCCACCACTCCCGGGTCTTCGGATCTGCCGCCATTTTCTTCATGTCTTTTTCAAAGTCCTCTCCAGTATACTCGTAATAAGCAAAAAGATAATCACCTCTTTGGTAAATTGAGTAATTGTGAATGTTGCAGGATTCGATCATCGCCGTTACTTCCGGCCATGGATCAGCATGATATTTTTTATATTCAGCCAATTTTTCCGGTCTTATTTTGATCATCTCGCCTATTCTTCTCATCATATACTCTCCCCCGCTTTAAATCACTGCACCTGCTTAATAAACTAGTGTTGCCTCGTCAAACAGAGCCTTAATATTGGCCGGCGGCACATCCGGCATAATCGCCTCGTGACTGGGTGAAATAATAAGCCCCGTCGGGAAAAATTCACGCAGTTCATGCACTTTGTTTTTTACGTCTTCAGGGGACCCGTGCACCAGCAGCTCCTGCGTGTCTACGCCGCCGCAGAAGGAAACCTGGCCGCCGAATTTTGCTTTAAGATTGTCCGGCTGCATCCCTGCTGCCAATGCCTGGATCGGATGAATGGCATCCACGCCGGCCGCGATAAGGTCAGGAATAACAGCATCTATGGAACCGCATGAATGATATATGACTTTGAGTCCGTAGCTGTGTGCCTGATCAACAAGCTTTTTGCAGCCGGGAATAATAAATTTCCTGATCATTTCCGGAGAAAGCATCAATCCTCTTTGGGTACCCATGTCATTACCGATCAGGACCGCATGAAGCTTACCCCTGGTAGCTTCATAGAAGATCTTATTAGCTTTCAAATAGAATTCAACGATTTTCTCATCAACAGCCTGATATACTTCCGGCATGGAAATCATATTCATTAGCGCTGTCTCCATGCCGAAAGAGGCACAGGTATCCTGAAAATGGCAGGACCAAAGCATACCAAGTACTACTTTGTCAGAAGGTGCTTCTTCTACTATGCGCCTGCACTGCTCAACATCGATATAATCAGCAGGTTCCGGCCACTTGAAAAAATCGAGGTCTTCAATTTCTTCAGCTTCCTTAAAGCACCCGTCAGCGGTTAGGGTCCTCTCGTGCTCGCTTACAGCACCTTCACCATACCAGTCAAAAGCCGCATATATGGCTGATGCTGTGGGGGACTGATACGGCAGATCAACGGAATAAAAGTCATCACCTACTGCCAGCTTCAATTCATGCAGGTTTTTAACGCCATAATAATCAAACAGTGCGGGCTGTGCATAGATGTCGGGCATACCGAGCCATGCTGCCGGCCGATCTACAGGTTTACGTTCAATAGTCGCATAAAAACGTTCTATACTATTCATATTTTTATCCTTTCACGCGGCAATTGCCGGCGTCACCACTCTGCTGTACTCTATTATTCTTTGCTCTTTTTCTGAATACTGTTCAAAATAACAGCAAGGAAAATAACAAGTCCTTTAACAACTGTCTGTGTATATGGGTTGACGCCCAGAAGCACCATTCCGTTACTTAGGATTCCAATAAAAAGAAGTCCGATAATAGTGCCGCCGAGTCCGCCTTCGCCGCCCGCCATGCTTGTTCCGCCGATAATGGCGCCGGCGATGGTATCCATCTCCCATCCGCTTGCGCTTGTCGGATCACCCGAGCGAACCTTGGCTGTCAGAAGGATGCCGGCTACGCCGCAGAGCATGGAAGAAATAACGAACACAAGAGTCTTAACTTTTTCAATATTAATACCGGACAGTCTCGCTGATTCCTGATTGCCGCCGACTGCATATATGGAACGTCCAAAAGCTGTATATTTCATAAGGTAAATGAAAAATGCATAGAAAGCGATCATGTAAATAACAAGATAAGGAACAGGTCCGATCGACCCGGATGCAATGATTCCGAAGGAGTCCGGAAGTCCGGCGATAGGATATCCTCCGGTTAATGTCTGTGCGAGTCCTCTGAAAGCCTGCATAAGAGCTAATGTGACCAAAAAGGAATGAAGCTTGAGCTTTGCGGTAACGCCTCCGGAAACAAGTCCCAAAATTCCGCAGCCAAGAAGTGTCAAAAGGATAGCTACGGGAATGGGAAGGCCGCTTCTCATCATCATTGCTCCGATAACAGATGCAAATGCGACGATTGATCCGACGCTTAAATCAATGTTTCCGGTAATTATGATCATTGTCATACCAATGGCTACAATTGACTGGATCGAAATTTGTTTGACAATCGTCATAAGATTGGCTGTAGACAGGAAATTTTCATTCATAATGGATAAAATAATGCACATCAGGACCAGAACAAAATACATTATATATTTCATAATAAATTGCTTGGCGTTTATTTTGATAGTCTTCATGATGACCTCCTGAATTATATTGCTGTTTGACTGGTTGCGTAGTGAAGAAGGATCTCTTGTGTCAGATTTTCATTAGGCAGTTCCGCTGTTACTTTTCCGGCAGCAAGAACGAGAATTCTGTTGGAGACCTGCAGAACCTCCGGAAGTTCTGAAGAGATCATAATGACGCCTATGCCCTGGGACGCCAGAGAATTTATCAGGGCATAAATCTGATTTTTGGATCCAACATCAATACCGCGGGTCGGTTCATCCATAATAAGAATCTGCGGCTGGGTCGCCAGCCACTTGGCAATTACAACTTTTTGCTGATTGCCGCCGCTCAAATCCCTGGCGGCCTGGCGGCCGCTCCTGCATTTAATGGAAAGAGACTTAATATAATCATTTGTTATCTCTTCTTCCCTTGCCGTATTAAGTCTTCCGTGCCTCATGAGCTTACTAAGAATTGTCATCCCTATATTGGTATGAAGTTCCATATTCAAAATAAGACCTTCTTCCTTGCGGTCTTCCGTTACAAAGCCAATTCCGGCCCGCTTGGCGTCCCCAGGATTATTGATCTTTACTTCTTTGCCATTTATATAAACCGTTCCCGAATCTTTCGAATCCGCACCGAAAAGTGCTCTGACAACTTCTGTTCTTCCTGCGCCTGCAAGACCGGCTATACCCAGGATTTCACCTTTATGAAGTTTGAAATTCACGTTCTGGAATTTGTTTTTTGAACAGAAATCCTTTACTTCCAAAAGCACAACATCCGACACATTATCCGATTTCTCTGTATTTATGACGCACATACCCACCATGTTTTCAATCAGCACATTCTTGGGGGCATCCGCTATATCGAGAGTTACAATAAATTGTCCGTCTCTGAAAATAGATACTCTGTCACAAATAACCGGAAGTTCTTCAAGCCGGTGCGACACATAGAGAATACTGATACCCTTTTCCTTTAATCCTTTGATAACTTTGAACATGTTATCTATTTCGTGATCGGATAAAGAAGCAGTGGGCTCATCCATAATGAGAAGTTTGATGTCATTTGACAGGGCTTTGGCAATTTCAACCATTTGTTTTTGAGCTACACTTAAGTGCCCGACAACAGTATCCGGCTTAATATCCACCTCAAGCAGCGCAAGAATTTTCTTAGTCTCTGAATTGATTTTTTTCCAATCAATTTTCTGGACAGGACCCATGTTTTTTTTGAGAAGCTTACCCATGAAGATATTCTCGGCAACTGTCAGTGTGTTTATCAGACTGAATTCCTGGTAAACCGCACTTATTCCAAGTTTCCTTGCTTCCTGCGTCGATTTGATAACCATTTCCTTGCCGTCGAGGTACACGATGCCTTCATCTTTTGAATAGGCTCCGGCAATAATCTTGATCATCGTACTTTTCCCTGCGCCGTTTGCGCCGACCAAAGCATGAATTTCGCCTTTTCGAACTTCCAGACTCGCATGGTCAAGTGCTGTTGTTCCTGCAAACCGTTTTGTTATACCTTCTGCTTTTAATATAATGTCGGACACTTGTCTCACCTTCATTTCACTTATTTTTTCACTTTGTGAAGCTTTTTTATATTCGTTGGAGAAGTATCATTTCCTCTTAAAGAATGTAAGGTGTCCTGCGAATGCAGGGCACCTTACACACCAATACATATTCGCTTGCACGAAGCATGATATTTAATACAGCTAGTAGAATTTAAGCAACAAGATCCTTATGGTCAGTTACGTACTGTTCAATTTCAGCGGTGTTTTCTTTGATGTATGTCTTCAGGGGAACCAGCATCTTGGCGTCGATTGTCTCGCCCTTGGCTGCTTTTACCGCATTGGCAACAGCATTGTAGCCGATGTCGTATGGCATTTGTGTGGTAATCGCCTGAAGTTTGAGTGTGTCAGTGAGCATATCTTTAGCAAGTTCAAGGCTCATGTCTGTTCCCATAACAACGATGTCGCTGTTGCCTGCATTCTGCAGAGCTGCAACACAGCCCAGAAGTGAGGTCTGATTCCAAGCCCAGATAATGTCAATGTCAGGATTAGCTGTCAGAATCTGTTCTGTAATGTCGAGTCCTTCTTCCTGCAGTTCAGCATCCTGTGCTGCTACAATCTCGAGGCCGGCAACATCTTTAATAGCATCCTTAAATCCGTTGCATCTCTCAACGCCAACTTCATAGCTGCTGTTTGTAAGAAGAGCGATCTTGCATCCGTCCGGGAAATTGGCTGTTACATACTCTGCAACATATTTACCGGTCATTCCGCCGAGGTCATAATTGGATACGCCGACAAATCCGGATGTCTCTGTATTTACAGTTGTATTCCAGTTAACAACAGGGATACCTGCTGATACTGAAGACTCAACGGCTGCAACGGAAGCGTCAGCGGACAGAGGGGAGATACAGATGGCATCGACGCCCTGAGCGATTAGTGTTGCCACGTTATCAGACTCTTTAGATACTTCATTGTCAGAACTGACAATTTTAACGGTTACGCCCAGATCAGTTCCAGCCGTTTCCATTCCTTTGATAACTTCAGCAAACCATTCTCCTGATGTGTTCATAATGACGGAGCCGATAACAAGATCAGAATCGCTTTTGGTTTCTTCAGCGGCAGCAGCTGTGGTATCGGCCGCGGCAGCTTTCGTTGTTTCGGCAGTTTTGGTTGTTTCGGCAGTTGTTGAACTACATCCGGTAAGCACTGAAGCGGCAAGGGCAGCACACACTACTAGACTTAAAAACTTCTTCATTCCTTAAACCTCCATTTTGTTCGGTGGATTTCTTGAGATAACTATAAAAAACTCCGATGATAAATTGAATTCAATTTTTTCATCGGAGTGGTCGCTTTTTTCATATTTGGAGAAATGGGGTTCACTTTTGAGCTATTACCTGGCTGTTACTTGGTTGAATTTTCATATTCTTCAATATTTTCAAGGGTTACAACTTGTATCGGATCTTTGTACCAGGGACGCAGTGTTTCTCCCTCGGCCGCCCATATGGCACAATAAACACTGTATTTCCCTTCATACTCCGGGGGCTGCGTAACCAAACCATAAAGCCTTCCATCCATTATCGCCTGCAGGTATTCTTCGTCTTCACCAATTCCAACAACAAGTATCTGTTCCTCCAGACCAAGTTCCTCAATGGCCTCAATAGCGCCGATGGCCATATTGCTGTCTTGACAGTAAATCCCCTGCAGGTCCGGATTTTTCCTTATTATGTCTGCTGCTACCAGTTTTGACTTTGACCGGTCCCATCCTCCGCTGCGTATGGCGACTATTTCTATTTCAGGGTACGGCGTCAGCTGCTCAATAAACGTCTGCGTCCTATAGATCTGCGGATCACTTCCGGGAGCACCTTCTATGATTGCGATTTTCCCTCCGGCACTCTCTTTCCCACCCATAATTTCTATAAACATATCCGCAGCAAGGGCTGCCTCTTCAGAGCTGCTGGCACCGACATAGGTATCAATATATTCAGATGAGATAGAGTCCACTTTCATATTCAGATTGATGACAGGGATCCCCGCCTTTTGAGCTTTCTTTAAAGGCGCAAGAAGCAGTTTGGCATTCACGGGCACAACAATAATTGCATCCACCTTATCTTTAATGAACTGGTTGATCTGTATAACCTGAAGTTCAGCGTCCCAGGACGCGTGTTCCAGAATGAGTGTCGCACCGGATTCCACCGCCGCCTCATGCATATATTTACTTAGTCCTATCAGATACGCCGAAGTCTCACTTGCAAGCGTTGCTCCGATTACAATTTGGTCCGGTTCCCCGGTCTCGCTTGAACCCGTCTCAAGCTGTGTTTGGGCGGGCAGATTCAACAGTGATGAATCTGCTGTTCTGCCGGAATTATCCCCACAGCCGGATGAACCTATAACAAGAAGGCACATCGCTGCTGATATGAGCCTGATCCATTTATTACTTATCATCGACGGTCCCTCCTACTCTATAATATTCTCTATGATCGGAAGCAAAAGTGTCGCAATTGTACCTTTATCTTTTGTGCTCACATAGGATAGGCCGTATTTGTCTCCAAAATGCAGTTTGATGCGTTCATTCACATTTTTAACTGCTATTCCGGAGCCTCCGTTTTTGGCTCCCTGCGACTCTTTTTTCAGGATGGAATCACATATGTTCTCTTCCATTCCTATCCCGTTGTCTGTAATTGTAATGACAAGACAATCCTCATCCCGAAAGGCAGCAATGGTAATCCGCCCCTTCTCCTTCATCTCTTTAATTCCATGATATATGCTGTTCTCAACCACCGGCTGGATGATCAGCTTGATAGTCTTACAATACCGGACCTCATCCGCTATAGACAGGGTGTAGTCAAATTTATTCTTGTACCGCATACTCTGAATGACTAAATAATTGCGTACATGCTCGAATTCGTCTGTGATGGAAATCAGTTCATTGCCTTTATTAAGAGAAATACGGAAAAGCTTTGCAAGAGCCTCCGTCATGGGAACGACATCAGGATTCTTCATCTCGGCCATCCAAATAATAGAATCCAGTGTATTATACAGAAAATGCGGATTAATCTGAGCCTGAAGTGCCTGCAGTTCATATTTCCGCTTCTCCTCCTGCTCGCTTACCACCTGTTTCATCAGGCCGTCAATTCTTCCGAGCATCCTGTTAAAGCTCTTTGCCAAAAGGCCTGTCTCATCCGTACTTTGAATGTCAACACCCACCGTCAGATTTCCTTTATCGGCCAGATCCATATAGTTCTTCAAATCAATAATTGGCTTAACAACTCTTTTCAGGATCGTATTCAGCGAGATGATTGTAATAAGCAGTACAGCGGCAACGACGAGGATGATAGTGATAAGTATCTGGTACATGGATTGATTTACATTGGAAAGAGGCGTCAGAGCAAGGATAGTCCAGTCTGTTTTAGCCATACTCTTTGATACAACCTGATATTCTTTCCCTCCCAGATCGATTGTAAAGTTCTGTCCGCCTGCCTTTTGCATGGCTGACTGGAAATCTCCCAGTACAGATGCATCCGAAAAAGAATAGTTGGATGCCGACACATCATTCTCCTCATACACGAGTTCTCCCTGATTGTTGAGGATACACAGGTTCATATCATTATTTGCATTTACGGATCCGCAGATTTCTTCGATTTTATTCAAATTCAAATCGATTAGAATAACGCCCAGAAAAGATCCGTCTTCATAGCTTTGGATCGTGCGCGAAAGCGAAATAGTCGGCTCTGTGTTTCCCACAAGAAATTCGTGGGTCTGCGGTCCGGTAATAATGGGCTTCGACTCGTTTTCCTGCGCAAGTTGATACCAGGGATATTGGCTGTAATCTTTTACGACCGACAGATAGGAATAAATGCTTTTATATAAAAGAAGGCTCTTATTCCCGAAAATCATAATAGAAGATATGTCTGAGCGGCTGTTCATTGAGTAGTTAAAAAGCTTCGCGCTCATTTCATAGTCCTGCATACTGCGTACATTCGTCAGGTCGCTGTAACCCTCTTCATTATCCTTTTCACGGAAAAGATAATTCTGCAGATAATAATTGTAATTGGATTCGTTGGCAATTGCGTTCACTTCATCAATATAAATATCCAGGGAAGTAATCATGTTGGTCATGAGGCGATGTGAATAATCTGCATTATCTTCTTTTACTTTTTGGTTAAAGATCAAAATGAATACAACGATGAAAATCAGAAGCGCTACTGTAATAAGTCCGGAGACCCAGAGAAGCGTCCTGTTTTTTATACCCATATGCCGCAAAGCATGAGATCTTCCTGCGTTCCACTTTTTCATCGGCTCCCCCAAAGAAACTATCTGATTTCGATTCTGTTCAAAGTCCATTAACTATTCCTGTATTCAGACGGCGACATCCCGGAGTATTTTTTAAAGGAAATGCTAAAATAGTGCGGGTTGGAAAAACCGATGCTGTATGCAATTTCATAAGTCTTCATATCCGTGTTTGTCAGCAGGTTCTTGGCTTTTTCCATACGGGCATTGGTAAGATATTCGACAAAATTTATGCCTGTCTCTTTCTTGAAAATCGCGCTCAAATAGCCCGTGCTTACCGAGGCGCTGTCCGCAGCAGAGGTAAGCGAAATGGATTCTTCCATATAATTTTTCTCAATATATTCCTTAACCGTCTTGATAATATGCTGACCGCTGTTGGTCTGAAGCATAAACAGCTCTTCAGATACGGTCATGGAAAAACTGAGAATACGGCTGTATGCCTCATCAATGGAAGTCATTTTGTCCAATTGATTGTAAAGAGCAAATCCGGTATCCCAAACACCGTCGGATACTTCCTTCTGGTAGGAGAGCTCCTTCAATAGTAAGGAAACAATCTCAACAAAAACCATTTTGATATTCGCTGCTGACAGATTCATCGATGATTTCAAGTCACTGGAAATATTGCTCATACACTTTTCAATATCCTGCTTTTTCAGAAACTTAACACTGTAAATCAGTTCCTTAATTCCATCAACCGGATAGAAGAAAGACTTTTTAATGAAATCGAGATCGTTGATATCATATACACGGTTGTAGCCCAGAGAATATCGACAATCCAGAGCCGTCATAGCTTCCTGGTAAGACCGGTTTAAATCTGCGAGGCCATTTACTTTCGAACCTGCTGCGCAGGTAACATTAATCTTCAGGGTGGATGAAGCAGTCATCTGCGCAACCTGCAGCGTGTCATAAATGATCCGGTGTGAATCATCTTCAAATTGGTCTGTGTTAAAAACAATAATTATTTTATTGTTGTTGTCGTCAAAGAGGCAATGTGAATTCCCGACAACATCCATAACAATATTTTTTGTCATAAACAGATACAACTCAATATCGGCGTTATCAATTTTAGATAAATCGGCCTCTACCACCCCAACCATATACCGGCCGGAGAGCAGCGGCAGTTCAAGTGCCTTGATTCTTTCCTCTACATCCCTGAGAAACCCATGCTGCATGCACACCAGGAGATATAAAAATTTCTCCCGCATAATTGGCAGGCTCTGGTAAAGCTGAGACTTCATCTGAGAAACATATTCCTTCTGCGTCACTTCAATGTGGAGCTTCTGGCAGATCTCTTTCATCTTCTGGTATAGGGTGGAAGCACCCACCGGTTTGAGAATATAATTTTTAACTCCCAGATCAATCGATTGTTTGGCATATTCGAAGTCTTCATGACCTGTCAGGATGACAATATGAATCTCGGGAAACTCTTTACTTAATACCGTGGAAAGCGCCAGACCATCCATAAACGGCATGGCTATATCGGTTAGAACAAGATCAATCTTATTGCTCCGGCAGATTTCCAGGGCTGCAAGGCCGTTGTCAGCCTGAAAGATAGCGGAAAAGCCCAGGGAATTCCAGTCAATAATGGAACTGACCGCGCTCCTGATCAGTTCCTCATCATCAACAATCAGTAGTTTGTACACGTTCATTTGCCTCCCGCAGGTTTTACTTTTTTTCCGATTTGGCCTTTTCTTTCACCATTTTTTTGTTTTCTTCTTTTTGACTATTCTCAGATACTCTGAACTTTACAATTTCCTTAATCAGATCAATCGGAATCGGCTGACTGAGAGGAAACTGTACGGCTCCTTTTGAGGTTTTGTATGGAGCCAGTTCCTGAGAGAATTTTTCTATTGCGCTTGGCGCGGGATAAAACCCTATATGTTTTTCATAGGCCGCAAAATGAACCAGATTCCCGAAGTAGTCAAATGTCGGCATCTGATAACTGATTTTCTCCCGGACTGCAGGTGCTGTTTCTCTTATCGCTTTTCTCATATCTGAAAGCAAGGCCTGTATGTCAGACGGGCAGGCGGCTATGTATTCATCGATTGATTGAAACCCACTTTTTTGATCCATATTTCTCACCATTTCACTTTATCGGCTTTTTCTTTTTTTGACAAATCCATATCTTATAGTATATTCGTGTTTCCCGGTGATGTTGTCAACTACCTGTCCAGTATTCCCTGAAGCAAAAAAAGACCGGCGGAATATTTCATCCGCCGGTCTTACCTGTCTTAGTCAAAAGAGTTTAGATTCGGGACACCTTCCGGCGCAGGTATAGAGCCAGACTCGCTGACATACCAAGACAAACCAGACCGAGAATTGTAAAATCCTGTGCTTCTCCCGTTTTGGTAATTTCCGTTGTGGGTTTCGGTGTCGGCGTCGGCGTTGCTGCTGCAACAACAACTGTCGGAACCACTGTAGGAACCTCTGTCGGAACTGCCGTCGGAGCTGCTGTCGGAGTCACCGCCGCCTCACAGAAACCGTTGGTAATTGTATTGTTATCAAGAGTTACTGAACCATTTCTTGCCAGCAGCTGTCCTTGAATCGTCGCACCTGTCTGTGCTGTTATAGAAGTCAGAGCAAAAATGTGTCCAACAAAAATTGATCCCGATCCAAGTGTTGCAGAAGAACCTACCTGCCAGAAGACCCGGCAGTATACTGCGCCGTTGATCAGACTCACACTACTGGCTGAATCTGTAATCAGTTCAGTAGTTGTCTTAAAAATGTAGACTGGATTCGGATTCTCTCCGGCATCAAGGGTAAGCGTTCCTGTTATATGAAAAGTGCCGTCTGCTGAATCATAGACGCCGGGAGCCAGTGTCGCGCCGCCCAGTTCAGATGGAATCGTAGTTACCGGCGTTCTTCCCGCTGCATCGTCGTAAGCCAGTGCCAGATCAGCCTTGGCCAACCCTGCTGTCTCATCAGCCAAATGCACGGTTCCGCTCGTGGTTAAGGTCTCAAATCCGGTAACAGCTGAGCCTGCATACACGCCAATATCTCCGCCGGCATCCCCGCCTATGACGGTTGTTCCTGTATTTGTGATTGTCTCACCTGCCAGAACGGCAAAAGTTGAGGTAGTTCCCAGATTAACAGTAGCCTGATCAGCAACAACTTTTGAAGGGGAAACCATTAAATTTATAAATACCAAAGCTACTAAAACAGATGTTAGACGAATGATAGTTCGATTTTTTGTCATTTTATTCAGCCCTCTCTCTTATGCCGTCTACTCGTATTTCCGTTTTTCAAAAAGTCCGGCAATTACAATTTGAAAATACTTTCAACCATTTATACTCTTAATTTGTATATATTTTTATGTGTTAATTATAATTCTAATATTTAATATTGTCAATTTATTAGACTTCAATAGTTTATGTTGTATAATACATTTCTCCGGATTTTTACCGGACATTTCACTCATTTTTTCATAAATTACCAAAAAATGAGGAATACAAAAGCCTTCACAAACTGACATTTCATACAAAGAGTTGTCCTGACCAGTCTTCAAAGTGTATTCTTAAGTAAAAATTGAATAGGGGAAATGAATATGCGTATCCTTATTGATGCCGACGGATGCCCCGTAGTAGACAGAGCCGTCAGAATCGCCCGGCAAAATAGTATTGAATGCATTATCATCTGCGATACTTCACATATTTTCGAAAAAGAGGGAGCGTCCACAGTTACTGTAACAAAAGGTCCGGACAGCGTCGATTTCGCCCTTGTTAACATGATAACCGGGGGTGACATTATAATCACACAGGATTATGGCCTCGCTGCCATGTGTCTGGCCAGGAGAGGTACGGCCATCAGCCAGGATGGAATGGAGTATACCGATTCCAATATGGATGCTCTTCTGTTCTCTCGATATTCGTCCAAAAAGATACGCAGTTCCGGCGGCCGTTTAAAAGGACCGCCAAAAAGGACTTCTGATCAGGACCGACTGTTTGAGGAAACTTTGAACCGTCTTATCGTACATTCGAATTTCCGGTAAAGGGGGTCGCCCATGGAACAGGGTATTATCGCAAAGCTGAAAAAGCATCATCTTATTTTAATTTTAGCGTTTGCCGTGTCTCTTCTGGTAATGGTGATTGTATATCTGACTGGCGGAACTTCAAAGGTATATTCTCATCTGATGTATGCTCCCATAGCAGTTGTCTCTTCTGTTTATGGTAAAAAAGCAGGTCTCTTTCACGCAATAATAAGCGGTTTTCTACTTGGCCCGTTTATGCCGCTGAATGTAGGCGAACAGATAGCACAGGAACCGGTCAACTGGATTACCCGGATGATTCTATTTGCCGGTATATCCATGATCATAGGCTTTTTTTCCGATTACGATCAGAAAAACTAGGAACAAATAAATAATTTACTGACGCACGACGTAATAACCGGTCTTAAGAACCTTGAAGCTATCAAGCGCGAAGATAACCGGGATGGTAAAGTCTGTACATTCATTGTTTTATCGGTCAAAAACTTTGACGACACGATGAGTTTTTGGGGGTACAATTTCAGCAATGTAATCGTAGAAGAATTTGCCAAAAGACTCGACAATGCTCTTTATTCATTCCAGGATGTTGAATTGTATCGCCATGCCGGCATGCAGTTTATCGTTAAAATCACACAAAACCCGGATCATGAAGGTATCAATGAAATTATTAATAAGATATCAGAACTAAATAAGTCAATTCTTACTGTTGAAAGCATCCCGGTATATGTAGAAATGCATATGGGGATCGCTGTCATTTCTGGTGAAACGCACATGCTTGATGGGTTGCGCCAGGCTTTCATTGCCCACAATTATGCACAGGCCAACGAAATATATACGTATTATTTTGATACAGGTCTCGAGTCACATTATAGGAATATTTTTAATGTAGCCAGCAGTTTTTCCGCAGGACTTTTCAGTCACCGTATAGAAGCAGCCTATCAGAACATTTACTTTACTAAGTCAGAAAAAATCAGCGGCGTTGAGATGCTCGCGAGATGGACAAAGGAAGACAACACACGAATCAGTCCGGATTTTTTTATACCCATTATTGAAAAAACCGATTTAATCCGGGAACTGACAAAGTATATGATAAACCGCGCTATTACATATGTTGCAGGCAATAAGGATAATGCTTGGATTGCGTCCATTAATTTTTCGCAGAAGGACTTCTGCGATGACAGTCTTGCTTATCTTTTCAAGTCAATTGAAGATGCCGGTATTGACCCGGGCAGAATCGCAATTGAAGTAACTGAAAGAAGTCTTGTTGATATTGAAAATATGATCAAGTACCTGACACGGCTTAGGGATCACAATATCAAAATTGCTGTAGATGATTTCGGATCCGGCTACTCATCATATCAGTACGTTAGTGAACTGCCAATTGATATGATCAAAATCGACAAATCCATTATCCTGCGGATGGAAAAAAATGCCACTTCCAGAAGCCTGGTTAAGAGTATTGTTGACTTCAGCAGGGAAAATCACATTCTTACCCTGGCAGAGGGCGTAGAAACCAGAGAAATTGCTGATATCTGCAAAGAAATCGGAGTTGATTATCTGCAGGGCTATTTTTTTCACAGGCCTGAAATCATGGTATAGGGGTGAATCGGTTATTTAGCAGGTACAATCAGAATTTCACGAGCTCCCCCTGTCAGGCAGACAGGGCCTTCCTTCGTCACCACAAATGTCTCTTCAACGCCGACCGTACCCACGCCTTCTATGCCGCATTTAGGTTCAAGTGCGATAACCATATTCTCCTGAAGCGGCGCGGCTGTAGCCTTGGCTATAACCGGCAATTCATCTATTTGAAGACCCACTCCATGACCTAAAAACTTGACTCCCTCTATGCCATAGCCCATGAAATTTTTGGATAAACAGGCAGGGAGTCCGTGAAGTGTCTTTTGATATATGTCAGATGGCAGATTACCGACCCTGAGCATCGCAGATGCTTTATTCAGAACAGCAAGGCAGGCGTTATGAATTTCAATTACTTCAGGTGCCGGCTCAGCACCGAAAGAATACACTTGCGTCTTATCGCTGTGATAGCCAAGGACACCGTATCCGGCATCTACAAATACGATATCACCTTTTTGAAGATAACGAGCCCGGCTCCCGACAAGAGGAACGGCCGGAGAAAGCCCAAGCATACCTCCCGGCCCGTCAAAACAAGTCGGATAAATTGAATTTGTTCCAAAACCTATCTGACCGATAATCATCTCGGTCTGGAACATGGAGAACCGGGACACGCCATGGTGTCCGAGCTTAATCATGCTGCAATAGAGCTCAGCGGTGAAATCTGTCTCGCTCATCCCTTCCCGCAGAAGAGATGGAACGATAGTCTCCAGCACATACTGATGCTGTTTTGCAGATTCAGTAATGAATTCGAGTTCATAGTCGCTTTTAATCGAGCGGATCGTCATGATAATTTTGTCGATCGGGTGTACTTCGGTTATTGTAAAGTACTTTCTGAGCCGGCTTAAGACCGCCGCAGGAACAATTTCAGTCTCCATATATGTACTCCCGAGATCTTCAGGCACAACAGCCAGAATATCCCTGTATGTTGTGATGGGATATATCCTGTCAAGAGCTGATTCCATTTTGGCGCGGTCATAACTTTTTCTTACAAAATAGGCTGCCAGTCCGTCCCTTCGCAGGATCAGAATTCCGTCCTGCATGGTTCCGGTAAAATAGTACTGGTTAATCTTGCTGATGATAATGGCCGTATCAAACGGAGAGCCCGCTTTCTTCAGATGCTCAAATAACTTGGCTATTCTTCCCTCAAGCATCTGTTTGGTAGGATTCCCTGATATATTCATTCACGCCTCCAGCTGGAAAAAGCTGCAAAAAAGTATGCAGAACAGATTCCACGATTGATTTTCACTACCGTTACATAATAGATTATCGCATTAATTATGTACATAAAAAAAGAAGTCCCGGATGATTGGAACTTCCTTTTCATTTGCTTTTTTTCGAGTGCGAACGGATGATGTCTGATGA
>Ga0123338_10003006_pt1 | contig 15471 bp, 17 predicted proteins | sample grotaG_FD_89793 | JGI IMG/M metagenome (GOLD analysis project Ga0123338, IMG submission 89793) | Glacier valley bacterial and archeal communities from Borup Fiord, Nunavut, Canada, to study Microbial Dark Matter (Phase II) -... | ecosystem: Environmental > Aquatic > Freshwater > Ice > Glacier ...
AGGTCTTCCTCCGCGGCGCGAGCCGCCCCAACGGCCGCGCCACCGATCTCGTGTTCGCAACCGACGGCCGCATGTTCATCGCCGACGACACGTCGGGCAAGATCTTCTGGATTGCCCCGCGCACGCTCGCCTCGCCCGCGAAGTGAGCGCCGCCGTGAGCAGGTACGCCTCGTGCTTGTCCGAGCGCATGAGCAACCAGCCGAAGACGCCGCGCCCCGCGGGCTCCCCCGAGCAGCAGATGACGAACACCCCGGGCAAGGACGACATCCACGAGCAGCGCGAGCCGGATCAGAAGAAGGAAGGCGTGGTCACCGAAACCAAGCCCGAGCCCAGCTCGCCACAGGTGTGACCTCCTGGCACCGCGCCGGCTAGTGCAGCTCCGGGTAGCGCAGCGGTTCTTTCCACTCCACCCTCATGTTGTCGTCGGTGACGTCGCTCGCGATCTTCTCGTAGTACGCGAGGATCGCGGAGCGCGGCGCGATGTCGATGAAGGCCGCGAGCTCGTCGAAGAGCCTCTGGTCGCTCGCCGAGCCGAGGTCGAGCACCGGCTTTCCCTCCATGGTCATCGTGCGGAGGACGTGCTTCCAGCGCTCACGGTCGAAGTCGAACGTGGGGCTGTCGCTCGCGGCGATGAAGTTCGCGACGCGCAGCACGTGCGGGAACACGTGCGCCGCGGTGAGTTGCACGTCGAGCGAGTCGGTGGTGTTGAAGTAAAAGACGCCGCCCGGGTTCAGGTGCTGGCGCACGATGTTCATGAACTCCACCGAGAGGATGTTCGTGGCGTGACCGCGCCAGTGCAGCGTCGTGTTCATCACGATCATGTCGAAGCGGCGATCCGGATTGCGCCGTAGCCAGCGGCGTCCATCGTCGGTGGCCATCGTGATCTTCGGATTCGTGAGGAGGCTCGAGACCTCGGGGTGCGTCCGCACCACCTCGAGATAACCGGGATTGATCTCGATCACCGTCATGCGCTCGACGCCGGGGAGGTGGGCGACCACCTGCGTCCAGGCGCCTCCCGAGAGGCCGACCATCAACACGTCGTGCGGCGCCGGGTGGAGCGCGCCGACGAGGTACGCGCGCACGATGCCGTTGCGATCGTTCTCCTGGAGCGTGGTGTTGAGCACGCCGTCGTAGCCGCCGCCGCCGTAGATCGTGCCGTCCTGCGTGACGGTGATGACGCCGCTCTTGTTCTCGATGACCTGCGCGAACCGCTGCGTGCCGTCCCACTCGTTCTTGAGGACGAGGCGCTCGTACACGCGATCGTAGAGAGCGGCCGAGGTCCACATTGCGATCACCACCGCCGCCGCGAGCGCCCCGTAGACCTTCGCTGCCCACGCGCGCGGGAAGCCGCCGAGGGCGATGAGCAGCGCCGAGAGCGCGAAGCCCGAGGCGACGAGGAGCCGCGCGATGTCGATCAGGGAGAGCCGATCCATCAGCACGAAGCCGGTGAGCAGGCTGCCGGTCGCCGAGCCGACGATGTTCGCGAGGTAGATCCAGGAGAGGCGATGGCCCGCGCGATCGTCCGGCGGTACGCCGAAATGGCTGACGAGCGGCAGGACCGCGCCGAGGAGCCCCGCGGCGACCATCACCACCACGAGGCCGAGCCAGTAGCTCGTGAAGTGCGCCGAACACGCGAACGCGGGCACCACGAGCGCCGCGACGGTGTTGCCCACTGCCACGAAGAGCGCGAGCACCTTCAGCTCGCGCGGGCTGCCGCCCTTGCCGCGACAGAAGTAGCCGCTGCCGCGTGAGCCCAGCGCGATCCCGAAGAGATAGGCTGCGAGGAGCAGCCCGAAGGTCGAGGCGACGCCGCGGTTCATCACCGAGAGCACGCGGTACCAGACGAGCTCGTAGGAGAGCGCGATGAACCCCGAGAGCGCGGCGATCCCCAGCGCGAGCCGCAGCCTCATTTCGCGGAGGATGGAGCAAGGCGGGCAGGAACGTCAATCACGGCGATGCGCGGGGGGCCGTTCGAGCGCGATCGTCGACCGTTCGCCGATCCGGCGCTGGTGAGCCGGCCGCGCTCGCGCCATCGTCCCGGCATGGGATTCCTCGTGCCGTCGCTCCTGTTCGCCGGCCTGCTCCTGCCCGTGACCTTCCACGCGCCGCATGCCGCGCGTGCGTCAGGGGCAGCGCTCGACGACGCGCTCTCGCGGTCGGTCGATGCGCGCATCGAGGCGGCGAGCCTCGGCACCGTCGAGGAGGTGCTGGAGCTCGGTCTTTCGGCGACGGCGCGCGACCTCCACTTCGGGCTCGCGCACACCACGACGCTGCGCTTCGGTACGACCGACCGCGAGGCGAACTGCATCGAGTACGCGCACCTGTTCGCGGCCATCTTCAACCGCGCAGCAGCCAGGAAGCACGTCGCGGCGCGCGCGTGGGTGGTGCACAGCGAGGCGCGTGTGCTCGGACAGAAGCTGCCGATGCGCGGGCTCGATGATCACGACTGGGTGCTCGTCGTGCCCGCCGATCCGAGGGAGAAACGGCGCTTCGTCGACCCCACGTTCTACGACCTCGGACTCGGCTGGGACATCACGAGCAACGTGTCGGGCGCCGTGAAGACGCGCTGAAGCTAGAGGACGTCGGTGCCGACGGCGCGGGCGTGGATGACGCGACGCGGGCTGGCCCCGATGTTGGAGACGTCCGGCATCGTGAGCTCGGGCATGTCGTTCGCGCCGAGGCGGCCGCCGACCGGCGCGTTCTGGCCATTCGGGAGCTTCATCTCCGACTTGACCTCGACGTGCATGTTCATCCCGCGCGCGCCGCTCGGGACCTTGAACTTCTTGCCGCGCAGCGCCTCGAGCGCGAGGCGTCCGGCGTCGCCCCAGCCGGTGCCGCCCTCGGAGTCGACGAGGTCGATGCCGAGGACGAGGCCGTCGCCACCGGTGCGCACGATGAAGTGGGCGCGGCCGCGGAGCGGCGCGATGCTCGCGGTGGTGGCGCCCTGGAGCGCGGTGAGCGCGGGGCCTTCGGGGCCGAGGCCGAGCTGGCGATCGTGCGCGAGCCCGGTGCCGCGCAGCGAGCGCGCGATCGGGGTGTCGGGACCGGTGGTGGGCACCTTCTCCTCGGCCTTCGGCAGGAAGGGGTTGTTCCCGGGGCCGATACCGAGCTCGCGCGCGGTGAACGGGATCGCGCTGACGCCCCCGCTCGACGCGGGGCCCGGGGTGCCGCTCGGCGGGATCTCGCTGCCGACGGCTGCGGTCATCGGCTCACCGCTCGCGGCCCCGGTGGCGCCGCTCGCTCCGCGCGCAACGGCCGTGGGTGCGAGCTCGCGCGGCGTGAGTCGGCTCTCGTTCGGCGTGGCCTCGGCGACGCCCATGCCCATGCCCGCTAATGCGGCTGAAGAGGGCGCGTCGTTCTCCACGCTGATCGCGAGCTCTGCGATCTCGAGCGCGGGCGCCGCTGCGACCGCCGCGTGCCGCATCGGCAGCAGGACAAGCCCGAGCAGACCTGCAGCATGCGCCGCCGTCGCGACGGCGACCCAGAGGGAAGCCGGCGACGCAGACGAGCGCGCGCGCCGTTCTTCGAGCATCGGAGTGGGCATCCAAGCACGTTTCCGGCGCGGCGTGATGGAGGCGCGTGAAATCAATGCCAGGGCAGCTCCGGCGGCTCCGGGGGTGGACCGGGCGTTGCACGACGCAGCGCATGTCGTCGTCGTACCGGTCCCGCTACCTCGTGAGCCGTCCCTGCTGCGCTGACCCCTGCGCGCAGGCGGGCGAGGCCTGTTCGTTCCAGGTGGCGTGGGCCATCAACCCGCACATGCAGATCGGGGCCGTGCAAACGCGCCTCGCCGCGCGGCAGCACGGAGCGTTCGTTCGCGAGCTGGAGCGCGCAGGTGCCGCGGTCGATGCGATCCCCTTCGTTCACGGCGCCTTCGACTCCGTCTTCAGCAAGGACAACGCAGTGCTCGTGGCGCGTGACCACGGTGGGATCGAAGCGCTGCTCGCGCGTCCGCGGCACGCGGAGCGGCAGATCGAGCAGGAGGCTCGCGCCGCGTCGCTCGCGTCACTCGGCGTGCGCATCGCCGGCACCTCCGACGAGCCGCTCGAGGGCGGCGACATCGTCATGCAGCCCGCGGGCGGCGGCGCCTTCGTGGGCCACGGCTTCCGCTCGTCACGTGGGGCCGCGCACGATCTCGAGGCGTTCCTCGATCGCGCGGTGACCGGTCTCGAGCTCTGCGATCCACGGCTCTACCACCTCGACATGGTGCTCTCCGTGCTCGACGACGGGACCGCGCTGGTCTGCGAAGACGCGCTCACCGAGGCGGCGTTCCGGCGGCTCGTCGCGCATCCGGCGATCACGTCCATCCTGCGCGTACCGCTGCGCGAGGCGCTTGCGTTCGGCGTGAACCTCGTGCAGGTCGGCAAGACAATCGTCTGGGGCGCCGACGCACCGGCCACGACGCGCGCGCTCACGGCGCGTGGCTATCGCGTGCGCAAGGTCGCGCTCGATCAGTTCCATCTCGGCGGCGGGAGCGCAGCGTGCCTCGTCTCGCGCGTGCATCGTCAGGTTGCCGCGGATGGAGGATCGCGGGCGTCCGCTCCCGCGTCGACGGCGGCGTGACGATTGCTACGTGAAGAGCCGATGACCGCCGTTGCCTACCGCTCGCCCGACCAGGACCTTCTGGCGCTCCACACCGCGCTGATGGGCTTCAACCGCCGCCGGATCGCGCCCACCGTCGGCAGTGCGACCTGGAGGCGTGATCTGGCCGAAGAGCAGAGCTGGCGCCTCCAGGAGGGGGAGCTCGTGGAGCGAGAGCAGGCGGCGATCGCGGCGCGCGCGGCGGACGCTCCGACGGATCCCGACGCGTTCGTCGCGTGGTTCGAAGCCTTGAAGGAGCACGGCCCCGGCCAGAACGACCCGCTCTTCCCGTGGCTCGCCGAGGAGGCGCCGCGCGATGCGATGATGTGGTTCCTCACGCAGGAGGTCGCCGGCGAGGCGGGATTCGAGGATCTCGTCGCGCTGACGCAGGTGAAGCTCTCGACGCAAGCGAAGCTGGAGCTCGCGCGAAACTACTGGGACGAGATGGGGCAGGGGAAGCGGGGCGGCATGCACGGACCGATGCTCGAGGTGCTGGCGAAGGAGCTGAGCATCGAGGCAGGAGGCCCCGTGGTGTGGCAATCCCTCGCGCTCGGCAACCTGATGACCGCGCTCGCGATGAACCGCCGCTTCACGTACGAGTCGGTCGGCGCGCTCGGTGTCATCGAGCTCACGGCGCCGTGGCGTGCGGCGCACGTGAACGCGGGGCTCAAGCGGCTCGGCATCGGGGGCGAGGCGCGGCGCTACTTCGCCCTGCACGCGACGCTCGATGTGAAACACTCCGCGGCGTGGAACCAGGAGGTGCTGCGGCCGCTCGTCGCGGAGAACGCCGCCACGGCGCACGCCATGGCCGGGGGCGCATTGATGCGTCTCGAGGCGGGCCGGCGCTGTTTCGAGCGCTATCGCGCCGAGCTCCGCGCTCTCGGCGGCCCGCTGAGTCGGCGGCCGCACCTTCACTCGTCGCGCTGAGGATCGCGGCGCAGGTCGATGACGCTGAGCACCGCCTCCACGAGGTCGTCACCGCTGACGGGCTTCGTCAGGTGGACGTCGAACCCGGCGTCGAGGGCGCTGGCGGCGTCGTCCAGCGAGGCATTCGCGGTGAGAGCGACGGCGGGAATGTGCTTGCCCGCGGGCGTCAGGCGCATACGGCGGACGAGATCGAGGCCGCTCTGCTGGGGCAGCGAGAGATCGCTGACGAGCAGGCCAGGGCGGAAGTCTGCAAACTGGCGGAGCGCCTCCTCGGCGTCGGCGCACGGGAGAACGTTGGCGCCGAGGCGCTCGAGGCAGGTGGCGACGAGCTCGCGGGTGTCGGGCTCGTCCTCGACGACGAGGATGCGGACACCGTGCAGGCGGAAGCCTTCTTCGGAGTCGGGCGGGTCGGGGATACTCACGACAGCCGCAGAGTAGCAGGCGCTGTGCCATATTTCTCGCGATGGCCTTGCCGCCCCGCGTCAACGCGAAGCAACGCACCTTGCTGGCGATCATCGCCACCGACACGACGTTCGAGCGTGCGCAGGCGGGCGCGCGCGAGGTGTGGAGCGGAAAGTGTCTGCACTGCAACGCGCGCTTGATGATCGGCCTCGACGGCGAGCCGATCAGCCGCGCGACGATCGAGCACATCCTCCCGAAGAGTCACGGCGGCACCGACGACCTCGCGAACCTCGGCATCGCGTGCGCGCGCTGCAACTCGGAGAAGGGCATCCGCCACGACAACAAGCGAAAGGGAGACGCGCGGCTCGCGGAGGTGGTGGCGAAGCTGGCGGAGAAGCGGCGGGCGAGGTGGAGGGATCCGGGCACCGGATGATCGTCCACTACGCCCGCGCGTCCCTCACCGAGGCCCGAGGCCCGAGCCCCGCGTACAGCAGCGCGCCGTCCTTGACCGACGTGATCACGCCGTCCTTCACCGACGCCGGGGCCGAGCGCATCCTCCTCGTCAGCACGGACGCGGCGCGCGCGAAGCACCTCGTCTACACGTCGTTGCCGAAGCCGGCCGCCCAGCTCTACGCACGAGCCCGCGGCGCGAGCCGTCGGAGCTCCTCGGGAGCTTCTCGAGAAAGCGCTCTGGTCGGTCACTCCCCGCGCTGCGCGCGATCGACCGCGTCGATGTCGGCGCCGATCACCCAGACCGTGTTGCTCGTGCGGACGATGCCGGTCAGCGGGATCGCGCCGCCCGCGCTGGCGGCGGCGCGCGCCTTCGCGAAGGCGGTCGGGTTGTCGTCCACGTCGATGACGTCGAAGGCGATCTTGCGGTCGGTCAGCCCGCGCTCCAGGGAGCGGCACGCGCTGCACCACTTCGCGCCGTAGATCGTGACCGGCGAAGACGACAGCGAGCAGACCTCCGGCGGGCGAGGAGGCGCGGCGCCGAGGCCGAGCAGCGACGTCCCGACGAGCGCGACGAAGAAGAGAGACGAGCTAAGGCGAGGCACACCTGAAGAGTACGGGAGCGCGCTCGCCACGCAAGCGGCGGGTCGCGGAGGACCCGATCGCGGGAGCGCGGAGCGCTGCGCGGACCCACTCGCCCGCGGATCATGGGAAATTGCCATTGTTTCTGGGTGGTATGCGTCGTGCTAAAGACCTCACGACCCCCACCGAGGAGACTCTTCATGCGACAGACCTCTGCGACCATTCTCTTGTGCGCCCTCACCGTGCTCGCCACCGCGTGCTCGAAGAAGGACGACGCGAGCTCGACGCTCACCACCACCGCGACGACCGCCACCGCGAAGGCCGGCACGCCCGCGCCGCCCGCCGAGAAGGCCGCGCCCGCCGCCGCCGCGCCCGCCGCGGGCGTCGAGGTCAGCCCCGAGATGAAGGCGTTCATGGGCATGCTCGACGGCAAGGACGCGAGCGCCAGCAACGCGCTCAAGAAGTACGGCATCAAGGGCCTCAAGGACGCGGACCTCGGCGGGTATACGCTGAAGGATCCGAAGGTCGTGAAGTCCGAGAAGGTCGGCGCGCTCCAGTGCTACACGATGGTCACCGCCGCCGGCATGATGAAGCACACCAGCAAGCTGTGCTGGAACGCGGCGGGCAAGATCGCCGAGGTCACCGACACCTCGGAGTGACGTCGGCGCGGACGGCAGCGCGATGCTTGCTCGACGCGCCGACCAATGACCTCCGTAGCCATCTTCGCCGCCGCCGCGACTTTCTCACGCAAGGAGGGTGCAGCGACAGGCCGCCCAGCCTTCGCCGTTCATGCGGAAGACCGTGGCGAAGCGCGCCTCACGCCGAACCACGCGACGTGTTGGAACGAGCGTCATCTCGACCGCTGGCAGGACATCCCGCGGCAGCCCCCTCCCCCGCTTTGTTGCCGAGCGAGCCCGACCACCACTAGTCTCTCCGTGGCGGAGGCTGACGCGTGGCTCAAGTCGTTGGCGGTCGCTACCATCTCATTGCACATCTCGGCGGAGGCGCGAGCGCGGACGTCTCCCTCGCCAAGACCGACACGGCCGCGCCCGCGCCCGCTGGCGGGATCACCCCGCCGCAGCTGGTGGTGGTCAAGCGGCTGAAGCTCGGCGCCGACGCCGAGCCCGAGGTCGCCGCGCAGCTCCTCGAGGAGGCGCGCCTCGCGGTGCGCCTCGGCCACCCGAACATCGCGAAGGCCTACGAGGCCGGCGAGGGCCCCGACGGGCCGTTCCTCGTGCTCGAGTACCTCGAGGGGCAGACGCTGGCGCGCATCCGATCGCGCGCGAATCGCCGCGGATCCGGCGTGCCGCGCGCCATCGCCATCCACATCGCGATGCAGGTCGCGGCAGGCCTCGCCTACGCGCACGACCTGAAGGACGAGGCGAGCAAGCCGCTCCGCATCGTGCACCGGGACGTCTCGCCAGAGAACATCGTGGTGACGTATGCGGGAGTGACCAAGCTCCTCGACTTCAGCGCTCCGCCACCGGCCGGCGGGAAGCCGAACGTGGTGCCGCCGCGCGGCACCGTCGCGTATCGTGCGCCCGAGCAGGTGAAATCCGCGGTGGCGCTCGACGGTCGCGTCGATGTCTTCACCACCGGCATCGTCCTGTGGGAGCTCCTGGCCGGCCGCCGGATGTGGCAAGGCCTCTCCGACGCCGAGGTGCTCGCGCGCCTCGCCGACGAGCCACCGCTCCCGTCGCTGCGCTCGGTCGTCCCCGACATGCCGGAGAAGGTCGACGCGGTGGTCGCGCAGGCGCTCGCGAAGATCCGCGACGATCGCTTCGACTCGGTCGGCGATCTGCGCGAGGCGCTCGCGAAGCTCGCCGCGCTGCCCGACCTCGCGACGACGCCCGCGCAGGTCGCCGAGCTCGTCACCGCGCTCTTCGAGGACGAGCGCGAGAAGATGCGCGGCACCGTCGACGAGGCGCTCGTTCGTCCGGCCGGCGCCGGGTCGCTGCCGCAGCTCCGTCCGCTGGCGCCGACTTCCTCGAACAAGTTCGTCGACGTCGACACCGATCCCAGCCTCTGGAAGAACGTCGCGCCTTCGGCGCCGGCGCTGCCCGTGACCATCACGCGCGTGGTCGAGGTGCTGCGCGTCGAGCAGGCTCCCTCGCCGGATCGGCGCTTTGCGTTGCTCGTCGGAGGCGCGGTGCTGATTGCGTTCGCCGGCGTCGCGGTGGTGGCGTTCACGCGCGACAACGCGCCCCCGCCCGATACCAGGCCGGCGGTCACCGCCGCGTCCCGACCCACCGTCTCGGCGGCCGCGGACCCTGCAGCGTCCGCGCTCGTCGAGCCCGAGGAGGTCACGATCGACATCACGGTGCGGCCCCTCAACGCCAAGGTCTCGATCGACGGCGTTCGCACCCCGAGCAATCCGCACAAGGTGAAGGTGGTTCGCGGCAAGTTCGTGCACGAGGTGCGCGCCGAGGCCGAGGGCTTCGAGTCACGCACGATGAGCGTGCAATTCGACCGCGACCGCTCGTTCGACATCGCCCTCGTCCCGAAGCATCCGCCGGGCGGCCCCGCTCCGCCGCCGCCGCCTCCTCCCCCGCCGTCGGCGAAGCGCGACGCGCAGTAGCTCCGCGGGCTGTCAGGTCGATCGTCAGCGACGTCGGCGGCGGCGGCGCTGCGCGAGCGCGAGCGCGAGGCCGACGACCGGCACGAAGAGCTGCGCGCCGTGCGCGCCGATCTGCGCGGTCGCGCAGCCCGTGGTCGTCGTGGTGGTCGTGGGCTTGTCGGCCGGGGCGTCGTGCAGCGTGCCGTCGCCGGTGCCGAGCCCGGCATCGACCTTCGGGGCCTCTCCCGAGGAGCCGGAGGAGCCCGACGCTCCGGAGGAGCCCGACGAGCCCGACGAGCCCGACGAGCCCGACGAGCCCGACGAGCCCGCGTCAGGCACCGTGGTGTCGAGGAAGGGATGTCCGGCGGTGAGCGCGGCATCGTGGATGAGCGCGCTGTGCGAGAACACGTCGCTCCAGAGCGAAGGACGATCGACGCAGAAGTCGTCAACGCCGCGTGAGGTGACGCCGATCACGTTGCCCGCCGCGTCGTAGAGGGGACCGCCGCTGTCGCCGAAGCAGGTCGACTCGCCGGTGAGCAGCTCGCCGGGCGGGACCACGACGGGGATCGTCGTGCCGTTCTTCGTCAGGTACGAGAACGTGGCCGGGCCGACCGCGGTCACGGCGATGCCGCCGCGCTGGTAGCGGCCGTTCGTCATGTGACCGTTGTCGTCGCCGTCGCCGTAGCCGACGACGGCGCCGATGTCGCTGGTGGTGGCCTTCGTGAAGCGCACCGGCGCGAGCTTCGCGCCGACGAGGTCGTGATCGAGCTGGATGAGCGCGATGTCGAAGCTGCAGCCGCTCACGTTCGTCTCGTGGAACAGCTTGATGCCGTGCGCCGCCACCACCGCGTTCTGGGCCTCGCTCGCCGCCTCGCCGAGCACGATCCCCATCGACGTCGGATCGTCGTCGGTCGTGAAATGCTGGCAGTCGTCGTTGCCGCGCATCTGCGAGACGCAGTGCCGTGCCGTGAGCACCAGGTTCGGCGCGATGAGCGAGCCGGTGCAGAAGCTGTCGGCGAGGCTGATGAAGACGGTGGCATCCTGCACCGCGGTCGACGGCGTACCGCCGATGATGCGGGGATCGAGGTCCCGCTGCACCGTGGTGCGGACCGTGTCCTCCGGCGCCGCGTTGCTGCATGCGGCGAGCCCGAAGAGGACCACCGACGAGACGAGCCAGACACTGCGCATGCGACGGACGCTAGACGCGGCCGACGAGCACGGGAAGCGCGGAACGTGCGGCCGCCGTCTCATGAGCGTCGCTCGGCCGGTTGATATACGATGTCGCGCGAGGCCCGATTGGGAGACGTATTCGCAGCTGGGGACGTGGTCGAGGAGCGTTACGTCCTCTCCAAGCGGCTCGGCGAAGGCGCAGCGGGGGCCGTCTGGCTCGCCCGCGATCGCCGCCTGAAGGTCGACGTCGCGCTCAAGCTCCTGCGGCCCGAGGTGGTGCAGATCGCCGGGATGCTCGAGCGCTTCGCGCAGGAGTCCGACGTCTCGGCGAGGATGCTCAGCCCGAACGTCGTGAAGGTGCTGGGCGGAGGCCTCACTTCCGGCGGGACGCCATACATCGTCTACGAGGAGCTCGACGGCGAGGATCTCGGGACGAAGCTCACGCGTTCCAAGCGGCTCTCCCTCGGAGACATGAGCACGGTGGCCGTTCACCTGTGTCGCGGCCTCGGGCGCGCCCACGGCGTCGGCGTGCTCCATAACGACATCAAGCCGGAGAACGTGTTCCTCACGAAGGACACGAGCGGCAACCTGCTCGCGAAGATCCTCGACTTCGGCGTCGCCGAGCGGATCAAGAAGCGCGCGCCCAGCGACCTGAGCGAGGTGGTGGGGACGCTCGAGTACATCGCGCCCGAGGTCTTCCTCGGCAAGCGCTCGCCGTCGCCGCAGAGCGATCTCTACTCGGTGGGCGTCGTGGCTTACGAGTGCTGCACCGGCCGGATGCCGCGCCCTGCGTTCTCGGTGATCGAGCTGGTCCTCGCCTTCGCTACGGGGCCCGTCGAGCCGCCCAGCGCGTACCGCCTCGAGGTGACGCCCCAGCTCGACGCGTGGTTCGAGCGCGCGCTCCACGACGACCCCGACGAACGCTTCGAGTCCGCGAAGGCGATGGCCGAATCGCTGCACGTGGTGATGATGACGGTCGTCGATCGCGGCTCGTCGAGGCGCCTCATCGACGCCGAGCTCCGCCCCATGCGCCCCGTCTCGATCATGGCTCCCGAGGAGCGCGCGCCCACGTCGTACTCGCTTGTCCCGGGCCGCGACACCGACGGCGACTAGGCGTGCCCGCGCAGGAGTCCGCGCTCCGGGCGCTGTTCGCACGCCGCGGTGACGAGGTCCCCGCCATCACCGGGCTTCGCGCGCTGAGCGGGGAGTCTCGGGGTCGACGTCTTCTTCGTGATCAGCGGCTACCTCATCGGCGGCATGCTCATTCGCGAGCGCGAGGCGACCGGGACGCTCTCGTTCCGCCGCTTCTCCGCCCGCCGCGCAGCGCCGCTGCGGACTAGAGCGTCGGGGGGCCGAGGTCGGCGATGCGCACGGCCGCGGCCGGCTCGAGCACGCGGAACGTGAAGGACTCGGTGAGGTAGAGCTCGACCTCGTGCTTCGAGTGGAACGCGTAGCCGACCGATAGATCCTGACCGACGGTCAGCTCGTAGTCGCCGCCGCGGCCGGACATGAGCACCGCGCCGTGCACCGCCTCGCAGCGCACGATGGGGTGGTCGACGAGCTGCTGCTCGATACGCTTTGCGATGGGGTGACCGTCGTCGGTCGCGGCGAAGACCTGCTCGTAGAGCAGGCTCCCGAGGACGAGCACGTACGGTCCGCCGATGCCCGCGCGGCGCAGGTGCTCCTTCGCCTCGAGCACCGCGCGCGCCATGAGGCGCACGTCGGTCGGGAGGGGGACCACCGGATGCGGGCTCGAGGGGATGATGCCCGTGATGCCCGCGCGCTCGAGGCCGTTGAAGATCGCGTCGTCCTCGACGAAGGCCGTCTTCTTCGCGGTCTCGACGACCGGCCTCAGGTCCGGGTCCTCGGCGCCACGCGCCACGGTGTCGAGCTCCATGATCGAGAGCTTGATCGGCACGCGCAGCTCGACGAGCGGCTGCACGCGGCGGAGGCCAAGGTTCACGTCGTCGTTCGCGGCGGACAGGATGGTGAGGCGCCCGGTGTTGACCGCGGCGTACTTCCAGCCGAACGGGCCGATGAAGTCGACGACCTTGCGGCCGGCGAGCTTGAGCGCGAGGACGCGCTTCGCTTCCGCGTCGATGAGCCCCCATGCTTCGGGGAGGATGGGGGCGAGGCCGCGCTTCAAGAGATCCACGTTCAGACTCCCGTCGACTTGGTGATGGAGGTTTTGAGGCTGCCGAGCCCCAGCGAGCCATCGCTGGCGCGCGACTTCGGGGACGGGGAGGCCTCGCCCTTGGCCTCCTCGGCGCCGCCTCCGGCCTTCATGGCCTCCTCGACCTCGGTGATGGGGCCTTTCGTGAAGAGGTAGAGGCGCAGGTTCTCGTCGAACTTCGGGCTCCGGCGACGGATCCACTCGAGCGTCATGATGGCGTGCTCGATCTCCTCGTCCCGGTTGTGCTCCATGATCGCCTTGAGGTCGGCATTGGGCGTCACATCGGCGCGCTGCTGGTACCAGTCGACCGCCTCGAGCTCCTCCATGAGCGAGACGGTCGCCCGGTGCATGTCACGCGTCTCGGGCGTCAGCGCCTCGTAGGGTTCGTGCGTGGATTCGTGGGCCATCGCGAACACGGTAATGCGCCTCGCCACGGGACACCAGAGGCGTCGCGCTGACCCTGTTTGGCGCATCCTGCGGGTCTGCGCTCACGATCCGCGGAAGAGCGCGCGCCAGTCGCGCTCGTGTCTGAACTCGATGTACCGTTAGGTGGTCGCGGAGAGCGCGGCGAGGAGCACGCCGAAGAGCGCGACGTCCGCGAGACCGTAGCCGGGATGGATCAGCGCGCGCAGGACGATGCCCTGCCAGACGTAGAGCGAGTAACACATCTTGCCGGGCACCTGGAGGAGACGGCTCGAAAGAAGGCGGTGCAGCAGGCCGCGTGACGCGATCGCCGCGCACGTGATGGCGAAGAGGCCGGCATCGACCACGATGTCGAGGAACGGGGTGATCGCCTTCGGGAGGTGGCCCGTCGCGCGCAGATCCCACAGCGCGCAGCCGGTCCACAGCGCGAGGAGGCCGAGCGGCGCGAGCCAGCGCGCGCGCCGCGCCTCCAGCCAGGACCGCGCCACGACGAGCTCAGCGATCACCATGCCCACCACGAAGTCGTCGAGCCGGCCGAGCGCGCTGTCCTTCAGCGGATTGAGATAGGGATTGTGCGGCCGAGCGAAGGCGGGGATGGCGACGCCCGCGCAGCGCACGGCGAGCGCCAGCAGCGCGACGTAGAGCAGGAGGCGCCGCGCGCCAAGGCGCTTCCCGCCCACGATGAGCACCGGAAACAGCACGCTCACCCAGACCTCGATACCGAGCGACCAGAAGGCTGAGTTGAAGCGCGGCGCGAAGTGCGCCTTCGTGAAGACGAACGTGAGGGTCGTCACGAGGCCGACCTCCTCCAGGCCGCCCGCGTCGAGCGTTGGATGGACCAGGAAGATCCAGACGACGCGAGGCTCACGTAATAGAGCGGGAGGAGCCGCTGCGCGCGGCGCCGGTAGAAGTCGCGGATCGCGTGCGGCTCCTCGAGCGTGCGCGTTCCCTGCGCGTACGGCAGGTAGAGGACCAGCCCGGACAGCATGAAGAAGAGGTTCACGCCGAGCCACCCGTTCGTGAGGAACGAGGCCCAGGGCAGCGGCCATCCGGCGACGACGGGCGCGCGCCAGGTCGGGGCGACGCGCCCGAAGTGATGCCAGATCACGGCGAGGATGGCGACGCCCCGCAGCCCGTTGACGACCCCGAGGCGCGGCGCGACCATGCTTGGGCGCGGATGGTAGCTCACCCGGCGGCGGGCGGAGCGGGCCTGACCCAGATCCAGCCTTCGCGGCGTGCCTGCGCGCGGAGGTCGGCGGGGGGCGGCATCACGCGGCCTCGCGCGAAGTCGGCGCCCGCGAGCGTGCAGAGCATGGCGTCGAGGAGGTGATCGGAGCCGATCGCGCGCTGGCGCTGCTCCTCGGTGAAGCGCACGTGGGGCGCGAGGAGCTTCGTGATCACGCGCCGCGCCTCGAGGTGCTCCAGCTTCTTGTATGGCGGGAGCTTGGTGCCCTGCGCGATGACCTTCAGCGTGGCCGCGGGGTACACCTCGAGGACGCCGCGTTCGTGCGCGTCCCACGCGAGGCGCAGCGGGAGGCCGGTGGCCTCGCGCAGCTCGCGGATGAGGGAGAGCGCCGAGAAGGCGGTACGGGCGATGCGGTCGGCGCCGACCTCGAGCGGCGTCTTGCGCAGCGTCTGCTGGAGGAAGCGATCGGTCGCCCGCGTGAAGAACGCGCGCGCGTCCTCCATGACGCCGAGCGGCTCGCCCGCGACGTGCGCCGCCACGCCATCCGCGAGCCGCGCGGGCCATCCCAGCGGCGCGTCGACGGCGAGCAGCGCGTCGGGATGGCGGCGGAGCCACGCGATGATCTGCGGCGCCGATCGCTTCTCGGCGACATCGCGCCCGGTGAGGAGCTCGAGGATCACGAGGTGGGCGTCGTCGCGCTCGCGGGCGTCGTCGCGCTCGCGGGCGTCGTCGCGCTCGCGGAGCTCGGCGAGCGCGAGGCCGCACTTTCGCTCGTCGGACGCGGCCCAGTCGACCCCGATGATGTGCACGGCGCCATGGTAGCGCGCCCCACGCGGGCGCGCGCAGCCAGGCAGCGAATCAACCGTGAGCTCGACCCGCACGTTTTTTCGACGCGACGGGCGGGAGGGGGCGGGAGGGGCCGCAGAAACGGTGAAGATCCTCAACTGTCCTCGCCGCAGCCGGGAGAGAGCTCGAGGCCGGCCGCCGCCCCCACGGATCAATCGGAGCGACCCGGCGAGA
>Ga0123338_10003009_pt1 | contig 15462 bp, 12 predicted proteins | sample grotaG_FD_89793 | JGI IMG/M metagenome (GOLD analysis project Ga0123338, IMG submission 89793) | Glacier valley bacterial and archeal communities from Borup Fiord, Nunavut, Canada, to study Microbial Dark Matter (Phase II) -... | ecosystem: Environmental > Aquatic > Freshwater > Ice > Glacier ...
GATCCGGCTTTAGTGCAGCATGAGGCGGGAGAGCTGGAGGGTTAGATTTTCTGTAAGTGGTTGAAAGTGGGAGTGCAAATAGAGTTGAAAAATGTGTCACCGGTCAGATGAGCGGCAGACGCGGCTAAGATCAGAAGGTGCTCTCGCGCGAGACCATCCTGGCGGCTATGACGCAACTCTGCGATGAGTTAGGAAGTCGCGGTGTGATGGGCGAGTTGAATGTGGTGGGCGGGACGGCTATGGTGCTGGCCTTTAACGCACGCGAGTCAACCAAAGATGTCGACGGGATTTTCGAGCCCTCGTCTGAGGTGCGGGCTGCCGCGGCGGTTGTCGCCGAGAGTTTGTCCCTGGCAGCAAATTGGTTAGACTTCGATCCTATCGCCGCGATAGATCTGCCGAACCTGCGGGTTCAAGCTCCAACGGCGGAATATATGCTTGCCATGAAGGTACTAGCGGCGCGGGCCGGCGTTGGCGGAGAGCACGGGGACGCGAAGGACATCGCTTTTCTGATCCGGCTATTGGGAATAACCGATGCCGGCGCGGTAATGGACATTGTCGGCCGCTATTACGATCCTTCGCGGCTGCTGCCCCGCTCGCTTTATCTTGTTGACGAGATTTTAGAGGAGATGCGACCTTGATTGAGCCTCGACCCGCGTCCTTGGCGGAGGTGGCCCGCCGGACTTTGGATGCACGCACGTTTGAATATGAGTTGGCTGATTTTCTGCATGAGTTTGCGTTCCGGGGCGGCGAGGGCATGCTTGCAGAGCGGCCTGAGGTTCTGAGGGACCGGTGTGAGTTGGGGCATGTTTACGATGCCTATCTTGCGGCGGTGGCGGTGTACTTTTCGGGGCGGATGGCGTGTTCGGCTCCGGGGTGGACTCGTGATCCGGAGCGGATTTTGCGGGAGCCCTGGTTTGCCCGGCCCGGGCGGCATATGAGGGCGCTGCTGCTGGTGGAGAGCCCCGCCGCATTTCGGGAGCGAAATTTATTCGTGACGGCTAATGCGCTTTCGGTTGCTTAAGCTCAGGCGATCAAGTTCTTCACGATATCGCCTCTTACTTCGGTGAGGCGTTCCTTGCGGCCCAGGTGCATGTAGCTGAGGGCGTCCTGGTTCAGGCCTAACTGGTGGAGCATGGTGGTGTGCAGATCGCGGAAGTGAACGGGGTTCTCGATTGCTTTCAGGCCGATGGCATCGGTTGCGCCGTGGACGGTACCCCCCTTGAAGCCGCCGCCCGCCACCCACATGCTAAAGCCGGTGTTGTGATGATCGCGGCCCTTGCTGCGTTCGGATTCGGGCGAGCGGCCGAATTCCCCGCCCCAGAGCACGATGGTGCTGTCCAGAAGACCGCGGCGCTTTAGATCTTTGATGAGCGCGGCCACTGGTTTATCGGTCCAACTGGCCATGCGCAGGTGGTTCTCTTCGATGTCGCTATGGGCGTCCCACTCCGCTTCCGGGCCACCGCCTCCGGAGACAACGGTGATGAAGCGGACGCCTTTTTCCACCATGCGGCGGGCTAAGAGGCAGCGCCTTCCGTAGTCATCGGTAGCGGGTGTGCCGATTCCGTAGAGATCGAGCGTCTCCTGCGGCTCTTTGCTGAGGTCGAAGACTTCGGGCGCTTCGGTCTGCATCTTGAATGCAGTATCGTAGGCGGACATGCGGGCGGCAAATTCGGGATCTTCGCCGTGATTGGTTTCGTTTAGCTTGTGAAGCAGGTCGAGGGTTTTTTTGCGCTGGTTGAGGGTGACGCCTTTCGGGAGATCGAGATTGAGAACGGGTTTGTTGCCCGGGCGGAACATGGTCGGCTGATAAATGCTGGGGAGGAAGCCGTTGGTGTACATGGGGACGCCAGCTTCCTGCGCGCCGTGCGAATCAGGCATGACGACATACGCCGGAAGAGATTGCGCCTCAGAGCCCAGGCCGTAAACTACCCAACTGCCCATGGCAGGGAAGCCAGGGATGATGCGGCCGGTCATCATTTGATACTGCGCGGCGGAGTGGACGACCATATCGCCGTGCATGGAGCGGATTACGCAAAGTTCATCCGCAATTTCGGCTTGGTGCGGAAAGAGATCGGAAATTTCGATGCCTGACTTGCCGTATTTCTTGAAGGTGCGCTTGGTGCCGAGGATACGGGAATTCTGGTTTACGTTCTGATATTGCACGTCGCCGAATTCGGCGGGGCGCTTCTGGCCATCGAGCGTGTTGATGAGCGGCTTCGGATCGAAGGTTTCGAGGTGAGACGGGCCGCCCGCCATGAAGAGGAAGATGACTGATTTGGCTGGTGCGTGGGAGGGATCGTGCGGGGTCTTTGGAGAGAGTGGATTGAGATTGGGAGTTGCGAGTGCGTAATCCTGCGCGAGCATGGACGCGAAGGCGAGCGAGCCGACGCCACAGAAGCAATCGGTCAAGAAATCGCGGCGATTTTTAGCGTAGCGGATGTGTTCAATCTTGTGTTCGGGCATGTCAGTTCACGTAGAGGAACGCGTTCAGGTTGAAGATATCGAGTGCGAGTTCTTTGAGGGCGGTAGGGTTATCGGGATCGGCGGAAATGAACTCAAGGGCAAGAGACTTTTCCTTCGCGGTCGGCGGGCGGCCCACTGCTAAGCGCCAGGCACGATCGATGCGCGCGGGAGTGGTTTTGGCTTCCATGCGGATGCGCTCGGCGAAGACTTCAGCCAACTGATTTGAGGTGGCGCCGTTGGTCATCTCGAGAGCCTGCGGAGCGTGTGTGGCCTGTTCGCGGCGGGGGCAGGAAAGGAGCGAATCGGGCGCATCGAAAACACCCATGAAGGGGAGTTGCAGATTGCGCTTATAGATCATATAAATGCTGCGGCGATCGTATTCAGCTTTATCGCGCGTGGTGACCCAGTATTGCGGGCGCTTCAGCATTTTGACCAGATCCTGATCGATGGGGACCATCACGCTGGGGCCGCCAGCTTTCGGGTTGAGGCGGCCGGAAATAGCCAGCATGGAATCGCGGATTTCTTCAGCTTCCAGACGGCGGCGCGTGAATTTCCAGAGCAGCGCGTTTTCAGAATCCTTTTCCATCGCGACTTTTTCGAGGGGCGAATCGCTGGATTGACGGTATGTGCTGGAGAGCAGAATCATACGCTGCAGTGGCTTCAGTTTCCAGCCGCCTGCGACGAATTGGTTGGCCAGGTAATCGAGCAGTTCGGGGTCTGAGGGCTTGCCACCCATGCGGCCGAAATCGTTCGGGGTAGAGACGATGCCGCGGCCGAAGTGATATTCCCATACGCGGTTCACCATGACGCGAGCGGTGAGCGGGTTAGCTGGATCGGCAACCCAGTTGGCGAGTTCGAGGCGCGGGTTCTGAAGATCGACAGGCTTTTCGGGGACCGCTTCGGGCAGCAGGATACCTAGTGGCCGCGCGCCGACCTTCGCTGTGGGCTGCAGATAATCGCCATGGAAGAGAACTTCGATGGGCGTCGCATTTTTCGCATCGTCAGTGACGGTGTAGACGGAGCGCAACGGGGGCGGAAGCTTGTCTTCAAGATCGTCCAGTTGCATGGCGAGCCCGTTCTTCTCAGACTCGGGAGCCTTCTTCATTTTGAGTTGAAGTTCGGTGATCTCCTTCTGCACCGGGGCGGCCTTTTGCTTCCAGGCTTCCTGCTCCTCGGCAGAAGCTTGCACCAGATCGTGCGGCTGGGTCTGGGCGAAGTAGCCCATCAGGCGGTAATAGTCAGACTGGCGGAAGGGATCGAACTTGTGATCGTGACAGCGGGCGCAACCGACGGTGACACCGAGATATGCTGCGCCAACGATGTTGGTCATCTCGGTGAGGGTTTCATTGCGGGAACCGGCCACCTTTTGATTGCCGACGTTCTTGCGCAAGGGACCCAGGCGGTTGAAACCACTGGCAATCAGGTACTCTTCGTTTGCGGGATCCATCTCATCGCCCGCGAGCTGCTCTTTTACGAACGCGTTGTAGGGCTTGTCGTTGTTGAAACTGCGGACTACGTAATCGCGGTAGCGGTAGGCATCGGGGCGATGGGTATCGTATTCATAGCCGTCAGTTTCGGCAAAGCGGACGACATCGAGCCAGTGGCGGCCCCACTGTTCCCCGTATTTGGGGGAAGCGAGAAGGCGGTCAACTACTTTGGCCCATGCGTTCGGAGATTTATCTTTAATGAAGGAATCGATCTCTTCTGGCGTGGGCGGGATGCCGTGAAGGTCGTACGTAATGCGCCGGATGAGGGTGAGGCGGTCGGCTTCAGGGGCAGGCTGGAGGATTGATTTATTCAGGTTCCGAAGGATGAAGGCATCAATGGGAGTTTTGACCCAGCGTTGTTCGGCGGGAGTGACGAGTTGGGGAGCGGCAACATCTTTACGGGGTTGAAACGCCCAGAATTTCCGCTCGACGGGTTTATAGGTGCCGAGAGGGGCAACGGGGATTTCAGCGGCGATTGCAAAAGTGCTTGCGATGAGAAAGAGAACAAATGCTTTCATGGGGCAGTTAAACTTACGCGCTCTATTCTATCGAATACGGTTGCTTAGAAGTTTATGGTTTTTAGAGGGCGGATCAGAATGTCTCTGACATTGGCTCGCACCGGAATCATGACATGAAGAGGTGTAAGCTTTGCCCGTTTAACGCCGTCAGAATAATAGAATCCAGAATCACTCACAGGGGGGCGGGTTCCATGGCGTACTTCGTTCCGCGATCCCCTTTTCTACATCGTTCCAAAATTCGTCATCGGCTACGGCAGAGGAACTCCTCGCTTCGGCTACCGCCAAGCACTCAGGTAGTAAGCGGCCTTGGGCCTGCGGGGATCATAACCCGGTAAACGGTTCTGGTTTGTAAGTGAACTCATTATCCTGGTCACCTGTGTTCCTGGTACCTGCAGGTTCGAAGAGGAGCACTTCCACCTCACGCTCGGCGACGGGGCGGTGTTCGGTGCCTTTCGGAATGATGAGAAATTCGCCTTCGTGTAGTGGAATGGTGCGGTCGCGTAAATCCATGCGGAATTCGCCGCGGATGACGAGAAACAGTTCGTCCTCGTCCACGTGATGATGCCAGGGGAATTCGCCTTGGAACTTGACCAGTTTCACGTGCTGGCCGTTAAGTTCGCCCGAAATGCGCGCCTGCCAGTGGGCGTGGATGTTTGCGAACTGTTCCGCCAGGTTTACCTTGTGCATAGATTCGAGAGTAGCGCGCCTGCGCGGCACACTTAACCCTATGAAAGGGCAGCATGCCTGGCCAGTGCTTCAACGAGGCTGGAATCATTACGACAACGATTCACGTGGAGCCGAACCTGCTCAGGCCGGCGCATCGAAAAGCCCGTAGCAGGCGACTGTTCCCGAATCTTCTCCGTGACCGTTTTTCTATTGCGTTTCCAGCCCCACCGGCGTATAGTCTTTTTTTATAGGTGCCGGACTAGCGAGTCCGGCTTATTGGAGGTAGGTTGATGATAGTTGCATTCCGCCGGTTACCCGGCTTAATGGCGATCTGCTTTGCGGCGGCGATAACTTGTATCGGAAACGACGCGAAAAACCAAGACCTGTTTCAAGCCATAAGAGATGGATATGTTTCTCGGATTTCCAACCTTCTTGCTGACGGCGCCGACCCGAACGCGCGCGATAGCCACAACGCGACACCCTTGATGTATGCGGCACAGTACTCCACAGCCGGCTGCATGGAATTGCTTCTGAAGAACGGCGCGCATCCGAACGATGCAAACAGTTTCGGGGCTACTGCTCTGATGTGGGGCGCGCGGGATGCGGATAAGGTCCGCTTGCTGCTGGCAAATGGAGCCGATGTGACCGCGCGTGCCAAGTCAGGCAGGACGGCGCTGATGGCTGCCGCTGCTTACCCGGGCGCACGCGACGTTGTGCAGATGATGATTGTCGCAGGGGCGGACGTGAAGGTCACAGATCCGTTTGGCTCCGGAGCGTTGACGGCGGCGGCAGAATCCGGGGACACCGCTGTTCTAAAAATCCTGCTTGATAAAGGGGCCGATCCCAATGAAAAGGGGGCCATATTCGGGTCCGCGCTGATGAAAGCGGCGGCACTGGAGAACGCCGGTGCGGTTAAGATGCTGGTGGATCGGGGAGCGACAGTGAACTGGCAATCGCCGCAACTGCCTCCCGTAAAGTCTGGCCAGCAGGAGTTGGGAGAACTGACTGCACTCCTGATGGCGGTTCCCATGGGGAACCCAGCCATTGTGAAAACGCTTCTGGACGCTGGTGCCGATCTGACGGTTCGGGACATGCGCGGCATGAGTGCCCTTTCACTGGCGGTGGCGGCTGAAAAGCAGAATGCGGAAGTAGTTCGTCTGCTGCTAAAAAAAGGGGCCGATGTGAACGCGCCGGGCAACGATGGAAGAAGCGCGCTCGACTGGGCGCGGCTGTGGGGAGAAACGCCGATCGTTGCACTGCTGCGAAGCGCTGGGGCAAAAGAAAGCGCGAAAGAGAAAGAAGACAGTGCCGAGCGGGCGGCGGTCGGACCACGTGCGGCGAAAGAGCAGAGGCAGCCAAGAGAAGCCGTGGAAGCGAGTTTGCGCCTATTGCAGGTTAGCGGAAGCCAGTTTTTCGACAAGAGCGGCTGCGGATCATGCCATCACCAGTATCTGACCAATGCGGTGGCGACGCTGGCACGGGATCGCGGTTTGACAGTGGACGACAAGCTGGCCGCGCTTTCTTTAAAGCAAACAATCACGATTTCCGAGCCACTGCGGGAAATGCTGCTGCAACGAAACCGCGCCCCCGGGGCACCGACCACAACGGCGGCTCTGGCAAACGCCCTGGCGGATCAAAATATGCCGCAGAGCCCCTTAACGGATGCGCTGGTCCACGACATCTCTGGATGGCAGCGGCCAGATGGTTCCTGGCACAGTGTACTGAACCGCCCTCCGCTAAATTCAGATTTCACGGATACCGCATTTGCCTTGAGAACGCTTTGCACCTTTGCTCCTAAGGGACGGAAAGCGGAGATTGAGAAGCAAATCGATCGGGGGCGCGCGTGGATGCTGGCCGCCTTGCCACAAACAACCCATGAACACGTGATGAGGATGCTTGGGCTGAGTTGGAGTGGGGTGCAGCCTTCGGCGTTGGCAAAATTGGGTGAAGAACTGACGAAGTTGCAGCGGGAGGACGGTGGTTGGGCGCAGCGGGCAGATTTTGCTAGCGATGCTTACGCAACCGGTCAAGCGCTCTACGCTTTGCATACTGCCGCCGGGGTGCCAGTCAAAGACGAGAGGTACCGGCGCGGAGTTCAGTTTCTGCTTCGTACGCAACTAGAAGACGGTTCCTGGTATGTAAAGAGCAGGTCGGTGAAGTTTCAGCCGTACTTCGATAGTGCCTTCCCGCACGGACACGATCAATGGATCTCTTCGGCCGCGACAGCGTGGGCCGCCAGGGCGCTAGTTTTGAGCTGCGACCAGGCATCAACGAAAACCAGCCTTGCCAAAGGCTTCTAAAACCATGCGGGTAGCTCGCTTCCACCGCCAAGCTTGTAGTGCCAGCCCTGCAGCGTGGCCCTTCTGAAATACCGTCTCTCAAACGTACATCCATATAGATCCACATAATCTGTGCGTAGCCCGGCGCAAGCGCGCCCGGGCGGTACACTTAACCCTATGAAAGTAGTGCTGGGTAGCGACCATGCCGGTGTGGAACTAAAGCACGATTTATTGGGTTATTTGGGCGAACTGGGTTACGAAACAGTGAATGTGGGCGTGGATAAAAGCGAGCCTCCTGTGGATTATCCGGATTATGCGGAAAAGGTGGCTGCGGAAATTCGCGACGGAAATGCTGAGCGCGGCATCCTGATTTGCGGAAGCGGCGTGGGGGCATCGGTCGCAGCCAACAAAATTGTGGGGATTCGCGCGGGGTTGACTCACGATGTATATTCCGCGCACCAGGGCGTGGAGCATGACAACATGAACGTACTGGTGCTGGGCAGCAGAGTGATTGGCACGCAGACCGCCCGCGAGCTGGCACACGCATTTTTGAACGCGCAATTTACCGGTGAGGAACGCCATCTAAGGCGTCTCAGCAAAGTGAAGATTCTGGAAGAGAAGTGCAACCAATAAAGGCGACGAAATGAATCCATTAAAAGAACTGGCAAATTACGGGCAATCGGTGTGGCTGGATTATATCCGCCGCAATATGTTTTCGAGCGGTGAACTCAAGAAGTATGTGGACGATGACGGGTTGCGCGGCATGACGTCGAACCCGGCCATTTTCGAGAAGGCCATCACCGGGAGCCAGGATTATGCGGAATCGCTGAAAGAAGCCGAAGAGAAGGGCACGTCAGACCCGATGACGCTGTTTGAAACGCTTGCGGTGCCGGATATCCAGCAAGCAACCGATGCGCTGAAGGGCGTGTACGAAGCCACCAAGAAACTGGATGGCTATGTGAGTCTGGAAGTTTCGCCCTATCGCGCGCGGGATACCGAGGGTTCGCTCAGCGACGCCCGGCGGTTGTGGAAAGACGTCGGCCGTCCGAATTTAATGATCAAGATTCCGGGGACGCCCGAGGGTGTGCCCGCGATTGAGCAATTGATTTCCGAAGGCGTGAACGTGAACGTCACGCTGCTGTTTTCGAACAAGGCTTATGAGCGCGTTGCGCTTGCCTATATCGCGGGCCTGGAACGCCGCGAAGGCGACCTGAGCGGGATTGCGAGCGTGGCGAGTTTCTTCATCAGCCGCATCGATGCCGCCGTGGACGGCATGTTGCAGAAAGAGATCGACAACATGGCGGACACTGGCGAACAGCAGATGGCCCAGAGCCTGATGGGCAAGGTGGCGATTGCAAATGCCAAGCTGGCTTACCAGAAATATAAAGAGCTGTTTGCGGGCGCGCGTTGGGAGAAATTGAAAGCGCGCGGGGCCATGCCTCAGCGGCTGCTCTGGGCGTCAACGGGAACGAAGAACCCTGAGTATCGCGACGTGATGTATGTGGAAGAACTGATCGGGCCGATGACGGTGAACACCATGCCGCCTTCCACGTTCGACGCGTTCCGCGACCACGGCAAGCTGCGCAACAGCATTGAAGAGAATGTGGACGCCGCGAGCGCGATCATGGCGAATCTGGAAAAAGCCGGCATCGACATCAATGCCGTTACCGACAAGCTGCTGGTGGATGGATTGAAGCTGTTTAGCGATGCGTTCGACAAGCTGCTGAACGCTCTTGATGCACGCTGCAAAGCGGGCGTGAAACCGAAAACAGAGAACCAGACTTACAAACTTCCGGGTGACGTAGAAAAAAAAGTAAAGGCGTCGCTTGAAACCTGGCAGACCACAGGCATGGTTCGGCGCATGTGGGCAGGCGACGCCGCAGTTTGGACGGGGCAGGACGAAGGGAAGTGGCTGGGATGGCTCACCATTACGGAAGACCAGACGGCTCATCTGGAGCACCTGAACGGTGTAGTAGATCAAGTGAGAGAAGGCGGATTTACACACATGGTGCTGCTGGGGATGGGCGGCAGCAGTCTCTGTGTGGAAGTGCTGGCGACGACGTTCGGGAGTGCGCCGGGCTTTCCCGCCGTGCATGTGCTCGATTCGACGGACCCGGCTCAGATCCGTGCGCTGGAGAAGGAACTCGATATTGCCAAGACATTGTTTATCGTGTCCAGCAAGAGCGGCAGTACGCTGGAGCCGAATATTTTCAAGCAGTATTTCTTTGAACGCGTGGCGCAAACGGTGGGTGCCGGCAAGGCTGGCAAACACTTTTTCGCGATTACCGACCCTGGCTCAAAGATGGAGCAGGTGGCGAAATCCGATAGCTTCTGTGGAATTTTCCATGGGCTGCCGTCTATCGGCGGGCGCTATTCGGCGCTTTCGAATTTCGGCATGGTGCCCGCGGCGGCAATGGGAATCGACGTGGCGAAGCTTCTGGATAAGACGGAGGAGATGGTCCAAAGTTGCACTAGTTGCGTAACGACGGACCGTAACCCGGGCGTGATACTGGGTACGATTCTGGGAACGCTTGCGAACGCGGGCCGGGATAAGGTGACGATTGTGACGTCGCCGGCGGTTGCTGATTTCGGCGCGTGGCTGGAACAGTTGATGGCGGAATCGACCGGCAAAGAAGGTCATGGCCTGATTCCGGTGGATCGTGAACCGCTGGGGAACCCTTCGGTGTATGGGGAGGACCGTGTGTTTGTGTATGTGCGCTACACGCCCGAGCCGGATACGGAACAGGATCAGCAGGTGAATTCGCTTGCGATGGCGGGGCACCCCGTTGTGCAGATCGCCATGGCGGATAAGTACGAATTGGGCCAGGAGTTTTTCCGCTGGGAAGTGGCGACGGCGACGGCGGGGTCTCTGCTCGGCATCAATGCGTTCAATCAGCCGGATGTGGAAGCGAGTAAGATTGCGACTAAAACGCTGACCAGCGAGTACGAGAAAACCGGATCGCTACCTGCTGAAACTGCTGTGTTCGAAGCTGCGGGGATCAAGCTGTTTACGGATTCTGAAAATGCCGCTCAACTGGGCAAGAAACATTCTCTGGCGGAATACATCAAGGCGCATCTGGGACGTTTGCGGACCGGTGATTACTTCGCGTTGCTAGCGTACATTGAGATGAACGGGCTTCATGACAAGCAACTGCAGAGTATGCGGACTGCGGTGCGAGACCACAAGAAGGTCGCGACCTGTGTCGGGTTCGGGCCGCGGTTCCTGCATTCCACGGGACAGGCTTACAAGGGCGGTCCAAACACCGGCGTGTTTCTCCAAGTGACCAGCGACGATGCTGAAGATCTGGCTGTCCCCGGGCAGAAATATTCGTTCGGCACCGTGAAAGCTGCGCAGGCGCGCGGAGACTTCGCAGTGCTGGCGGAACGCAAGCGGCGGGCGCTTCGAGTGCATTTGGGCAAAGATGTACATGAAGGTTTGACGGTGCTGGAAGCGGCAGTACGGGAAGCATTGGCGTAAGCGCTAAATCGGCGGGACCAAGGACAACTGATATGCAGATGGGGATGGTGGGACTCGGGCGGATGGGCGCGAATATGGCGCGGCGCTTGATGCGCGGCGGCCACGAGATATTCGGACTCGATCTGGATCAGAAGGCTGTCGATGCGCTGACCCAAGACGGAGCAAAGGGTTCTACGAATCTGGCCGAGTTCGTCCAGATGATGGCGAAGCCCAGGACCATCTGGATGATGGTGCCCGCCGGCGCGCCGACAGAGGGAATGGTCACGAAGCTTGCCGCGCTTCTGGAAGCGGACGATACGATCATCGACGGAGGCAACTCGTATTACAAGGACGATGTGCGGCGGTCCAAGATGCTTGCGGAGAAAGGCATTCACTATTGCGATGCCGGAACCAGCGGCGGCGTGTGGGGGCTGGAGCGCGGCTACTGCCTGATGATGGGTGGCGAGCCGGAGGTGATTGAGCGGCTCAACCCGATCTTCAAGACGCTGGCACCAGGGATGGGAAATACGGAGCGCACGGCGGGGCGCCCTGCTGGTAAGGGCACCGCTGAAGAGGGCTACCTGTATTGCGGCCACATCGGCGCTGGCCACTTCGTGAAGATGATCCACAACGGAATTGAGTACGGCATTATGCAAAGCTTTGGCGAAGGCTTCGATATCTTGAAGAACGCGAATTCGAAAGAGCTGGCTGAGGATCTGCGTTACGATTTCGACCTGGGTGAGGTTGCGGAAGTATGGCGGCGGGGCAGCGTGGTTTCAAGCTGGCTGCTGGACTTGGCCGCAATTGCGCTGGGTGAAAATCCAACGCTTTCGAACTATACGGGCTTCGTGCAGGATTCCGGCGAGGGCCGTTGGACGATCACGGCCGCGCTGGAGGAAGCAGTGCCCTGCGACGTTTTGACCACTTCGCTTTATGCAAGATTCCGCTCGCGCCAGGACCATACGTTCAGCGAGAAGATGCTTTCGGCGATGCGCAATAAATTCGGCGGGCATATCGAACTGAAAGCCGATATGCCGGCGGGACAGTAATGGACGAGCCGCAGCAGGAAGTTGTCAAGCCGGGCGATAGCTGCGTCCTGGTGATCTTTGGAGCGGCTGGCGATCTGACTTCGCGCAAGCTGATTCCGGCGCTATACAACCTGAGGAAAAGCGGTCATCTGCCGAAAGATTTCGCGGTAATCGGGTTCGCGGTGGACGATCTGACGCAGGAAAGCTTTGTAGAGAAGGTGCGCAAGGATATCGAGCAGTTTGCACCGGAGCCGATCGATCACGCGCTTTGCGATTGGCTGGTGCAGCGTATTTACTATCTGCGCGGCGACTTCCGCGATTCCGCTAAATATGACGAGTTGAAAGCTCTGCTGGCGCAGTTGGATGAGCGGTACCAAACGCCAGGCAATTATCTTTATTACCTGGCGACGGCTCCTCAGTTCTTTGCCGAGATTGTGAAGAAACTTGGGGAGAAAGAGCTGACATGCGAGCCGCCTGGACAGTGGCGGCGCGTGGTGATTGAGAAGCCGTTCGGGAGCGATCTGGAATCGGCGAAAGCTCTGAATCACGATATTGGGCAGGTGCTGACCGAAAAGCAGATCTACCGCATCGATCATTACCTGGGTAAGGAGACGGTGCAGAACATTCTGGTGTTCCGGTTCTCAAATGGCATTTTCGAGCCTGTGTGGAACCGGCGATATATCGATCATGTGCAGATCACCGTGGCGGAAGAGCTTGGCGTGGAGCGGCGCGGCGGGTATTACGATCACGCGGGCGCGCTGCGCGATATGGTTCCGAATCACATTCTGCAGCTTGTCTCGCTGACCGCGATGGAACCGCCGATTTCGTTCGGCGCGGATGCCGTGCGCGATGAGCAGGCAAAAGTGTTGCATGCGATTCAATTGTCGAGCCCTGAAGACGTCCTGACTCGCGCGGTTCGCGGGCAGTATGACGAAGGCGTGATCGATGGGAAGGCGGTTGCCGGCTACCGGCATGAACCTTTCGTTGCGACCGATTCGCATACAGAAACCTTTGTTGCGCTGAAGTTGATGATCGACAACTGGCGCTGGGCGGATGTACCGTTTTATATCCGCACGGGCAAGCGATTGCCGAAGCGCGTGACCGAGATCGCGATACAGTTTCGGCGCGCTCCGTTTGTGCTGTTTCGGGATACGCCGGTGGAGAAGCTGAGCCATAACTTATTGGTCATGCATATTCAGCCGGATGAAGGTATTTCGCTTCGGTTTGGCGCGAAGGTGCCGGGTCCTACGGTGCGTGTGGGGCCGGTGAATATGGATTTCAAGTATGTGGATTACTTCGGCAGCGAGCCCAGTACCGGATATGAACGGCTGCTGTACGACGGCATGATTGGCGATGCCACGCTGTTCCAGCGCGCGGACATGGTGGAGGCGGGGTGGAGTATTGTATCGCCCGTGATCGATGTGTGGCGCGCGCTGCCGGCACGGAGCTTTCCCAATTACAAGGCGGGGACTTGGGGACCGAGAGATGCGGACGAGTTGATGAAGCGGGACGGGAGACGGTGGCGCGATATTGAGTAGTTAGATGAAGCGACGGCGTGGCGAAACTCTGCCGCACGGGCGCTAGGAATGCACGACTTTATAATCGTCGAAGGTCACACACGTTAAGCATACGAAGCTCTCAGTAGCTCAGGAATAATTCTGCGGAGTTTGTTGTTACTTCTAAAACCGTGCCCTTTGGCAACTTGACCGGTTCGGTGAATTCGTAAGTCAGGCCGTGATATTCGCGGAGCCAGATCAAGTGCTCTACCGTGCCATCGGGCCTGGTGGCTTTGGCTTCGAGAGGGGCGTTGGGGAGTATTGCTTTGACTGTGATCGCGTGATCCAGTGTGATGGCGCCTTCGACGTGGAGCACGGCTTCCACAGGCTTGCCCTCGCCTTGCGGTGCGCCGCCTTCCACCCATTGGACGATCCGGTCAATCTCCGGTTGACCCAGGCCGGCGTTGTTACGGAACTGTCCTACTCCGCGTTGGGCTCCCCAGGGCGGCATTTTGCGGTTGAGAACCTGATCGCGGATGGCTTTGGCCCAGGGGCGGACCTGTTCATAAGTCGCCAGCGGTACGCTGCCAGTTGCATGGCAACTTAAGCACCGGACCGCCAGGATTCTTGAAATTTCGGCGTTGTAAGTGAGCTTAGTCGTGATCGGATCGTGAGCCCATAGCGGAATCGCGATGACTAGGACTAAGCGTTTCACTTATTCGAGAACGGCCGGAGCCGGTGCTTTCTGCCGTCTGGGAAATAAGCTGGACGGGCTCTTTTTTGCGTCGATTGCCACGTCGAAGAAGCCGAACATCATCTCTTCCCAGCTCTGGTCGCCATATTTCACTGACTTGGTTGCGTCGGGATTGTTCGGGTTATTCGGGGAGTTGTCATAGTGCGCCGTGCACTCCAGCCTGGTGCCTTTGGGAACCACCAATTCCTTTGCCGGGAAATAACTCAACTGCCAGCTAAAGCTGTAATTCGGCACATTGAGTAATGTTTCTTTTTCGCCAGTCGGGTAGACGGCGCGGTATTCGAAATCCTTGCCGCGTAAGTGCATGTGCGGAAGATAGGCAATCACTTTGGCATCGTCGCCGAATTCGAAGGTGGAATCCACGCGGTAGTTGGAATCGCCAGCGGGGATTTCAAACCTGCGGGTGGTCGCGGCCAGAGTCAGGACCCGCTCCGTCACAGGCTCTTTTGCAAAAACGAACCCAATTTTCGTCCGGTCCACGCCTTCTTTTCCGTTCGCCGTGTAATGCATCTGCAAGATCACGTCGGAACCAGCTTTGATGAGCTTGGCGCGGCCCGGTTGCAGACGGGTTGGGACCATTCCTGGTGCGTAGCCCACTAGAAACTCGCTGTTATTGCCGCCATCGCCGCCGTCCTTCGGGACATAGGGGAGGCCGGGCTGTGCATCTTTCATCCATTTGGAGTTCGGGGGCCGAACGAACGCGATCACATGATGCACCAGCGCGCGATTGCCTGGACGCACCTCCGCTTCCGAAACCCATGTATCTTCCTTAAAGTTACCGGGGATGAGGATGTATTGATAATCCAGCGTGCCGGACGCGGGGATTTTAAAATCCTGCGACATTTCAATCTGCAGATCGGGCTTACCGATGTTCCAGCCTTGCAGGAATTGCGCCGTTGCGGGCAGGTCCTTCGGATTACCTTCTTTCGCGCCAGACTTTGCCCACGTGACGAGTGTTTCGATGTCTTTTTGTTTCAGCGAGCGATCGTTGACGAAGTGGCCATATTTCGGGTCCGCAAACCACGGCGGCATCTTCTTCAGCGTAACGGCTTCACTAATGGAAGCAGCCCAGGGGCGCGCTTCCTTGTATGTCATCAGCGACATGGGGGCAGCTTCGCCGGAGCGGTGGCAGGTCTGGCAATTCTCCTGAAGAATCGGGGCGACATCCTTGTTAAATGTCACGGAAGAAGAAGCGGAGGCGGCAGAAAGAACCCCACCGAAACACACAATTGAGAGACTGCGTACCAGCATATTACTCCTTTACGCAGTATAAAGGATCAGGTTCAGACTTTCTCACCGCGAACCAGGTCCGCA
>Ga0123338_10003010_pt1 | contig 15452 bp, 11 predicted proteins | sample grotaG_FD_89793 | JGI IMG/M metagenome (GOLD analysis project Ga0123338, IMG submission 89793) | Glacier valley bacterial and archeal communities from Borup Fiord, Nunavut, Canada, to study Microbial Dark Matter (Phase II) -... | ecosystem: Environmental > Aquatic > Freshwater > Ice > Glacier ...
AGCGGCTACTGATCTGTTCTTTCTTCATGCCGATGATGGCGCCGTTGAGGTATATGTTTTCCCGCCCGGTCAGTTCGGGGTGAAAACCGGTGCCCACCTCCAGCAGGGAGCCGACTCTGCCATAGACCTCGGCCCGGCCGCGCGTCGGTTCGGTGATGCGCGAGAGAATCTTTAGCAAGGTGCTTTTCCCGGCCCCGTTCTGACCGATGATGCCGACGACTTCGCCCTGCCCGATCTCGAAGGAGACATCGTTCAAAGCCATGAAGGTTTCCGAACCGTTGCCGGAGCGTCCGTCCCGATGCAGTACCGACCTGAGTTTATCGGCGAGCTGCTCTCCGATTGTGTCGTGACGTTTTTTCAATTTGGCGATGTTATACTGTTTGGAAAGCTTTTCAGCCCGAATCGCAACATCTCCCATACGCTGCTCCTGTAACCGTTGATTATATGAAAGACCGCACCGCTAAATATCATCGGCAAAGGTCTGTTCCATCCTTTTGAAATAGACTATTCCGCCAAACAACAGCAGCACAACAACGGAGGCACTCACCGCCATCATCAGCAGATTCGGCATCTCCTTGCCGAGAAACGCCCAGCGGAAACCTTCGATTACCGCAACCATCGGATTCAGGCTGTAGAGCAGCCGCCATTTTTCCGGGACCATGCTCACCGGGTAGGCAACCGGTGACGCATACATCCAGACCTGGACTAAAAACGGGATAATACTGCCCACATCCCGGTATTTCACGTTAAGCGCCGAGGCCCAAAGCCCCACGGCCAGGGCGGTCATTATGGCAAGAGCCAGAAACAGCGGCAGCGCCAGCAGGCCCCACGTCGGTGCAATCCTGAACCAGGCCATGAGAACCATCAAAACGATGAAAGAGAAGAACAGGTCAACGACCGGTGCAATCGAAGCGGCAAGCGGAATCAACAGCCGGGGAAAATAGATTTTCGTTACAAGGCTGGAGCTATTGACAACACTGCCTGAACTGCGTGCCAAGGCTTGCGCGAAGTACGACCAGGGGAGCAAGGCGCTGAAGGCAAAAACCGGATAGGGTATGCCGTCAGAGGGGATTTTGGCCATGGTGCCGAAGATAAGCGTAAAAATTATCATCGTGATCGTTGGCTGGACAATGACCCAAGACGCTCCGATAGCCGTCTGCTTGTAGCGAACAATCACGTCCCGCCACACCAGGAAATAGAGCATTTCACGATGGCGCCACACACTCGCCAGATCAAGCTGGAACAAACCCCTCCGCGGCTGTATTACGGCATAAGGTCTTTTCAAAGTGTTTTCTGCTGCTATCTCCATGGTGTGCACCTCAGATCATGTCTGGCTCAGGACTTCGCCTGCCGAAGAAAAGCGGAAGTTATCCAACAGATGACGTACTTTCAGCTCCATGCGTTCAAGGTTCAGATAATGCCTGAAGCAGGATTTCATACCGGCCCGGATGCGCGGCTGCTCCGGATCTATCTCCCAGGGATGAAAATAGACGATGACCGGCTGCTTCTCCCTGACATTGATCGCCTGGATTGCCCCTGCCACCAGTGCGGCAGGAAAGAGCCGCAGATAGCCACCGCCGCAGATCGGCATTTGAGATTTCCACCACCCCACTTTCAGCGGGTAGGTCGATATCGGGAATTCCCGTATCTTTCCCGCGTGCGTTGAAATTTCATGAGGAAAGCGTTTTCCTCCGGGGATGCCGTAGATATCATGGGTAATGGGAAAGATGCTGGAATCGTAGGTAAAGCCCTCCTCCACAAGAATATCCAGTGCCCAGAGCGACTTTGCCGTGATTGAATAACTGGGGGCGCGGTAGCCATGCACCCGTTCGCCGCAGATATCTTCGAGGAGACTCTTTGCCCTGGAGATATCCTGACGAAATTCCTGCGGGGACAGGCGATAGACAAGTTGATGTCCATAGCCGTGACAGGCGATTTCATGCCCCCGGCGGCTGATTTCCTTAATCAACGCCGGAAGCCGTTCAGCAACCCATCCAAGCACAAAAAACGTCGCCTTTAAGGCAAACTCGTCCAGCATATCCAGGATACGCAGCGTGTTCCCCTCAACCCGGAGTGTATACCCTCCCCACTCCGCCGGCTTTATCTGCCGTTCGAATGCGGTCACGTGGAAATAGTCTTCAACATCTATGGTCAGGGCATTAATCATCTGGAACCTCAGAATGTTTTCTTGAGCTCGACCATCGCCCGGTTCACATGAAAATTGTCAGTGATGATGCCGGGGGAGTAATACCCCGCGTAAACATAGGAGAGCGCAACGGTCAACTGTTCGGCCAGGAGATAGCTGATACCTGAATCGACCTGGAGGCGCCGGGTGTAACTGTCCGAAAGCTGCTGCTCGTACTTTTCCGCCGTAAAGGCAAGCTTGCCTTTCAGATCGGCGCTAAAGTCGTACTGCCCACTGACTGTTGCGCCATATTTCCTGGTCTGCAGGGTATCTGTTTTGGTCATGGCGTACTCGGAGTACATCGGGGAAAAACTGATGGAACCTCTTTTAAGGCGCTGCTCAATGATACCGCTGACATAGCTTTCTTTCATGATATTGCTCAGCGGGTCTTCATTGTACCTGACACCCGTTATCAACGTGGCGGTTACCGTATCAAACACATGAGTCAACCCCGCATGCCAGGCGAGGCTGTCGAGGCGCTGACCACTGTCATAACGGGTCCACGTTTTTCCCGCCTTGGCAAAAAGGAACGATTTCTCCGCGTATTCGTAGCGAAAGCCCCCCAGCGCCTGGTGCTGGCTGAAATCATCGATATCGGCAAACTCCCTGGTAAATGTATAGCCGGCGGTCAAACTGAAGTTCTTCGATAATTCGTAGGCTATGTCCAGAAAGGCAACGTGGTCTGTTTTGTCGATACCGGGTGAATTTATATAGCGGGTGTCTATGTAGCGGTAACCACCCTTGACCGGGATCCTTTCAGACGGGCGCAAAGTGAAGTACGGCGACGCAGTAAATACATTCCGGTCAGACTGGTTTACGAAGAGGCTCTCTCTGGTCGTATCCCTGGTTATATCCAGCGAGACACGCTGGTAATCATCGGCGGCTTCCAGAAAAAACAGGTTATCAACCGCCGTCAGCTTGGCTTTGGCGTTGAGTGTATGGCTTACCTCGTCCCCGCGGCTATCCTTGGCGTAGTGCCGGTAGTCGAACAGATAATTGAGGTCGCCCTCGAGCCTCGGTGCCTTGTAAATCATAATAAGCCCCGGAAGCGCCCTGGTGATGTAATCCGAGACCCGGTTGGTGCGCGTCTCGAAGACATTGTCAGTGAACTCCTCGCTGACGGCAAGAGAGGGATGCAGTTGAAATTCAGCCCCCTGAGCAGCGGTTGCCACGGTCAGAACGGTGAAAACGGTTGACTTTAATAGTACGTTTGGCATGGAAAGCCTCACTGGAATGCTGTTAATGAACGGTTATGTACCTATGCAGGTATTAAAAAATCAGAGTTTGAACATACGCCCGAACATATTGCCCATAAAGGATTGCGCATTTTCTTCGCCGGGATATTCACCCATGTTTTTGTCTTCAGAGACCGGGGGAGTGTCAAAGGACTCCCGCATGAGCTCCCGGTTATTTTCCTGATGGGACTTCACGGACTTCTCCAGATCGGAAATTTTTGCCGCCATTTCCAGAAGCCTCTTCTGGCTGGCGGATTCAGATTCTTTTCCCAAATTATCGAGCCTGTCATTAAGGTCCTTGATCATGGCGGATACCGCCGGTTCGGAACGCCCGGCGGAAAAGGTGCCATCAATGTGCCCTTCATTTGTAACGCGACCATCCAGGGACTCGCTCCCCCAGTAGTGATACTCAAAATCCAGGTCTCCGATAATATCCAGCACCATGGCAGCATCGATGATCCTGGTTTCCTCGGCAAACGCCGCAAGCAGGATAAAATCGCATATTATATTGATCAGCCGTGGGATTCCCCTGCTGTAGGTGAAAATGATGTCAATGGTATCCACTGAAAAGCACACGGCATCGCGGTCACCGGCCTTTTCCAGGCGATGCAGGATATAAAGCTCGATTTCGCAGCGGCTTAACGGCTTAATATGGCAGTTTATGCTGATTCGCTGACGGAGTTGAATCAGTGTTGCCGATGCCAGCGTTTTGCGCAGCTCAGGCTGCCCCACAAGGATGATCTGCAGAAGCTTTGCATTGTCGGTTTCCAGGTTGGAAAGCATCCTGATCTCCTCAAGCAGATCATGGTTGAGGTTCTGGGCCTCATCGATTATCAGTACCGGCTGATTCCCCTTCACAAACTGGTCAATCAGAAATAAATTCAATTCCCGCAGCAGCGTGATCTTGTCCTTATTAATAATTGGCAGACCGAAATCATCGTTGATCATTGCGATCAGCTGTTCCGAATCAACGCGTGTATTGAAAATTTTGGAAAGAACGACATCGGAGAGGTTCTTTTTAATAAGGTTACGGATGATGGTCGTTTTACCGGAACCGACCTCTCCGGTAAGGAGAATAAAACCGACCCGTTCCCTGATGCCGTAGTCCAGGTAGGAAAGCACTTTCTTGTGCGAGCTGCTCATGAACAGAAAATCCGGATCCGGCAACAGATCAAACGGCTTCTGGGTAAGGTTAAAAAAGGCCTCATACATAAATCATCCCCTTAAAAGGCAGACCCGCAACATCCCCTGCCCGCGACAATCCAAAGTCCAAAATTCAAAATCCAAAACCATTCTCTTGCCGCTTCACACGAACCCTTCGCGGCTGTATTGGTAGCGGTCGCGGGGGAATTCCGTTGTCGCCGCGTTGTAAACGAGACCCAGAATCTGGGTTCCCTTGATGCAATCCATCGTTTCCTCGATATTGTGCAGCGTAACCAACCCCTCTTTAGCCACCAGCACAACGCCATCGACAATGGCACTGAGCGAGCGGGTTTCTGCAAACGGGAGCACGGGGGGGGTGTCGATGATAATGTAACGGTCATGGTAGCGGTTCTTCATCTCAAGGAAAAAATCACGCATCCGTTGCGATGTAAAAACCTCTGCAGGGTTAGGCACATTCCTCCCGGCGGGCAGAAAGGACAACTTGCCGACACCGGTCCGGATGAGCGCATCCTTGACATCGGAGCCGTCAAGCAGACAATCGGTAAGCCCCAGTGAGTTTTCCAACCCCAGATAGGTATGCAGTGATGGATTTCTTATATCCGCATCCACCAGCAGGACGGTATGGTCAAATTCCTGGGCCAGACTCAGGGCCAGATTGACAGCGGTGAGGCTTTTACCTTCACTGCCGACGGAACTGGTCACCATCAGCATGTTCTGAAAAGAACCTTGCTGAGTCAATTTGACGATGACTGATTTCAGCTTGCTGTACTCTTCCGCCGCCTGGGTATGCGGATCATTCACAGCCACAAGCAGCTGATTGGTCAGCTGGATTCCCGGGGTGTTCATCGGCGGTGGCTGGTGAACCCTGCTTGCAGGTTTTTTTGCCGCAGTTTCAAGGGCCGAATCAACCCTCAATCTGGCCGCTTTTTCAAGAGCTTCTTCAATTCTGCTCATAAGATATCCTTTCAAAGCGCATATTTTTGATCATCTGCTTCATTTGAGTGTCAATTTATTCAGCTGCGTCCTGAGTTCGCCGGAGCTGAAAAAATCCAGGGACAGCGGCCGCATCAGCTCAAGAGGGACGGTTGCCAGAATCAGCATAAAACAGGCTGCGGCAACGCCATAAAACCAGTAATCCCGTTTGCGGGTAGCTTCCACTTCAACCGGGTTTTCTATTGTCGGCACCACGGCAAGAACCGGAATCCCCAGAGACTTGAGTGACTCGACATTGCGCACGGAGTTATCCAGCTGATCAAGCAGCAGCAGGAAACCAAAGCTAGCCACCACACCGCCAACGATTCCCAACAGGATTATCTTTATTCGCTGAGGGCTGTACGGCTTGGTCGGGAGAACCGCCGGGTCTACAATCCGGAAGGTAGTCGCCTTGTCCTGCACCTCCATCTGCTTGGCTACCTCCGACTGTCCATGACGGACCATAAGTTGTTCATAAAGCATTTTCTGGCTGTTTTTCTCCCTCTCCAGCTCTTCAAGACCGGTTTTTGCTGCCGGTATGCTTCTCAGGAGCGCCTGCTTGGTTGCGATAAAGCGCCGCTGGTTATTTTCAGCTGCACGCAGTGAACTCAGCTCCATCGAGATTCTCTCCATCTCCATAGAGGGATTATCCACAAACTCGGACCGCGCAGCCCCCCCTGATTTGATCAACTGTTTGACGGCTGCTATTTCGTATTTTGTATCAACCACTTCGGGGTGATTATCCGTATAAACAAGGCCCAGTTCCTGTTGTTTTTTCTGCAGTGCGGCCAGCCTTCCCTTGAGCGGATCGTTTCTTCTGGTCAAGCCCTGCAGACTCTCCAACTGGTGGCGTTTTATCGTAATCTCATCAATTTTCTGCTGTGCATCCCCAATTGCGGCAAGCAATGAACCTTCATCCTGAGCAAGCGTGCTCCCTTTTTCTCTTTTGTAATTGTTCACCGTTGTTTCAGCCTCTTCGAGCTTTACCTTGATGGTCGAGATCTGTTCCCCAAGAAAATTGGTGGCGCCGTATGACTCTTCCCGCTTCGACGTGATGTTTTCCTCGATATAGCGGCGAACCAGAGCGTTCACATAATCACGGGCGATACGCGGATTTTCGCTATTGAAAGTTATGGTAAACAACCCTTCCTTGTCTTTCAGCCTGACGTCGGTGTTTGCCTGAAACTCTCTGACCATATTTTCCAACTGACCGTTATTCTGACTGTTGACGTTCAGGTCGAGATCATTCAGTACCTTGAGCAGCAAGGTCCGGCTTTTCATTGCATAGGTCAGCACCCTTAGTTTGTCATCAAAGGAAGGCGATATCGCAATCCCCCTAACCAGGTCACTGATGACGCTCTTTTCAATAAACACGGTGCTTTTTGCCTCATATCGTTCCGGCAGCAAGTAGCTGGTGACAACCACTCCGGTCATGATCAGCAGGGCCAGTATCACGAACAGATATTTCTTTTTACTGACCAGTCGCAGGTATCTTTTGTAGTTGAAATCCTCTGTATGACTCATGTGCCACCCCGCAAATAATGTTTTTGGTTATTAAACATGAATGCTGCCGTCAACCTCAGAACATCCCTTCCTTGACAATTATGTAATCGTTCGGCTTCAATTTAAAATTCTGGCTCAGATCGCCATCGTTCAAGATATCCTTGGCCTTAACCTGTATAATCACATCTTTACCACCCTCATTACGCATGATGATCGTATCATTCTGCTTGGCAAACTTGCTGAAACCACCGGCCTCAAGTACCGCCTGCATGACCGTCATTCCATCACGATACTCGATAAACCTTGGGGCGTTCACCGCTCCAAGAACATAGACACTCTTGTCGGTAAGGAGCGGAATATAGATCGAGTCGTTCGATTCGATAGGAATGTCCTCACTGGTATCACCGTCAATAAACAGCTTGTAAAATCCGACCTTAACCATCTTCCCTTTTCTGAGGACGTACGATCTTCTGAGGTCGGCACTCTTTACATCTCCTACATTGCACAACAACTGCAGCAGAGTCGTACTGCGGTTGAGATCGTATGCCGCCGCCTTGACCCCGCCGCCAAAAATATACACCTTGCTGTTGGTGATTTCCCTCACGGTCACAGTTACATTGGGGTTCTTGACCAACTCCCTGATCCTGTCACCGAGCGCCTTTTGCAAACCCGGCGGCGTAAACCCCGAGGCCTTTACATCACCGATCCCCGGAATGGTAATTTTTCCATCCGGCCGTACCTTGACTGAAACATTCAGCTCCTTCACCCCCCAGACAAACACATCCAGGATATCCCCCTCTCCGATTATGTAATCGCCGGCCAGGGATGGTTGAGGCAGCACCATTATTCCGAGAAGAACTATCATCAGCCATTTTTTCATCACACTCTCCTTAACAAGTCAGTCGTTAAACTCCGCATGGTGAAGCAACCTCATCTTGCCCCTCTCCTGAAGAGAACCACCTGAATGGTTTCCAGGATGATCATCAGATCAAAGGTCAGTGAGATATTCTTGATGTAATACAGGTCATAGCGAAGCTTCTCCACTGCGTCCTCAACTGACGCCCCGTACGGGTAGCAGACCTGAGCCCAGCCGGTAACTCCGGGCTTGACGAAATGCCGTTCAGAATAATAGGGGATCGCTTCCTTCAGCTTTTTGACAAATTCCGGACGTTCCGGCCGCGGCCCGACCATACTCATCTCTCCGCAGAGAATATTGTAGAACTGCGGCAGTTCGTCGATACGGCACTTGCGTAAAAATTCACCGATCCGCGTAACACGCGTGTCATTCTTCTGAGCCCACACTGCACCGGTACCGTTTTCAGCATCCGTTCGCATTGTTCTAAGCTTATAGAGAAAGAAGCTTTGCTCCATTTCACCAACCCGCTCCTGACGGTAGAAAACCGGCCCGACAGAATCGAGCTTTATTATCAGGGCTATCAGCGGCAGAAATGGAAGCGTCAAGGCAATACCTGTTGAGGCACAGAGTATATCCACTCCTCGCTTGAGGACTTTGCGCAAACGGCTGACCTTGAAACCATGCGAAAAGATAATCCAACTGGGGTTGATACCTTCCAGAAACAACTTGCCGGTAACATGCTCATAAAACGAGGGAGCATCCATTACCTCGACCCCGGCCAGCTTGCAGGCCATGACCTCCTGGAACGGGAATACTCCCCGCCTTTCCGACAAGGAGACCACGATCTTGTCCGCCTTCTCCCGTTTGACCGTTTCAAGCAGTCCTGCCGAATTTTCCAGAATTGTGGCCTGCGGCACCTGGGGCAACTCATTCGAGCACTGTATATATCCGGAGAGCAGATAATTCTCGTCAGACTCCGGGATGATCGCTCCCATATCCCCGGCGACCGGGCCGACACCGAGGATCACTATTCGTCGCGCAAGACTTCTGGACTTCACACAGATGCGGTAGGTCATATGGAAGATAAACTGAAGCATGCCGAAAACGATGATGGCAAACGCCAGGAACCCGCGACCGTACATGCCGTCATCGCTCGTATAGGTCAGAAATGAAAAGACAAAGCACGACACTCCGAGTGAAGCCCCTATCTTTACAGCGATCTCCCTGGTGATAAGTTCGTGGTGATTTTTATAGATTTCGACCAGAAATGATAAAAACACTACGATCAGCACAAACAGGGCTATTTTCGCACCTCCAAGTTCCAAAGCGTCATCAAGAGTGGGAATATGCTGTGACCGGATTGAAATGGCCGCCAACAGGGCCAGAAAAGCCGCCATGCTATCCCCCAGAACTAAAATCATGATTCTCTTGTGCTGTTCCATAACCATGTCCTTGGATATTAAATAATCAGAACCAGCTGACCGGCCCGGGCGGAGTTACTGCAGGCTGATTACTTGCGTGCCGGTAGGTGCTGGAGTCAGAGCTGCCAGATGCCACCTTCGGCCGCTCGACGGCCTGTTTATACACCCCGGAAGCCTGGTGCAGAAGTGCAAGATGGTGATTGATCGTCGGGTCGCCGGGAAGAAGCGCCAGAGCCTTTTCCAGATATTCGCGGGCCTCCTGGTGACGGCCGTTTTTCAGCAGTGCATACCCGACAGTATCCATGATAACCGGGTTGCCGGGATCCAGAGCAATGGCACTTTCAGCGAGCTGGAGCGCTTCTTCTTTGGTTCCGAGTCCGTCCAGATACAGGTAGGCGAGATTGTTGTAGGGGGTGGCATACTCCTTGGACAAAGCCAGGGCCGCGCGATATTTTTTGACGGCCTCCTTTTTGTCACCACTGGCCTCCAGGAATGTCCCCTGGGTGAAATAGGCCGGAGCATAATTGGGGCGTTTCTGCAATATTTCATCACAGACCCTTTGAGCCTTAGCGTGGTTGCCGGACGCGGAGTAAAGTCCCGCCAATGCAAGCGCCGGTTGCGGATTGCTGCCATCACGCTGGACGGCTTTTTTCAGCGTATCGATTGCCAGCTCCGGTTTGTTCTGTAGTCTGTAGGCCGAGGCCAGCAGCATATATCCGGCATCGGAGTCCGGCTGGAGGTCAATCGCCCGACCGGCCTCTTTTATCGCCTCCGGGAATTTCTTCATCGCGGTGTATGCAGATACTTTTGCGTAAACGGCACGCTCCGCTGAAATGGCCTCCATATCGTCGCACGTCCTAAGTGCCTCTTTATACTGACCTTTTTTCAGATATAAACGCACCTTCTGCTCTAAAAGGTCTGCAGAGCGCGGAATATACCGACTGGCCTCCACGAGGACAGAAAGCGGCTTCTCCGGATCACCTTTTTTTTCGTAATATCGGGACAATGCAAGGTAGGCAGAAAGGTCCCGGGTCTCCTTGGCTTTAAGGTACCAGGTGAGTGCTTCACCGTCGCGCCGGTATGAATCCAGAAGTGCAGCCTTCTGCAGCATGGCCTTCACATTGACCGGTTCCTTCTTCAGAATTTCAGCATATTCGTTGAATGCGCCGTCGGCATCGCGAATGCCGGCATAATAGGCGGCAAGAATGAAGTGCGGAGCAACGGCACCCGGATCACTCTCTTTTGCTTTCTTCAGGTAACGGATCGCTTCGGCAGGCTTCCTGTCGGCAAACATGATTCTGGCTATTCCGTAATACAGGACAGCATCGCTTTTTTTGTCGGAAATGCCCTCGTGAAGCACCGACATCGCCTTGGCTCTCTGATTATGGTGTTCATAAAAGGAGGACAGTATCAGCCTGGTGTTGAGGATTTCAGGTGCGATGCGGATCGCCGCGTTAAGATCGGTTTCAACCTCTGCGGTATTTCCCTGGCTGAGGTGAAACATTCCTTTTTTCATGTACGCGTCGATCAGCCTTGGTTCAATTCTGGTTGCCACATCGAACTCTTTCATCCCCTCTTCATACAGGCCCTTTGCCATATAGGCGTTGCCGAGCATGTAATGCCCATGGGGATTGCCTTCTTCAGTTTCGAGAAGTTTCGTCAACTCTGATATGGCGTCATCAACGCGCTTCTGCTGCAGAAGAATCATGCCGGTAAGAAGCCGTGCCTGGTGGAAAGTCGGGGCACGGTCGAGGATCCGGCGGAATTGGCTCAGGGCACTTTCCAGGTCGCCGTTGCCATAAAGACTTAAGCCCAGAAAATAATAACCGGCCACACTCGGCAGAATTTTATTGGCATTCTGCAGAGCGGTAATCGCCTCGGAATAATCTTTCTTGTTGTAGGAGACCATACCTTTCAGGCGGTATCCTTCGGTACTTGCGGGGAATTTTTTTACAAGCTCGCCGGCAATTGTTTCCGCGATGAGTAGATGTCCCATGTCAAAATGCAGCAGTCCGGCCTTATACATTGCTACCGGGTCGGCGGGATTGATCTCAGCAAGCTTTTTGTAAAGTGCAAGAGCATCAGCTTTTCTCCCAAGCTTGATTTCGGCGTCGGCCAATAGATAGATTGCGCGTGTATTATCCGGCGCCTTTTTGACAATTTCTGCCAATAACGCCCTTGCCTTTTCCGCCTTACCCTGTCCCAGGTGAAGCGCTGCCAGTTCGAGCTTTGTTGACACCTTTCCCGGCTCTATCTGCAGGGCACGAAGAAAAAAGGGTTCCGCTTCCAGAGGCATCTTCTTGATTCCATAGGCGCTGCCGATAACTTCCAGCGCATCTGCAGAATCTGCAACCACTGCCAGATGTTCATTTGCCTGGCTGATCGCCAGATCCGGTTTGCCGAGGTAATTGTACAGCTTTGCCAAATCCAGTTTTATCTCTGGTTGTTTCGGATTCAGCAGCCTGACTTTCTGAAATTCCTTTTCTGCAAGCTCGTATTTTCTGACCGACACATACGCCTTGGCCAATTGGTAGCGGGCGTCAAGATTGTTCTGGTTTTTATCCAGGGCATTTCTGAAAAGAACGATTGCACCGTTCGAGTTCCCTTTACGCTGCGCTTTGACTCCATCGGCATACAATTCATCACTCGTTTTTCCATTACAACCGAAATTGAAGATGACGACAGTCAGCACGAATACTATTTTTTTGTACACAGCAGTACCCTCCGGGATGAACGTACCAATAACTCTGAGCATCCTTGATAGCGATTTCTTAATAAAGATGGTTTTCATAGAGCGTGCCACATCACCAAGCGCTGATATCAGTGTAAATACGGCATGTTATGCCCCACCGAAGCTGATGGCACCATGTTATATAATGTGGCACTTAATGGCGTGCCCTTGTCTGGAGACTGGATTTAAGAGGGATGGAATAAATGGTAAAAAATATGACCGATGTTAACTGAATGTGAAACCCGCCAAACATCTTACAAGCAGTCTATGCTGTAAGAATTGCTATCGGCCATGTCGGCAGGCTTTACGCTTATAAAGCCACAGCGTCCGCGGTAACATAAATTTCCCTTAAATATCAACAACTTGCAACTTGGCATGCCTGATGCTTATTCAGGTTATAACATTCAGTTCCACGTTTTGACGTCAATGCATCGGTACGCAGAATTCAGGGTGACATATTGCGGAAACTGTTTAATGACCTTGAGCAGGCTCTGATTACACTCTGGCAAGAGGGTCAAACAACAATGAAAGGTGGTGAAACCGGTTAGAGTATCGACAGCTGTTTAGTTGCGGATGTAAAATAACCAGAAAAGGAGCAAAATCATGAAAAAACTTATTTTGATCTCACTATGCATGGCAATAATGGCTCTTGGGCCCGCAGGCAACGCCGGGGCTTACACCCAAACCGGAATGACTAACTGGCAATCAGGCGACACTGTAACCTTAAACTTCAACATACCAACCAACTTCGATTCAGTGATCAGCGCCTGGCTGAGTATTTCAGCCATTGCATCAACAGGCAGTAACGATTTTGTAAAAGTTAACGGTTCCGATGTCGGCACCCTTATGACGAGTCCAAACGGCATGCTGCAAACCACCAGATTTAATCTCTATGACTTTTTTACCAACAACTATTCGCCGACCGGGCTACCTCTGAGCGTCACCGTTTACGCCGACGGCCCGCTGGCTTTGGCCCCATCCATGCTCGCCCTTGAATATGCATACTTGGGAGCAGTGGATCCACCCAGCAACAATGCACCGGTTCCTGAACCTGCTACCCTTCTGCTTCTCGGTTCGGGCCTAAGCGGCCTGGCCTTCTGGGGCAAACGTCGCAGGGTGGTTTTATAATGTTATCTATCCCGACGATAACGGCGAGGCGCAAACCACCTCGCCGTTATTTTTAAAGCGCTTTAATGACATGGACTCTTCCGGGTCATCCGCTGCGCTTTTATGTGCTCCACAAGTCAAACTTCACAAGCATAACAGCGCGGCACTTAAACGGAGAGCTGGAGGTGTCTCATGTCAACGAATGCAAAAATACTCTTGGCGGAAGATGAGTGCATTGCGGCACGATATCTTAAACAGTCACTGACACGCATGGGATACAAGATAACCGGCACGGTTCAGACCGGAGAAGAAGTCATCGGGAACGTTGAGGAAAATCCTCCGGATTTGATCCTCATGGATATATCACTTGGCGGAAGAATCGACGGTATAACCGCGGCGCAAAAGGTACTTGCCAGGTTCGATATTCCGGTCATCTATGTTACCGGCAATTCCGACAGTGAAGTTTTTGAGCGGGCCAAACTTACCGAGCCTTATGCCTATCTGATCAAGCCATACGAGCTCAGCCAGCTGCATAACACCATCCAGATAGCCCTGTTCAAGCATGACTTCGAAAAGCGGTTGAAAGAGAGTGAAAACAGGTACCGCACTCTGTTTGATATAAGCGATAACGCCATGATGCTTATAAATTCCGCTGCGACCGTCACAATGATCAACGAGCAGTTCGCGGCCATGATGGGATGTTCAAAAGAATCGGTGGAAAACAGGAGTCTCTGGACTGAGTTCTTTGCCGACACTGACCGTATCAAACTGAAAAAAGGGCTGCAGCAGGCGCTTGACGAATCTCCCGGCACACCGGGTCGTTTCGAGACAACGCTTGTTGACAAGAGCGGCAGATCAAGGGTTGTTTATACGAATGTAAAGAAGTTTCCCGGTTCCGACACATTTATTGTCTCCATGAGTGATGTTTCAGACCTCAAATATGCAGAGGCCGAAATACGGTCCTTAAACAGCAAACTCAATAAAACCAACCAAGGGCTGAACCAGGAGATTACCTTACGCGAAAGAGTTGAAAAACAGTTGCGCTATAAAGCCACCCATGACTATCTGACCGGGCTGCCGAATCGCGTCCTGCTCTTTGACCGTTTAAAACAGGCAATTGCCTTTGAAGAGCGCCATAACACACTGATCGCTCTGATGGTTCTCGACCTGGATAATTTCAAAAACATCAACGACACCCTGGGGCACCTTTCAGGAGACATTCTTCTGAAAAAAGTGTCGCAAGGCCTGCTAAAGTGCATGCGACAGTATGACACGGTCGGAAGGCTCGGCGGTGACGAGTTCGTAATTATTGTCAATGATGCTAAGTCAATACAAGACATCATCACCTTCGCAGAAAAGGTACAGGCCATTTTCCAGGAACCTTTCGACATTCTCGGCCAGCCGACGTACGTGACTACCAGCATAGGTGTGGCGGTATTTCCGCTTCATGGTTCAAGCATAGAGGCTCTGTTAAAAAAAGCGGACATGGCCATGTACGTAGCCAAAAAAGAGGGGAGAAACACCTTCAGGTTTTTCGCGGATTCAATGGATTTGAAAGAAAGTGACCAGAACATTATGAGGGCGAAACGGAGAATTACCCAGATGAAAGAATCGGCTGAGGTGCGCCTTCTCACGCATGCTGAGCCTACCGCTGATAAAAAGCAGGTATCACACTAACCGCTGTAAGGATGCAGAAGCGAGGCAAACCATGAAAGCAACCGGCAGTGGCAATCATCTGAAGACGCTTGAAAACATACCGATATTTTCCTGCCTGCTTCCGGAGGAAAAAACCAGGTTTAATCAGATTGTCACGGAAAAGCATTTCAAAAAGAACGCCATCATTCTTATGGAAGATGAGTCAAAAAACTTCATGTACGTTATTTTTTCGGGAAAAATAAAGGTCGTCCAGACAAATCCGGAAGGAAAAGAACAGATCCTGGTCATCCGCAAGCGGGGAGATTTTTTTGGAGAGATGACGCTGCTTGACGGAAAGGCCCAGCCGGCGTCAATCGTGGCTATGGAGGATGCTACGGTAGGCCTGATCGCCAAAGTGGATTTTGAAAGATACTTCATGAAAGATGCACACGTACTAAAGCAGATCATCTCGCTGCTCTGCGAACGACTGCGCGAATCATGGGTGATGCTGCGGGTTCTCGGCCTGTCCGATGCGGAAACAAGGGTACGGGCGGTGCTGACCCATATCAGTTCTATCTACGGCATCAAGGATGTGAGAGGCATCATAATTCCTCTTAAGCTTACTCACAAGGAAATCGCCGAC
>Ga0123338_10003011_pt1 | contig 15446 bp, 14 predicted proteins | sample grotaG_FD_89793 | JGI IMG/M metagenome (GOLD analysis project Ga0123338, IMG submission 89793) | Glacier valley bacterial and archeal communities from Borup Fiord, Nunavut, Canada, to study Microbial Dark Matter (Phase II) -... | ecosystem: Environmental > Aquatic > Freshwater > Ice > Glacier ...
GGAAAACTGCTCCTTCACGAACGCCACATCGTGCCTTAAACCGGCAAGCTCCAACCGTTTTTTCGGATCACCGCCCGCAACATCTCTTTGTCCAGACTGAGATCAGCGACCAGCGTCTTCAATATCGACTACTTTCTGCCCCGCTTCCTGCTGCTTCAAAATCCCGATAATCTGCTGTTCGTTAAACCGGCTCTTCTTCATTGCTCGTTCTCCTTTGTCTTTGTTATCGCCGACGCGGAAAACCTTAATTATGGCTGGTTGGAATTATCGAGAGCAGGTCGGAGATACCGGTGAACAGCCCCTCTTCGGATCGGCGATAAGCCGACGAAACACGGCTCCCTTGTCAACGGCATTCGCCAAACGTCGACACCGCGGCTCTTGTCGCTAGCATCGCTTGGGCGTTCATCGCAGGCACCAGTTGAACAAGTGGCTTCCATTCGAAGACCTGAACTTGGATCGCAATGCTTTCTTTTACAGATCCGGGCATTGTCGCTGCCTCTCGGCATCATTCGATGAACTCAAATGGATCCCACGCCTCGCCCACTTTCCAACTGAGATTAGGCTCGGCTGCAAGAAGACGCTAGTCTGCGGGATGGATCATTGGATAAATCGGCGGATGGCCCACCTTGCGAAACCAGTAAGCAGAATTGCTCCAGTCACCTTCGACGCGATGCAGGATCGCTTGCCAGAAACTTCTTTCCGGGCCGGGTATGTCCTGGGCCACGGAATGTGCTTCCTGCCACTCGGCAGCCCTATAAAGCAAGCCTGCCCTCACTCCCTCCGGCAACCTGGCGGAGGCAGTCTAAGGCGCGACTTCGATCGTTTGAAAGGCTGCCTGCAATGCGTTCATGCCTAGAGTCCATCCAGAAATTCAGCCGCCGAAGGCGTGGTCCAGTAACGTTCGCCGCCCGCATACCGTAGGCCGAAAGATGCAATCTCACCCACGGTTCCACTCTCGACTTGAGAAGGATAACAGCGGGCGCATTGCTTTTTCCATTTCTCTGCACCATTCGCACGAATTATGCGGGGACTCAGACTCATCGCCAACTTGCGAGCGCGCTCGGCCGGGGCATTCTCGGCGAGCCTCGCTGCGTAAGGCAAATCCTCATAGAAGGCGAGGGCCGAACATCCGGCTGCAATCGCCGCGCTCTGGGCAAGTCGATGATCGATGTGGTCGCCCAGTGCAAGCGGAAGAAAGATGAGGTCCGGGCTCAATGAGGCCACGTGTTCCCTCACCAGCCGTAAAGGATCGTCGTCGCGCGCGTCGAAGGATCTTACGCTCGCAATCTGGGCAACACCGATAGCGAGACGTTCTGGAGCGTCGATCAACTGGAGGTCGCTCAAGGCGACGCCAGTTAACTTTGCGAAAGCCAGATCTTCCAGAAACCTTAGGTGAGACACGTCGACGCGCGCATTATTCGCGAAGGGCGCATACCGGCTCACGGTAAAAAAATTTGCAACGGTAACAACATGATGCTGGGCCAATGAGCGAATCGCGATCCCGCAAGAGAACGCCGCGTCATCACGATGCGGCGACACTACAACAACCCGTTTCAATGAGCCGTTGTCCGGTTAATGCATGTGGCTGAACAGAAACCAGATCAGGATCAAACCGCCGGGAACTCCTAACAGCCATGCAAAAAGATATTTTATTGTTGCCACACTCCTTAAATTTCGAAGAAGCACGCGAGGTGCCGAAATTTCGTGAAAGTGGAGCCGGCGATCAGAATTGAACTGACGACCATCCGATTACAAATCGGGCGCTCTACCAACTGAGCTACGCCGGCTGATGGAAAAATTGCGGGAACGAAGCCAAATCGCACCCGACAGTGCTGATTTTATCCCACTTGAAAATAAAAGGCCAACTCGCCGCAGTCGTCGAAAATCAGCGGCAACCTCAAGCATCACTCGCGTTAGCAATCTTCGCGCTTGCCGAGAAGCAACTCGTGCGGCATGTACTGATAAGGCGATACCTGCTCGCCGCGCATCAAGCTGAACACCAATTCAACAAGTGCCCGCCCATACATTTCGGGGTAGAAATTCACCGTCCCCAGAAAGGGCGATCCCTCCTGCTCAATCAGCGGCAGTATTTCACGACTGCCACCTTGACCGATGATGGCCGTGCTGCCGCGAAGCCCAGCCTCACCGGCGGCGAGCATGGCACCGGCGGCGCTTTCGTCGTTCACGGCTGAAACCAGAATGCGGCGAGCCTTGGGGTATCGTTTCAGAGTTAAAGCGGCCACACGCGCCGATTCTACTTCCGTTCCATGGCCGTTCACCCGGGAGAGGCATTCCTTCGGAACCGGTCCGAGTATCTGCTCCACGCCGCGAATCACGCCCGTCATGCGCGATTGAATTACAGCGCCGCCAAGCGGAAGATCCAGCAAGAGTAGCAGGTCGAATTTTCCTCCCCAGTACTTCAAGGCGTAGTTGCCAAGGGCCTGTCCCGCCGTCACTCCGGCCCGGTAATTATCCACTCCAAAATAGATGGCGCCTGGTTGTGGGATGAGAATGGCAATGGTGGGGATGGCGGCCTGACGAAAAATATCGGCAATTAGGGGAGCGGCATGGTTGTGGCGCTGGAACTCAATGGCCACATCCACACGCTCCGCAACCATGGCCCGGGCATTGGCGACGGCTGCCTTTTCGCTCCGCTCATTGGAATGAAGAATCACCTCCATACCGGCGGCGTTCGCGGCCAACTGTAAACTGTCCGTGATTCGGCTGGCGAAGGATGAATCGGAGGCGAGAGTAGCGAACCCGATCTTGGGCTTGGCGTGAACGTTAATAAGACTGTAGAGTTTCCCAGCCCCATCGTATTGAATGTAGCCGCGATGTACTAAGGTTTTCAGCAAACGAAAGGCAGTGGTGTGGGCGATTGAAGTGCGCCCAATAATCTGCTGCAACGTGAGCCGTTCATGAGGTGTGCGAAAAACCTCAAGGATGTCGAGTGTCTTGCAAGCGATGGGGACCAGATAATCGGGCACGCCTTGACTTTTCCGCGAACTTCAGTAGATTACTGACGTAGCGTACCAGCAAAATGTTCAATAGAGAACTAATCAGAATCGCCACATTCACAGCGTTTGTGTTGGCTAACTTAGCCACCAGAGCAGACGCACAGGATTTTGTACACGATGTACAGCCCATCTTCAATGCAAAGTGCGTGGGATGCCACGGGGCCAAACTGCAGCAGGGTGGATTGCGGCTGGATGTAAAGTCGGCAGCTTTCGAAGGAGGCGTTTCGGGGACGCCGTTGCATCCTGGTAAAGCGGAAACTAGTCTGTTGGTGCAACGCATCAAAGGCGCTGGTGAGCTACCCCGGATGCCGATGGGCGGAAAGCCGCTGACAGCGGAAGAGTTGGCGTCGATTACAAGTTGGATTGAGCGTGGCGCACTTTGGCCTGATGGCGTGGGTGCTGTTGTGGTGCCCAAGAAAAAGCACTGGGCTTTCGTCGCTCCCCTATTGCCGGCTGTTCCGAAGGTGCAGAACGGAGCATGGGTGAAAACGCCCGTCGATTCTTTTGTCATGGCTCGCCTGGAAAAGGAGGGCCTTGCGCCCTCGGCGGCGGCGGACAAGGCCACCATTCTTCGGCGCTTGTCACTCGATCTAATCGGGCTGCCACCCACGACGGAAGAACTTACAGCATTTCTTCGTGACCGGTCTCCGCGCGCCTATGAAAGGCAAGTGGACCGCCTGTTAGCCTCGCCACATTATGGTGAACGTTGGACGCGCATGTGGCTCGATGCGGCTCGTTATGCCGATTCCGACGGCTATGAAAAAGACCTGCCGCGCGACGTATGGTTCTATCGAGATTGGGTGCTGAAGGCTTTCAACACGGATATGCCGTATGACCGCTTCGTGATCGAGCAGATAGCGGGGGATCTTCTTCCAAACGCCACACAGGAACAGCGCGTGGCGACCGGCTTCCTTCGCAATTCGATGATCAACGAGGAAGGCGGCATCGATCCCGAGCAATTCCGTACCGAAGCGCTGATCGACCGCATGGATGCAATCGGCAAAGGAATTTTAGGTGTCACCATCCAGTGCGCGCAATGCCACAACCACAAGTACGATCCGCTGAAGCAGGAAGAGTATTACAAAATGTTTGCCTTCCTGAACGATTCCTATGAAGGCAGCGTGCCGGTGTATTCGCCGGCCGACTTGATGAAGCGCGATGAGGTGATGCGGGCGATTCGCGAAACAGAAGCCGCGTTGCAGCATCGTACGCCGGATTGGCTGGAACAGATGGGCCAGTGGGAAATCTCAGTGAAGAAGAACCAAACCGATTGGCATGTTTTCCAGCCTGTGGTGGACGACATTTCAACCGGCGGCGAGCGATACCTGCCGCAGCCCGACGGTTCGTTCCTGGCGCAAGGTTACGCTCCGGCAAAGAAGCGCATCAAGATGACCATCAAGCTGGAGGCACCGCGTGTTACCGCTCTGAAACTGGAACTGCTTACCGATAAGAATCTGCCGCGCGGCGGTCCAGGGCGGCACCCTTTGGGTATCGCGGCACTGAGCGAGTTTGAAGTTGAGGCGGCTCCGGGCGACCATCCGGAGCAAACGAAGCCAATCAAGATTGCGACCGCCACAGCCGACTTCAATCAACCTGTGACACCGCTGACTGTCCTGAACGATCGACAGAAGCCGGTGGAAGGTTTGCGCCTGGGGCCTGTGGAATACGCGATTGACGGCAAGCCCGAAACCGCCTGGGGAACTGACGCGGGCCCCGGCCAGAGGAACCAGTCGCGACAGGCAATATTTACTTTTGCCGAGCCGCTTGAGAACGCCAAGGGCATGATCCTCACTGTTTACTTGCGGCAGGATCACGGTGCCGGATCGGATCGCAAGGAGAACCCGAATCTGGGTCGTTCGCGGCTCTTGTGGACGGACGAGCCTGCCCCGAAGGCTGATCCGGTTCCCGCTGCCGTTCACAAGATTCTCAGCAAGCCAAACGGCGAACGCAGCCCAGCCGAAGTTCAGGCAGTCTTCCGTTATTGGAGGACCACCGTTCCCGATTTCAGGGCGGAAAACCAGAAAATTGACGAACTTTGGAAAAGCTACCCCGAAGGCGCCTCGCAGTTGATTTTGCAGACCAGGGAGAAGGCCCGCGAAACCTACATGCTCACGCGTGGCGATTTCCTGCAGCCGGGAAAGGCAGTCACTCCCGGTGTTCCGGCGTTTCTCAATCCGCTGCCGGAGGGCGTGAAGCCGGACCGCCTGGCGTTTGCGCGTTGGATGGTGGACCGACAATCGCCCACCACGGCGCGATCGCTGGTCAACCGCGTTTGGCAATCTTATTTCGGAACCGGCATCGTGAGCACCAGCGAAAATCTGGGCACGCAGGCCGACCCTGCGTCTCACCCGGAGCTGCTCGATTGGCTCGCGGTGGATTTCATGGACCATGGGTGGAGCATCAAGCGCCTGCAAAGAAATATTGTGCTCTCCGCGGTATATCACCAGACGTCGGTGACCACACCGGACCTGCTTGCCAAGGACCCTGGCAACCGATTGCTGGCTCGCGGTCCACGTTTCCGGGTGGATGCGGAGATTGTGCGTGACATCGCTCTGGCCTCTAGCGGACTGCTGAATTTGGAAGTAGGCGGCCCGAGCGTGTTTCCGCCGGCACCCGCGTTTCTCTTTCTCCCTCCCACAAGCTATAGTCCGAAACCGTGGGTTGAATCGCATGGTGGCGGGCGTTATCGCAGGGCCGTGTACACGTTCCGCTATCGTTCGGTACCCTATCCGGTGTTGGAGACGTTCGACGCGCCGAATGGGGACGCAAGCTGCGTCCGGCGCGCACGGTCCAACACGCCTTTGCAGGCGCTGGCAACTTTGAACGAACCCCTCTTCGTCGACGCCGCGCGAGCCTTGGCTCTGCATACTCTTCAAAAGCCGCGCCAGAATGACGATCAGCGCCTGGACAACGTGTTCCGCCGTGTACTTTCGCGCTCTCCCGCTCTCGCTGAGCGCAAGGAGTTGCTGGCACTGCTTGCCGAACAGACGAAATACTATGTCGCCTCGCCGGACCGCGCAAACGTTCTGTTAGCAACGAGCGAACCCGGCATTGCAGCCCCTGAGTGGGCGGCGTGGACGGTGGTGTCTCGCGTAGTTTTGAACTTGGACGAGGCAATCTCGAAGGAGTGACGCAATGACGAAGGAAGGCAATCTGAGCCCCCAAAACATGACCCGGCGGTGGTTCTTCGAGCAATGCAAGGTGGGTCTGGGCGCAATCGCTTTCAGCAATCTGCTGGGGCAAGCGTCCGCCTCAAACGGTCCGCTGGCCGTGAAGCAGCCCCACTTCGCGCCGAAAGCCAAACGAATTATTTATCTGTTGATGGCGGGCGCGCCCAGCCATCTGGAATTGTTCGACAACAAACCGCAACTCACGAAATTCAACGGCACGCTGCCTCCGCCGGAGCTGCTCAAAGGTTATCGCTCGGCCTTCATCAATCCGAATTCCACGCTGCTCGGCACGAAGTACAAGTTCGTGAAGGCCGGTCGAGCGGGTGTTGAGATCGGGGAACTGCTGCCGCACACGGCGAGCATGGTGGACGACATCGCGATCGTGAAATCCATGGTGACCGATGTCTTCAATCATGCCCCCGCTCAATTGATGATGAACACGGGTTCGCAGCTTTTCGGGCGGCCCAGCATGGGCTCATGGTCGCTCTACGGACTGGGTACCGAAGCCCAAGATCTGCCGGGATTCGTGGTCTTCAGTTCGGGGTTGAAAGGGCCCAGTGGCGGCAACTCCTGTTGGGGTAGCGGGTTCCTGCCCACCGTCTACCAGGGCGTTCAGTTTCGCAGCGGCGGTGAGCCGGTTCTTTATCTTTCGAACCCTCCCGGCATCGACGAACACACACAGCGTGCGTCTCTCGATTCCATTTCCAAGCTGAATACGATGCAGCTTGAGGCCACCGGCGACCCGGAGATCGCGACGCGGATCAACGCCTTTGAGATGGCTTTCCGTATGCAGGCCAGCGCGCCCGATCTGATGGATCTGTCAAAGGAATCGAAGGAGACTCTGGAGCTATACGGAGCCGAACCGGGCAAGGCGTCATTTGCCAATAATTGCCTGTTGGCGCGGCGGCTTGTGGAACGCGGTACCCGCTTTGTGCAGCTCTATCACGAAGCATGGGATCAGCACGGCAATCTGACTAAGGATTTAAAGAAGAATTGCCAGGATACCGACCGCGCGTGCACGGCGCTGGTTCAGGATCTAAAGCGCCGAGGGTTGTTGGACGATACGCTGGTGATTTGGGGCGGTGAATTTGGCCGCACGCCGATGGTGCAGGGTGGCAACGATGGTCGGGACCATCACCCGAATGCTTTCACTATGTGGATGGCGGGCGGCGGCATCAAGCCTGGTACAGTCCTAGGCGAAACAGACGATCTTGGCTTCAATGTGATCAAGGACAAGGTACATGTCCACGATCTTCACGCCACCATACTGCATCTGTTGGGCTTCGATCACACGAAGCTGACCTTCCAATATCAGGGACGGCCATTCCGGCTGACGGATGTTTCCGGAACTGTTGTGAAACAACTATTGGCCTAGCTCACAAATTGTTGTAAACATGGAGCGGGAGACGAGAATCGAACTCGCAACCAACAGCTTGGAAGGCTGTGACTCTACCATTGAGTTACTCCCGCGAGCCGTTTTCATGGTAAACCAACTGAACCTTTCCAGTCCATTCGGCGTTATGCTTTTGTGGGGAGCTTAATGCAGCCATGAGCCTGAGAACATTCCTTTCGAAACAGCTGATCGATGTCATCGATTTCACCGAGCCGGAGGACGGACTGCTGGCGTATCGCTATCCCATGCAGGATCGCGAAATCCAGAATGGCGGGAAGCTCACGGTTCGAGATTCGCAGATTGCCGTTTTCGTGAACGAAGGCAAAGTCGCCGACGTTTTTGGACCTGGCTTGTATGTGCTCAACACGCATACCCTGCCGATTCTGACCTATTTGCAAAATTGGGCCACAGGTTTTCAATCGCCGTTCAAGAGCGATGTGTATTTTTTCTCCACGCGTCTACAGACCAATCAACGCTGGGGGACGCCGCAGCCCATCACCATCCGCGATAAGGAGTTTGGCGCCATCCGTTTGCGGTCATTCGGCATCTTCAGCTATCACCTGAGCGACGCGAAAACGTTCTATTCCAAAATCAGTGGAACGCGCGACGTGTATCGCGTGGAAGATCTGGACGGCCAACTCCGGAACACCATCATCGGCCGGATGTCCGATTCGTTCGCCGCGAGCCAAATTCCGTTTCTCGATATGGCCGCCAACCAGGTTGAACTCGGTAACAAGATTGGCGATTTCCTGAAGCCGGTCTTTACCGATTTAGGGTTGACGCTCGACAGCTTTGTCGTCGAAAATCTATCGCTGCCGGATGAGCTTCAAAAGGTGCTCGATCAGCGGATCAGCATGGCCATGCTGGGCGATATGAATCGCTATACGCAGTTTCAGGTTGCGCAATCCATCCCCACTGCCGCCGCGAATGAGGGTGGCCTGGCCGGCGCGGGTGTAGGTATCGGAGCAGGTTTGGTTTTTGGACAGACGATGGCTGCGGGAATGCGTCCGCCCGAACCCCCACCGCCACCTGCTGCACCGCAAGCTGCAGCTCCGCAACCGGTGCCGCCGGCGCCTGCTACCACGGCATCCCCGGAAACCAAATTTTGTATCGTGTGCGGCAAGCCCATGCCCAGGAGCGCGAAGTTTTGTCCGGAGTGCGGTGGCTCTCAATCCTAACGATCGCGCAGGTTGCGAATGGCTGGTAGAGGCCAAAGGATGCGCTGTGGAAGGCCTTCAAAGCACAAGCCGTTTGCAATCGCTCTTTGCGGATCTGATTGTCGGTTTGAATCTCCACCCGGTGTGCGATCCTACTTGGCATCAGTTTTCAGGGACGGGTGGCATTACCGGGCTGGCACTGCTTGAAGAATCGCATCTGGCTTGCCATACGTTCCCCGAATATGGCGCTCTCTGCTTAAACGTGTTCTGTTGTCGAAGCCGGCCAGATTGGGATTTCGAAGCTCACCTGAAGCGCGCCTTCCATGCCGAGGAAGTTACCGTGCGCCGCCTGGAGCGGCCGTATTAAATGGTGAGTGCGAACTGTCCCAACTGCGGCGCGCCAGTTCAATTTCGTTGGCAGGGCGCGGTACAAACCACTTGCCCCTTTTGCAAATCCATCCTGGTCAGGCGTGACGTAAACTTGGAGCGCGTGGGAGTGGTAGGCGCGTTGCCGGCGGACGCCTCGCCCATTCAGATCGCGACCGAAGGCACGTACGCGGGCAAGACTTTCACCGTTGTCGGCCGAATCATTTATGAGTATGAAAACGGCGGCTGGAACGAATGGCATATTATCTTCAGCGATGGGGTAAGCGGCTGGCTGAGCGATGCCCAACTGGAATATGCCGTGTCCTTCCCGAGGCCGAGCGGCGATGCGCTGCCCGCGGGCGTGGTGGCACGAGGGGCCACCTTCGGATGGGACAACGTGCGCTATGAAGTCACCGTTGTTACACGCGCTCACTACAAAGGCGTAGAGGGCGAACTGCCATTTGAGTATTGGGATAAATCGGACGCAGTGTTCGCGGATTTGCGAAGCTCCGACGATCGCTTCGCCACAATCGACTACAGCCAGCAGCCGCCCATTATTTACATGGGCGCCGCCGTGGATGCACCCGCGTTGCAGTTGAAGAACCTGCGTGAGTTTGAGGGCTGGCCATGACGGTCCCCAAAGTTGCGGGATTGAATTGTCCGAATTGCGGAGCGGCGGTGGCCATGAGAACCTTCGGTCAAACCGTCAGCGTGGTTTGCCCGAATTGCAATTCCATACTTGACGCCAAAGACCCCAATGTGGCCATTCTGCAAAAGGCTCAATGGGCGCAGCGTATACAACCGCTCATCCCACTGGGTAGCCGCGGCTTATTCGAAGGTGTGAAATTCGAGGCGATCGGGTTTCAGGTACGCACTGTCAACGATCCCGACGATGGTCCGGATTCCTGGAGCGAGTACCTCCTCTATAACCCGATTCGCGGGTACCGCTACCTCACCGAATATCACGGGCATTGGAATTTTGTTCGTGTCGCGCAAGCCGTCCCTGAAGTGGAATCGGACACGAGAGTTCGCTTGGCCGGTACCAGCTACCGGCTCGATTCAGCGGAGACGGCGCAAACCACCTACATCATCGGCGAGTTCCCCTGGATTGTGCAGGTGGGAGACACGGCGGATGTTGCCGATTACAGCGCGCCTCCGCAGATTCTTTCACGAGAAACTACGCCAGAGGAGACGGTCTGGTCAGTAGGCGGGTACCTGGAAGGAAGCGCGGTTTGGCAAGCATTTGGTCTCGCCACCACGGCTCCGGCTGCACAGGGAGTGGCTACGAATCAGCCTTCCCCTTTCGCGCCCGGCACCAGTTTGTGGGGCGCGGCCTGGAAGCTAATAATCGCCGCTTTCGTGCTCGCCATGCTGTTCAGCGCAGCGGGTGGGCATCAGGTATTTCGAGACAGCGTGGTGCTGGCATCCAGCCCAACGGTCACACCTACGTTCGATGTGCAGGGGCACGAATCGAATCTGCAGATTGAAGCCCGGAACCAGGGATCGGAATCGTTCTATGTGCATTATTCACTGGTGGACCAAGCTTCGGGCCAAGCTCGTTCTTTCGCGCGCTCCGTGGGTAAGGAAGATAAAGCGGTGGTGCCTTTCGTCAAACCTGGCCGATATGCGTTGCGCATGGAAGCCGATCCTCCCGGCGCTCAGTTCGATTTGACTGTACGCCGTGGCGCCACCTCGTTGACGTTCTTCTGGATTGCGGCCGTTCTGCTTGTGCTGCCGCCTTTGGCGCAATCGTTCAAGCGCTCCAGCTTCGAACGTTCCAGGGGACAAAGCTGATGCGTAGTCCACTGTATATGGTCTACGGAGGCGCGCTGCTGGCTCTGATGAGTTGGACGCAATGGCGCGGGTGGAATTTAGGCGCTTTGAATCAAGCTCGGCAAACACCGCGTTCCATACGCGATAATCCAGGTTCTTACCGTTCGACATACGGCGGTTATTCACGCTACACAGGAGGGAAGTAATGGAAGATTTTCATGCGGGCGCGTTGTTAAATGCGGTGGTCTATTCGGCTTTGGGGATCGTCATCTTCGTGATTGCGTTCGCGGTGATTGACAAGCTCACACCGTTTCATCTTTGGACTGAAGTGGTCCGCGAAAAGAACGTAGCTGTCGCGGTCCTGCTTGGCGCCATGTCCATAGGCATGTGCATCATCATCGCTGCGGCTGTGCACTAAGCGCCTTTGCACCTGCTTCTGTTTCTTTCGGTCCTGCTGATTGCTGCGTGCGGACTGATTTATGAGCTTGTTGCCGGAACGCTTGCCAGTTACTTGTTGGGCGACAGTGTCTTTCAATTTTCCACTGTCATCGGCACTTATCTTTTCGCCATGGGCATCGGAAGTTTTCTGTCCCGGTTCCTGAACCGCAATCTTGTAGACCGTTTCATTACCATTGAATTGATGGTCGGTTTGGTGGGCGGCTTTTCGTCTTCCATATTGTTTCTCGCGTTCGCGGAAACCGCCGGCTTTCGCTTAGTGCTCTATCTGGTTGTGATCGCCGTCGGCACACTGGTAGGCCTTGAAATTCCGCTACTGATGCGCATTCTTCAAGACCGGGTACGCTTTCGCGAGTTGATTGCTCATGTACTCACATTCGATTACTTAGGCGCACTGGTAGCCTCACTCGCCTTCCCTCTCCTGCTGGTCCCGCACTTGGGGATGGTGCGTTCTGCGCTCTTGTTTGGAGCCGTCAACGCTGGCGTCGCACTCTGGTCCACATGGCTGTTTCGCGTTCAGTTGGTGAGGCCTATCCTGCTTCGCTTCACATCAGTGGCGGTGCTACTGGCACTGGCAGGCGGTATGTTTGCCTCTGAGTGGATCGCCTCGGCAGCAGATACGAATCTCTACGCCGACCAGGTTATTTTTTCGAAAAATACCCGCTACCAGCGCATCGTGCTCACGCGTTGGAAAGACGACCTGCGCCTGTTTCTGAGTTCGCATCTTCAATTTAGTTCGCGCGATGAATACCGTTATCACGAGGCGCTTGTTCACCCTGGGCTGGCCTCTGTTCCACACGCTCGCCACGTTCTTGTGCTGGGTGGCGGCGACGGCTTGGCACTGCGGGAAATTCTAAAATACCCGTCCGTGGAACAGGTCACGCTGGTGGATCTGGATCCCGAAATGACCGGCCTGTTTGCCACGAATCCGCTGCTGACAAAATTGAATGAAGGCTCGCTCCGCAACCCCCGCGTTCGTGTGATCAATGCCGACGCCTTCGTGTGGTTAGATCAACACTCCGATTTCTTCGATTTTGTCGTGGTGGATTTTCCCGACCCCACAAACTTCTCGCTCGGCAAACTTTACACCACGGCGTTCTATCGTTTAGTTGCCAAGCACGTCAGCGCAAGCGGCCGCATCGTGGTGCAAAGCACGTCGCCGCTCTTCGCACGCCAAAGCTTCTGGTGCATCGATGCAACACTGAAGAAAGCTGGCTTGGTCACCGCGCCTTATCATCTCTATGTGCCAAGCTTCGGGGAGTGGGGCTTCATCCTAGCTGGCACGCACGTTTGGCAGCCGCCTACCTTGTTGCCCGGCGGGCTGCGCTTCCTTTCTCTCGTCGCCATGAAAAACATGTTTGATTTTCCTGAAGACATGCGGCCCGTCACGGCAGAGGTGAATCGTCTGAATGATCAGGTACTGGTGCGCTATTACGAAAGGGAGTGGAGTGACATCGCGCATTGAGAACGCCTACCGTGCCATTGAGGTTGTTGCGGGGCCAAAGTTCCTGGAGCCTCTCAGCGATGTTCAGCGCGTGAACGAACTGCGCCAGCATTTCAAGCCAGCAAAAGTGAAGCTGCTCATCGTTGGCGAATCGCACATTCGCCGCCCGCTCGGGCCCGGGTTCATTTACGATTCGTCCTACTACACACCCTGGTGGCGCGATTTGTTGTGGCCGGCATTCGGCGGAAGCGAACTTTCGCGCGCCGACAGCCTGAAGCATCTGCAAGACAGAGGAGTATGGATTCTGGATGCCTCCATCATCGCTCTCAGTGGCTATCGCAACATTGCGCCCGAGTGGCCTTCACGCCCACTCGATGCACACTTGAAAAACATTCTAGCGGCAAGCTGGGACAACTTTGTTGGCCGCGAGTTCCAAGCCTCGACTCCGGAACATGTCGTCTATTTCGAACGCGCAGCCGATATGCTCCCCGAAGGAACCCGCAAGAATGGAACCGCGCTCCGCTTCAACGGGCCGCGTCACAGCAAGGCCCTTCGCTACACTGCACCGGAATATCGTTTCGGAACCGCGCGTTTTATTCAGGCGGTTCGCGCTGCTGGTCTATGAAGAGGCGCTGCTTTCTGAGCGCCGGTTTGATCGGGCTCACGCTCAAAGCCGCTCGCAGAATTGAAGGCGGCTTCGTCAACGACACCTTCGTTCGCGGCCATCAACTTCGCGACCATGCGCGCTTCCCCGCCCCACAGCGGCAAGTGAGAGTGCCTCTGGTCATTGTCGGTGGGGGCATCGCCGGCCTATGCGCTTCCTGGCGTCTGCAAAAGAAAGGCTTCCATGATTTCGTTCTGCTGGAGATGGAATCGGCCGCAGGCGGCAATTCCCGATCGGGCTCGAACAACATCTCCGCTTATCCGTGGGGCGCGCATTACGTGCCAGTCCCGAACGCGAAAGCCGCGCTGGTTCGTGAGCTGTTCGAAGACCTGGGTCTATTAAAAAACGGTGTATGGGATGAGCGGCATCTGTGCTTTGCGCCGCAGGAACGCCTATTCATTGCGGGGCGCTGGCAGGAAGAGATTGAGCCACAGTTCGACAGCGCACAGATGAAGCGCTTCGCCGAGCGAATGCGTGAATTTCGCGCTACGGGAGCATTCACCATCCCTAGTCGCGCGGGAGCACAGCCCGATTCTCCCTTAGACCGGCTCAGCATGAAAGCGTGGATGCGTCAGGAGGGCTTCACTTCCCCATACGTGAATTGGCTGGCCGATTACTCCTGCCGTGACGATTATGGCGCTTCGGCGCGAGACACGTCTGCATGGGCAGGCGTGCATTACTTCGCTTCGCGTGAGCCCGATGAGAAAGGGCCGCTGACTTGGCCCGAAGGAAACGGCTGGTTGGTGAAACGCCTGCTTGAAAAAGTAGGCTCAAGGGTTCACGCCGATAGCATGGTAACCCGAGTGGCGCAGCGTGGCACTCGGTGGAGCGTCATGACGCCAACTGTGGAGTACGAAGCCGACGCTGTCATCTTCGCGGCGCCCACCTTTCTCGCGCCGTATCTGATTGAAGAATGCCCCAGCTTCACCCCGCGCCAATCTTCTCCCTGGCTCACGGCGAACCTCACGCTGGATCGCTTGCCGCGCGCCGGTCAAGGCGCGGAACCAGCTTGGGACAACGTGATCTACGGCTCGCCCACCCTGGGCTATGTCGATGCCACCCACCAGTCTCTTCGCACAGTTCACGATCAAACCGTCTGGACATTCTACTGGGCGCTGGCCCAAGGGTCGCCGGCGGATGGCAGAAGGGCTCTGCTTGCGCGCGATTGGGGATGGTGGCGCGATGCCATTCTTGACGATCTCGGGCGCGCTCACCCCGATATTCGCGCCTGTGTCTCGCGTATCGACATTATGCGATTCGGCCATGCCATGGCTCGTCCCACGCCAGGTTTCCTGAGCGCTCCGCCACCGCCCACGCTGCCGGGCCTGTACTTCGCCAACTCCGACCTGAGCGGATTTTCTATCTTCGAGGAAGCGCAGTATTGGGGTGTTCGCGCCGCCGACCAAGCGCTACAGCGAAGGCTCCATCGGTAACACCAACGGCGGCTCGCGCAGAAAATCTAGCTCCCTCATCTGCGCCACCGCATCGCGCATCGCCTGCTCCGTCGTCACTTCCGTCGTGATCACAAAAGGAAGATCGTGCTTGGTATCGCAAGGCTGCTGCAGCACCGCCTCCAGCCCGATATGCTTGGCGGCCAATATCCCGGCAAGTGCGGCGATAATTCCGGGCCTGTCGTCCACGCGGAAGCGCAAGTAATAAGATCGTCGTTGCAACGTGATGCTCACGGGTTTGTACTCGCCCAGGCGTTCATGAGCGAACGGCGAAACGCGCTCCGGGCTGCCCGAGCGAATCTCCCGGGCAACGCGCATCAGGTCGCTTACAACGGCCACGCCCGTTGGCTTCGGGCCGGCGCCGCGTCCGTAGTAAAACGTGTCTTCCCCATACAATCCCTTCACCCACACCGCGTTATAAGCGCCTTGCACGCCGGCCAGAATCGTCGATTGCGGAAGCAGCGCCGGCCGCACGGAAAGAATCACTCCTTCACGCCCCTGGTGGGCTGAACAAATCAAACGGATGGTGTGCTTCAGTTGATGCGCATATTGAAA
>Ga0123338_10003012_pt1 | contig 15444 bp, 12 predicted proteins | sample grotaG_FD_89793 | JGI IMG/M metagenome (GOLD analysis project Ga0123338, IMG submission 89793) | Glacier valley bacterial and archeal communities from Borup Fiord, Nunavut, Canada, to study Microbial Dark Matter (Phase II) -... | ecosystem: Environmental > Aquatic > Freshwater > Ice > Glacier ...
CTCCCGTCGTGAGGGCACTGATCTATTTTTGAAGAGTGCTCGTCGTCCACTCGATTCGAAGTGCAAGCTTGAATCGCGTCCCGGCCAGCATGGCGCAAAGCAAAACCGTGTTTCAGAATACGGCACTCAACTGCGCGAAAAGCAAAAGATTCGCCGTATGTACGGCGTCTTGGAGCGTCAATTCCGAACTTATTTCGCCGAAGCTGAGCGTCGCAAGGGCGCAACGGGTGAGAACCTGTTGCAATTGCTGGAATCGCGCCTTGATAACAGCGTCTACCGCATGGGTTTTGGTTCAACTCGCGCTGAAGCACGCCAGTTGGTAAGCCATTGCGGTATCTTGGTGAACGGTAAGCCGGTTAACATTCCGTCTTATCTTCTGAAACCAACCGACACGGTATCACTCAAAGAAAAAGCACAAAAGCAGCTTCGCGTACAAGATGCGTTGAAGCTGGCTGAGTCGCACGGTTTCCCAAGCTGGGTTGAAGTTGATGCCAAGAAATTTTCGGCTGTCTTCAAGAGCTTGCCGGACCGTGCCGAATTCGCGAACGATATTAACGAACAGCTCGTCGTCGAATTGTATTCAAAGTAATCCCGTTATTTCGGGCGCGCCATGTCACGCATGGTGCGCCTTCACTTTTTTATAGAGGCCACCGTCAATGCAAAGCAATGCTACGACTTTCCTAAAGCCGCGTATCATCGACGTGCAGAATATTTCGCCGGCGCACGCCAAAGTGGTAATGGAGCCCTTCGAACGTGGCTACGGCCATACGCTCGGCAATGCGCTCCGTCGCATCCTGTTGTCATCAATGCCAGGATACGCGCCGACCGAAGTCAAAATCGCCGGTGTGCTTCACGAATACTCCACCATTGAAGGTGTGCAAGAAGACGTTGTGGACATACTGCTAAACCTTAAGGGTTTGGTGATGAAGCTGCACAACCGAAACGAAGTTACGTTGAAGCTAAAAAAAGCAACTGCCGGTGCCGTTACCGGTGCTGACATTGAGCAAACGCACGATGTAGAAATCCTGAACCCTGAGCACGTGATTGCCCACCTCACGGCGGGCGGCAAGCTCGATATGCAGCTTAAAGTCGAGAAGGGCCGTGGCTATGTTGCGGCTACTGCGCGCCGCGCTGACCATGACAATCGCACCATCGGTTCGATTTTGCTTGATGCATCCTACAGCCCAGTTCGTCGCGTGTCATACGCGGTCGAAAGTGCGCGCGTCGAGCAGCGTACCGATTTAGACCGTCTGGTCATGGATATTGAAACCAACGGAGCGATTGAGCCGGAAGAGGCGGTTCGTTATGCCGCGCGAGTATTGGTTGAGCAGCTATCAGTCTTTGCCGATTTGCAAGGCACGCCAATGCAGGCTGAAGAGGCCAAAGCGCCACAGATTGATCCGATCCTGTTACAGCCGGTGGATGATCTTGAGCTCACCGTTCGTTCCGCTAACTGCCTCAAAGCTGAAAATATTTACTACATCGGCGACTTGATTCAGCGCACCGAAAACGAATTGCTCAAAACACCAAATTTGGGTCGCAAGTCGCTCAATGAAATCAAAGAAGTGCTCGCGACTAAAGGCCTGACGCTCGGTATGCGTCTTGAAAATTGGCCAGCCGCAGGCGTCACGAAATAATTGCAGCACCAATAGGTAACGTTCCAAATTCATTAACCCATAACGATAACAAGGTCGGCTCACCACATTAAATCGGCAGAGCAAAACGACCAAGATTTTAAAAGGAAATTATCATGCGTCATCGTCACGGTCTTCGTAAATTAAATAAAACTAGCTCACATCGTTTGGCTATGTTGCGCAACATGACCAATTCACTTTTTCAGCACGAGATCATTAAGACCACGTTGCCAAAAGCCAAGGAATTGCGTCGCGTCGCGGAGCCTTTGATTACTTTGGGTAAAGAAGCCACGTTGGCAAACAAGCGCCTGGCTTTCAATCGCATGCGTGATCGCGATATGGTGCTGAAGCTGTTTGCGGAACTTGGTCCACGTTACAAAGAACGCAAGGGCGGTTATTTGCGAATTCTGAAATTTGGTTTTCGCAACGGCGACAATGCACCAATGGCATTGGTAGAACTGGTTGATCGTCCAGAACCATCAGAAGCGCCAGCGACTGAAACAACAGGCGAATAATCAACGTATTAATGAATGTGTATTTGTTAAAAAAGCCGAGCTTGCTCGGCTTTTTGTTGCGCGGAAGTTTTGATTTAAACTCTAGCACTGGCGTGTTTTGTGGAGCAATAGTGCCCCGAGAAAGCCGCCGCTGCTGGGGTTTATGTGCACGTCAAAAAAACACTTTAAACAGGCAAATGCAGACTTGATATTGAACATTCAAACTGTTGCAACACAACCACTTTTCAAACGCGCCAAGCTCACCACTGCGGCCTTTAGTGCGACCACCAATGATAAAATTTTGGTTGCAGTTTAGGGGCAATACCATCAAAGCAAATTTCCCCCGTACCTTTATTTCTCAAACTTGTTTTTTAACCTTAGCTATTCAAGCTGCTCTACAAAAGTGATGCTCGTAACATCTAACCGGGTCTCTTACTATTAGCCTTATGTCATTCGCCTCGGTCGCAATAAAATCCAAACTGCCACACGTTGGCACCACCATTTTTACCACCATGTCGATGCTGGCACAGGAGGTCGGCGCGGTTAACTTGGGCCAAGGTTTCCCGGACTTCAATTGTGATCCTCGCTTGCTCGATATGCTAGATGCGGCCGCCCGAGCAGGTCTTAACCAATATCCACCGATGGCAGGCGTATTGGCATTGCGGCAGGCGGTCGCCGAAAAAGTCAGCACGCTGTACGGGACAGCATACGATCCGGTAACTGAAATAACAATTACCGCTGGCGCGACGCAGGCCATTCAAACCGCATTGACCGCGATCGTGCATCCCGGCGACGACGTGATTATTTTTGAGCCAGTCTACGACAGCTATGATCCGGTGATTCGCATGAATGGTGGCACGCCGATTTATGCGCGTCTCCCTTTTCCTGATTTCCGCCCGGATTTTACAGCGTTGCGGGCCCTGATCACGCCGAAGACGCGTGCAATCATCATCAATACACCGCATAACCCTACGGCCACGCTGTGGTCACGCGATGACCTTAATGAGCTCGCCCTTATTCTGCGCGACACCAATATTGTTCTCATTAGCGATGAGGTGTATGAACACATGGTGTTTGATGGCGTTGGTCACCAAAGCGTAACCAGCATTCCCGAACTGGCCGAGCGGGCATTTGTAATTTCCTCGTTCGGCAAAACATATCACGTGACTGGTTGGAAAATCGCCTATTGCCTGGCTCCGAGCGAGCTCATGAAGGAGTTTCGCAAGGCGCATCAATTTATCGTTTTTACCGTACATACACCGTCACAATATGCGCTGGCAAACTACATGGCGCTGCGCACACACGAAACGCTTCCTGAGTTCTACCAGGCAAAACGTGATTATTTTTTAGCACAGGTTGCGCCGACCAAGCTGGCTTGGTCGCCTGCGCCCGCGACCTATTTTGCGTTGGCAACTTATGCCCATATTGAGGGCTACAACCATCTCTCGGAAATGGAATTTGCAATGAAACTTGCGCGCGAAAACGGCGTGGTTTGCATTCCACTGTCCGCTTTCTATCGCAACGGAGAAGACAACCGTGTGGTTCGTTTTTGCTTCGCGAAAAAAGAACAAACCCTGGCGTTAGCGGCAGAACGATTAAACACGTTGTGAATTTAATGTGCCGACATTCGCGCATCAACACCGATTTCAAAAATGGCTAGTTCGCTAATCCACATCAGGATGATCGTCAGCTGACTAAAATAACGCGGTAATCATTCACATTAGTTCGGGTTGGCCCCGTCGTTACCAGATCTTGCAATGGCGCGAAAAATCCATAAGCGTCGTTCATTTCGAGCTGATCATTTGCGTTCAGTTGAAGCGCCGCCGCCCGGTCGAGCGATTCCGAGTTGAAATAGGCCCCCGCATTTTCTTCGCTGCCATCAATACCGTCGGTATCGCATGCCATGGCTGAAACGCCTTCAACACCTTTGAGCTCAATTGCCAGCGACAGCAAAAACTCGCTGCAACGACCTCCTCGTCCCTTATTTTTATTGCGCAAAGTGACAGTGCACTCTCCACCCGAAATCAATGCTACTGGCGGCTTAAGCGGATGGTTATGGGCGCGTATCTGCTTGACGAGCGCCGCGTATACCTTGGCGACTTCCCGCGCTTCACCGGTAACGCTATCCCCAAGAATCATGGGCGTAATACCACGCTGCTGAAAAAATGCGCCTGCCATCGCCAGGCTCGCCTGCCCGCTTGCAATCACATGATTTTCAACATTCAAAAATATGCGATCCGCAAATTTATAGGTTTCACCCACTTCGCCGCGCGCCCCTTTTGAAAGATGCCGTGCAATGGAAATAGGCGGGGTGATGCGGTATCGGTTGAGAATCTCCAGCGCTTCGTCGTAAGTTGACGGGTCTGGCGCGGTGGGCCCGGATGCAATATCACCCGCCAAATCCCCGGTCACGTCAGAAACAATCAGAGCGACTACTTTTGCACCTCGCGCACCTGCGGCCGCCGCAAGACGGCCGCCTTGAATGGCAGACAAATGTTTGCGCACTACATTCATTTCCTGAATCGGTGCGCCTGAAGCCAACAGGTCTCGCGTTACCGCTTTCAAATCGCCCATCGAAACAGCGGCTACCGGTAGCGACAACAAACTGGAACCACCGCCAGAAATAAGCGCCAGCACCAAATCATCCGGCCCGGCGGTCCCGACTAAGGCCAAAATCTCTTTCGCTGCGGTCTCACCCGACGCGTCCGGCACCGGATGTCCCGCCTCCACCACGCGAATCCGTTTTAGCGCATCTTCGCCCTTGTAGCCATGCGCGTAGCGAGTAATCACCACGCCCTCTAGTGCCGCGTCCTGCGGCCAATTCTCTTCAACCGCCTTGGCCATGGCGGCAGCCGCTTTCCCTGCGCCCACGACAATAGTGCGGCCCTTAGGCAACGCGGGCAGGCGCTTCGGCACAATCAGCAATGGGTCAGCCGCAGTAAGCGCAGCGCGAAAGCTGTCCAGTAAGAGTTCTCGAGTATTCATAAGCAGGGTGGTGAATGATTGCAATGGTGTGGCAGTTTGTGTGGTGCGATCGACTTCCAGAAGCAGCTAGAGGATAGCGCGAAATATCTGCGCCGACAGGTTAACGACAATCCAGTCACAGGTTATTTTGGGAACCATCTGCCATCCATAAAACCAAGCACCAGCAGCGGGAGGCCGGCGATCAAACCCTACCCGCCGCGCTATCGTGCAGCTTTTGTAGCACGCCTGACCGACACTCCCAGTGACCTAGCCAAATACTGCCCAGTGAAACTGCCCGCGACCTCGGCCACTTCCTCAGGCGTGCCTTGAGCAATAATTCGTCCCCCGCCATCGCCACCTTCGGATCCCAAATCGATCACCCAGTCGGCCGTTTTAATGACGTCCAGATTATGCTCAATCACGACCACTGTGTTGCCCTGATCGCGCAAACGGTGGATCACCTTCAACAGCAGATCAATATCATGAAAATGCAAACCCGTTGTCGGCTCATCCAGAATGAATAGTGTACGGCCGGTGTCGCGTTTGGATAGCTCCAAAGACAATTTCACGCGCTGTGCTTCGCCGCCTGAAAGCGTGGTCGCACTCTGACCCAAGCGAATATAGCCCAAGCCCACATCAAGCAAAGTCGCCAACTTTCTTGCAACCACCGGCACCGGCTTGAAAAATTCGTACGCTGTCTCGACGGTCATCTCCAACACTTCAGTGATGTTTTTACCTTTGTAATGCACGTCCAGTGTCTCGCGGTTATAGCGCTTGCCGTGGCACACATCACAAGGCACATACACGTCTGGAAGGAAATGCATTTCAACCTTGATGACGCCATCACCCTGGCAAGCTTCGCAACGGCCGCCCTTGACATTAAATGAAAAACGTCCAGGCCCGTAGCCGCGTGCGCGCGATTCGGGGACGGACGCAAACAAATCACGAATCGGCGTGAACAGCCCCGTGTAGGTCGCCGGGTTCGAACGCGGGGTGCGGCCAATCGGTGCCTGATCGACATTAATCACTTTATCAAAATGATCCAATCCTTCAATGGTTTCAAACGGCGCAGGCTCATCGCTCGACGCATAAATGTGATGCGAAACAACTTTGTATAACGTGTCGTTAATCAGCGTTGATTTGCCGGAACCGGAGACGCCCGTGATGCAAATCAGCGCACCGACCGGCAAATCCAGCTCGACATTTTTCAGGTTGTTGCCGGTCGCGCCTTTAATCACCAAACGCTTTTTACCGTCAAATTTGAAGCGTTTTTTCGGCACCGCAATTTGCTTTTTGCCAGATAAATATTGCCCCGTCAGCGATTGCGACGAGCGCCGGATTTCGTCGGGCGTGCCTTCCGCCACGACCTGCCCGCCATGTACGCCCGCACCGGGGCCCATGTCCACCACATAATCGGCGGCGTTAATCGCATCTTCATCATGTTCAACCACGATCACTGAATTGCCGAGGTCACGCAAGCGTTTCAAAGTCTCAAGCAGTCGATCATTGTCGCGTTGATGCAGGCCGATCGAGGGCTCGTCCAGCACGTACATCACGCCTGTCAGCCCCGAACCAATTTGTGACGCCAAACGAATGCGTTGTGCCTCACCGCCCGAAAGCGTATCGGCCGAACGCACCAACGATAAATAATCGAGGCCGACGTTATTCAAGAATTGCAAGCGCGCAGAAATTTCTTTCAAAATGCGATCCGCAATTGCCATTTTCTGCGTCGAAAGCTTCACCGTTTCAAACCAGTCGTGCGCCACGCGCAACGGCATCGCCGAAATTTCATGCAGCGTTTTATCGCCCACCTTCACATTGCGCGCTTCGCGACGCAAACGTGTGCCCTCGCAGTCAGGACAGGTTTTATTTGAAATATATTTTGCTAACTCTTCGCGCACTGCCATCGAATCGGTCTCGCGATGGCGTCGCTCGAAGCTTGGCACAATACCTTCGAATGTTTCCTCCTTCACCACTGCGCGACCACGTTCGCCTGGATATTTGAACGGAATTTTCTGTTTGCCACTGCCGTACAAAATAACGTTTTGCGCATCCGCCGATAATTTATCAAACGGCATATCGATATCAAATTTATAGTGAGCCGCCAGTCCCAGCAAAATCTGAAAATAAAACTGGTTACGTCGATCCCAGCCCTTGATCGCGCCACCGGCGAGCGACAATCCCGGATACGAAACAATCCGCTTGGGATCAAAAAAAGTAATGTTGCCGAGCCCGTCACAGGTCGGGCAGGCACCCATCGGATTGTTGAACGAGAATAGGCGCGGCTCCATTTCCGACAGCGAGTAATCGCATAGCGGGCAGGAGAATTTCGATGAGAATAAATGCTCCTTTTCGGTATCCATATTGACCGCAACCGCTTTACCTGCGCTTAGCCGCAAGCAAGTCTCAAACGATTCCGCAATCCGCTGCTTCATCTCCACCGCTGTTTTCAAGCGATCAACCACCACCTCGATGCTGTGATTTTTCTTCTTGTCCAGCTTGGGGAACGCATCAATCTCAATCACTTTGCCATTCACGCGCAGGCGCACAAAACCCTGCGAGCGGAATTCTTCAATCATCTCTACATGTTCACCCTTGCGGTTGCTGACCACGGGCGCGAGCAACATCAGCTTTGACTCACGCGGGTAGGCCAACACCGTGTCCACCATTTGCGATACCGTCTGTGCTTCCAGCGGCAACAGATGCTCAGGGCAATAGGGTGTGCCGGCGCGGGCAAACAGCAAACGCAAATAATCATGAATCTCGGTCACCGTGCCGACTGTCGAGCGCGGATTATGCGAGGTCGCTTTTTGCTCGATCGAAATCGCGGGTGACAAGCCCTCGATCAGATCCACATCCGGCTTTTCCATCAGCTGCAAAAACTGGCGCGCGTAGGTCGACAACGATTCGACGTAGCGGCGTTGGCCTTCCGCATAAAGCGTGTCGAACGCGAGTGAAGATTTGCCCGAACCAGATAATCCAGTAATCACCACCAACGAGTGGCGTGGCAAATCAAGGCTGATGTTTTTGAGATTGTGGGTGCGAGCACCGCGAATTTTAATGAAGTCCATGCGCTATCTATTTGAAAATACGTGGGTTCAGCATCAGGATGGATGCGAGACCGTAATTGCTGCAATGCCTGATGGGGTTTAACCGAATTTTGTCGGTTGCAACAAACTTGGGCAACCTGTGATAATACTCTGTTCCCGTTTTAATCTGAACCTGTTTTGACGATGGCAGTTATGAACTGCAGTCAAAAACAGGGACGCATAACCGCCCCATAAATTTCAAAATTGCAGGAGCAATCATGGCATCAGTCAACAAAGTTATTCTCGTCGGCAATCTCGGCCGCGACCCCGAAACCCGCTACATGCCTGATGGTGCGGCGATTACCAATTTTTCCATCGCCACCACTGAACAGTGGAAGGACAAATCAGGCGAAAAGCAGGAGAAAACCGAGTGGCACCGCATTTCGACATTTCAGCGCTTGGCCGAAATTGCCGGTGAATACCTGAAAAAAGGCTCGCAAGTGTATATTGAGGGCCGCCTGCAAACACGCAAGTGGACCGACAAAGACGGTGTGGAAAAATTCACCACCGAAGTCATCGCTGATCGCATGCAAATGCTCGGTTCGCGTCAGGGGATGGGTGGTGATAGTGGGGAAGGCGGTGGCAACGGCGGCGGAAGTCGTGGTCCCAGCGGTGGCGGCGGCGATTATTCGCGTCCCGCCTCCGGTGGCGCATCAAGTGCCGCCAAACCTGCGGCTGCCAAAGGTGGCGCGGCCAAGTTTGATGATTTTGAGGACGATATTCCGTTTTGATTTTTTATGCGAACGGGCGCTATGATTGAGTTGCATGGCATTCGGTTTGCGACTCAATTGCGAAACTTATCAGGAACGCGTTCGCCATGAAATTCACCACAAGCTGGCAATTCTTTGCGCTCGCATCCGCCCTCTTTGCAGCGTTTACAGCGATCTTTGGCAAACTCGGCGTCGCCGAAATCAATTCCAACCTCGCCACCTTCATCCGTACCATTGTCATCCTGATCGTCACCATGCTAATCGTCTCGCTGCGAGACGAATGGCGAGCGCCAACTTCAATCAGCAGTCGCACTATCGTGTTCCTTGTGCTATCCGGCATCGCCACTGGCTTGTCGTGGCTTTGCTATTATCGCGCGCTGCAACTAGGGCCCGTGTCACTGGTCGCGCCCGTCGACAAGTTAAGCGTGGCTTTGGTTGTGGTCTTGGCGTTTTTCGTTTTGGGCGAAACCCCCAGCGCCCAAACCTTGATTGGCGCGGGCCTGATTGTTACGGGTTCGCTGGTCATGCTTTTAAAATAGGGACGAAAAATCCGGTTTGTTCGCTGGCTAAGGTTGGGACAAATCTTATATTAAGCCTTCGGCAACAACCCCTTCGCTTTCGCCTCGTCCACCGCCTTCGCCAACTCCGCGCCGCTCTTGTAGTGCGGCACCCGAGCGAACGTTGTGCGTTTGGTGCGTTGCCAGAAGCTGTTGTTGCCGTCGACTTCTTCTTTCCAATATTTGTTGGCCAGCGTGAGGTTATTTTTTTCGTCGATTAGGAATGCATCTTTCGAGCCTTGTCCGCCAAAAATGTACAGCTTGCCGTCAATCATTTTCCAGGTGTTGCCGTCGCCACCCCATGGAATGCCATAGACGATGCCGTTGGCGCAGTAGCCGCCGAATTCGGGTAAATATTTGGTGGGTTCCTTGTCGAACAGCGCTTTATTTTCGGCGCTGGAAAAATAAAATACGATATCTTTATAGTTGGTTTTAAATTGCGGTGAACCAACTGTGTCTTTATTGGCGACGAAGTAGCTCACCACGTCATAGCCTTTTAGCATGAGCGGCGTGCCGGCTTCATCGGGTGTGGCGTTGACCGGTTTGTAGCCTTGGCTGGGATTTTGCGCCTTGATCGCGCCACATCCGCCCAGGAAAATTATGCAGGCGGCAATTAAAACTGCCCCGCCTATTTTTGACGCACTTTTCATATTTGATGGCATGGGTATTTCCTCTCAGAATTAGTTGAAATATTTACGTTAATAATTTAGACGTGGCTATGAGGCATTTGGTTCGTTTGGTAACAAAAAAGCGTTACCCCAAGACCTAATATCAACGCGCTTCGCAGAGGCCTGTTTGGCAAAGGCATCTGCCTCCACCCGTTCGGGCGTCACCATTGAAAAAGCCGCGCCTCGCATTGGCCGTGAGCTAGACATCATTGTTCTTGATTCCACGACTTTACGGTTACTTTTTCACTGCTGGGTGTCAGCAGCGCGACAATTCCGACCTCATCCCAGGTTATTACTAGGCCCTGGATGAATGCATCCAAGCCGTCAAGATGCTCGCATTGTTCGACGTGTTTCCCGGGCAACGCGGCGAATTTACGCGTAATGCCGCCCAAAAACATATTCGCGCATGCCGACGCGCCGTGGCCATAAACCACCGTATTAAGTTTTCGTTTACGAATGTTGTTGCCGATTAACCGCCCCGCGTTTGAACCGTCGCTGCTGGATTGATCGAACGCAATCGTGGTGATGGCGCCGTCAGGGCCGCCGCCGAACGTCGCAAGGAAAACATTTAGCCGCCGACTCTCAACATAATTTTGCCGATATGGGCGCTCGATTCCATCAGCTTGTGGGCGTCAATAATCTGATCAAGTTCGAATGTTTGATGTATCACTGGCCGCACTTTTTTACTTGCCAATAGCGGCCAAACTTTTTCTTTTAGCGCAGCCGCAATCGCGGCTTTTTGAGCGTCGGACCGTGCGCGCAGCGTGGAGCCGGTAATCGTCTGCCGCTTCATCATCACCGGCCGAAAATCCACGTTGGCGATGCCGCCTTCCAAAAACGCGATGAAACAATAACGGCCTTCCAGTGCCAGCGAGCGCAGATTTTTTTCAATATAGCTGCCGCCCACCATATCCAGAATTACGTTCACGCCTTTCTTTTGAGTAGTCGCGGCAATCGCCGCCACCCAGTCATCGGTTTTATAATTGAAAACATAATCGGCACCGATGGATTTGCAAAACGCGGATTTTTCAGCGTTGCCAACGGTCGTAAAAACTTCTGCGCCGTACGCTTTGGCAAGTTGAATAGCGGTGAGCCCAATGCCGCTTGATCCGCCGTGCACCAAAAAGTTTTCGCCCGACTTTAATCTGCAGGTGTCAAATACGTTTACCCATACCGTGAAAAAATTTTCCGGTATACCCGCCGCCTGCAACATAGAAAGCCCCGCAGGAATCGGCAAACAATGTGCAGCCGGTGCTGCGCAATATTCGGCATAGCCACCGCCTGGCGTGAGCGCGCATACGGGATCGCCGATTTTCCACTGCGTCACGTTGGCGCCGACAGCGACAATTTCACCTGACACTTCCAATCCCATAATCGGCGAAGCCGTAGGTGGCGGCGCATAGCTGCCTGCACGTTGCAACAAATCCGGGCGATTTACGCCCGCATAGGTGACGCGAATCAACACGTCGTCTGCCCCCACGTTTGGTCGTGCGCATTGCGCAATGTGCATGACTTCCGCAGCACCTGCGCCGCTCACGGCAACGTGGCGCATCGTGGCGGGAAGTTTTGAAATGACAGACATTGAAATCCTTTGTTTAAGAGTCAGTTATGCTGTGATGCGTCAAGGCTAAGTTTTAAAATTATAGGCTCCGCACAAAATCATTTTCTTTTCCTTTTTTGAGTGCCCACCATGTCCAAAAATTCTGATTCAACCGACGTCAAAACCATTCGCCCCATCATCGGCAACGGCAAGCTAAAACTTGCCGATATTGATACTAAATCAACCTGCGGTTTTGATGGCGATAAAGCGGCCGGTTTGGCGATCATTGATGAAATTTCGCTGCGACTGGATGCGCTGCAAACCTTGCTCTATGCAGAGCAAAAACATAAAGTCATCATCGTGTTGCAGGCGATGGACACGGGCGGCAAAGACGGCGTGATTCGCAAAGTGTTTTCACGGATCAATCCGCAGGGCGTGCGCATTGCCTGTTTTAAAGCGCCAACGCCGGCAGAACTTGCCCATGATTATTTGTGGCGGGTGCATAGCCAAACGCCGGAGAAAGGTGAAATTGCAGTCTTCAACCGCAGCCATTACGAGGATGTGTTGATCACGCGCGTCCGCGCTTTGATTGATGATGCGACAGCCAAGCGCCGGTTTCGCCAGATCAATGATTTCGAGGCGATGCTGACCGAGGAGGGCGTCACAGTTCTTAAATTCTTTTTGCACATTTCAAAAGATGAGCAAAAGCAGCGTCTGCAAGACCGGCTGGATAACCCCACTAAAGCATGGAAATTTAACCTAGGCGATTTGACGGAGCGCGAAAAATGGGACGATTATCAGCGCGTTTACGAAGACGCCATTAACGCCACCTCACCACCTCATGCGCCTTGGTACGTGGTGCCGGCTGATCGAAACTGGGTTCGCGATTTATACGTGTCGTCAGTACTGGTAAAGACGCTGGAAGATTTGAAAATGGCGTATCCGAAGCCCGCGGACGGTTTGGATAAGGTGAAGATTGTGTAATCTTGTTGGTGTTTATTACCGGGTGTCTAGGGATCACGATTGAAGAATAGGGTTCGCTGCGCTCCCCCCATCCTATCCAACTCATTCTTTATGCCGAACTCAAATGGGATCACGGTAGCGTTTCGGTGCATTAAATTGACGCACCGCACCATCTTTCGCGAGGCGCACTAAGCCCCTCTAAGCCCTTATGTTAAAATAAGAAATTACGAATTTAGCAAAAAATTGATGGTGTTCACCGTCAATTCCAAGGAAAAGTATCATGCCAATTTATGCCTATAAATGTTCCGCTTGCGGACACACCAAAGACGCACTGCAAAAAATGTCGGACGCGCCGCTGACCGTCTGCCCAGCTTGCGGTCAGGCAACGTTTTCAAAACAAGTTACTGCCGCCGGATTTCAGCTCAAGGGTGGTGGCTGGTATGTTACCGATTTTAAAAGTGGCAATCCGCCCGCATCCACCGCCAAAACAGACGGTGATGCGAAGGCTGCGCCTGCGGTCGCGGATGGCGCTTCTGCTAAGCCGGAAACCAAGAGTGAGCCTGCAAGCGCCTCGCCAGCCACTTCTGCCCCAGCAGCCTCGCCCGTAGCGGCGACACCCGCTGTAGCCGCCAAACCAAGCCCCGCTGCGACCACTTAATACAAAATCTCAAAAAGCTTTATGCGCAAATATCTTCTCGCCGGCGTTCTCGTATGGATTCCGTTGGTCATCACCGGCTGGGTGCTCAAGTTTTTAATCGACACCATGGATCAGACCATGCTGCTGGTACCGGAACGTTTCCGCCCGGAGGCGCTGATCGGCTTTAATATCCCTGGCTTGGGCACAATTCTGACCGTATTAATTGTGTTTTTGACCGGCGTGCTGGCCGCAAATTTTTTTGGCAAGCGTCTGCTCAGCGTGGGCGATACTATTTTGCAGCGCATCCCGATCGTGCGCTCAATCTACGGCGGCGTGAAGCAAATTTCTGACACGCTGTTTTCATCTGACGGCAAAGCCTTCCGCAAGGCCGTGCTGGTGCGTTATCCGCAACACGATACGTGGACCGTCGCGCTACTCACGGGCGAGCCTGAGCATGAAGTCACTGATCATCTGGGTTTTGAAAATTATTCTGTATTCGTGCCGACGACGCCGAATATCACCGCCGGATTTTTTTTGATTGTAGCCAAGAGCGAAGTCATCGAGCTTGAAATGAGCGTTGACCAGGCGCTGAAATACATTATCTCGATGGGCGTGGCCGAACCGGCTCGCGCGGTCAAATTTATTCCTGATCCGCATCGCTCCAACGGGGCCGAGCTAAATCAAGCCGGTACCGACTCCGATCGGTAGCCGTCGCAGTTAATCTGCGGTGGCGGTTTGAATGTCTTCTTTAAATGTCACAAAGCCGACGTAATCTATTGGTGATGCAGCGTACCAATTTTGATCGGCGTCTATTCGCTGAATCTGTTTGTATATTTAGTGCTGCCAGGCAATTAGCCACCCATATTTTTTAGGATTTCATCATGAGAACCAATTACTGCGGCTTGATCGACTCAAGCTATCTTGGTCAAACTATCACCGTTTTCGGCTGGGCACATCGACGTCGTGACCACGGTGGCGTCATCTTTATCGACTTGCGCGACCGTGAAGGCCTGCTGCAAATCGTGATCGACCCCGACACACCGGAAACCTTCGCCACCGCTGACAAATCACGCAATGAATTTGTGTTGAAAGTCACCGGCCTGGTGCGTCCGCGCCCGGATGGCACCGTGAATAAAAATTTGAAATCAGGCGAAGTCGAAGTGCTCGCTAAAGACATCGAAGTCTTGAACGCGTCGCTGACGCCGCCGTTCATGATTGATGATGAAAACATCAACGAAGAAACGCGGCTAAAATATCGTTATCTCGATTTGCGTCGCCCGCAAATGCAGGCCAATCTGCGGCTACGTCATCGCGTCGCCAGTGCGGCGCGGCGTTATCTGGATGATCTGGGTTTTGTGGATATTGAAACACCGTTTCTCTACAAATCCACCCCCGAAGGCGCGCGCGAATTTTTGGTACCCTCGCGGATCCACGATGGTCATTTCTATGCGCTGCCGCAGTCACCACAGTTGTTCAAACAATTGTTGATGGTGGCTGGTTTTGATCGCTATTATCAAATCGTCAAATGCTTCCGCGACGAGGATTTGCGCGCGGATCGTCAGCCGGAATTTACCCAGATTGATATCGAAACTTCGTTCCTGAACGAGCGTGAAATTCAGGACATCATGGAGGGCTTGATCAAAAAAATGTGGAAAGCCGGGCTTGATATCGACCTGCCCGATTTTCCGCGTATGGTCTATGCCGAAGCAATGGCGCGATTCGGTTCGGATAAACCTGACCTGCGCGTGACGCTTGAATTAACCGAGCTGACGGATGTCATGAAAACAAGTGACTTCAAAGTGTTCCGCGCAGCCGCAGACATGAAAAACGGCCGCGTCGCTGCCATCTGCGTGCCTGGTGGCAATGAAAAATTCTCGCGTAAGGAAATTGATGACCTCACGGCGTTCGTCGCGATTTACGGTGCGAAGGGATTGGCATATATAAAGTGCAACGACGTTTCAAAACTTAGTGAAGAGGGTTTGCAATCGCCGATTATCAAATTCCTGAATGCCGAAACGCTGGGCAAAATTATCGAGCGTTGCAATGCAAAGAATGGCGACCTGATTTTCTTCTGTGCCGACAAAACCAAAGTGGTGAACGATTCGCTTGGTGCGCTGCGCAGCAAAATCGGCCACGAAAAAGGCTTTGCCGAAAAGGGCTACAAGCCATTGTGGATAGTCGATTTCCC
>Ga0123338_10003015_pt1 | contig 15438 bp, 10 predicted proteins | sample grotaG_FD_89793 | JGI IMG/M metagenome (GOLD analysis project Ga0123338, IMG submission 89793) | Glacier valley bacterial and archeal communities from Borup Fiord, Nunavut, Canada, to study Microbial Dark Matter (Phase II) -... | ecosystem: Environmental > Aquatic > Freshwater > Ice > Glacier ...
AGTTATCAACAGTTTGTACTTAAAATTGTTAATAAGACACCTTATTTTTTAAGTTTCGAAATTTAGTGTGCTGTTTGTCATAATTAATGAAGTCCATTAAAATCTTTCGACCACCCCTGATTAGCTATCCGGATTAGCTCATTGATAAGGGTGTTTATTCTCCCAGCCATTTCTTGAAAGCTGTTACTTTATCGATACTCACAAAAGTGTCGTCAATGGGTTTGGGCCAAAGCTCCAGTTTAAGGTGACTTTTCGGAAATACATGGACCTGTTTGATGGAAGCGTGCCTGATGAGGTATTGCCGGTTGATACGGAAAAAATCCGTAGGATTCAGCTCGGCCAGCAAATTGTCGAGCGAATAATCAACCGGATAGTGTTTTTGATCGTTCAAAGCGGCGTAGGTCATTCCTTCTGTGGAATAAAAATAGGCTATTTCTGAAACACTAAATGACTTGATTTTTTGTCCGTATGAAACCGAAAAACGCTCCCTGTAGCTTACCTCTTTTTTGTTGATCAAATCAAACAATGCCGACATGTCGAAGCTGGGGTTCTGTCCGTTCCATGCCTTAAATTTGGCAATGGCATTGTTCAGTTCATCCTGGACAATGGGTTTGAGCAAATAATCGATGCTTTTCAGTTTGAACGCCCGGATGGCGTATTCATCAAAAGCAGTGGTGAAAATAATGAGTGAATCGACCTTGACCTTTTCGAAAATGGCAAAGCTGAGATCATCTTCTAGATGAATGTCCAGAAAAATCAGGTCAGGATGCGGATTGGCTCTAAGCCATTCCACCGAATCTACCACCGATTCGAGTTTCGCCAATACCTTAATGGTAGGATCGCAGGCCAATACCATGCTTTCGAGCCTGCGTGCAGCCAATTGTTCATCTTCGATAATCAGGACGTTCATAGTTGGTTTGTTTAAAGTTCAAAGTTTAAAGTTCTTGTCTCAAAAAATGCTGAGTACTAAATATAATTTCAAGTTTCAAATTCCAGCCATTTGCTTCAATCGCAGTTCTGCAATTACAATTTTCAATTATCCCCTCTCTCATTTTCCCATTTTCTCTCAACTAATCCTTATTAAAAAGGTCTGTAAACATTGAGGCATCTACAATTCTTCGTTCGCTCTCCGGCCAGTTGCGATACTTTTCAATCATCCTGATTAAATCTTCCTTTACAATTGGTTTTAACATATAATCAATCTTTTTCAACTTAAATGCCCGTGTCGATAACTCATCGGTTGCCGTTGTAAACACTATTGGACAAGCAATTGAAATACGATCAAATATAGCATAACTCAGATTGTCTTCCAAATGAATATCCAAAAAAACAAGGGTTGGTTCCTCATTATTGTTAAACCATTCAATCGAACCGACCACCGATTCCAGTTTGGCAATTACTTCGATGGACGGATCAATTTCATTGATCATCCTCTCCAGTCTGCGTGCTGCAAATTCTTCATCTTCAATAATAACTATTTTCATATCAACTTTTTTAAATTTACTCCTGTTCCCCAATCAAGGGAATACTTGCAATAAACTGTGTATTGGTTTTCTCAAAAACCGGAATGGTATTGTTGAGCAACCTATAACGGTTTTGTATATTTTTAAGGCCAATACCGGTTGATGTCATGTGTGCTTCACGCTCCTGGAGGTTGTTCACCACCTTCAGTTGATTATGATCGTCAATATAGATGTCGATCACCAGTGGTGATTTTTTAGACATGGCGTTGTGTTTAATGGCATTTTCGATCAACAACTGCATGGCCAGCGGAATAATTTGAAGGTTCATTTTATGATCCGGAATCCTAATATTCACCATTACTTTATCCATAAACCGGATGTTGATCAAAAAAATATAAGCATTCAGAAAACTGATTTCAGTGCTCAGGCTCACCAATTCATTGTCTTTGTTTTCAAGTACATAACGATAAACTTTGGCCAGATGTTCGGTAAACTTCTCAGCCAGTTCAGGCTCAAGGCGGATCAGCGAAGTCAACACATTTAAACTATTAAACAGAAAGTGCGGGTTAACCTGCTGCTTCAGTACATCGAACTGTGACTGAAGGTTTTCTTTTTGTAGTTTCAGTAACTGGGTATTGGCTTTTGTCAACTCTTTGGTACGCTCGCCAATGGTTTTTTCCAGGTCTATATTGATATGCTCAAGCTTCTTGTGGGCTGCCTTTATTTCCTCTTCGGCATTGATGCGGTCAGTAATATCTTTGGCCGTTCCTACAATGGCATGCTTACCATCGAATTCGGTAAGCACGGTCGAAAGAATCACCGGAACCCTGGTATGCCCATCTTTGTGAAGCAAAGTGAATTCGTAACTCCATGAACCATACGTACCTATTTTTCTTTCCAGGTTCTTTTGGAAAGCTTCATCCATATTCTCAGGTGGAATGACTGATGAAAAGTGCTTGCCATTCATCTCTTCAACCGTATAGCCTAGGATATTGACAATGGAATCGTTAACGAAAATAAACTTCTCATCCTGAAGTACGAAAAGCCCTTCCTGCAAACTCTGGATCACACGGCGGTAATGTTCTTCGCTTTTGCGCAAGGATTCTTCCATGGCTTTGCGTTCCGAAATGTCGATGATCAGGCCTCGGGTGCCCATAAATTCGCCATTTTCGATCATGGCTGCCGCGTAAAATATCGCAGGGAATGTTGAGCCATCTTTCCGCAAAGCGGTGTACTCATTAGAATAGCCAAGTTTTTTTTCCTCCATGGTCTTTTGCATATTCTCCTTCATCCGGGGGCGATCTTCTGGTATGACCCCATCCAGGGCATGAAACCGAACCTTGTCGCCTGAATAGCCCATTGTAATTTGACCAGCTTTGTTGAGATAGGTTCCATTACCAAGCACATCGAGTTCATAAACACTCTGAGGCAGCAAATCGGCCAATTCCCTGAATTTGCGTTCGCTCTTCTCAAGGGCATCCTGCATTTTGATCCGGGAAGTAATTTCGCGTGCAGTGATAATATGTACTTTACTATGGTCCAACTCAGTAACCCCCGCAGATATTTCAACTGCAAACACAGTTTGATCCTTTCTTTTATGGTAACGAATAGGAATAAAACTCAAATCATTGACTGTGGCTTCTTGTGTTTTTTCAGGCTCAGCCGAAATGTCGACATTTTTTAATGCTAAAAATTCATCATGGCTGTATCCGTAAATTTGAGTTGCAGCAGGATTGGCATCAAGAATCTGACCTGATTCTTTTTCAATCATGAAAATAGCATCTGATTCAGCCTCAAAAAGCTTCCGGTACTTATTCTCACTGGCTTTGAGGGTTTCTTCCAGTGCTTTTTGTGCAGTGTGATCGCGCAGAATGATAAAAGTGGCCGGGTATCCGTTGTATTCAATATAAGAAGTATTAATCTCGAAATAAATGCTTCTTCCTGATTTGGAAATACCTCTTGCCTCGTAAATCATATGATGCTTACCGCCCGACATCCTCAATCGGTGAAATTCCTGTAAGCGTTGCTTTTCTTCGTCGGCCACCACTTTCAGAAAATTGCTCTCAATCAATTCTTCTGCTGAATATTCAACCATGTTGCAGAAAGCTTGGTTGATATATTTGAACTTCCCGAATTGGGTAATGGTAATTCCATCATTGGCATTCTCAACCAGGTTGCGGTATTTCTGTTCGCTCTGTTCAAGCTTTTGCTGCATCCGTTTACGTTCCGTAATATCGCGAACCGAAATAAATGAGGCAGCCGTTCCATAATACAGAATTGAAGAAGCAGTATATTCAATGTCAACCAGTTTCCCATTTTTATGGATCAAGGTAGTGTGATCAATTTCTGGTAATAAGTTACCCGCAATTTGTTGGTTATAGTGGCCAATTACCCTTTTTTTATCCCAATCAATTAGCAAGTTAGAAGCCAGCATACCTGTCAGTTCTTCTGAGGTGTACCCCAGCAGTTCGCAAAATGATTTGTTCACATAGGTAAAATGCCTTTTTTGAGTGATGCAAATTCCATCCCTCGAATTTTCAATCATGCTCCGGTATAACTCATTGGACTCGGTAAGGCTCTTTTGATCAGGATTGAATGTTTGCATTTGAATACTGAAATTAGATGTGCTTTAAAATTATAGTGTGAAGATAGAGTATCCCAATCAAACCCGGAAATTTAATCACGATGAATACCATGTTTTAACCATTGAATGCGCCCTTCGATGGTTTAAAAATCACTTCGGGAATTATTGCATGACAACTATCAGGATGTCAAATCCTGATTAACGTAACTTCTATCTAAACACAGAAAATAATATTTGACTATGAGTGGTTGGCAATTCAGCAGTCCCTGACCCCGAGTACTCGGGGGAGTATATTTTTGCACCTTGCCTATCTACTTTTCAAAATAAGCAATCCAGTCTGGATTTCTCCCTCTGTTCCTATGGATAGGTGGATGTTTGTAGTCTATCTTCTGATACCTTTCTGATACTCATCTGATACCTTTCTGTAACCTTACATTACAGAAAGGTATCAGATGAGTATCTAATGGGTATCAGATGATAAGGAGTTATCCATGGCAGAACCATGGCAGAATAGCATTTGTACATCCCTGGTTATTGGTAAAAACATCTGCCCGGTAGAATAATTTAGATACAAATTATTCTACCAATTTCTCTCTGATTTGATTTTTGACCAACTCGCTTTTATGAAATGGGTTTTCTAGTTTGAACTCAGGATAATTAAAAAAGCCTTCCGACTTTCATCGGGAGGCTTTTTGTTGAAACACTCAACTCCTTATCTTTTGTGGGAAAAGTGTAATATCCTGTTATTCTTTATTTTGAAGAAACTTTTTACTGAATATTGATATTCATTTTTCCCTTCAGCTGCAAGGTTTTTCCTTTCCAGCCAAAAGTTCCTGACAAACCATCGGGCAATGTTACTTCTCCCTGTATGCCATTGCTTCCGTTTCTTTTGAGATCAAAAACAATCATTCCAGAAGGATGAGGCATCTGACCTTTAATGAATTTCAGGTCACCAAGAGCGGGTTCCATGCTGATGGTTTTAAAGCCAGCCGACGATGGACGGATACCTGCAACGGTTGCCAGAAAATCGTAATTCGGACTAGCACTCCAAGCATGGCAATCGGAACGGGTAGGGTCTTGCTTTTCGGCAAAGGTTGATAAGCCAATTCGAAGCATATCTTTCCATGGACCAAGGGTTTGCAGGTAACGATCGGCCATGCCTGTTTTTTTGAGCGCCTGGGCCAGGTAAAACCGGAAATACAAAGTGGGCTGAGTTAACTTTGGGTCGTTCATGATCTTTTCAATCATGGCTGGCTGTTCGTTTTCAGGAATGGTATTGGTCAGTACCCCAAGTATTTGGGCGTGCATACTGAAATCAGTCTTATCAGGAGTATCGGCCAGGTATCCACGCGTTGCATCCCAGCAATTCTGATACACAGCCTTGTTCAGATTCTGTGCCAGCTGTTTGTATTTTTCAGCCTCAAGTGGCTGATTAAATTGATCATACAACTCGGATGCACGTTGGGCCGCGTAAGCAAACTGCATGGTTATGATAGATGACTGTCCGTCATCGCGGCCACCTTTGGGAACCCCTCCGATGCGATTTTTCTCAATCCAGGGCCATTCATCCGCCCAATCTACAAAGTTCCAGTATTCCACTTTACCCAGAAGACCGGTTTTGGGATCAATACGCTGTGTAAACCAATTCAGCACCTGATCAATTCCTGGAAGGAAGCTTTTAACAAACTGCTGATCATCACGCAGCGTCCAATAATCGTGTACCATATCGACCCAATAGAGGGAGAATGGAGGAATTACCTGCGGGTTGGCCGATGGGTAACGACTTTGTGTCAATCCTTCATAAATGCGGGATTCGTTATAGCTCATGAGCGCATTTCGCACCAGGCGGTCGTCGCCTGAAACATACAGTGAAATCAAGGCCTGAATGCGGGTATCGCCCGTGTATTGAAGTTGCTCATAGTATGGACAATCATAATACGTTTCATTGGCACACAGGCGGGCAGTGAGCCAACCCACGTTCCATATTTGTTTTAGTTCGGTCTGGTCGGTTTCAAAAACAGCATTTTCCTGAAGGGGATAAGCGGTAAACTGGTTTGAAAAATCATTGAGAACCAACGCCTCGCCTTTTGTTTCAATTTCAAGCTGAAGATATCGCCATGTACGGAACCACAAAGGCCTAAACAGCAGGGCTAAGCCACCGTCAGGAAGAAAAATATCGGCATAACCTTTGATTGTTTTGCCTTCAATCTCATTTCTATTGCCCTTGTTTCCTTTGGCATCAAGCAACGATTCAGCGTACACCAGTCGGATACGGCTGCCTTTACCTTTGGAAACCAGTAACTCTGGATATCCGGTGGTCAGGTTGCCCTGATCGAACAGGATGGTCAGCTTTTGGTTGGCTGCAATGGTCCATTTTGCTTTACCCTGAAGAAAACCATCCGGTGCGCTGCCTTTTGATCGGCTGATTGCCGCAAACCGTTGCTCTTTCTGTTCCATTTGAGGAATTCGCCTTGGAGTCAGTACCCAGTTGATATCCGTTCCAAGGCCACGTGGATGACCCACATCCATCGTTTTTGGCTTGCTCCAGCTTTGATCGTTATAGGATTCAGTTTCCCAATTCCATGGATATTGTGAAGCGTCGAGCCTGTCGCAGGGACCCACAACGATGAATTGTCCAAGCGTTTCCCTGGCATCAGAAGAAGCTGGAAGGTAAGCCAAATCTTTCATTACTTTCCAGGTTAAATCTGTGTTAATTATTTCTTCGGCAGTCGAATTTCCCTGAACAATCAATGCCGTTTTAAGCGAAAATTGTGCCCATGGTTTATCGTCCCCAAAATTCCAGACGACAGCAGCCAATATGTTTTTTCCAGGTTTAAGGAAGCGAGCCATATCAATACTTTCATAATACCAATGCGCCAAATCTCCACGTGCCGGGCCAAAGCAAACAGCTTTTCCGTTCACAAATAACCGATAACGGTTATCGGCAGATACATGGATGATGAATTCTGAAGGAACAGTAGCTAAATCAAAGCTTTTCCTGAAATGAAAAACCCCATAGCCGACCACAGATTCAGTGGGATGGCTGATCCACTGTGCCTTCCAGTGATTATTAAGTAATTCAGGATTGATTTTTTGGGCAGGAACAAGTTGGTTGGTTTGTGCTAAAGCCGGAAAGGCCATCAGAACGAGCAAAAAAACTACTAAATTCGATCGCATGGTTAGGTTTTGTTGGTTAGAATTAGCATTCAAAAGAAGGGTGTTAAATTACCCACTTAATTATGAACTAATTAGCTGGTCACAAATAACATCCGTCTCCCTTTTAAAGCATTCCTTATTTTTTATTTCTTATTTCAATTTCTAATATCGAATAAGAAATAACGAATAAGAAATAATAAAAGAAAACCCCATAAGCAGTTTAAAGGTGCATACGGAGTTTGATTAACAATCCATAGGCCGTTAAAGCTGGCGCATATCGTCTTTCAATTCAGCTTCTGCCACAGCAATATTGTTCATAAATTCTGCTACATAAGTCGGATATTTTTCAATATCTTGCAGTTTTTGGGTTTTCAACTGTAATTCCTTTAACCGAAGACCAAGGTCATTCATACCAAAAGTCATGACCGATGATTTAGCTTTATGGGCCAGTTCACCCAGTTCTTTCCATTTCTTTTCAGCTAAATAATTTTTCATTCCACTTCTGAATTCAGGCAACTGATCAAAGAACAACTGAATAAATTCCTTGGTTACTTCCGATTCTCCGCCTGTAATTTCATTGAGGTAATCTAAATTTGTAGTGCGAGGTTGAGCCATTGTAATATTTTTTTGAAATAGTTTCGAATCATGCAATAATACAAAAAATAATTATTCAAACCTAACATTTTAAGATGAATTTGCAAAATCCTGATATCTTTGCAGAAATGATATTTTTCATGCTTTGAGCGAAGGCAATAAGCTATTTTTGTTCTTTTAAAATTGAAAAAAATATATGCAAATAACAGCCTTAAATCACATACACAAACAGGCAGGGGCCAAAATGGTGGAGTTTGCCGGTTTTGAAATGCCCATTGAGTATTCAGGAATCAAAGACGAACATTTGACTGTTCGCGAAGCAGTGGGCGTGTTTGACGTATCGCACATGGGTGAGTTTTGGGTAAAAGGCCCTCAGGCACAGGAACTTATTGAACGTGTGACGACCAACGATGTATCAAAACTTACTGCCGGCCAGGCACAATATTCCTGCCTTCCCAACGGCAAGGGCGGGATTGTTGACGACTTGCTGGTTTATTACTATTGCCCTGAAAAATACTTGCTGGTGGTCAATGCTTCCAACATTCAAAAAGATTGGGATTGGATTGTAGCGAACAATACCAAGGGAGCGATCCTTGAAAATTCCTCTGACGGTATCAGTCAATTGGCCATTCAGGGCCCCAAAGCAATTGCAACGCTTCAAAAATTAACCAACATTGATTTGTCAAAAATAAAATACTACACTTTCGTTACCGGAACAATTGGTGGAGTTGATGAAGTAATTATCTCAGCCACGGGTTATACCGGCTCGGGAGGATTTGAACTATATTTCAGGAATGCGGTAGCCGAACAGCTCTGGAAGGTTATTTTTGAAGCTGGTGCCGAATTTGGGATAAAACCTATCGGACTGGCAGCCCGCGATACTTTGCGCCTCGAAATGGGTTATTGTTTGTATGGAAACGATATTGACGATACCACTTCCCCCATTGAAGCAGGCCTTGGATGGATTATTAAATTTAATGGCCATCAATTTATCGATAAAGATTTTCTACTAATGCAAAAGCAGGAAGGTGTGGATCGCAAACTTCGCGGCTTTGAAATGATTGACCGTGGCATTCCCCGTCACGATTACGAGTTGACGGATCATGACGGAAATGTGATTGGCCGGGTAACCTCCGGGACCATGTCTCCGGTGTTGAACAAAGGCATCGGAATGGGTTATGTGAATAAAGCATATTCAGCATTCGGAACAGAGGTTTATTTGAATGTACGTAACAAACAGTTGAAAGCCAAAATTGTTAAATTGCCTTTCATCAATCCATTATAGAACACATTTAATCACTCATATTATGAACCTGCCGGTAGTATTCCGGCAGGTTTTTTTTATATTGAACAATCCCCTATCCTTCAGTGAGCTGACACCGTGCAATCAGATACACCCTGTGGTTCAGACGACAAGGCATCAACAGATTATAACTTTAGAATATAATCTGCACTGTCCTTAAAAGTTTCAGCATCCATTTCAACGAAATAATTCTTAAGCCCACACTTATCAGCAGCCGCAAAAAACTCTTTCCAGTCAACCATTCCTTGACCAATGGGTACTTGTTTTTCAGCCGTGGCCGACCAATCGGCCAGATGGGCTGATATAAAACGACCGGGATACTTGTTGAAATAATAGGCTGCCCTGTACCCAATGCTAATAACGGCTACCTGGAACTGCATTTTTACCATATCAGGATCGAAATGATCCATCAGTTCATCGTAAATTAAGACGCCGTCAATCTTATCGAATTCCATGTGGTGATTGTGAAAGCCCATTTGGATACCTCTTCTTTTAGTCTTTGCACCAATCTCGTTCAACTCATTAACTGACTTAAGCCAATCATCCATCGTGGCCTTTTCCGAAAGTCCGAAACTGGAGCAAATCATTTGCCTCTGTCCTGATTCGAGTGCAAAATCCATTCTCTCCTTCAAGTTGTTGCGAAGTTCACCCATTGTGTAATGGGTACTTTCCAATACCAGGCCTGAATCTTCCACTATACTTTTCATTTCCAATCCACTCATGCTCATTAATGGCCCAAATCCCGAGCTTTCATATCCGGAAGGCGAACACATTTCAACACTTTGATAGCCCAAGTCTGCCATCATTTTTAAGGTACCTCCAAAATCTTTTATCAGTTGGTCCTTTACTGTCCAAACCTGAAAGCCCAACGGTTTGTTTAAAGCTTGTAAGCCCCCTGAAGCCTGAAGGTTCATTGGAATCTGCGAGGCAAGCATAGCTCCTCCGATTCCTATTGCACTTCGACCAAAAAATTGTCTTCTATTCATCATGATAGTTTATGTATTTAGTATAGTTTAATAATTCAAAATGCTTTGTTTAATAAAAGAGGATGATCACAATAAATTTTCCCTCACCCTCTCCCTTCTCATTTTCTCCTCTTATCATTTTCTCCTCTTCTCCCCTTTAAATCGTTCCCGGTTCCCATCCTTTGCGATATTCGCGCGACAAGTATTTGTTGGCATCCGGAAGATTGATAATCTTTCTGCTGGAAGCATCGTACTTCAACATTCGGCCAGACCTCAAAGCAACTGCATATAAATTAACCGCTTCGGTAAGGTCACCTGCTTCAGTAAAACTTCCGGGGCATTGTTTTCCGGTTTTCACGGCATCCATAAATTGAATAAATCCTGAAATTCTTTCCTTTTCAGGTAGCTCCTGGACCTTCCGTCCAGCCATCCGTTTTTCAGGAATAAGTTGTGGGTTACTCACATGGAAGCCAGCTAAAATCTTCCCTTTATTACCTGTGAACATCATTCCTTCAGCAGGCATTTCCTTGTTGTCATCATATAATTCTTCAGGAACAGGGGGGCGCATTCCACCATCATACCAGATCAAATCAACAGCGGGACGTGCTCCTTTGGCCGGGTATTTAAATCTAACTGAACTTGCCAACGGAAATGAAAAGTCATTTTTTACCTGGAAAGCGGTCGAGTCAAGAATGCCGCAAACGTGGCTGAAAGTGGGTTCAATGATGGTAGGGTTTTCCAGTCCCAAGGCTTTGAAAACAGTCCATAAACTGTAATGCCCCATATCAGCCATAGAACCACCGCCAAAGTCATACCAACCTCTGAACACCATGTTGGTGTAATATGGATGATAAGGACGTTCGGCTTCCGGCCCCAGCCATAAATCCCAGTCCATTCCCTTGGGAACAACAGGCGAGTCGGTTGGAAGTGTCGGGTACTGCGGCCACACGGGGCGGTTCGACCAGTTATGAACTTCTTTGAGCGTTCCGATCGCTCCTTCGTTGATCCAGCTCATCACCTGATCCATGGAGCCATTCGAATCCCAGGCAATCAAATGGGTAGTTACTTTTGATTTGCCTGCCATATCAATCACCTGTCGGCCTTCGTCCAACCGGTTAGAGATAGGCTTATGGGTGGTGACACCGATTCCTCTTTTCATGGCAGCCATTGCAATTATTCCATGAAGGTGATCGGGAGTCATAACCTTAACTGCGTTCAGATCTTTCTCTTTTTCAAACATTTCGCGGAAATCGGCATAAGCATTGATGCCCTTGATCTTTTGATCGGCACGGAATTTGGAATAATAGATATCCACGATTTCTTTTCCGTTGTCGCGCCCTCCGGGAATCGTATTATCGCCTCCCGATTTCCATTCTGGCATATTAAGCGTCGTGCGTATTTCGTCTCTGAGTCCTGTTTTTCCCCAATCGTAATAGCCAGTTGCATATTTCTGGGGGTCACAGACGGCTATAATCTGAAGTTCAGGAATGGATAAAAGAGGGAGTAATTCACGTAATCCCTGGGTTCCAGCACCAATGTAGGCCAGCGTTATTTTATCACTGGGAGCCACAAAACCGTTTCCGCCCAATACATGTCGTGGTACAATGGTCAAAGCCAAGGCAGCCGATGTAATTCCTCCGATAAATTTACGACGATTGAGCAGATTGGTTGTGTTGCGTTCTTCCACATTTAGGTTTTGATTGCCTGAAAAAGTTGTTCTTTCGTTTTTCATGTTAGTTAGTGTTAGCTTAATTGATTTCAATAAAAACACTGAAAAGATACTGAATTTTTCTTAGATTTAACTCGTTTATTTAAAACCTGATAATTATCTAACTATTTTCAAATAAATCAATATTTAAAATTATGAAAAAATATATTTCAAGACGTATATTTCTGCAAAGAAGTATCGTTGCCGGCATTGGCCTTTCACTGATCGATCCATTTGCGGCACTTGCAATTACCAAAAAATCAGAAATGAAATTGGGTTTGGTGACTTATCAGTGGGCCAAAGACTGGGACTTACCCACACTGATTGCCAATTGTGAAAAAACAGGCTACCTGGGTATTGAATTACGCACAGGACATGCCCATAAGGTGGAGTCAAATCTTTCCGCCGGCCAGCGTGCAGAAGTAAAGAAACGGTTTGCCGACAGCCCTGTTATTTGTTTAGGCTACGGTGCCAATTTCGAATATCACAATCCTGACCAGGCAGCATTGCGGAAAAATATTGATCAGACAAAGGAGTATATCCAACTTTGCAAAGATATCGGAGCAACCGGGATTAAAGTAAAACCCAACGGGTTACCGGCAAATATTGAGAAGGAAAAAACAATTTCACAGATTGCTGCTTCGCTGAATGAAGTTGGCAAGTTTGCCGGTAATTTGGGGCAATTGGTAAGGGTAGAAGTCCACGGCGACCTTTCACAGGAGATTCCTAACATGAAAGCTATTTTCGAGCAGGTGACAGAAAGGAGCGTGAAAATGTGTTGGAATTGCAATGATCAGGATCTGTTGCCTCCCGGATTGCAAGCCAACTTCAATTCTGTAAAAAAATGGTTCGGCGATACTGTTCATGTCCGCGAACTCAACGTGGGCGAATATCCTTATCAGCAATTGATGAATTTGTTTACTGCAATCAATTATGATGGGTGGATATTGCTTGAAGCCCGCACCGAGCCTGTGGACAAGATCGCTGCAATGAATGAACAAATGATGGTTTTTAATGACATGACTTCCAAAGCAAAAAAAGGCTGATATTCATTCTATTGTCGTGCCAACCTTTTATTGACGTAGCCTCTTGCGAAGTTTGCCAGAACCTTGATCGGAGCGTCATCCCGAAATTGTTTCGGGATGATGCTCTTGTCGTAGATTGCCGATGCCAGAAGCGACATTTCTATGTTGACCCACCAGTAGTATCCAAAACAACTTTTCTATTTATCTATTAAGGTTTCATCTTGAAGACATCGTGATTCAATTGGTTAACTGGTAGAAAGCAGCTCCTATATATTATCAATCGTTTTGCCTGAGTATTTAAATTTCTACAAAACTGTTCTTCTTAATGACATTAACAAGCAATATACCGTATCTTTACTTAATAAACAAATAATATCAAACAACTATTTAAATGATTCGCTTTAAAATATTTCTTTCACTGTTATTTCTTTCATCAGTGAGTTTTGGCCAGGTTTATATCAATGAATTTATGGCTTCGAATACTTCAACCATCAAAGATCCTGATTATAACAATGATGCCGACTGGATTGAGTTGTATAATGATGGAAATACGACCGTAAATCTGGATGGATATTTTTTAAGCGACAATTTGTCGAAGCCGGATAAATGGAAAATCACCAATGTAACCATTGTAGCTAAAGGATTCGTAATTTTTTGGGCTGATGGTAAAGATTTAGTAAATCATACCAGTTTCAGCCTTAGTGCCGCATTAGAAGAGATTGGATTATATAAGCCTGATTTGTCAGTAGTTGATACTGTACGGTATAAAAATCAGAATCCCGATATTTCGACAGGACGAAACATAAACGATTTATCGACTTGGGGTCATTTTGCAAAAGCCACCCCAAATACAGACAATACGACTCCATTTTTCAGCGATTTTGCTTTGAATGAACCCATATTTAATTTATGGGGTGGCTTGTACAATTCGAGCCAGTCCATAACGCTCTTTACCGATTTAGGTGGTGAATTGCGCTATACTCTGGATGGTTCAGAGCCAACTCTTAACTCAACTCTGTATTCAAAACCAATAGACATCACAAAAACTACGGTGGTAAGAGCCCGCGTATTTAAACCAACCATGTTGCCCGGACCTATTATTACCAACACTTATTTTATCAACGAAAATATGGAAGCCCGTGGATTACCGGTGGTATCGCTGGCATCCAACCCCGAAAATTTCTGGGATGCAACGAAAGGTATTTATGTTCAGAATTTCAAACCGGATTGGGAAATTCCGGTCAATATCGAATTGTTTGAAAACAATAAATCCGATCGTGCTGCCTTTAATGAAAAGGCTGGTGTTAAAATAAATGGCCTTTATTCGTGGCAGTTGCCAGAGAAAATGCTGGGTGTTTATTTCAAAAAACAATTCGGAACCGCGACTTTAGCCAACACACTTTTTTACGATTCACCTCGGTCTGGATTTAAAACCTTTGCATTAAGGGCTTCAGGAAGCGACTGGAGCAATACACTTATGCGCGATATTTTAGGTCAAAATGCCACCCAGTTAAATATGAAACTGGATATTTCAAACTTCCGTTGGTGCATTGTGTATGTCAATGGTCAGTACATGGGGATTCATAATTTCAGGGAAAAAATTGAAACCGACTATATTGAAAAACATTACGGATTGGCTGCAGGAACATTTGATATGGTTGAATACGAAGATTATGCCGAATGTGGTGATTTAATTGCCTATGATAGCTTTAAAGCTCTTTACACCAAAGATTTATCCATACAGGCCAATTATGATGCTGTGGCCGAAATAATGGATATTGAAGAATTTACCGATATGGTTATTGCGGAAATGGCTAGTGGAAACACGTCACTGGATCACAACATTATGGCTTGGAAACCCAAAGATACAGGCAAGTGGAAATGGATATTGATGGATCTGGACAGGGGTTACTTTAATGTAAACAGCCAACTCATTAATTTTTATACTGCGGAAAAAAGATTCCCCTTTGGTGATTTGATGAAAAATAAGGCGTATCAAAGTTACTTTGGGAAAAAACTGTCCGACCATTTATATACCAGCTTCAATCCGGTGACCATGAAGAAATTAATTGAAGCCCATCGTGCTGTCCTTGCACCTGAAATTTCTTATCACGTTGCCCGTTGGCTGGGTACAACTTCTTCGTATGGCAATGCAATGCCATCGGTTGCTTTTTGGAATAACGAAGTGGAAAAGTTGAATTCCTATGTTGAAGCAAGACCCGCAGTTTTACTCAACGACCTGACGAATTATGGGTTTAGTGGATCTGCCCTACTTGCCCTTTCTGTTTTCCCTGAAAATGCAGGAATCCTGAAACTGAATGGACTTAAAATTCCACAGCAAAACTGGACTGGACCCTACTTAAAAAATTTAAGTGCAGAAATTACTACTGAAGAAAAAGCCGGGTATACTTTTAAGGGATGGGCAAATGTTGTTAAAAAAGTGGTTGTACCAAAACAATCAGTATGGAAATACTTGGATGATGGTAGTAATCAAGGCACAACATGGGCTGATTCTCAATTTAATGATACGAACTGGAAATCAGGCCAGGGAGAGTTGGGATATGGCGATGGAGATGAAAAAACTACTGTTGGTTTTGGCGCCAATGGCCAAAATAAATTTATCACCACCTATTTCAGGCA
>Ga0123338_10003017_pt1 | contig 15432 bp, 13 predicted proteins | sample grotaG_FD_89793 | JGI IMG/M metagenome (GOLD analysis project Ga0123338, IMG submission 89793) | Glacier valley bacterial and archeal communities from Borup Fiord, Nunavut, Canada, to study Microbial Dark Matter (Phase II) -... | ecosystem: Environmental > Aquatic > Freshwater > Ice > Glacier ...
CCGTGCTGATTTAGGTATGGAAGTAATGCACGAACGTAACGCGCACAACTTCCCATTAGATTTAGCAGCTGGTGAAGTTCTTCCTGTAGCTGTATCTGCTCCATCAGTACACGCTTAAGATTTGAATTGAAACTATTAATTAGTTATTGAAAGTCCCGCATCTATTTAATTTGAATAGATGTGGGACTTTTTTGTTTGCATTATTTTTTATAATTTATTTAAACCTCCACTGTAGTATTCTCTATGCTAAACTTATATATATTGCCACCAAGTATCTTAACTCCCTGAACTTAAAATTGGCAAAGCTTTATTATTAAATAAAAAACTATTTACTATTCTATTAGAAACTGAAACTATTAAGAGTCCGTTACCGCAAAGGAAAATACATGTCTGCAAACGTACAAGAGCGTACTCGAATCAAAAGTGAACGTTATGAATCTGGTGTAATACCTTACGCAAAAATGGGTTACTGGGATGCGGATTATAATGTAAAACATACAGACATATTAGCATTATTTCGTATTACTCCACAACCTGGAGTAGATCCCGTAGAAGCTGCTGCTGCTGTAGCTGGTGAATCATCAACTGCAACATGGACAGTAGTTTGGACAGATTTATTAACTGCTTGCGATATTTATCGAGCAAAAGCTTACCGTGTAGATCCTGTACCAGGTACAACGGATCAATTTTTTGCTTACATTGCATACGAATGTGAATTGTTTGAAGAAGGTTCTTTAGCAAATCTAACAGCATCTATTATTGGTAACGTTTTTGGCTTCAAGGCTGTTAAAGCTCTACGTTTAGAAGATATGAGAATTCCTTTTGCTTACCTAAAAACATTCCAAGGTCCAGCAACAGGTCTTATTGTAGAAAGAGAAAGAATGGATAAATTCGGTCGTCCTTTCTTAGGCGCAACTGTAAAACCAAAATTAGGTCTTTCAGGTAAAAACTACGGTCGAGTAGTTTACGAAGGTCTTCGTGGCGGACTTGATTTCTTAAAAGATGATGAAAACATTAACTCTCAACCTTTTATGCGTTGGAGAGAACGTTATCTTTACTGTATGGAAGGTGTAAACCGTGCGGCTGCTGCAACAGGTGAAGTTAAAGGTTCATACCTTAACACTACAGCAGCAACAATGGAAGAAATGTACAAACGTGCAGAATACGCTAGAAAAATTGGGTCAATTATTGTAATGGTCGATCTTGTTATCGGTTATACAGCAATCCAATCAATGGCTATTTGGGCTCGTAATAATGACATGATCTTACATTTACATCGTGCAGGTAACTCTACTTACGCACGTCAAAAAAATCATGGTATTAACTTCCGTGTAATCTGTAAATGGATGCGTATGGCTGGTGTTGATCATATTCATGCTGGTACTGTTGTTGGTAAACTTGAAGGTGATCCTTTAATGGTAAAAGGTTTCTACAATACTTTACTTGAAACAAAATTAACTATCAATTTACCTCAAGGTTTATTCTTTGATATGGATTGGGCATCTTTACGTAAATGTGTACCTGTAGCTTCTGGTGGTATTCATTGTGGTCAATTACATCAACTTCTTTATTACCTAGGTGATGATGTAGTTATGCAATTTGGTGGTGGTACAATTGGTCACCCTGATGGTATCCAAGCAGGTGCTAGTGCTAACCGTGTAGCTTTAGAGTGTATGGTATTAGCTCGTAATGAAGGTCGTGACTACTTAAATGAAGGTCCACAAATTTTACGTGATGCAGCTAAAACATGTGGTCCTTTAAAAGCAGCTTTAGATTTATGGAAAAATATTACTTTTGATTACACATCTACAGATACTCCTGATTTCGTAGAAGTAGCAACAACAAGTCGTTAAATTTTTTCGAAAATATAATTTTTCCCCACTACCCCTCTCAATTAAAATTTAATATATATATAACAAGGAGTATTTGAATAGTGAGACTTACACAAGGATGTTTTTCGTACCTACCTGACTTAACTGATGAACAAATCAAAAAACAAATTAATTACGCTGTAGGTAAAGGTTGGGCAGTTAGTGTTGAGTGGACAGATGATCCACACCCACGTAACACTTACTGGGAATTATGGGGTTTACCTTTATTTGATATTAAAGATCCTGCTGCAGTTATGTACGAGATTACTGAATGTCGTAAAAGCAATCCTCAAGGTTACATCAAAGTTAATGCTTTTGATGCACAAATTGGTACAGAAAGTTGTGTAATGTCATTCATCGTACAACGTCCTAAAGAAGAACCTGGTTTCTACTTAGAACGTACAGAAGTTGAAGGCCGCGATGTACAATACACAATCAAAAGCTACATTACTCAATCTAAACCAGAAGGTTCAAGATACTAAGTTTTTAATTTAAACTCAGTAAGACATCTTCTAATCTTTCTCTAGTATTTCTAGGTCATGTAGAAGTTTTCTTTTATAGAGCCTAGCAATGCAGGGATAAATAATAATTTTCCCTTATATTTCAAATTGGGTAACAAATAATATATTTAGAATTTTCAGAGAACTTAAAAGAAATTCTCTTATAAAAATGTTGGTGTTGGTCGCGTACCGTCATCCGATCAATTTAAACGTATAGATAATTCTGCAATAATAAAATTTCACAGTGACGAGAATGTGTCATAGGGTTACAGGCTGTAGATTTTTACCACGTCTGTATAAGATATGGAGATCGCCTCTGGCCAGAATTATGTCCATAAATCAACAAAACGGAAGAAATAGTATATTCCTTAGACTTATGGTAGACTTATGGTAGACTTATGGTAGACTTATGGTAAGCTATCGATTAAAAGGTTATTTTTATAAAAAAACCTAAACTTGATTTTAAAAACAAAGAGGAACAAGTGACAAAACGAACATTAGGCGGAACGAACTTAAAAGTTATAAGGGAATCAGGTTTCCGTGCTCGTATGCAAACTAAAAATGGTAAAAAAGTTATTAAAAGACGTCGAGCTCGAGGTCGAAAAAATTTAAGCATATCTTCGAATTAAACCACATAGGAGCAAAGAACTGATTAAAAAAAATTGATTTTATGCTCCGCTCCTATGTAGCCTAAAACTAAAAAACATATATTTTTCAATTCAAATTGTTTAAATCATAATCAAGATCCTGATTTAGATCTTTTGTTTTTTCCACATCATCTATTATTTTTATACCATGCCATGAGATTCTAGTCCACGATAATTTAGCTTGCACATTAGAGCCTTCCAAGCACCCACGAAGGCGTTCGTTGGACTTACTTAGACATTCCATAACCATACGATTACTTCTATTATTTTTTTTACCTACATGTAACAAATTAAGGAAGGCAAAATTTTATAATTTGCTTTTAATTAAACTAAATTCAAAAATTGAGCCACCTTCTCTTTTACTTTTAACTGAAAAAAGAGAAGGTAGTCTGAATACTATTTTGACAATAAAAGCCCGCCCATAAATTTAACTAAGGTTTGCTCCTGCAGAAATAGATAAAAAATTTTCTATGAGTTAATAAATTTTATTCCAATCTTTTTTACAATCAATGGGTTTTATTAAAAATAGTCTTAACAGATAAAAAATTAAGATACTATAGCTTGGAACTTTTTGAAGAAATTTTACTACTTTGGGTAGTACTTTTTGATCAATATTAATTAAATTCGTATTTGCTTGAGCGCAAATTTCTAAAGAATCAAAAAAAGAAGGATGATTCACGTCTAAAATGACAGGAAATAAACGCCCAGAACTTTGATTTGTTTTCCGTATTACATGGATATCAAATTTTTTTGCATCTAAGCCAATTGTGGCATAAAATCCTGCTCTTTGGATGTCATTTAGATACATTGTTGCAAACACAGAAAGTAAGAAAAACCGACACCAAAGATTAGCTTTCCATCCATTTAATAAATCTGGTTGTGATTTCATAACAGCAGCAAAAAAATCTGCATGCCTATTTTCATCTTGACACCAACTTTCAAAAAATCGAAAAATCGGATAAACTCGGCACTCAGGATTTTTTTCTAAATGTCGATAGATCGTAATATAACGCCAATAACCAATTTTCTCTGATAAATATGTAGCGTAAAAAATAAATTTAGGTGCAAAAAAAGTATACTTTCGACTTTTTGTTAGAAATCCTAAATCTAAGCTTAAATTAAAATCACTCATGGCTTTATTTAAAAAACCTGCATGACGAGCTTCATCTCTGGACATAAATGCAAAACCTTCAGCTAAAAGCGTATTTGTTTTTTTTAAATTTCTTGATAATTCTTTATACAATAAAAAGCCAGAAAATTCAGCTGTACAAGATCGTTCTAAAAATTCAATAAATAAAACCTTTGTTTTCTGATCAAAATCTTTCCAAGATTTAACAAATTCTTTATCACGAATAAAATGATGTTGATTATAATCTAATCTAAATTCTTCATTGATAGCTTCAATTTCTTCTCGATTTGAAGAAACGTCTAAGTTGGCCATTTCTTCAAAATCTGTTGTATAAAAACGAGGAGTTAACAAGGATTCTTCAGAAGGTGCTTTTATAGATACTCTTGTCTTATTAGCAATCGAATTTACCATAAGTTTATTAAAATTAAGAAAATATATTAATTGTTTGGTTTTCTAAAAATTAAAACGAAATTTTTTTTTTATAAACTTCTTTATAAATTGTAGTATAATACTATACTATTATTATTAACTATTTTTATTTTACTATAGATTAGAATCTAGTCTAAAAAATCAACGAATAAATTAATAAAAGAGAACAATTCAAGGTAAAAAATCAATTATGGATATTATTAGCTTAGGGTGGGCAACTATTATGGTATGTTTCACATTTTCGCTTTCACTTGTTGTTTGGGGACGAAACGGTTTTTAAGAAAAAAGTAAAAGAATAAAAAAATTTTATGCTAGAAGAAATTTTATTAACAAGTGCGGGATGTTTTAGTATGGTTCTACTAGGTCTTTCTTTAGGATTTTTGCTACTAAAAGTTCAAGGAGAATAAAAATTTCCTGAAAAATTTCAGGGATTTTTTAAATTTTTCACATACAATATAAAAAAACAGAGAATTCAGTGAAATTTCTTAACACTCTTTGGTTAATTATCAACATTTTGTTGATTTTATTAATCTTAATAAGAAGCCCTAATGAACAAAGTCTTCAAGAAAGGCTTGGGCCATTAAAAATTTTTGATAGCTATGCCAGTGCCGAGAAAAATTTAGATAAAATTATAAATTTCTTAATTTTTTGCTATTTTTTTATAGGCTTTCTTTTAACTTCTACAGTCTATTAATCTTTTAATGTATCAGTTGCCAAAAAATTGATATTAAAATTGAATATATTTGTTTGAAGGGTGTGTATGATCAAATTTAAATTTTGGAAAGAATAAGATTAAAAATCTTTAATTTTGTTTTATTTCATCAGAAATATAAAATTACGGACGGAGAGACTTGAACTCTCACAAGATATACTTACTAGAACCTAAATCTAGCGCGTCTGCCAATTCCGCCACGTCCGCATTTATTTTTTATGTTGAACTTAAGTTCAAAGTTTCTAGAAGAAGTTAAAAAATCTCAGTTTTTGTACAGTTTTTGTACAAAAACTGAAATAGATTATTCGCCTGAGTCGATATCTATGCTTTCTTTATAAATAAAGCTTGTTGTTTTATTTTTAAAAATTGACTTTGCTAAAGATAAAGATTTTTGGCTTGCTTTTCTTGCTTGGCCTTTCCAAACAGCTTTTCTTGCTCTTGTACGCGACTTTGAAGTTCGTTTTTTAGGGACTGCCATAATATTTCCTAGTTAAAAGCTTATGCTACAAAATATCACAGATTTTGCTAGACGTTGTCAAGGCTAAGATTAGCCTAGCTACTTAATATATACTATGCCCTACAATTTACCTTGCTAATGTTTTTTGTAGTTGTTGAATTAAAACACGACCAATGTTGTATAAGGCCCATGATGCTGCAATTATAGCAGGCGCAAAAACTATAAAAAGACGTTGATCCATAATTTAGAAGACCTTTAAAATTAAGAAAAGTTAGAATCAAAACTATTTGAGTATCTATTGTTTTTTATCTAAAATTTACTTCTATTTACATTATATTCTATAAATAGAAAAATAGAAATAGAATCCTATTTAAAGCCTTAACTTTAAATTCTAATTATTAATTGGAATTACTGAGACAAATGTTTGTTTTTTTAATTTTTGATACTTGATAGAACCTAATTTTAACGCGTATAAGGTAAAATCCCTACCAATTCCAACATTCTCGCCTACTTTATATTTTAAACCACGTTGACGAATAATAATACTACCTGCTTTTACCAAGTGACCTTGATAACATTTGACTCCTAAACGTTTAGCATTAGAATCACGACCATTTTTTGTACTTCCCGCCCCTTTTTTGTGTGCCATAATATAAAAAATATTTTTTAATTATAAGTAATTTTTTCAAGATGCAAACGGCTTAATTGTTGTCGATGCCCATTTTTTCGTCGATACTTTTTTTTTGGCTTCATTTTATAAATTAGTACTTTTGAACCTAAAAAATGTTTTCCTACAGTAGCCTCAACTTTTAGTTGGCTTAAATATGGTTTTCCTATTAAAATTTCTTCTTCATTTCTACCAAACAGAACTCGACGAACTAAAATTTTAGTTCCTGATTTTAGGTTGAAGCCATTGACTTCGATAAACTTCCCCGGTTCGGCCCAGTATTGCTTGCCGCCTGCTTCCAAAATTATGTATTGCATATTCAAAAATTGAATTTTTTTTTAGTTCTCTGATGTGAAATTACTAGATTTAAATAGATTCTGTCAATGAAAACTCCAAAATCTAAAAAATAAACCTTCTAAATTTTTAAAGCGTTTTTTTAGTATGAAAATACATATTAACTTCAAAAAGCATAGAAATAAAAACAATTTAAGTTATTAGTTTTTTTATATTTTAGGGAAGGCTTTTTATTCTTCTACGGTACGCAGAAGAATTTGTTGAAGCAAAGATTTCAGTTTAATATTTTTATTAAAAATAAAAACTGAAATCTTTTTCTCTATTATTCTTTTTTGGAGGTCTGGATTTTTATTTAAGTATACTTTTGGAATTAATATAATGTTAGCAGTTTCGATCGTCTTCGTAAAAACAAAAATTCCTTCTAAACACTTGTATACTTTCATTTTTTTATTTATAGATAAGTAAGACAAATATATTACTAATTTATTAGGAGCTTCATTCTTTAGTTTTAAGCTTTGCAAACTAGACTTTATTATTTGTTTTTTCTTTATCGCGGGGGGTTTATTTTGCGTTGTACCTTTCATAAGGTGTTTTAAATCAGAAATTGTATTTCCAGCAAGACATGAATATCTAATTTTAAGGCGACCTTCTTTTGTTATTGATCGACTTTGGGCCTTGGATTCTTGACCTTGCAATAATCTATCTATAGATTCATAAACTTTTTCATGGATGGTCCAAAATTTTTTTTTGTTTAGTTCAATAGCAATAGGAAAGGCAGGTAAAAACTTTCGCTCTAAAATGGTCTTCTGTGTTCCTCTTCTTCGTGCTTCCTCGTCACTAAGAGTCACATATTGGATCCCTCCTATTAAGTCAGAAAGAGTTGGATTTTTGACTAAATTTTCTAATGAGTTTCCGTGAACTGTACCTACAAGTTTAACTCCTCGTTCGGCAATTGTTCTAGCAGCAAGTGTTTCAAATTCTGTCCCTATTTCATCAACAACAATTACTTCAGGCATATGATTTTCAATAGCTTCTATCATTAAATTATGTTGATATTCAGTACGGGAAACTTGCATACGGCGTGCACGTCCTATTCCTGCATGTGGTATATCGCTATCCCCTGCTATTTCATTGGCAGTATCAATTATAATTACACGCTTTTGAATATCATCAGACAAAACTCTGCTAATTTCTCTAATTAATGTTGTTTTACCCACCCCCGGTTTTCCCAAAAGAAGTAAAGAATGGTCAGAATCAAGTAGATCTCTAAGAATATCTATACTCCCTACAACGCATCTTCCAATTCTACATGTTAAACCAATAATAATTCCCTGTCTATTTCTAATACAGCTTATTCGATGAAGGGTTCTTTCTATTCCAGCACGATTATCATTACTAAATCTACCCAAGCGTTTCGTAGTATAGTCTAGATCTTGCCAAGATACAATTTGTTCGGAAAGGTAAACTGATTCTACTGAAAAACGACCTTCTGGCCGTCTACCTAAATCTAGGATGATTTCGATAAGTCTAGAATTATCTGTAGTTTTTTTTAGACTTTCCTTTATATAATCTGGAAAGACTTGGCTAAGTTTCTCGAAATCGCTATGAATTATCATATTTAATAAATTTCTATTGTTACTCTTAGTATTATAATAATTTATTTTTTGCTCGAACAGATTCTTTTTACTTGCTAAAAAGGAATTTTAAACATGCTTTAGAATTTTTTTCAACATTATTTTTTAATGTTTTCTTATTTAATTCCTAAAAAATTTTATTTTGTCAATCAAAAAACTTAATCTAAATTTTTTAGTAAACTTAAAGTATAATTAAATTTTGAAAACTCATCTCAAAATATTTAATATTTTTAAAATTTGAGCGTTTCTTATCTTTTGTCTTCAAAAAGGAGAAAACATATGAGCTCAAAAGAGCAAGCAACAAAAGTTAAAATTTTAGTTGAACGAAATACAACTGAAACAAGTTTTGAAAAATGGGCAAAACCTGGGCATTTTTCTCGTACATTAGCTAAAGGGCCTAAAACTACTACTTGGATTTGGAATTTGCATGCAGATGCACATGATTTTGACATTCAAACAAATTCTTTAGAGGAAGTATCTAGAAAAATCTTTAGTGCACACTTTGGACAATTAGCAATAATATTTTTATGGTTAAGCGGTATGTACTTTCATGGTGCTTATTTTTCAAATTATTTAGCTTGGCTAAATAATCCAACAAGTATTAAACCAAGCGCACAAGTTGTTTGGCCAATTGTAGGACAAGAAATTTTAAATGCTGATGTAGGTGGTAATTTTCAAGGTGTTCAAATTACATCAGGATTTTTTCAGTTATGGAGATCTGAAGGGATAACGAGTGAAATTCAGCTTTATTGGACAGCTATTGGTGGCTTAGTAATGTCTGGTCTAATGCTGTTCGCTGGTTGGTTTCATTATCATAAAGCGGCACCCAAATTAGAGTGGTTTCAAAATGCTGAATCTATGTTAAATCACCATTTATCTATATTACTGGGTCTTGGTTGTTTATCTTGGTCTGGACACCAAATTCATATAGCACTCCCAATTAATAAATTATTAGATGCTGGTGTTGCTCCTCAAGAAATACCTCTTCCTCACGAATTTATAATGAACCGTGATTTAATTGCGCAATTATATCCAAGTTTTAAAAAAGGATTAGTACCCTTTTTTAGCGGTAATTGGGGAGAATATTCTGATTTTTTAACTTTTAAAGGGGGAGTAAATCCAGTAACAGGTGGTCTTTGGTTAAGTGATACTGCTCATCATCATTTAGCTTTAGCAGTCTTGTTTATATTCGCTGGTCATATGTATCGAACAAATTGGGGTATTGGGCACAGTATAAAAGAAATGCTTGAAGCTCACAAGGGTCCATTCACAGGTGAGGGACACAATGGTCTTTACGAAATCTTAACTACTTCTTGGCACGCTCAGTTAGCAATTAATCTTGCTATGATAGGTTCTTTAAGTATTATTGTTGCTCATCATATGTATGCAATGCCTCCTTATCCTTATATTGCTACAGACTACGCAACACAGCTTTCATTGTTTACACATCATGTTTGGATAGGTGGGTTTTGTATTGTAGGTGGCGCAGCCCATGCGGCAATTTTTATGGTTCGTGATTACAATCCAGCAAAAAATTATAATAATTTACTTGATCGAGTAATAAGACATCGAGATTCAATTATTGCTCATTTAAATTGGGTATCTATCTTTTTAGGCTTTCATAGTTTTGGTTTGTATATCCATAATGATACAATGCGAGCTTTAGGTCGTTCACAAGATATGTTTTCTGATACATCGATTCAATTACAACCGATTTTTGCGCAATGGATTCAAAATTTACATTTACTTGCACCCGGTAGTACTGCACCAAATACTCTTACAACTGCTAGTTATGTTTTTGGTGGTGAAGTTGTTTCTGTTGGCTCAAAAATAGCTATTATGCCAATTAAATTAGGTACGGCTGATTTTATGGTTCATCACATTCATGCATTTACCATTCATGTAACAGTTTTAATTTTATTAAAAGGTGTTTTATATGCAAGAAGTTCAAAATTAATACCTGACAAAGCAAATTTAGGCTTCCGTTTTCCTTGTGACGGTCCAGGTCGCGGTGGTACTTGTCAAGTATCAGCATGGGATCATGTGTTCCTAGGTTTATTTTGGATGTATAATTCTTTATCCATTGTTATTTTTCACTTTAGTTGGAAAATGCAATCAGATGTATGGGGCTCTGTAACACCAACAGGAGCTGTTTCTCATATTACTGGAGGAAATTTTGCTCAAAGTGCTATTACGATCAATGGTTGGCTTCGTGATTTTTTATGGTCGCAAGCTTCTCAAGTAATACAATCATATGGGTCTGCTTTATCGGCTTATGGCTTAATTTTCTTAGGAGCACATTTTATTTGGGCTTTTAGTTTAATGTTTTTATTTAGTGGTCGAGGCTACTGGCAAGAGCTTATTGAGTCTATTGTATGGGCACACAACAAATTAAAAGTTGCTCCTGCTATTCAACCCCGCGCACTGAGTATTACTCAAGGGAGAGCCGTAGGTTTAGCACATTACTTACTAGGTGGTATCGGTACAACTTGGGCTTTCTTTTTAGCAAGAATTATTTCTGTAGGATAAATTAAAAGAGGTAAAGATATTTATGGCAACTAAATTTCCAAAATTTAGCCAAGCTCTTGCACAAGATCCAACTACACGAAGAATTTGGTATGGTATTGCAACGGCTCACGATTTTGAAACTCATGACGGAATGACAGAAGAAAAATTATATCAAAAAATCTTCGCTTCACATTTTGGTCATTTAGCAATTATTTTCTTATGGACAGCAGGAAATTTATTCCATGTAGCATGGCAAGGAAATTTTGAGGAATGGGGTTTAAATCCTTTAAAAGTTAAACCTATTGCTCATACAATTTGGGACCCTCATTTTGGGGAACCTGCAATTAAGGCCTTTACAAAAGGTGGAGCTTTTTATCCAGTAAATATAGCTTATTCAGGTGTTTATCACTGGTGGTATACCATTGGAATGAGAACAAATAATGATTTATATTTAGGTTCTGTTGGTCTTTTACTAGTATCTGGCTTACTACTATTTGCTGGTTGGTTACATTTACAACCAAAATTTAGACCCAGTTTATCATGGTTCAAAAATAATGAATCTCGTTTAAATCATCATTTATCAGGATTATTTGGGGTAAGTTCTTTAGCATGGACAGGCCATTTAGTTCATGTAGCTATTCCGGAATCACGTGGAACTCATATTGGATGGGATAATTTTTTAACTACACCTCCACATCCTGAGGGTTTAAGTCCATTTTTTAGTGGAAATTGGAATGTATATGCACAAAATGCAGATACAGCAAAACATATTTTTGGAACAGATCAAGGATCTGGGACTGCAATTTTAACCTTTTTAGGAGGTTTTCATCCTCAATCTCAATCATTGTGGTTAAGCGATATGGCCCATCATCATTTAGCTATCGCTGTGGTTTTTATCGTAGCTGGTCATATGTACCGAACTAATTTTGGGATTGGTCATAATATTAAGGAAATTTTAGATGCTCACCGTCCTCCTGGAGGACGTTTAGGTGCAGGTCATTTAGGTTTATTTGATACGATAACAAATTCATTACATATGCAACTAGGGTTAGCCCTAGCTGCTTTAGGTGTGGCAACATCTTTAACGGCACAACATATGTATGCTATACCTCCTTATGCTTTTATGGCAAAGGATTTTACAACTCAAGCAGCTTTATACACGCATCATCAATATATTGCCGGCTTTTTAATGGTAGGGGCATTTGCACATGGCGCAATTTTCTTTGTTCGTGATTACGATCCTGAAGCAAATAAAAATAATGTATTAGCACGTATGCTTGAACATAAAGAAGCAATTATTTCACACTTAAGTTGGGTGAGTTTGTTTTTAGGTTTCCATACTTTAGGCTTATACATTCATAATGATACAGTTGTTGCCTTTGGTCAACCAGAAAAACAAATTTTAGTTGAACCAGTTTTTGCTCAATTTATTCAAGCGGCTTCTGGAAAAGCTTTATACGGTTTTGATACTTTATTATCTTCTCCGGATAGTCCCGCAAGCATTGCAAGTAGTGCTATTTGGCTTCCAGGTTGGTTAGAAGCTATTAACAGTGAAAAAAATGATTTGTTTTTAACAATTGGTCCTGGTGACTTTTTAATACACCATGCAATTGCTTTAGGGCTTCATACAACAACATTAATTTTAGTAAAAGGAGCATTAGATGCTCGTGGATCTAAATTAATGCCAGATAAAAAAGATTTTGGTTATAGTTTTCCATGTGATGGCCCAGGCCGTGGTGGTACTTGTGATATTTCCGCTTGGGATGCTTTTTATTTATCAATGTTTTGGATGCTAAACACCATTGGGTGGGTTACTTTTTATTGGCATTGGAAACACGTTACAATTTGGCAAGGAAATCCTGCACAATTTAATGAATCCTCGAATTATATTATGGGGTGGTTAAGAGATTACCTATGGTTAAATTCATCTCCTTTAATTAATGGTTACAATCCTTATGGAATGAATAGTCTATCTGTTTGGGCTTGGATGTTTTTATTCGGCCATTTAGTATGGGCAACAGGTTTTATGTTCTTAATTTCTTGGAGAGGCTATTGGCAAGAATTAATTGAGACATTAGTTTGGGCTCATGAACGTACGCCTCTAGCAAATTTAGTTAGTTGGAAAGATAAGCCAGTTGCTTTATCAATTGTTCAGGCTCGTTTAGTTGGCTTAGCCCATTTTACGATAGGGTACATACTTACATATGCCGCCTTTGTTATTGCATCAACCGCTGGTAAATTTGGTTAAAAGAGGTTAAACTATAATTTAAACGACAAAGGTAATTTTGTCGTTTAAATTAAATAAAAAAAGGAAAAAATTGAATGGCAAAAGAATCTATAATACAACGTCAAAAAAAACGTCAAAGACTCGTTCTTCAATATAGTGAAAAACGCTCTAAATTCTTAAAATCGTTTTCCCTTGCTGAAAGTGTTACAGAGAAACAAAACTTACGTAAAAAAATCGAAAAATTACCCCGAGATAGTACAAAAGTAAGATTAAAAAATCGTTGTTGGAGAACAGGTCGAGGACGAGGTTTTTATAAAGACTTTGGACTTTGTCGACACATGATTAGAGAAATGGCGCATAATTGTCTTTTACCTGGCGTATACAAAGCAAGTTGGTAAATCATAGGTTTATACAGGCTATATGCTATATAAAGTACTAGTTTTTTCTAAATCTTAGATTTTTAATGTAAAAAATAAAAATTTATGTCTTCTAGACAGGAAACATATTTATACTATATAATAAAGTGGAGAAAGGCGGAGTAGAGCAGTATGGTAGCTCGTCGGGCTCATAACCCGAAGGTCAACGGTTCAAATCCATTCTCCGCTAGAAATTCAAATAACAAACTAATTTAGTGAACTTTAATTTTAAATTAAATTCAAAAATTGTTTTATCGTAGTATAACGGTCATAGTAAACTGTCCTAGTAAAAAGAATTACTACAACAAATTTTTCCTGAATTTGAAACTATAACCAATTAACCACTAGTACTATAGAGAATTCCAGATAAAAACAAAGCTAGTTAAGAAATCTTCAATATAAAATAAAAGACATTTTGACTGGACTTAAGCAAAGTTTAATTTTTTTCAAATCTTACTTTCTTTACTTTCTAATGACTCTCTAAATTTTCTTTTTTATAAAGAAAATTTAAAGGATCTAGGGAACTTAATTGAACAAGAATAGTTTTACACTTTTTAATAGAAATTATTTATCCCACATTGAAAGCTGCCAACAAACTTATTGAAGCATACTTTATATTCAATAGACTAAATATTCAATAGACTAACACCTTTTCCTACTTTTGTTCCTACTTTTGATTGTGAAAACCTTTTCAAGTTTACAATCCATCAACATCATCATTAAGTAATAGTCTATTTTGTATAAACTTTACCGCTTCATCTACAGTTGAAATTTCAGAAGCTGCTTCGTCAGGAATTTCAATATCAAATTCTTCTTCGAAGCTCATTACCAATTCAACAACATCAAGAGAGTCTGCACCTAATTCAGTAGAAAAATTAGTTTCTGATTCTATTAGTGACTTGTCTACACATAAATGATCTGCAACAATATCGCGGACTTTTTCAAAGATCTCTGAATACATCATAAGTTATAACAAGATAAATAAATAAATAAGTTCAATCGAACTGTATATATATTATATACATTTCTATGGTATTTCCTAACGATTTTTAATATCGATAACAGATTATTTAATATAGGTCCAAAAAAACTTAAGCTAAATAGGTAGAATAAAGCCGTAAATCTACTACCATATAAGCATAATTTATGCCAGTAGAAAAATTGATTATTTAATTTTCTTTCTAAGTTTTGAGATCTTTTCTCTACAATTAAGGGAAATGTGCCTAAAATTTTTAAGTCTATTAATAAATTTAGATTTCTAAGAAGTTGAAAAAACAATTTAATTTTTTATTAAAGGTTAAGACCACTAAGCAACGAAAATAAATTGAAAGGAAAAAAGTACCCCCAAGGGAATTCGAATCCCTGTTCCCTCCGTGAAAGGGAGATGTCCTAGGCCTCTAGACGATGGGGGCAGTAAAATTAATTATTTTTTGTAATAACTATTAATATCTTATTTAGAATCTAATTCTTTTGTCAAGGCATAATTAATCTTATGCCAAATCTTCAACTTTGTGAATTTATTTGACATTGATTTTTTTAGCAAAGATATATTCTTATATAAAGTCTTGGCATAAGTTATTTTCCCAAAGGATCCCTCCAGAAGTATTTTCACTGTAATTATGTTTCACCACTGAGTTCGAGATGGATCAGTGTGGTTCCATAATCCTTAAAACACCAAGACCAAAATTTTCTAAAGCTAGAAAAAAGTTCAAGTCCTCGGTCTATTAGAACATCTCAGCTTAATATATTACTACACTTCCACTTAATGCCTATCAAACGGCTGGTCTTGCCGTGACCTTACTTGCTTACGCAATGAGAGTACTTATCTTAAGGTTGGCTTCCCACTTAGATGCTTTCAGCGGTTATCCTATCCACACATAGCTACCCAGCGTTTACCGTTGGCACGATAACTGGTACACCAGCGGTATGTCCTTCCCGGTC